>OGXJ01000281.1_pt1 | contig 40007 bp, 34 predicted proteins | sample 1576231 | NCBI WGS metagenome assembly OGXJ01 (sample SAMEA3541539, study PRJEB24748) | human gut metagenome | biome: human gut; feature: human-associated habitat; material: faeces | place: China | collected 2012
GGGCTTTAATATATCACACAGCAAAAAAGAACTATCTAATCTTGAAAAAAGCCACCAAGGAGGAGCGCCGTGCTGCCCAGGCGGCCAAGCGCAGCAAAACAAAGAATAAAGGAGTAAACGAGGAGAAAAATGGCACAGATCATTGACGGCAAGGCCGTGTCGCGCGCCGTGCGGGCGCGGGTGGCACAGGAGACCCTTGCATTAAAAGAACAGGGCGTGACCCCGGGGCTGGCAGTTATCTTGGTAGGCGAGGATCCGGCGTCCCAGGTGTATGTGCGCAACAAGGAAAAAGCTTGCGCTGAGGTGGGCTTTTATAGCGAAAAATACACGCTGCCCGCAGACACCACCCAGACGCAGCTGAATGCACTGGTAGACGAATTAAACGCGAAAAAGGAGATAAACGGCATTCTTTGCCAGCTGCCTCTGCCGCCGCACCTAAGCGACAAAGAGGTGATCGCACGCATTGACCCGGCCAAGGATGTAGATGCCTTCCACCCGGAGAATGTGGGTGCTATCATGATTGGCGACTACCGTTTTTTGCCTTGCACCCCTGCCGGGGTGATGGAACTGATCCATTCCACCGGCACGGATCTGACCGGCAAGCGGGCGGTGGTGCTGGGGCGCAGCAACATTGTGGGCAAGCCAATGGCTATGCTGCTGCTGCATGAGAATGCCACAGTGACCATTGCCCATTCCAAGACGCAGAATTTAGCAGAACTGACCAGGCAGGCGGATGTGTTGGTGGCGGCAGTGGGTCGCCCTAAGTTCGTTACGGCAGATATGGTAAAGCCCGGCGCAGTGGTTATTGATGTGGGTATGGACAGGGATGAGAACGGCAAGCTGTGCGGCGATGTGGATTTTGACGGCGTTTCCCAGGTGTGTGGCGCCATTACCCCGGTGCCCGGCGGCGTAGGTCCCATGACCATCTCCATGCTGTTGGAGAACACGCTGACCGCTGCCAAACTGCAAAACAGTCTGTAATTTTAACCAAGAATTCTTTGGCAAACAGCCAAACCTATGGCGGATATGTATAAAAATACATATCCGCCTCTTTTTTTGCAGTTTGCACATTGAATGGTCGCCCGGTTTGTGGTAAAATTGTAGCAGTTTTTTTATTAGCAGAAAGGGTGAAACAATGCAGACAATTACACTTGCAATGTCCGTGGATGACATCATCGGTAAGGTACAGGATGCCGTATGGGGCTGGCCGCTGATCATTTTGATTTTAGCCGCCGGCGTGTGGCTGACGGTACGAACCGGCTTTGTACAGGTGCGGCACCTGGGCAAGGCACTGAAGTTTATGGTTAAGAATGAGGACAACGGCGAGGGAGAGGTTACTTCCTTCGGCGCGCTGTGCACGGCGCTGTCCGCCACCATTGGTACCGGCAATATCGTAGGCGTGGCTACGGCCATTTGCCTGGGCGGTCCCGGTGCACTGCTGTGGATGTTGTTGGCCGCCTTCTTCGGTATGGCCACCAAGTACAGCGAGGGCTTTTTGGCCATTAAGTACAGAGAGAAGAAGGACGACGGCCATTATCTGGGCGGCCCGTTCTACTACATAGAAAAGGGCCTGGGTTCCAAGTGGAAGTGGCTGGCCAAGCTGTTTGCCGTGTTTGGTATTTGTGTCGGTCTCTTTGGTATCGGCACCTTTACCCAGATCAACGGTATTGCAACGGCAGTGCAGGATTTCTTTGATCCGGAGTCTGCCCATGTGGCGTTTACGCTGCTTGGCAATGATTACACTTGGGCCACCGTGATCGGCGGCCTGGTGGTCACCCTTTGTGTGGCACTGGTGGTGCTGGGTGGTATTCAGCGCATTGCCAAGGTTTCTGAGGTGATCGTGCCCTTTATGGCCATCACTTATGTGGTATTTGCGCTGATTATCGTGCTGGGCCACATTACCGCTATTCCCGCTGCGGTAAAGCTGATCTGCCAAAGCGCCTTTGATCCGCAGGCGGCCCTGGGTGCTGCCACCGGCGTAACCATTAAGCTGGCTATGCAAAAGGGTATCGGCCGCGGCATTTTCTCCAACGAGGCGGGTCTTGGCTCTGCACCGATTGCTGCTGCTGCCGCCAAAACCAAGGACACGGTGCGCCAAGGTTTGGTGACTATGACCGGCACCTTTATTGATACCATCGTGATTTGCACCCTCACCGGTCTGTCCATTGTGGTCACCGGTGCCCAGAACGCTTTTGTGGCCGGTTCCGTAGAGGGCGTAAAGATCACCAGCCGTGCCTGGCAGACGGGTCTGCCCTGGAACGGTCGGTTCTCTGCCTTTGTGCTGATGGTGTGCCTGGCGTTCTTTGCCTTTACCACCATTCTGGGCTGGAATTACTACTCCGAGCGCTGCCTGGAGTACCTGGTAGGCTCCCAAAAGTTCACCAAGGTGTACCGCTATCTGTACATTCTTGCCGTGTTTATCGGCCCGTACCTGACCGTGGCGGCTGTGTGGAACATTGCGGATATTTGTAACGGCCTGATGGCATTTCCCAACCTGATTGCCTTGTTTGCCCTGTCCGGGGTGGTGGGCAAGGAGACGAGAGCCTATTTTGCGGAAAAACGCCACGACTTAAAAGCCATGGCGCAAGATAAAAAATAAATTAAAATTCTATTCGTTTCAGCGACTGTGATCGGCTTTGCCGGTTACGGTCGCTTTTCTTTTTGTATATCGCTTGATGGGCGGCACACACTATAAACATCAAAGCGAACGGAGGTTTTCAAAATGAAAATGATGAAAAAATGGCTTTCTTTGCTGCTGTGTGGGGTGCTACTGCTGTCCACCGGCGGGCTGTTTGCCGCCTGTGGCAAGCAGACGGACGACGGCACCACCAACGCCACGGACGCGGCCAAGAGCCAGGTGACCCTGCGCTACCTGAACTTTAAGCCGGAGATAGCCGGGGTATATGAAAAGATCGCCAAAGCCTACAAGGAAGAAACCGGCGTGAATGTGATTGTAGAGACGGCGGCCAATAACCAGTACGAGTCTACGCTGACGGCCAAGATGGCCACAGCAGAGGCGCCCACGCTGTTTCAGATCAACGGTCCCAAGGGTTATGCCAACTGGGCGCCTTATTGCGCTGATCTGTCCGATACCAAGCTGTATGAACACTTAACGGACAAATCTCTGGCGGTTACCAGTGACGGTAAGGTGTATGGCATTCCCTATGTGGTGGAGGGCTACGGGATCATCTATAACGAGGCGATCACGGACAAGTATTTTGCACTGAAGGATCGGGACAGTAAGTACAAATCTATGGATGAGGTGCGTTCCTTTGCAGCGCTGAAGTCTGTGGCGGATGATATGCAAAAACACAAGACAGAGCTGGGCATTGAAGGCGTGTTTGCCGCTACTTCACTGAAAAGCGGCGAGGACTGGCGCTGGCAGACCCACCTGATGAATGTGCCCATCTATTATGAATTTAAGCAGAATAAGGTGGATTTGACTACGGATGCCACCAAGGAGATCACTTTCTCCTTCGGTGACAATTTTAAGAATATTTTTGACCTGTATTTAACGGACAGCACGGTGGAGGCGAAAAAGTGCGGCACCAAGACGGTGACGGACTCCATGGCGGAGTTTGCGCTGGAAAAGTGCGCCATGGTACAAAATGGTAACTGGGCATGGGAACAGATTGCCGGTGTCACCGGTAACAAGGTGCAGGCAGACAAAATCAAGTTTCTGCCTATTTATATCGGCGCAGACGGCGAGGAAAACCAAGGCTTGTGCGTGGGCACGGAGAATTTCTATGCCATCAACGCCAAGGCAACAGAGGCACAGCAAAAGGCGGCAGCCGATTTTATTTATTGGTTATATTCTTCCGATACAGGCAAAAAATTCGTAACGGATGCGTTGGGCTTTATTGCACCCTTTGACACCTTCTCCGCAGAAGATGTGCCGGAGGACCCGCTGGCGGTGCAGGTGCAGCTTTGGATGAACAAGCAAGGCGTTTACAGCATTCCCTGGGACTTTACCGTGTTCCCATCTCAGACCTTCAAGCAGCATTTTGGCTCTGCGCTGCTGAGCTATGCCCAGGGCAGAAAAACATGGGCGCAGGTGCAGGAAAATACCGTGGCGGACTGGAAAAGTGAAGCGGCTGCCTCTGCCTAAAGGAACGACGGTATGCAGAAAAATTTGAAAAAATACGGCTGGTTGTTTTTACTGCCCACGGCGGTGGCCTTTCTCTTTGCCTTTGCGGCGCCCTTTGTACTGGGGGTAGGGCTTTCCTTTACCCGATTCCGGACGGTGACGGACGCCGCGTGGGTAGGACTGCAAAACTATGTGCAGGCCTTTACTGCAGACAGCGGCTTTCTCCACGCGCTGTGGTTTACGGCGCTGTTCTCCGGCGTGAGTATCGTTACAGTGAATGTGCTTGCCTTTGCACTGGCACTGCTTCTTACCCGCGGGCTGCGAGGCACCAATTTCTTTCGCGGCGTGTTCTTTATGCCTAATTTGATCGGCGGGATTGTGCTGGGATATATTTGGAATTTGCTCATTAACGGCGTGTTGGCCTGGGCGGGGGTGGATATTACCTATCAGCCCGCCTACGGCTTTTGGGGGCTGGTGGCGTTGACCAACTGGCAGCTGATCGGCTATATGATGGTGATCTATATTGCGGCGCTGCAAAATGTGCCGGATGATCTTTTGGAGGCGGCGGCCATTGACGGTGCGTCCCGGACACAGACCCTGTTTCGCATCAAGCTGCCGCTGGTGATGCCCTCGGTGACCATTTGCACTTTTCTGACCCTTACAAACACCTTTAAGATGTTTGACCAAAATCTGGCGCTTACCGGCGGAGCCCCGGAGCAAAAGACGGAGCTGTTGGCGCTGAATATTTATAATACCTTTTACGGCCGCAGCGGCTGGCAGGGGGTGGGTCAAGCCAAGGCGGTTGTATTCTTTATCATCGTGGCGTTGCTTGCCTTTATGCAGCTGCGCGTGACCGGACGGCGGGAGGCCCACGGCGTATGAGAAAAAAACAAAAACAGAAAGCTCCCCAAAGTGCGCTGGAAACGCTTCTGCTGGTGTTGCTGGCGGCGCTGACCCTGGTGCCTCTCTTTTTGGTGGTGCAAAATTCCTTTAAGTCCCGATTTTATATCTCCGGAGACCCGTTTGCACTGCCCAACAAAGAGACCTTTGTGGCGTTGGAAAACTATATCAGCGGCCTGTCTGCCGGCGGCTTTTTCGCCGCCTTTGGCCGGTCGCTGCTGATCACCGTTGTGTCTGTGGGGCTGATCGTTCTTTGCACCTCCATGGCCGCCTGGTATCTAATGCGGGTACGCACGGCACTGACCAAGGGTATGTACTACCTGTTCGTTTTCAGCATGATCGTGCCGTTTCAAATGGTGATGTACACCATGACCTATTTGGTTGGCCGGGCAAAACTGAATACCGTTCTTGGTATGCCGTTTATTTATCTGGGCTTTGGCGCCGGGCTGTCTGTGTTTATGCTGTGCGGCTTTATCCGAGGAATTCCCCGGGAACTGGAGGAGGCGGCCACCATGGACGGCTGCAATCCGGTACAGACTTTCTTTTTGGTGGTGTTGCCACTCTTAAAACCCACGGCGGTGACGGTGGCGATTCTCAATACTATGTGGATCTGGAATGATTATCTGCTGCCGTACCTGGTGCTGGGCACGGAGAAAAAGACCGTGCCGGTGGCCATTCAAATTGCCATGCAGGGTGCCTACGGCTCCACAGATTACGGCGGGCTGATGGCCATGCTGGTGCTGGCGATGATCCCCATTGTGGTCTTTTATTTGTTTTGCCAAAAATATATTATCAAAGGCGTGGTAGCCGGTGCGGTTAAGGGCTAAACGGCAACTGCGGAAAGGAGTGTGCCCCAGTGGCGTCTATCTCGCTTGAGCATATTAGAAAAACATATGAGGACGGCGTGACTGTCATACCGGATCTGAATTTGGAAATCCGGGATCGGGAATTTTTGATTTTAGTAGGGCCTTCCGGTTGCGGCAAGTCCACCACCCTGCGTATGATTGCCGGGTTAGAGGACATCAGCGGCGGCACCTTAAAGATCGGCGATCGGATAGTGAACGATCTGCCGCCCAAGGATCGGGACATTGCCATGGTGTTCCAAAGCTACGCTCTGTACCCCCACATGACGGTGTACAAGAATATGGCCTTTGGTCTGCAACTGCGGCGGGTGCCCAAGGCGGAGATCGACCGCAAGGTACGGACGGCCGCACAGGCGCTGGAACTGACCGCGTACCTGGATCGGCGCCCCCGCGCCCTGTCCGGCGGACAGCGGCAGCGGGTGGCGCTGGGTCGCGCTATGGTGCGGGATCCGGCGGTGTTCCTTTTGGACGAGCCCCTGTCTAATCTGGATGCCAAGCTGCGTACGGAAATGCGCGCACGCATTGCAGAGCTGCACCGGGAACTGGGTACCACTTTTGTGTATGTGACCCATGACCAAACGGAGGCCATGACCATGGCGGATCGGATCGTGGTCATGTTGGACGGCAAGATTCAGCAGGCAGACACACCCGAACAGTTGTATGCCCACCCCTGCAATGTGTTTGTAGCCGGGTTTATCGGCACGCCGCCTATGAATATATTGCCCGGCCGTTTGGTGCGGCGGGGGAACGCCCTTGATTTGCAAGTGCTGGGTACGGAGGTGGCTTTGCCCCGTCGACTGCAAAGCCATGCCAAACTGTCGACGTATGTGGATCGGGATGTGCTTCTGGGCCTGCGGGCGGAGGATCTGTCCACGGATCCGGCGCAGCTGAATACAGCGGTGCCTGCGACCTTTCGGGTTCAGGTGGAGATGGCGGAGCGTATGGGGGCGGAGACCTATTTGTATGCAGATTTGCAAGGACGGCGGGTGATTGCCCGGGTGCCCGGCACCGTCTCTTTCCAAAAGGACGACCAAACGGTGCTGTACCCCAACATGGAGGCGCTCCATTTGTTTGACCCGGAAACGGAGGTCTGTATCTGTGACTGACCGCTTGTTGCAGCGGCGTGGCGCCGGGGTGCTGCTGCCGCTGTTTTCTTTGCCCGGGCCTTACGGAATCGGCACGATGGGTGCCGCGGCTTACCGCTTTGTAGACGATTTGTCGTCTGCCGGGCAGCGGTACTGGCAGTTGCTGCCCCTGTGCCCGGCAGGGCAGGGGAATTCACCGTACCAAAGCCCCGGCAGCTTTGCAGGCGATGCGGTGTATATTGACCCGCAGCTGCTGGTGGAAAGCGGGTATTTGCAGCCGTCGGATTTGGATTTGTTGCCCCGCGGTCGTAATGACCGGGTGGATTATCCGGCTGTGCGCCGGGGGCGTCAAGTGCTGTTTGATCGACTGTTTCACCGCTTTGTGCGCCATATACCGGCGGATTTTGACTGCTTTTGCCAAAGCCAGTCCGATTGGCTGGAGGATCACGCCCTGTTTTGTGCCCTTAGTGAACGCTATGGAAAGCGGTTTTTCCTGTGGCCGTCGGCTTTGCTGCAGCGAGAGCCGTCGGCTTTGGAGAGGGCGGCAGTGCAAATGGAGCGGCGGGTTTTGTACCATAAAATGCTGCAATATTTTTTGGATCATCAGTGGCGAGCGCTGCGGGCTTATGCCAATGCCCGGGGCGTTTACCTGATCGGTGATCTACCTATTTATGTGGCGCCGTGCAGCGCCGATGTGTGGGCGGCGCCGGAGTTGTTTATGCTCTCTCCCTCCGGCGCGCCGTCTCGGCTGGCCGGGTGTCCGCCGGACGCGTTTTCGCCCACCGGCCAGTTGTGGGGCAACCCGGTATATAACTGGAGCGCCCACGCTCGTACAGAGTACCGCTGGTGGGTGGCGCGGCTGCGGCACGCTTTGCATTGGTTTGACGCGTTGCGGCTGGACCATTTTCGTGGCTTTGCCGCTTATTATTCTGTGCCTGCCCGGGCAAAGAATGCCCGGGACGGCTGCTGGCTGCCGGGGCCGGGTTTGTCGCTGTTTTCGGCGCTTCATCAGGCGTTGGGGGATGTGCCGCTTTTAGCGGAGGATCTGGGCTTTTTGGACGATACGGTGCGGGCGCTGCTTTCAGATTGCGGCTTTCCCGGTATGCAGGTGCTGCAATTTGACTTTGATTCCCGGGATTGTGGCGGTGGTGCTGTTTGCAAGCCCAATACGGTGATTTACACCGGCACCCATGATAACGATACGCTGCTGGGCTGGTGCACCACCGCCCCGCGGCAAGACATACGCCGGGCTTGCGCCACCTATGGTGTGCGTTATCCCAATCAATTACCGAGACAAATGATGCTTTCTGCTCTGCGAAGCCCGGCCAATACCTGTATTTTGACTGTACAGGATCTGCTGGGACTGGGCAGCAGTGCCCGCATCAACACGCCGTCAACGGTGGGCGCCCACAACTGGAGCTGGCGTATGCGCCCCGGCGCCCTAACCCCGGGCATTTTGGCGCATCTATATACCGAGACTTGCGCCGCAGATCGGGCGGAAAGGAGTAATATATGTCGGATATGAAAGAGAATTTGAAACTGCTGGCCCGCAGTCTGTACCGACTCCCGGTGGCAGAATTGACTGATGAACAACTGCACGCCGTGGTGGTGCGGGCTGTTTTGGCACGGTTGCAACCGGCTTGGCAAGGGTCGTTGCAGGCCCATTGTGCCGGGCGGCGGGCGTATTATTTTTCTGCGGAATATCTGTTGGGCAAGGCGGTGTACAATAACCTGCTTTGCACCGGCCTGACCGGCGAGGTGGAGGCAGCGCTTACCGCTTGCGGCCGCAAGCTCGACCAGCTGGACTGTGTGCCGGACCCGCCTTTGGGCAACGGCGGTTTGGGACGGCTGGCGGCCTGTTTTTTGGACAGCGGCGCCACGCTGAATTTACCGCTGGACGGCTACGGCTTGCGCTATCGGTGCGGCCTGTTTCGTCAGCAGATCCAGGACGGCTTTCAGGTGGAGAAGGTGGAGGACGACCTGCAATACGGCGACCCCTGGAGCGTGTGCTGCCAAGCGGATACTGTAACGGTGGAATTCGCAGATCTTGCCGTGCAGGCAGTGCCCTATGACCTGCCGATCCCCGGTTATGGTACGGCGCACATTTCTACTTTGCGGCTGTGGGAGAGTGTGCCCGTAGAGCCGTTTGATTTTGACGCTTTTAACCGCCAGGATTACAGTGCGGCGGTGGCGCAGCGCACGGCGGCGGAGAATCTGACCCGTGTGCTGTACCCAAATGATACAAAGGAGGACGGAAAGCGCCTGCGGCTGCGGCAGCAGTATTTTTTATGCAGTGCATCCTTGCAAGATCTGCTGCGCCGGTATTTGCGCACGCCTGGTTCTGTGCCGGAGAAATTGGTGACTGCGGTGGTGATCCAGCTGAACGATACCCACCCGGTGTTGGCCATCCCGGAGCTGATCCGTCTGCTTTTGAAGCAGGGTATGACCTTGGTGGCGGCGTTAGGTGTTGCAAAAGAGGTGTTTCGCTACACCAATCATACGGTGATGCCGGAGGCCATGGAAAGCTGGGATCTGGCGCTCCTGGCGTCGGAATTGCCGGCGATCGCTCGCCTGCTGTGCCGACTGGACGATCTGTTTTGCGCCGAAATGCAGGCGCTGGGCGCAGAGGAGCGGCTGTGGCACCGGGTGCGCCCGCTGCGGGACGGGCGCATTTATATGGCGGATCTGGCCTGCTGGGTGTGTGGCTATGTGAATGGCGTGGCAGCTTTACACACGGAGATTTTGCGCCTTCGGGTGCTGCGGGATTGGGCACAGCTGTACCCGGATAAAATTTTGAACCGCACCAACGGTATTACCCAGCGGCGGTTTTTGGCACTGTGTAATCCGTCCCTGTCTGCGCTGCTGACCCACCGCCTGGGTAGTAAAAACTGGATCACCAACTTGTTCCAACTGGAGAAGCTAAAGCCCTATGCGGACAATGGCGAGGTGCTGGCGGCCTTTTGTGAAACCAAGAAGGAAAACAAGCGCCGCCTGGCCCAGTGGCTGGAGCGGCAGGGGTTATACTATGACCCGGCGCGTATGCTGGATGTGCAGATCAAGCGCCTGCACGAATATAAGCGCCAGCTGTTGCATTGCCTGGCTATCTTGGCATTGGCCTTTCAGATTGAGCAAGGGGAGATTACAGAATTTGCCCCCACCACCTTTTTGTTTGCCGCCAAGGCAGCGCCCGGTTATGCGCGTGCCAAGGCCATTATCAAGCTGATTCACGCAGTAGGGGACTATGTGTCCCGGTCGCCTAAGTTAGCGCCGCTTTTGCAGGTGCTGTTTGTGCCGGATTACAGCGTAACGGCGGCAGAATGGATCATTCCGGCAGCGGATGTGTCCGAGCAGATCTCCACCGCCGGTACAGAGGCTTCCGGCACCGGAAATATGAAGTTGATGCTGAACGGCGCAGTGACTTTGGGCACTTATGACGGCGCCAATGTGGAGATTGTGGCGGCCGCCGGAGAAGAAAATAATTATATTTTCGGTGCCCGGGTAGAGGAACTAGATGCCCTGCGCCGGGGCTATGACCCAAAGGCTTTGTATCGCAGTGATCCGCTGCTGCGGCAGTGCCTGGATGCATTGACAGACGGCACATTGTCCGACGGTGGCACCGGCTGTTTTGCGGATTTGAAGCGTAGTCTTTTAGAGCCGGAGGCAGACGGCGTGGCGGATCGATATTTTGTGCTGGGTGACTTTCACTCCTATGTGCACGCCAAGCTGCAAGTAAACGGCGATTATCTGCGATCGCCTACGGCTTTTGCCCGCAAATGTTGGCTGAATATGTGCAGTGCCGGCGTCTTTTCGGCAGACCGTACCATCGAGGAATATGCCAATGAAATTTGGCGGATCGACCCGGTGGAATTGCCGGAATACGCAGAAAATGAGTAAAAGGAAAAGACGGAAATGGCAATATGACCTCCAATCGTGTAGTCGATACAAAAAAGCCTACTTGATGAAAAAATGGATTTTTAGCAGCAAACTGATTTCGCTTTTCAAGCGGAGTCAGTTTTTTTGCTTGAATACGTTGCTTGTTATAGAAGCAGAGGCATTCCGTTTTGAGAATCGAAAAGCACATTTGCCTGCAGCATGGTCATACGGATTGCCTTGCCGTGCAATGCTCTTTGGCTCGGTAACAGACAATCTTTTCGTCGTGTGTTGACGAATATCTCTATCTATATTATAATAAAACTTGCATAATAATTGTCCGGCGCTGTCGCCGGCAATGACCCGGTGGTGAAAAAATGCTTAAACAGTACTGGAACCGTATTGAAAAACTATGGAGCTTTCGCAGCACTTCGGCATATTTGGCTCATTTGCGCAAGACCGGTATGCGTATCGGTGAGGGCACAGAAGTGTTTGCTCGGCCAACCAATATTTTGATCGACACCACCCGGCCGTGGCTTATTGAGATCGGTCGGAATGTACAGTTGACTGCCGGCGTGAAGATCTTGACCCATGGCTATGACTGGGCGGTACTGAAAGCCAAGTACGGCGATATTTACGGCAGCGCAGGTAAGGTTACCATCGGGGATGATTGCTTTATCGGTATGAACGCATTGATTTTGAAAGGAACGACTATTGGTGATCGGGTGATCGTCGGTGCGGGCAGCGTGGTGGCCGGCGGCACATTCCCGTCAGATTGTGTGATCGCAGGCAATCCGGCAAGGGTTATCTGCACATTAGAGGCGTACCGCGCTAAGCGAGCGGCGGCACAGTTGGCAGAAGCAAAACAACTGGTGACTGAGTATCAAGCGGTGTACGGCCGTGCGCCTGACAAGTCTGTTCTATCTGAGTTCTTTTGGCTGTTTGAAGAACGCGGGCCGCTGCAAGTGCCTGCCTTTGAATCGCAAATGCGCAATATGCGAAATTACGAAGCATCCATGGAGCGATATTTGCATACAAAGCCCCTGTTTAATGGGTATTCTGCGTTTTTGGACTATTGCTTTTCCGACAAGGAGGAGCAAAACCATGCTTAAACTGTTTTACATAACCAAGGATCCGTCGGTGGCGCGGATCGCCCAGGCAGCCGGGGTGGATCGTATTTTTGTGGATATGGAATACATCGGCAAGGCGCAGCGCCAAGGCGGTATGGATACGGTACAAAACCATCATACCGTAGAAGATGTGGCTCGGTTGCGGCCGGTGCTGGATCAGGCGGAGTTGCTGGCGCGGGTCAATCCGGTACACCCTGGGTCAAAAGAAGAGATCGACCGGGTGATCGCCGCCGGTGCGGATGTGATCATGCTGCCTATGTGGCAGTCGGTAGAAGAGGTGCAGCAATTTATCCGCTGGGTGGACGGCCGTGCCAAGACACTCCTGCTGCTGGAAAATCAGGCGGCGGTGGATTGCCTCGACCGTGTGTTGACACTGCCCGGAGTAGACGAAATCCATATTGGGTTGAATGACCTGAGCATTTCCCAAGGAAAAAAATTTCTGTTCCAGCCTTTGGCGGACGGTACGGTGGACGCGGTGTGCGCCAAGATCAAAGCGGCGGGTATCCCTTTCGGTTTCGGCGGATTCGGTCGTTTGGGCGGCGGCACATTGCCGGCAGCGTATATTGTAGCGGAGCACTACCGGCTGGGTTCGTCCATGAGTATTCTGTCTCGTGCCTTTTGCAACACGGCGCAGATTACCGATTTGAAGGAGATCAAACGGATCTTTACTTCCGGCGTGGCAGAGCTGCGGCAGTATGAGGCGCAGCTGAGCCGGGCGGAGGATGATTTTTTTGCCTTGCAGCACAAGAAGCTGCAGGACTGTGTAGAACAAATTGTTGAGGGCATGTAGATGTATCGAGGAGTAAAACGAGCGCTGGATTTTATTACGGCGCTGCTGGCGCTGATCGTTCTTTCGCCGCTGTTGGCGATCACGGCGCTGGCGGTGAAGTTGGATTCCAAAGGCCCGGCCATCTTTAAGCAGCAGCGCTTAGGGCTGCACGGCAAGACCTTTTGGATTTATAAATTCCGCTCCATGTGCCAAGGCGCGGAGCACACAGGCACCGGCGTGTACAGCGGCGCGGACGATATGCGTGTGACCCGCGTAGGCAAGCTGCTGCGAGCCACCAGCATTGACGAGCTGCCCCAGCTGGTGAATATCTTAAAGGGCGATATGAGCTTTATCGGTCCTCGGCCACCGCTGACCTATCATCCTTGGCTGTTGGTGGATTACACACCGGCGCAGTTACATATGTTTGATGTGCGCCCGGGCATTACCGGCTGGGCGCAGGTGCACGGTCGTAAGGATGTGGAGTGGCACCATCGAATTGAACTCAACTGCTGGTATGTAGACCACATGAGTCTGGCGCTGGATGTGCGTATTCTCTTTGTCACCGCCTTTAAGGTGCTGAAGAATGAGGACAATGTGAACACCGGCGAGACCTTGGCTTGGGATGACGCCCAGGCGCAGGAAACGGTGATGAAGAGATGAAAGAACTATTGATCACCGGCGCATGGCGGTGTGGGGAGCAACAGGTGCAGGCGCTGGAGCAGATGGGGTATGCTGTCACTTTTTGGCCGGACGAACGGCAGGCGGTGAATATGGATACCCGACGATTTGAAGCAGTGATTTGCGGCGGCTTGTTTTTGACTACGCCCATTGAACGCTTCCCGGCGCTCAAGTGTATTCAGGTGACTTCCGCCGGGCTGGATCGGGTGCCGCTGGACTATTGCAAGGCACACGGCATTACCGTGTATAACGCCGGCGGCGTTTACAGCGCGCCTATGGCGGAGTTTGTGCTGGGCGGTATTTTGCAGCTGTATAAAGAGAGCAAGTTTTTTGCGGAAAATCAAGCAGCGCACCGGTGGGAGAAGCATCGGGGGCTGCGGGAACTTAGCGGCAAGACCGCTTGTATTATCGGCACCGGCAGCGTGGGCAGCGCCATTACTCGGCGGCTGCGGGCCTTTGATGTACAGACGGTTGGCGTTAATCGTTCCGGTCACCCGGCGGCAGAGTTTGACCAAACCCAGCCCACCTGCCGGCTGGACGATCTGCTGCCTTTAGCGGATTTGGTGATTTGCGCTATGCCCTTGACAGTAGAGACTGCCGGCCTGTTTGACAGCGTGCGCCTAGCAAAGATCAAACCCGGCGCTGTGTTTGTGAATGTGGCCCGCGGTAAGGTAGCAGACCAGCAGTCGCTGGCGGAAGCGCTGCAAAGCGGGCAGTTGTCCGGCGCGGTGCTGGATGTATTTGAAGAAGAACCCTTGCCCCGGAGCAGTCCCTTGTGGGAGATGGAGCAGGTGATATTGACTCCCCACAATTCATTTGTGGGCGAGCACAATGGCGAGCGGCTGTTTCGCCTAATCTGCAAGAATTTGGAGTCATTTGCACAATGAAGGTACTGTTTGTTGCTACTGTGCGTAGCCATATCGGCCAATTTCACATGCCTTTTATTCGGGAACTGGTACGCCGGGGCTGCCGGGTGGAAGCTGCGTTCAAGGACAATTCCGCCGACAAACCCGGTTTGGATCTGAGCGGCATCGCCCGCACTTATGAAGTGCCCTTTAGCCGCAGTCCGTACAGTGTAGATAATCTGAAAGCCTATCAGGTGCTGAAAAAGATCATTGACGAGGGTCGGTACGACGCCGTTCATTGCCACACGCCTATGGGGGCTGTGGTAACTCGGCTGGCTGCGCGGGATGCCCGCAAGCGGGGCACCAAGGTGATCTATACCGCCCACGGCTTTCACTTCTATAACGGTGCTGCCAGGAAAAACTGGCTGCTGTTTTACCCGGTGGAGAAGGCGCTGGCGAAAGATACGGACTGCCTGATCACCATTAACAGCGAGGATTATAATACCGCTAAGGCGCGGCAGTTTGCTGCCGGGCGCCTGGAACTGGTCAACGGCGTGGGCGTGGATCTTAGCGATTTTCAGCCGGTGACCCGGGAGCAAAAGTTGGCTCTGCGCCGGACGTATGGGTACAGCCCGGACGATTTTATTCTAATATACCCGGCGGATTTTTCTGCCCGGAAAAATCAAAATATGTTGTTTGATACATTAAAATTGCTGCTGGAAAAGGACAAGCATTTTTGCTTGCTGCTGCCCGGTTCCGATGTGGAAGCCCGGCCGTTTTTGGACTATGCCAAATCTATCGGCGTGACAGATCACGTGGAGGCGCTGGGCTACCGGCGGGATATTCGTCAGTTGGTAGGGCTTAGCGATGTGTCCATGTCTTCCAGTCGGCAGGAGGGTCTGCCCATCAACTTGGTGGAGGCCATGGCGCTGGGCAATCCGGTGGTAGCCACCGATGTGCGTGGCAATCGGGACCTGGTGCAGGACGGCGAGAGCGGCTACTTGGTGCCATTGAATGACAGCCGGGCGATGGCGGAACGGATCTGGTCCCTTTATACCGATCCGGAACAAACGGCGGCCTTTGGCGCTGCCGGGCGCACACTGGCCCAGAACTATGCGGTGGAGCCGGTGCTGCACCGTATGATTGAAATTTATCAAGCGTTAGAACTTTTGTGAGGTTGGCATTTATGCGTGTGTTACAGGTGATACCGGATATTGGCGTGGCTAACGGCGTGATGAGCGTGATTTTGAACTATGCCAAAGCGATGCCGCCGGACATTACATTTGATGTTGCCTATTTTGCGGAGAAACCTCAAACACGGCAAGCGGAGGTCGAGGCACTGGGCGGTAAGGTATATCGGCTGGATGCTCCCTGCCCGCAGGATCTGTGCAACGGCAAAATGGGCCGTTTTTTTGCAGAGCACGCCGGTGCGTGGGAGGCGCTGCATATCCATTGCCCCCACTTTGCGGTGTTTATTGCGCCGGCTGCCAAACGAGCCGGGATTCATAAAATTGCCGTGCATTGCCACACCACTGCGTATTCTTTGGCCGGCAACGGCCGCCGAAATCGGCTGCTCAGTCTATATGCCAAGTATATGGTGCCTACGCGCTTTGCGTGTAGCAATGCGGCCGGCAAAATGTGGTACGGCAATCGACCCTTTCGGGTGCTGAATAATGCCATTGACTGTGCCGCTTATGCGTATTCCCCGCAGGTGCGACAAGCTGTGCGTGCGCGGGAACAGGCTACAGACGCTTTTGTGGTGGGCCATATCGGCCAGGCCACGGTCAAGCAAAAGAATCACCCGTTTTTATTTTCCGTGTTTGCGCAGATCACGGCGCAAAGGCCGGGCGCGCAGTTGTGGCTGATCGGCGCGCAGCCTACGCCGGAGCTGAACGCTTTGGCGGAGAAGTTGCAGATCACAAAGCAAATTCGATATTTCGGCCAGCGGCGGGATGTGCCGGAGCTGCTGCAAGGGTGCGATGTGTTTGTCTTTCCATCTTTCAGCGAGGGACTGCCGGTGTCTGTGGTAGAGGCCCAGGCTGCCGGGTTGCCGGTGGTGCTGTCTGACGCAGTCACCCGGGAGGTGGCTTGCACCCCGCTGGTGAAGACTCTGTCTTTGCACCAGTCGCCGGAAGAATGGGCAGGGGCTGCCTTGCAGCCGCAACCGCCACGCCAAAGTCCCACGGCGGCGCTGATCGCCGGTGGGTGGAATATACGCGACTGCGCGATACAACTGGAGAAATTTTATAAGGAGTGAGCGTTTGAGGTTTTCAATTATCGTTCCGATTTACAACGTGGCAGATTACTTGGATGATTGTGTGCAAAGTGTGAAGAACCAAACCTATACGGACTGGGAACTGATCTTGGTGGATGACGGATCGCCGGATGCTTGTCCCCAAATGTGCGACGGGTATGCTAAGGAAGATTCGCGTATTCGCGTGATTCACAAGCCAAACGGCGGGTTATCAGATGCGAGAAATGCGGGGCTTGACCAGGCAAAAGGCGAATATGTGCTTCTGTTAGATGGCGACGATTTTTACAATCGTAGCGATATGTTTGAGATGCTCTCTGCAAATATTGACAAAAGCAACGCGGATGTGATTCTATTTGGCTGTACGGACTGGAATATGAAAACCGGCGAAATGCGCATTTCTAGGTCAGGTTATAATTTGCCATTGATCAATGAGGACCAAAATCGTACGGATATTTTGCATTATCTCTTCTCCCAAAAGAAATTGCCTGGTGGTGCGACCATTTCAGCTGTAAGCAGACATCTTATTGAGGAGTATAGAATTCGGTTTCACTGCGGAATACAGTCGGAAGATCATGACTTTGTATTGAATGTTTTTGTGCATTGCAAAAAGGTGTTTGCAATGGACGAACCATTCTATACGTACCGGTTGCAGAGAGAGGGTTCCATTACACATTCCGGAAGTATAAAAATGATTCAGGGTATTGATTATACACTTAACAAGTGGGTTCCGATTTTGCTTGTTGAAAGTAATGATCAATTGCGTAAAGACTATCTGAATTATTTAGCTTTTATATATTCAACAGGGTTTGTGATTACAGGGCGGCTTCATGGCAAAGAGCGCAAGGAGTCACTGGAACTTATGCGCAAGCATCGCATGATTTTGAAGTATGGTTACTGGCGAGATCTGCGTATTGTTCGGCTTGCTTCATCTGCTTTTGGCCTTCCGCTATTTACGATTCTTGGTCGCATTTATTATGATCGAACGCATATCTAATCGCAGTACAAAAGGAAAACTTTACGAATGAGAAAACTAAGTGTTTCAGAGTGGTGTTGCGCCGTTCGCTTTAATAAAAACGATGACAACATAATGACCGATTTAAGTACGCCGTTTGTTGTGTTGCCAAATAGCAAAAGGTACTGGTGTGCAGATCCTTTCTTATTTCAAAAAGATGATTATTATTTTGTCTTTTTTGAGGCATATGATCGATTGAAACGAAAAGGCGTGCTGGGATACAGACAAATTACGGAGCACGCAGCCGGGGACATTCATATTATTTATGAAGCAACATCGCATTTATCTTACCCTTTTATCTATGAAGCTGATGGCAATCTTTATATTGTGCCTGAGTCAAACATGTCCGGTGAGCTTTATCGGCTCAAATGTTTATCTTTTCCGAATCATTGGGAAAAGGAAAAAGTGCTTATGCACGAACGCTTAGTGGACAGTACCTTCTTTTTCTATAATCAAGAGCAATATTGTTTTTCCACGACAGTGGATGACGGACTTTTGTTTGATCGGCTGGATCTTTATCATTATGCTAATGGAGAATGGGTGCCGTGCCCAAGAAATCCGGTAAAGCGCGATTTATCTTCAGCACGCGGTGCCGGTAAATGCTTTAAGCAAGACGGCGTCTGGTATCGACCATCCCAGGACTGTGCGGATGGATATGGCTGCGCCTTGTGTTTGAATGCCATGGATAAGATTGATTCTAACGAGTATTTGGAGCATTGTGTAAAGAAATTGCAGCCTATAGATATTAAAACAAATACAGGCGTTGCTTATCAAGGAATACATACCTATAATCGGTTAAATCATGTAGAAGTGATCGATTTGAAAACGCCGCCGGAACTGCATATCCTGAATTTGGTCGGTGGATTTTGGAAACGCGTGCGAAATAAGATAAAATGAGTTTGGAACAGATGGACAAGCAAAAGCGAAAAAAAGTATTGATAATAAATGATCCGCTGCAATATGGGGGCTCGGACTTGGTTGCCGTTCGATTGCAACAGCACTTAGATTCCGATAAGTTTGAGTGCGTATATTGCCTGCGGCATGATGAAATAGGCCCAATGGAGTCCCAGGTGGCACAGTCCGGCGTGCGAATATTGCATCAGCCGGATACGGCGTGCTCCTATATAAAAAGCTACTTTTTCTACAAGCGCTTGTTAAAGAAAGAACCTTTCGATATCGTACACTGTCACTTACTGTTTTATAGCGGCATTGCACTATTCGCAGCCAAGAGATGCGGCGTAGAAAAACGCGTAGCGCACGCGCATTTTTCACAGCCAATGCGAAAAATCAGAAATCCGGTAATTCGTTTCATAAAAAGTCTTTATCATGTGGTTATGCGCGGATTTGTTTCTTTTGTGTCAACGGATATTATTGGCTGCAGTCAGGCGGCAGGGGAGTATCTGGCAGGTCGCCGAGGATTTCGCCGTAAAGGTACAGTTCTGAATAATGGAATTGTAACGAAGCAGTATTACCTGAACGAAACAGTTCGTCAAAATGTGCGGGCTTCTTTGGGCTTGAATCATAAAATTGTGCTTGGTCACTGCGGACAGTTGCACGATGTCAAAAATCAAATGTTCTTATTGGATGTTTTCCATTCGTTTCACAGGCGCTATGAAAACAGTACGCTGATCTTAGTTGGCGATGGTCAGGATCGTCAGCAGCTCGAAAGGAGAATTGAGCAACTTCAATTATCAAAATGCGCACATATTCTTGGCTTTCGTAACGATGTTCCGCAACTTTTAATGGCCATGGACTGCTTTGTGTTCCCGTCCATTCATGAGGGCTTCCCACTGACACTGATCGAAGCTCAGGCGGCGCAGCTGCCCTGTGTGGTGTCAGATACCATTACGCCTACAGTGAAGCTCTCCGAGGCGTTGCAGTTTGCCTCTATTCAGGCGCAACCGGAAGAATGGGTGAAAAAAATTGAAACGGCGTTGCGTATCGATCGCCACACCATTTCCCGTGATCGGGTGGTCGAGGACTTTGATATTGCCCGGGTGTGCAAAAAAATGGAGCAAATTTATTTGCGTAAATAAGAAAAGTAAAAAGAGGATTTCATGTTAGGATTATCTGCACTTACATGGTTTGTGATCATTGTTGCAGGCTATGCGCTGCTGCTTTTGATTTTGCCAAGAGAATATATGTGGATCCCGTTTGTTGCGGTTGTGGTGGCCATGACGATTTTGGCCTATCACATTGTGCCGGATGAAACGGACGATCTGTATCGCTATTACGGTATGCTGGACATTATGCGAGAGCAGGGGAAGGCCGGGTTGGATTATATCCTCGAGCGCAATTGGTACGATTGGCAAACTTTTGTAACCATGCGTTACTATTTCTATTTTCTCAGCTTTTTCCCCAACAACCGCTATGTGGCTGCGGTGACCATGTTTATCGTTTATGCCTTAATGTTCCTGGTGATGTACAAAGCAGCCCAGCGCTATCAGGTGAGCAAAGGCTATGTGCTGCTGGGTACACTGTTTTTTTTGTCTACCTACTGGTTTTATGATACAGCGTCCGGTATTCGTAACGGACTGGCCTTTGCCGTTGTGATTGCCTGCGCTTATTATCATTTGGCAGAAAAGCGCAATATCATCCTGTGCCTGTTTGGTTATGTGGCGGCGTGTCTGCTTCATTCCTCGCCGATTTTGCCGGTGGCGTTGGTGTTGCTGACCTTACTGACCATGAAGTTTAACAGCAAGTTTATCAATGTGGTTATGATCTTGGGACTGGCTGTTGGCGGCGCGTTTATTCAGTTCATTTCCGATAAATCCAATAATGAATTTATATCCTCCATTGCGGAGAAGTCCGTGAGTCACACTGCTGATACGGGCTTGAACACCAACACCAGCTTCTTGGTCAATGTTGTTACACTGGTGATCGTGCTGCTCGTAATTTGGTACTTCTCTGTCTATTTTGTGCGGGATAAAGAGACAGATTCCATCTATCGCTTTTATCGCTACTGTTCCACCACTGCGTTTTTCATGATCGGCTGTTTGTTCAGTTCCCTGATCTTTTTGCGCTTTGCCCGGTGGATCCTGCCGATCATGGGCGCTGTGCTCTTTATGGTGGGTATGCAAAAGCAAGCGGATTTTGTGAAGAAACAACCACCTAATTTTATTTATACCGGTGAGAAGAAAATGGTGCTGCGCGTGCGTACCCAAGGCGCCATGCTGCTTTTCTACTTGGCTTATATCTGCGTGCATTTTTTGTATGCTTGCGTAGGAAGTTCATTGATTTGGATGCATTTTTAAGGAGCGTTTATGACCATTAGCGTAATTGTTCCCATATATAAGGTGGAAGCCTATCTTCGCCAGTGCGTGGACAGTATTTTGGCCCAGACTTACACGGACCTGGATATTGTGCTGGTGGATGACGGCTCAACCGACAACTGCCCGGCCATTTGTGATGCCTATGCCCGCCAGGACGCGCGGGTGCAGGTGGTGCACAAGCCCAACGGCGGCTTGATGTCCGCACGGCAGGCCGGTCTGCGGGTGGCCAAAGGGGATTATGTGGGTTTTGTAGACGGCGACGATTGGATCGAGCCGGATATGTATGCTCGCTTTGCGGCGGCGATTGACCGATATGCGCCGGATATGGCTCTTTGCGAGTTCTATTATGTCTTTGCAGACCATAACGAGCCAAGTACCCAGCATTTGCAGCGGGCGTATTATACGAAAGCGCAGTTGGCGCAGGAGATCTATCCCACTATGCTGTACCATGCACCCTATTATTCCTTTGGTATCAACCCCTGCTGTTGGTCCAAGGTGTTTAAAAAGGAGCTGCTGGAGCAGTGCCTGTACCCGGTCACACCGAAGGTGAAGATCGGTGAGGACGCCGCGTTTACTTATCCCTGTCTGCTGGCGGCTGAGAGTCTGGCGTATGTGGATGGCTGTTTGTACCATTATCGCAACAATGCCCAGTCTATGACAGCTGCGTTTGACCCGCATTTAACGGAGACGATTTTTATTCCGCTGGATATTTTGCGGACATATTTTGACACAGATAAACGGGCGCTTTTTGCCCAGTATCAAATGTATGCTGCTTATCTGCTGCAACTTTGGGTGCGCAATCAGGCATCGCTGGACTGTGATCTGGATCGTAAAGGTCTGCGGCAGTCCTGTGCCCGAGTTTGCCAAAATCAGGAGTTGCGGGCACTGCTGGCGTCTGTTCCCGGTGCCTTGCCAAGACAGGTAGCGGTTGCCGTGCGTGCTGTGCAGCAGCAAAAGCCGGGTCAGCTGTATTTGCTGATCAAAGCCTGGAATTTGTATTACAAATTGCGTGATGGGAGAGCATAATGGATTATGGAAAAGTCAGCGTGATCGTACCGATCTATAAAGTGGAGTCGTATTTGGATCAATGCGTGCAAAGCATTGTGAACCAGACCTATAAGAATTTAGAAATCATTTTAGTAGACGACGGCTCGCCGGATAACAGCCCGGCCATGTGCGACGCTTGGGCGGAGAAAGACAATCGTATTCGTGTGATCCATAAAGAGAACGGCGGCTTTTCGTCAGCACGCAATGCGGGACTGGACGCGGCAACCGGTGATTATATACAATTTGTGGACAGCGACGACTGGATTTTGCCGGATATGACTGCCGCGCTTGTGTCCTGCGCCGTTAAGGAGAACGCAGATGTTGTGCGCTGCGGTTACTGCGAGAATGTGGACGGCGATATGCAAGAGATCTGTACCAATTCGCAGACATTCTGTCCGGAGTACAACAAAATGGTCATTGACATTATGATTGATGGGCTGATGAGCGGCGCCGTGTGGAACAAACTGTATAAGCGCGGTGTGCTGGACGGTATTCGCTTTCGCCCCGGATATTCCGAGGATATTTTGTTCAATTACTGTGTGATCCAAAAGAAGCCGAAGATGGTTTATATGACCGGCACTTACTATGTTTATCGCGTAAACAACGGCTCTGTAACGAATTCCACATTTCGCCCATCGGCGTTTTCTATCATTGAGGTGAAAAAGCAGATCATGGATGCGCAGACCGATGAGCAGGTCAAGCCCTATTGCCTGAAAGGCTATCTGAATTCCGCCATGATCGTGATGAACAATATGCTCGGCAGCGGGAAGTGCATGGAGTATTATCCCGGTCTGCGGGCGGAAATCTTGAAGTATAAATGGACGGTGTGGTGCTCCTCTTTGTACGGAGCAAGAGACAAGGCAAAAATGCTGTTGCTGGCCCTGTCGGCTAAACTCTATCGCAAGGCTGTGCCTAAAAAGTAGGTGACTGTATGCAAAAGCACGCATATATGATAATTGCGCACAATGAATTTGATCTGTTGGAGATCTTGGTGCGACTTTTGGATGATCCGCGAAATGATATTTATGTTCATATAGATGCTAAGGTCAAGGACTTCAATTTTAAGTCCTTTCAGGCGCTGACACAGTATTCCAGGTTGCGGTTTACACCGCGCCGAATATCCGCGACCTGGGGCGATTTTTCGTTAGTAAATACAGAGTTGCTCCTTCTACAAACAGCAGTGGCAGGGGAGGATCCGGCGCAGCCCTATGCCTATTACCATTTGATCTCCGGTGTGGATTTGCCTATTAAATCTAATGATGATATTCACGCTTTTTTTGAGAAAAATGCTGGGAAAGAGTTTGTACATTTTTCCGAAAATGATCCGAATTCGGCTTTTGCTGCAAGGATTCGCTATTATCATTTGTTTCGTAAAAAGCGGAATTTCTTTACCAAGATACTTGCACAAATTGCTTTTCGGTTGCAAGTTCTGTTTCGTGTAGATCGGCTGAAAGGGCAGGGCTTGATTGTGCAAAAAGGCACCAACTGGTTTAGCATTACCGGGGACTTTGCTAAGTATATTGTCAGCCAGGCGGAGCGGGTTGAACAGCTGTTTGCCTATTGCTACTGCGGGGACGAAGTGTTCGTGCAGACCATGTTGGTGAATTCACCCTTTGTCGCCAACTTATATATGCCAAATTGCAATAACGACCAAATGGCTTGCGCGCGGTTGATCGACTGGGAGCGGGGGAATCCGTATGTGTTCCGTATGGCAGACTATGATGAGATTATGCAATCTCCGGCTATGTTTGCCCGCAAGTTTAGTATGCAGACGGACCCGGAAATTGTAAAAGCAATACAGGCAAAAATTGAGGAGAAAAATTATGCAAAATGAGCCGCTGATCTCGGTGATTGTGCCGGTTTATAAAGTGGAGCCGTACCTGGATCGGTGCGTGCAAAGCATTGTGGACCAGACCTAAAAGAATTTAGAAATCATATTGGTAGACGACGGCTCACCGGACAATTGCCCGGCCATGTGCGACGCCTGGGCGGAGGAGGACAGCCGTGTGCGGGTGATCCACAAAGAAAACGGCGGCGTTGCGTCTGCGAGAAATGTCCGCCGTGATAATGCGGTTGGACAATATATTGGTTTTGTTGATTCGGATGATTGGATTGATTCGACGATGATAGCGGAGTTGGTTTCTTGTGCTGCCGAGTATCATACAGATGTAACCGGAATGCTTTACCGCGTTGTTTATTCAAATGGCTGGAAGACAGATATGCGTATTGCGGATAATGTACCTGATATCATCTATTCCAAAAACTGCATGGAATCATTTTATGGATGCAACAAAGAATTATGTAAAAGAAAACAAAAAGGCGCTCACAGGTATCACGCTTGACGGACAGGAGAAGTGCTTGTGGCCGTTCTATTTTCGGTTTCCGCATTTGTATTGTAAGTTGCTGCATTTCTACCACTTTTTACGGAAAAATCTACATTAAGGATTAATTGAGGATGAATAATAAACGAAAAGACAAGGTCGGAATTGCCACAATTGTTGGCCAAGCGAACTATGGAAATCGATTACAGAATTATGCACTGGATTCTGTTTTGCGCAATCTTGGCTTTGATACGGTGACTTTTAATGATCCGCTTCAAGTGTCCTTTTCAATAAAACATTGGGTCAAACAGGAAGTTAAGCGCATTTTTGGATTGCGGGATGGCTATAGGCTGCGGCGCTTTCGACAGTTTGGGAAATGGGATAAACGCCATCTGCGGTGGCAGGACTATCACCGGGCGAGTGATTGCGATTATGTCGTGCTTGGCTCCGATCAAATTTGGAACCCTGATTTTTGGTTTGTGCGTGAAGCGCTGGACTTTTATTTTGGCACATTCGCTGAACCGCAAAAACGGATCGCCTATGCGGCCAGTATTGGGGTAGATCAAATCCCAAAAGAATTAGAGGACAAGTATATACAGGAATTATCGGCACTTAAATCTATTTCTGTTCGAGAAACACAGGGCGCACAAATTATACAGAATCTAACCGGTCGATCTGTCCCTGTGGTGCTGGATCCGACGATGTTGCTGACAGAACAGGCGTGGACAGCACTGGAAAAGAAGCCGAACTATAAGGTGAAAAAGCAATTTTTATTGACTTATTTCTTAGGTGCGCTTTCTACAGAACGGCAAGCGTTTATTCAAAACATTGCAGACAAGTACGATTTGCAATGGATCGCTTTAGATAGCGAATGGGTGGATAAGCCTCAAAATTTGGCGCACTATATGACCACGCCGGATGAATTTATTTGGCTGGTGCATCACTGCCGGTTGATGCTGACGGATTCGTTCCACGGCAGTGTGCTTTCTATACTCTTTGGCAAGCCGTTTCGCAGCTTTACAAGAGAAGACAACAACTTAGATATGGGGAGTAGGCTTGATACTCTTTTTGGCAGCCTTGGCATTGGCGATTGGTGCCGCGGCTCCGTGCAGGAGGACCCGGACCACATTTTTTATAAAGACTATTCTTCCGTTCCGGCGGTTTTGGAGCGGGAGCGGCAATTTGCACTGGATTATTTGAAGAACGCATTGGAGATTCATGAGTAACGACAGCAGAACGAAAAACGCGGCGCGGAATTTGTTTTTTGGCACGATAACGCGAATCTACAACTTAATCATTCCGTTTTTAATGCGCACGGCCATGATTTATTGGCTGGGTATGGAGTATGTGGGGCTGAACAGCCTGTTCACATCTATTTTGTCCGTGCTGAATTTGGCAGAACTGGGCGTCGGTTCGGCCATGACTTTCAGTATGTACAAGCCCATTGCTGAACAGGACACCACCCGCATTTGTACCCTGATGCGGCTCTATAAGATTTATTACCGTATTGTGGGGGCTGTAATCTTAGTGGCCGGTTTGGTGATTATTCCGGTGCTGCCCATGTTGGTGAAGAAAGACCTGCCGCCAAATGTGAATCTGTATGTGCTGTATTTGATCAATTTGTTGACCACGGTGGTTAGTTATTGGCTGTTTGCGTATAAAAACTGCCTGCTGTTTGCCCATCAGCGTAATGATATCGGCGACAAGATCGGCTATGTTATCAATACGGTGAAATACGGCGTGCAGTTGGCGGTGCTGTACTTTATGCGGGACTATTATGCTTACATCATTGTTGCGTTGTTGTCCGGCGTGGTGAGTAATATTGTAACCGCTATTGTGGTGGACAAGTTATATCCCCAGTATAAGGCCATGGGCAAGCTGCCAAAGGAAGATGTGCAGATCATCAACAAGCGGATTAAAGATCTGTTTACTTCCAAAATCGGCAGCGTAGTTTACGATTCTGCGGACACGCTTGTAATATCCGCATTTTTAGGCCTGACTGCGCTTGCAAAATATCAAAACTACTTCTTTGTAATGAATACCATTTTTGGCTTTGTGACCCTGATCACCAGTTCCAGCATGGCGGGGATCGGTAACAGCTTGGTAACCGAAAGTGAGGAGAAAAACTATAAGGATCTGCGGAAATTTACTTTCCTGCTGTCCTGGCTGTCGGCTTTTTGCATTTGCTGTTTTGCCTGCCTGTATCAGCCGTTTATGACCCTTTGGGTGGGTAAGGACAACTTGCTGCCCTACGGTATGGTGCTGATCCTTTGTGCCTACTTCATCATTCGCCAAATCAATAATCTGCTGAATTTGTACAAGGACGCAGCGGGTATGTGGCACGAGGACCGCTGGCGCCCACTGATCTGCTCCCTGGTGAACCTGGTGGTGAACCTGATTTTGGTGCAGTTTTGGGGGCTTTACGGCATTTTAATCTCCACCATCATTGCCATGTTGGTGGTGGGTATGCCCTGGCTGACCCATAACCTGTTTACCGTGGTGTTCCATTGCAGTTGGAAGCCTTATGTGGGCCGCACCCTACGCTATGTGGCACTGGCGGCGGTCTGCTGCGGCGCGTGCGTTGGCGTTTGTCATTTTATCATGCTGCCGTCGCTGATTGTGACTATGATTTTACGGCTGCTTGTGTGTGCCGTGCTGCCCAATGGCGTGTTCCTGATCGCATATCGAAAAACAGATGAATTCGCCTATTTTGCTGGGTTGCTGAACCGGCTGACCAAGGGTAAGGTGCCTGTGCTGCGGAGGTGGTCCGGTTGCTGAATACGCCGAAAGTGCGGTGCACCGGCTGTACCGCTTGTGTGGCCGCATGCCCCAAAAGCTGTTTGCGTATGGAGCGGGACAAGGAGGGCTTTTTCTACCCTGTGGCAGAGGAAGGGGCTTGTATAAATTGTGACCGCTGCAACCGGGTTTGCCCAGCACAAAAGTCGTTGCCGGTGGATGATAAGGAACCCCTTTGTTACGCCGCCATTTCTCGGCAAGACCGACAGCGGGCACAAAGCTCCTCCGGTGGCGTGTTCTCCCTTTTGGCGGAGAAAATGCTGGAGCAGGGCGGCGCAGTCTACGGTGCGGCAATGGAGCCGGATCTGACGGTGCGCCATCTGCGCATAACGCATACAGAGGATCTGCCCCGTCTGATGGGCAGCAAATATGTGCAAAGCCGTGTGGGGGATTGCTTTACTAAAGTGCAACTGGATTTGAAACAGGGCAGGAAAGTGCTGTTCTCCGGCACCGGCTGCCAGGTGCAAGGGCTGCTTGGCTATTTAGGCGGACCAAAGCCGGGACTGTTGACGGTAGATGTGATTTGCCACGGCGTGCCGTCGGAAGCGGTATGGCGGGCTTATGCCAAGGTTATCGGAGCGCAGCTGCCCTTGTCTTTTCGCGACAAATGCACCGGCTGGCAGCAGTATTCCGTGCAACTGAACGGTACGGCACACCCGTACAGGCAGGATCCGTATATGCGGCTGTTTCTTTCCGATGTGATCCTGCGCCCGTCCTGTTATCATTGCCCGGCCAAGGGTGCAAGCCGTGTGTCGGATCTGACATTAGCGGACTTTTGGGGAATCCAAAATGTGGACCCCACCATGTTTGACGATAAGGGCACCTCGCTGGTGCTGGTGCACAACGCCGCCGGGGAACAAGCCTTGGCGCGGATCCGACCGGATCTGGTACTGAAAACAGAGCCGTTGGAGTCGGCCTTAGCCGGGAACCCCAGTGCGGTGCATTCTGCTATGGAGCCGGAAGCACGGGCCGCGTTCTTTGCGGAATTTGAAAAACGGCAAGGTGATTTAGACTACCGGCGGGCGGCGGACAAATATTGCCTGTTCTATGGCAAAAGTGTAAAACAAAAGGCGGTTGCCTGTGCCAAAAAGCTGCTGCGCAGAGGATAAAGCACTGAAAAATGTAATAAATGGCACATATTAGCACTCTTGTAAAAAGAGTGCTAATTGTTTATCTTTTGTTCACACATTATTCATAAATGGGGTCTATAGTAAGAATTGTTCCAAGGGAGGAACAAAAGAAAGAGCAATGCAAACCGTGCGTTAGAATCAGAAAGGAGTTGGTACCCATGGGTAGCAACCTAGCGCAGTCGGCAACTTAATCTTACCGAATCTGCATATAAAGTTAGCAACAGTTTGAATTTCATTTTGGAGGTAACAGATATGCTGAATCGTAGAAATAATCATGCAATGACCACTTATGATCCCTTTAGAGAGATGGATAATTTTGAACGCCACTTTTTTGAGGACCCCTTTGGGGTGTTCTTCAGTAACGACAGTCAGTCTGCCTTTAAGACGGATATTACCGATGAGGGTGACGCTTACAGATTGGAAGCGGACTTGCCCGGATTTGATAAGAAAGATATTCATGTGGACATTAACGGCGATCGGATGACCGTCAGTGCGCAGCGCCACTCCGACTATGAGGAGAAAGACAAAAAAGGCAAGTACATTCGCTCTGAGCGTTCCTATGGTACTTACAGCCGCAGTTTTGATGTAAGCGGTGTAGATACTGAGGGTATTAAGGGCGGCTACAAGGACGGCGTGCTGACCTTGACTTTGCCCAAGAAGGCAGAGGACACCCCCACGAGCCACAGGATTGAACTGGAATAACCATTTACGCCCATGTGGCGTAGATAGACGCTGCTGTTGGATTTCCCCCTTTCTTTGATATACAACAGTACCCACGAACAATGGCAGCAAAAAAGCCGGCGGCGGACCGAAAGGCCCACCGCCGGTGTTTTTTTTATTATCCTTTATTGCCTGGATTTGAAGTTGTCGATCACAATATGGTAGCGATCGTAGGCGCGGCGCACAGCGTCGTCCCAGCTGATATAGATCTCCTCCTGGGCGGCCTTGCCCACGCGGTGGAGATAATCTTTTTGGTGCATGATCTGTTGCAGGCGCACTGCAATGCTGTGGGCACTCTCCAGGCAAAGAAAACCATTGCGATCGTCGGTAATGCCCTCGGCGGCGCAGCTGCCGGCAACCAATAAGCTGGGTGTGGCACAAGAGGCTGCCTCTCGAACAACTAAGCCATTGGTGTCAAATACAGAGGGGAACAGCAGCAAATCGGAAATGCCGTAATAGCCTTGAATTTCCGCCCGATCCAGCACCTTGCCGGTGTAGATGACTTTGTCCGCCAGACCCAGTTTGCGAAAATACTTTTGTATGGCGTTCTCGTTGGCGCCGAAGCCTACCATCAGCAAACGAAAATCCTCGCCTCGCTCCATTAAAATTTTGCAGGCGTCTAAAATTAAACGAATGTTCTTGTACCAAATCATACGGCCTACATAGATAAACACCGGCACGCCATCAGGAATATTATGCTTGCGGCGGATCATATCTACTTGGGATTGGGACACATCTACCTTGGGCATATCGCAGCCGTTGGGCATCACTACATAATCGCCTTGGTAGCCAAAGCGGCGCAAACTCTCTACCGTGCCCGCGCTGGTGACCCACACTTCATCGGCGGCGCTGATGTTCTTCAGCATAAAATTGTAGGCGAAGTCCTTGGCCGGCTTGCCGGGAATGCAACGGTCAAAGTCATACTCATACTTGGTGTGATAAGTGAGTACCGTAGGAATGGGATGCAACTGTGCCACCCGCTTAAAGTAGTAGCTGGTAGCCAGGGGACAGTGGGAGTGCAACAGATCAAAATGCCGGTCGATAATGGCTTGGTGCAGCTCCGGCTTAAAGGGCCACCCTACGCTGTATCCTTCTTTGGTGGGAATCCACCAGCTTTTATAGCGAAAGATCTCATACGGATATTTATAGTCCTGCTGATTCGGATTCTTTGGGGTGACGATCACAGCCTCACCAAGACCTTGATTGATCTTCTCCGCATAGCTTTGGGCCACATTGCTGATCCCGTCCGTGGTGGGTGGGAATGCATCTGTGCCGATGGCGATTTTTAATTTATCGTTCAAGTTTTCACCTGCTTTTACAAATCATAAGGATTTTTAGGCATTATAGCACAATTTTGCCTGAATGTAAATTGCCGGGCAGCGAATTTTACAGTTTGTTTATGCCCTGCGGCTAAATCCCGCGTTACGGCCTAAGAATTTGGAAAAGCGGCAAAAAAGGCTTGCTATCCCGGCCACCTTTCTATATAATGATATATGTATAAATACCTATGGGAGGGGGAGAAAAATGACCCAGAACTATTCTGTATCGCTGGAGAAGATCATAGCGGCGCATAATCTGGAAATCATCTATTTGCCAAAGCCGGCGGATGAGATCTTGATTACCACCAATGAGGTCAACCGACCGGGGATCGTAATGACCGGCTATACGGATTATTTCGATGCCGATCGGATTCAGATCTTAGGGTGGACGGAGTTTGGCTTTTTGCTGAATATGGAGCCGGAAAAACGGCGCCGGGCACTCCAATATTGGTTGGCACTGCACCCGGCTGCGGCTGTGGTAACTCGTGGGCTGGACATTCCGGATTACTTCGTTGAGGAGTGCAAGGCGCACCAGGTGCCGCTGTTGCGCACCCAAGAGGAGACCTCGCCCTTCCTGGCAACTTTAATCGCTTATTTGAATGCAGAACTGGCCCCCCGGATCACACGCCACGGCGTGCTGGTGGAGGTGTACGGCGAAGGTGTACTCATTACCGGTGAGAGCGGCGCGGGCAAAAGCGAGGCGGCCGTAGAGTTGATCAAGCGCGGGCACCGACTGATCGCCGATGACGCGGTGGAAATTCGCAAGGTCAGCGACAAAACGTTGATAGGCGCGTCACCCAGCAACATTCGCCACTTTGTGGAGCTGCGGGGCATCGGCATTATCAATGCGCGCCGGATCTTCGGTATGGGTGCCGTTAAGAATACGGAGAAAATTGATATGGTCATTCAGCTGGAGGCTTGGGACTCCACCAAGGCGTATGATCGGCTGGGACTGGACAATGAGTATACCCGTATTTTGGATATTCAGGTGCCGGTGATCACCGTACCCATCACCCCCGGGCGGAACCTGGCGGTGATCGTGGAAACGGCGGCTATGAATAACCGCCAAAAGAAAATGGGCTATAACGCCGCCAAAGAGCTGATGGCCGGTCTTGGGATGGAAGAGATCGAGCCGGAGGATAAAGAACTGGAGATTTGGAAGAATTCATAACGGAGGATAAAAGATATGTACAGCTTAGGAATTGACTTGGGGGGCACTAACATTGTCGCCTCCGTGGTGGACGATCAATTTAATATTATCTCTACTGCAAAGACCAAGACGAATGCGCCGCGCCCGGCCAACGCCATTTTTGACGATGTGGAGAAGGTGTGCCGCGAGGCCGTGCGGGAGGCCAAGCTCACCATGAGTGACCTGGTGGCCGTAGGTATGGGTTCTCCCGGTACCTGCAATGCAGACGGCGTGATCGAGTTTGCCAACAACCTGGCCTTTAACAATGTGCCTGCCCGGGAAATGCTGCGAGAGCGCCTGGGAGTAGACAATGTATTTGTAGAGAATGACGCCAACTGCGCCGCACTGGGCGAGGCATTTGCCGGTTGCGGTAACGGGTCTAAGAACTTTGTGGCTGTGACCCTGGGCACCGGTGTGGGCAGCGGTATTATTTTGGACGGCAAGATCGTCAACGGTGTCAACTGCGCCGGTGGCGAGTGCGGCCACATGGTGATTATGGTAGACGGCGAGCAGTGCTCCTGCGGTCGTAAGGGCTGCTGGGAGGCTTATGCTTCTGCCACGGCGCTGATCCGCCAGACCAAGCGTGCAATGGACGATTATCCGGACTCCATTATGCACCGCCTGGCTGCGGAAGAGGGCGGTGTCAATGGCAAGACTGCGTTTGACGCCATGCGCCTGGGCGATATTGCCGGTATTGAAGTGGTGAATAACTATATCAAGTATGTGTCTTGCGGGCTGATCAATTTGGTCAACGCCTTGCAGCCTGAGATCATCTGCATCGGCGGCGGTATCTGCAACGAGGGCGACACTTTAATGGAGCCCCTGCGCCGCTATGTGCAGGCAGAGCGTTACAGCATTCACAGCAAAATTCAAACCCAGATTGTAAAGGCACAGTTGGGCAATAACGCCGGTATCATCGGCGCAGCGCTGCTGTATCAGGTGAAATAATGCAGGGTGATGGCGTGAGAGAACTCCTTGCGACAGCCCGAGAAATGGGCTGTGATTATTTGGAAAACGAACCTATGCGCCTGCACACCACCTTTAAGATCGGCGGCCCGGCGCGGGTGCTGCTGTTCCCGGAGACGGAAGAACAGATCACGGCGCTGGTGCAGTGTGCCAAGGCAAACGGTGTGCGACTCTTGACCATCGGCAACGGCTCTAATTTGCTGGTGGCAGACAAGGGCATTGACGCGGCGGTGCTGGTGATGGATAAGCACTTTTCTGCCGTAACGGTAAAGGGTAATACCATTTTTGCCCAGGCCGGTGCGTCGCTGATGAAGGTGTGTCGCACAGCGCTGGAGCACAGCCTGACGGGGCTGGAATTTGCCTACGGCATTCCCGGCTCCTGCGGAGGCGCGGCCTTTATGAACGCCGGTGCCTACGGTGGTGAGATGAAGGATGTGCTGGTGCGCTGCATCCATATTGATCAAGACGGCAAATCGGGTCAGCTGGCAGGGGAGGATCTGCACCTGTCCTATCGCCACAGCGCGTATTATGACAACGGCTGCATTATTACCGGGTTGGAGCTGCGCTTGCAGCCCGGCGATCCGGCGGAGATCAAAGCCAAAATGGACGATCTGATCGGCCGCAGAAGGGAAAAGCAGCCGATCGAATACCCCAGCGCAGGCTCTACTTTTAAGCGCCCGCCCGGTCACTTTGCCGGTGCGCTCATTGACCAATGCGGTCTGCGAGGTACAAGTGTGGGTGGTGCCCGGGTCAGCGAGAAGCACGCCGGCTTTGTGATCAATACAGGCGGTGCCACCTGTGCCGATGTGCTGGCTCTTTGCCGGCAGTGCAGAGAAAAGGTGCTGGCGGAGACCGGCGTAGAGCTGGAAATGGAAATACGAGTAACGGAGTAAGTAAAAGTTAATGGAATTTGCAAACAAGGAACTGATCATTATAACCGGCGTCAGTGGTGCCGGTAAATCCAGCGCAATGGGCTTTTTGGAAGATGTGGGCTACTACTGCATTGATAATATGCCTCCGGTGCTGCTACCCACCTTTATCGGCTTGATTGCCAATCGGGAGGAGTATCGTAAAGTAGCCATTGTGGTGGATGTGCGCTCCAGTGAAGTGTTTGAGGACTTCATTAAGAGCATGAACGACGCCAAGTCCAATTACGGCTATGATGTGAAGATTGTTTATTTGGATATTAAGACCCCGGTGGCTTTGAAGCGTTACAAGCTTACCCGCCGCAAGCACCCCTATGCAGATCGCTTTAACGGGGATATTGCCGCTGCACTGGCTTATGAAAAAGAGATTTTGGCGCCCCTGCGGCTGCGGGCGGATTATGTGATTGATACATCGGACGCAGCGCCTAATCAGTTGCGTACTCGCTTGGCCCAGATCCTCTTGGGCAGTGACAAGGATATGATGAACATTCATGTGATGTCCTTTGGATTTAAGCACGGTATTCCCAGTGAAGCGGACTTTGTGATCGATGTGCGCTGCCTGCCAAACCCCTACTGGGTGGAGGCACTGCGCAGCAAAACCGGTCTCGATAAGGAAGTGAAGGACTATGTGTTTTCCTTTAAAGAGTCGGAGGAGTTGTTGCAAAAGCTCATCGGCCTTTTGGACTTCCTGAACCCGCTGTATATCCGAGAGGGCAAGAGCCAGATCGTCTTTGCCATTGGCTGCACCGGCGGCAATCATCGCAGCGTGGCGATTGCCGAGGCGCTGAAAGATCATTTTGAATCACGGTGGGACAATGTGACCGTCCATCATCGGGATATTAACCGAGGTTGACGCAAATGTCCTTTTCTCAAACCGTGAAGGGCGAACTGATTGACGCCCAATATACAGAACCTTGCTGCCGAAAAGCATTCCTTTACGGAATGTGCCTTTTCGGCAAAAGTTTTTCCTCCCGCCAGGTGGCGCTGCAAACGGAGAACCCCCGCATTGCAGAGAAATATAGTGTACTGCTGGCGGAAATTTGCCGGGTAGAGGCGGCGGTGGTGCCTTCTCCCGGGCGACGCAGTTTTACCGTCAGCGTAACGGACGGCAGCGACTGTGCCAAGATACTGAAGACCTTTGCCCACCAGGGTGCCGGCAGCCTGCGGGTGAATTACGCCAACTTTGACTGCGAGAATTGCCAAAATGCGTTTATCGCCGGGGCATTTTTATCCTGTGGCACGGTATCCAGTCCTAAGAGTGACTACCATTTGGAATTTACCGTGCCGTATCAAAATTTGGCTGCCAGCTTTGTGACCATGTTAGAGGAAAAGGAATTAAAGCCCGGCCTAACGAACCGTAAGGGATATCATATCTTGTACTTTAAGGGCAGTGAGGCCATTGAGGACTGCCTGTACCTGATGGGCGCTTCCGGCGCAATGTTTGAGATGATGAATGTAAAGATTGTCAAAGACATTCGCAATTCCGCCAATCGTAAGGCCAACTGTGAGACTGCCAATATTGAACGTATGGTCCAAGCGGTACGGGTGCAGCTGGACGCCATAGAGAAAATTCGGCGCCTGCGTGGGCTGGAGTATCTCAGCGAGGATTTGCACGCCATGGCGATCCTGCGCGAGGAAAACCCGGACAGCTCTTTAAGCGAACTGGCAGAGATGAGCGCTTTGTCCCGCAGCGGGGTCAATCACCGACTGCGGCGCATTGTAGATATTGCTGCGGCTTTGGATGAGAACGTGTAATTTACTACGCAAAGAAAAAGGAAATTGAATGATGTTTACGCATTTGCATGTGCATACGGAGTTTAGTCTGCTGGACGGCGCTTGCCGTCTGGACGATTTGGTGAGCCGTGCAAAGGCACTTGGAATGCAGTCCCTTGCGATTACGGATCACGGTAATATGTACGGGGCTGTTGATTTTTATAAGGCGTGCAAGCGGCAGGGGGTACGCCCCATTATCGGCTGCGAAGTGTATGTGGCGCCCCGCACCCGGTACGATCGGGAACGGGTACAGGATAAGGCTTATAATTACCTGGTTCTGCTGTGTGAGAACGAAGAGGGCTACAAAAACCTGATTGCCATGGTTTCTAAGGGCTATACGGAGGGCTTTTATTTTAAGCCGCGCATTGACCGAGATCTGTTGCAAAAGCACCATCAAGGCCTGATTTGCTTGTCTGCCTGCCTGGCCGGGGAAATTCCCCGGGCGTTGCTGGAGAGAGATTATGACAAGGCGAAGGAGACCGCCTTGTGGTACAGTGACCTGTTTGGTTCGGAACATTACTATTTGGAATTGCAAGACCACGGTATTCCGGAACAGCAGACGGTGAACGCCGGACTGCTGCGTCTGAGCCGGGAAACGGGTATTCCCTTGGTAGCCACCAACGATGTGCACTATGTGCGCCGGGAGGATGCCAAAATTCAGCAGGTGCTGATCTGCATTGCCACCAATCATGTGCTGGGGGAGGACACCGGGCTGGAGTTCCACTCGGATCAGTTCTACCTTAAAAGTGAGGAGGAGATGGCAGAGACCTTTGCTGCCGTGCCCCAGGCGCTGGAGAATACGGAGAAGATCGCTCGGCGCTGCAACTTTGATTTTGAATTTGGTAACACCAAGCTACCGTATTATGAGACCCCCGGCGGTATGGATCACTACGCTTACTTCCAAAAGCTGTGCCGGGAGGGTATGGTGCGCCGCTATGGCCAACACCCGCCCAAGGCCTATGCAGAGCGGCTGGAGTATGAGCTGAACACCATACAGAAGATGGGTTACACGGACTATTACCTGATCGTGGTAGATTTTGTGCAGTACGCCAAGGATCAGGGTATACCGGTGGGACCGGGGCGTGGCTCCGGCGCCGGGTCCATTGCCGCCTATTGTATCGGCATTACAGATATTGACCCCATGAAGTACGATCTGCTGTTTGAGCGGTTTTTGAACCCGGAGCGGGTGTCTATGCCGGACTTTGATATTGACTTTTGCTACGAGCGTCGGCAAGAGGTGATCGACTATGTGACCCGCAAATACGGCGCGGACCATGTGGCACAGATCGTCACCTTCGGCACCCTGGCGGCCCGTGCGGCCATTCGCGATGTGGGTCGGGTGATGGGTATGCCTTATGCTGCTGTGGACGCGGTGGCAAAGCTGGTGCCTCGGGATCTGCATATCAGCCTGGATCAAGCTATTAAAAAATCAGCGCCTTTACGCAAGCTGATGGCAGAGGATCCCAAGGTGCAGGAGCTGATGGACACTGCCCGCCAAATCGAGGGTATGCCCCGCAATGCCTCTACCCACGCTGCCGGTGTGGTGATCACTCGGGACCCGGTGGCTAGTTATGTGCCTTTAGCTACCAATGATGATGTGGTGGTAACCCAGTATATTATGACCACTCTGGAAGAACTGGGCCTACTGAAAATGGACTTCCTGGGTCTGCGCACCTTAACGGTGATCCACGATGCAGCCCGGGCGGCAAATATAGACATCAATACGATTGATATTAACGATCCGGCGGTGTACAAGCTGTTTGCCGCCGGCAAGACGGAGGGCATTTTTCAGTTTGAGTCCGCCGGCATGAAAGAAATGCTGCAAAAGCTGCGCCCCACTTGCTTGGAGCACCTGATCGCTGCCACTTCGCTGTACCGACCCGGTCCCGCGGACCAGATTGACGGCTATGTGGCCTGCGCCAACGATCCCTCCAAGGTGCGGTACAAAACCCCGCTGTTAAAGCCGATCTTGGAGAATACCTACGGCTTTATCGTCTACCAAGAGCAGGTAATGCAAATCTTTCGGGCACTGGCCGGGTATAGCTACGGCCAGGCGGATGTGGTGCGCCGTGCCATGAGCAAGAAAAAGCACGATGTGATGGAGCGGGAACGCACCCACTTTGTCACCGGCGCTGTGGCGAACGGTGTGGAGGAGGCGGCAGCTAACGCCATCTTTGATGATATGGCGGGATTTGCCAGCTATGCCTTCAATAAGTCCCACGCGGCCTGCTATGCCTTGGTGGCTTATCGCACTGCGTATTTGAAGGTGCACGCCCCGGCGCAGTTTATGGCAGCGCTGCTTACCTCTGTGCTGGATCGCAGCAATAAGGTGGCGTCCTATATTGCCGAGTGCAAGCGTATGGGCTTGCAGCTGGCACCGCCGGATGTGAACACCTCTATGAAGGGCTTTACCGCAGAGGGAAAAGTGATTCACTATGGCCTTTTGGGCATTAAAAATTTAGGCAGCGAGTTTATCAACGATATTATCGCCGAGCGGGAAAACGGCGCCTTCGAGAGCATTTTTGATTTTTGCCGCAGGCTATGCGACAAGCATTTTAACCGCCGCGCGGTAGAGAGTTTGATCCGCTGCGGTGCGCTGGATCACTTGGGGGCGAACCGTCGCCAGATGCTTCAGGCGCTGCCGGCCATCGTCAGCAATTTGGACGAATATAAAAACAGTTTGCGTTACGGGCAGGTGGGTTTCTTTGAGTTGTCCGGCGGGCAGGATTTTGGCTTTGAATTCGATTTGCCCCAGGTGGAGGAGTTCCCAAAGAATGAGTGCCTGAAGATGGAAAAGGAAATGACCGGTCTGTTCCTGTCCGGCCACCCCATGGATAAATACGATCGGGTTCTGGACCATTTGGGCTATCCCCGCACAGCACAGCTGCTGGCACCGGACGGCCCTTACAAGGACGGCCAAACGGTGACCCTATGCGGCAGTGTGACCGGTATTACTATGAAAAAGACCCGCACCGGGGAGAGTATGGCTTTCGTACAACTTAGTGATCCGCTGGGCAGTATGGAGGTGCTGGTGTTCCCCAAGGTGCTCACCCGGTACGCCAATTTCATTGCCGAGGGCAAGGTGATCACCGTGACCGGCGCTCTGTCTCTGGAGGAGGAAAAGGACGCCAAGATTTTGGCTAACACTATTGACGGGCCACCCACGGCGCAAACACTGCCGTTGACGGAACACGCGGCGGTACTTCCGGCAGAGGAGAAGCGCCACAAGCACCGGGGACTGTTTTTGCGGTTAGACAGCCAAACAGACCCCAGGCTGCACAAAGCGCAGGTGGTGACTTCCATTTTTGACGGACCGGAGCCGCTGTGGTACTACTATAAGGATACCGGACGCTATGTGCGCGCCCCGCAGCAGGACTTTGTGTCGGTCAATCCTACCATGCTGGCAGAATTGAAACGCATTTTAGGGCATGATAATGTTGTCTATATTGCACAGTAATAGCAGACAAAAATTTTGCTATTATGACAAAGTTTTACCGCTTTTGCCTAGAATTGGAAAGGGCATCTTGACTTTTTTCTGCCAAATTAGTACAATGTGATTTGAATGTAATTTGATGTGGAGGCTGAAAGGCATGAAGACAATAGCAGTTTTGACTAGTGGTGGCGACTCTCCCGGCATGAACGCCGCTGTGCGCGCTGTGGTGCGTACCGCCTGTGAAAACGGGATTCGCGTGTTAGGCGTGATCCGCGGCTATAACGGTTTGATCAACGGCGATTTTGTGGAGATGGATCTGCGCTCTGTTTCGGATATTATTCATCGGGGCGGCACCAAGCTCTATTCTGCCCGCAGCGTGGAGTTCGCTACGGAGGAGGGTATGCGCAAGGCCATTCGCGTTTGTCGTGAGAACGGCATTGAGGGCGTAGTGGTCATCGGCGGCGACGGTTCTTTCCGTGGGGCTCGTGATCTGTCCCAGAGAGGTATTCCCTGTGTGGGTCTGCCCGGCACGATCGATAACGATATTGCTTGCTGTGACTATACCATTGGGTATGATACCTGTATGAACACCATTATGGAGATGGTGGATCGCATTCGCGATACGGCCGAAAGCCACGACCGCTGCATGGTGGTTGAGGTGATGGGTCGTCGTGCCGGTCATCTGGCGCTGAACGCCGGCATTGCCGTAGGCGCTACCGCAATTCTGATTCCGGAGATCGAGTTTGATATTCAAAAGGATGTAATTGAGCGGATGAAGCGCACCCTGCGCACGGACAAAAAGCACTTTTTGATCATTGTGGCCGAGGGTGTTGGGATCAATGTGAACGAGTTGGCCAAGGAGATCCAGGCTAAGACCGGCGTGGAGTCTCGTGCCTGTGTGCTGGGTCATGTGCAGCGCGGCGGTTCACCCACTGCTCGCGACCGTGTGTTGGCAACCCAAATGGGCAACTATGCAGTAAAGAACCTGTTGATGAAGGGCATTGGCAATCGTGTGGTGGCCATTCATCAGGACAAAATTGTAGATTACGATATTTTTGAGGCTCTGAATATGGAGAAACACGTTGATCCGGAGCTGTACCAGACCGCTTTGGAAGTGTCTATTTAACTTTATCTTACAAAATTGTAAAAACACCGTCGGTGCGTGCTTGCCCGACGGTGTTTTTTATTTGCTGCCATTATTTTGCACGGCAGTTTTGGCACTTTTATCGCATACTAAAACGGGTGATAAAATGAAAAAGTGTGTGCGTGCAGCTACGGCAGTACTGGCCGTGGTGCTTGCGGTGATCTACGGCTTGGTTGGCTTTGGCTGTTGGGCTTTGCCGGACACGGTGCGTACCGGCGGCGGAGATGCACCGCAGGTAGCCGCTGACCGAACTGCCGCCTCCACACTTGAGATAAGGGCTTTTCACGATCAATCCTGCCACTCATCGTCCTACTCCCAGAACTCCCGCGCCCGCTGTTCCAACGAGACGCGGCCATTGGCCTTCTTCACATTGATGACGCTCTGCGCACGGCAACGGCGGAGATCCTCCTCGCTGAACTGGTACGGTTGTAAGAGATGATGAAGAAAAGTTAAAAAAGACGGTGTATGAATTATTCAT
>OGXJ01000287.1_pt1 | contig 39813 bp, 36 predicted proteins | sample 1576231 | NCBI WGS metagenome assembly OGXJ01 (sample SAMEA3541539, study PRJEB24748) | human gut metagenome | biome: human gut; feature: human-associated habitat; material: faeces | place: China | collected 2012
GGGGGGGGGGAGCCGGCAGCCCACCAGTGGCAGGGCAAGTTCTTCCAGCTGGACGATATTCTGGGCGTGGAAGAGGAAAACGGCTTTGCCCTGAACACGGACCGCTACAACACCACCGCCCACCCGGATCACTTTATCCTGGCGGATACGAACGGCGATGTGGACTTCGGCGAGGGCAAGAAGAACATTGTGGCTCTGGAGGGCGCTCGGGTGCTGCTCCAGAACGAAACGGAGCTGCCCTTTGCGGTGCGCAACGGCTGTGAGGTGCAGATGGCGGTCAAAGAATTCGGCAAAGGCCGCGGCGTGTATATCAGCGGTCTGCCGTACAGCTTTAAGAACAGCCGCGTGCTGTACCGTGCAGTGCTGTGGGCGGCTTCTGCGGAGGCGGAGCTGCACAAGTGGTTCTCCACCAACTACAATGTGGAGGTCCACGCTTATGTAAAGAACGGCAAATACTGCGTGGTCAACAACACCTATGCGCCGCAAGACACCACCGTGTATGTGGGCGACGGCAGCGGGTTTGACCTGCACCTGGAGCCTAACGAAATCAAGTGGTATCAGATTTAACAGGTATAAAAAAACCGGCAGGGAACTTTCCTGCCGGTTACTTTTTGTGCAAAAATAAAAAGAAACGACAATCTTCGGAAGAAAATTGTCGTTTCTTTGGTGGGCAGGGATGGATTCGAACCATCGAAGTCGTAGACGGCAGATTTACAGTCTGCTCCCTTTGGCCACTCGGGAACCTACCCATATAAATGCGGAGAACGGCGTTGCCAACTCCGCCGTGGAGCTGGTGAACGGACTCGAACCCCTGACCTGCTGATTACAAATCAGCTGCTCTACCAACTGAGCTACACCAGCATTTCTTAACGCCTTAATACTATAACACAACAAAAAATGATAGTCAAGCCCAAATTGCAAATTTCCAAAAATTCCGTTACTGGCAAAGGGCGTGGGCCTGCATAGACTAAAAGTGAGGTGATGTTATGTGCGGAATTGCAGGAATTCTGCGTGAGGATGTGGATCTGCGGGAGCAAGAGCAGCTGCTGTGCCAAATGAGCGACAGCCTGCGAAGCCGTGGCCCGGACGACAGTGGGCGATACTTAGAGCCGGGGGCGGCGCTGCTGCACCGGCGGCTGGCGATTATTGACCCGGCAGGTGGGCGTCAGCCCATGCGCTTTGGCGATTTAGTGATCGCCTATAACGGCGAAATTTACAACACGGCGCAGGTGCGCCATCTGCTGGAAAGCGCCGGGTACAGCTTTGAGACCGCCTGTGATACGGAAGTGGTGCTTAAGGCCTATCATAAGTGGAAAGCCGGGTGTTTGGAAAAACTCAACGGCATTTTTGCTTTTGCGGTGTATGACACCCGCCGGGGCACCCTGTTTGCGGCCCGGGACAGGATCGGGGTAAAGCCCCTGTTTTACTGCAAAAAAGGGCGACTGTTTGCCTTTGCCAGCCGGATCCCTACCTTGCTGCTGCTCCCGGAGGTGGAGCCGGTAGTAGATCGCAGCGGGTTGGCAGAGATCTTTATGCTGGGGCCTGCCCGCTCCCCGGGGCACGCGGTGTTTCGGGATCTGGCGGAGCTGCCTCCGGCCTGCTACCTGACCTATGACCACGGTGCTTTGCAGGTGCATCGGTACTGGAAGCTGCACGCCACGCCCCATACGGACAGCCCGGCGGACACCATAGAGCGCACCCATCAGCTGGTGACGGACGCGGTGGAGCGCCAGCTGGTCAGTGATGTGCCGGTATGTACTTTTCTTAGCGGCGGGCTGGACTCGTCCATTATTTCCGAGATCGCCGCCCGGAAGATGGCGGCGCAGGGGGAGCGGTTGTGCACCTACTCGGTGGATTATGAGGACAACGACCGCTACTTCCAAAAGAGTCTGTTCCAGCCCAATGCGGACAGCGATTATATCGGCCTAATGGCCGAGGCCATCGGCTCCGATCACCGCAATGTGGTGCTGAATAACGTGGATGTGGCAGAGGCGCTGGTGGAGGCCACCCTGGCCCGTGGCGTGCCGGGTTTTACGGATGTGGACTCCAGCTTGTTGCTGTTTTGCAGGCAGGTGCACCGGGACTTTAAGGTGTGTCTGTCCGGCGAATGCGCCGACGAGATTTTTGGCGGTTACCCCTGGTATCATCGGCAGGAGATCTTGTTTGCGGACACATTCCCCTGGTCCCGCAGCGTAGACGTGCGCCAGAGTCTGCTGCGCCCGGGGCTGTTACCGGAGGGGGCGGACTATGTGCAGGCCGCCTACCGCCGCACGGTGGCGGACACGGAGGTGCTGGACACAGACAGCCCGCTGGAAAAGCGTATGCGCCAGATGTTCCGGCTGAACACCGACTGGTTTATGCAAACACTGTTGATGCGCAAGGACGCCATGAGTATGCACAGCGCCTTGGAGGTGCGTGTGCCGTTTTGCGACTGGCGGCTGGTGGAGTACGCCTACAATATGCCTTGGGCGCTGAAGTCGCCGGAGGGGCGGGAGAAGGGCGTGCTGCGCAAGGCCTTTGAGGGGGAGCTGCCCTATCAGATCGCCTGGCGCAAAAAAAGCCCGTACCCCAAGACCTTTAATCCGGCGTATTTTGCCCGGGTCAAGGCGCTGGTGGAGCCGGTGCTGACGGACACCGCCTGCCCGCTGTATGAGTTGCTGGACCGGGACGCGGTGGTCGCCCTGTGTCAGAACCCGGACACCCTGCAAGAGCCTTGGTACGGCCAGCTGATGCGCGGGGCACAGGTGGTGGCGTATGTGGTCCAGATCTACGGCTGGGCCAAGGCTTACGGCGTGACCTTTGACTTGTAATTCTTCCGGGATTGTGCTATACTGAGGCTGTGTTCCCCTGCCCGGTTTTGCGCCGGGCGGGGGGCGTGCAGTAGGCAGTGTCTGCCGTAGAGAGGAAGTGGTACATTTGACCAATGCAGAATATATTGAGGCCATCGGCGCCCGCTGTTCCCGCCGTACTTACAGCCACACGCCGCCGGATCCCCGGGTGCTGGAGATCTTGCAGGAGATGGTGGACGCCGTCAATCACCAAAGCAGGCTTTCTTTTCGCCTGTTGGCGGATGGCACGGCCCCCTTTACCCTGTTTACCGGCAAATTTGCGCTGGTGGCTGTGTGCGGGCCGGACACGGAGTGGGCCAGAATTCAAAGCGGCTACTTTGGCGAAAGTATTGTTTTGCAGTGTGTGTACCACGGGCTGGGCACCTGCTGGGTAACGGGTACATATAATGAGAACAAGCTCTACCAAATGCTGGATTTGCCCCGGGATCTGCGCCTGTACGGCGTGATCACCATCGGCAATGTTAAGCCCGGCAAGAGCATGAAAGAGAAGATGATGTACAACGCCACCCACAAGACCAACAAGCCCTACCAAAAGATGATGGAGGCCTGCGACCGGGCGCTGCCGGAGCCGTATGTGTTTGCCATGCAGATGGTGGAAAAGGCGCCGTCTGCCACCAACCGGCGGTGCGTGCGCTTTCGCTATGAGGAAGGCAAAATCTCTGCCTCGGTGGACGCGCCGTACTCGGACAAGAGCCTGGACTTTGGTATTGCCCAGCTGCATTTTCAGTTGGGTGCCGCCCACAAGGGTGTGCAGGGCAAGTGGAACAAAAAAGGGGAGTTCGTCACCGACGATAAGGTGATCAAATTCCCAACGCAATCGGAGGGGGAAACAGAAAATGAGTGAAACCGCAGTGAGAAAAGAGAAGAAAAAGTGGTCCACCGGCAAAAAGGTGGCGGTGATCCTGTGCAGCGTGCTGCTGGCGCTGATCTTGATCGTGGTCAGCGGTGGATTGATCTATCTGCACAATTACTGCCAGGTGAAGGATTACACTGTGACCGCTATGGGCAATCACGATGTGACCTTGATCGCTCACCGCGGGTTCCGTGCCGTGGCACCGGAGAATACGCTGCCTGCCTTTGAGGAGGCCGGCAAGGCCGGATTTACTGGCGCCGAGTGCGACACCTATCGCACCAAGGACGGGGTGTGGGTGATCTCTCACGACAGCCATACCTACCGTATGATGGATCAGCACGCCTTTGTGGAAAAAAAGACCTACGACGAGCTGCTTACCTACAATACGGACAATGGGGTGAATATCGACCAATACCCCAATTTGAAAATTTGCACCTTAGAGGACTACTTAAAGACCTGCGTCCAGTACAATATGACCGCCGTGATCGAGCTGAAAGGCAAGAACAACACGGAGCACTATGACGAGATCTTGAAGCTGGTGGCGGACACCGGTGCTAAGCCGCTGTTTATCTCCTTCCATTTGGAGAATTTGCAGCAGATCCGCAAGTTGTCCCAGGATGTGCCGGTGTGGTATTTGGTACAGAAGATCGACGACCAGGCCATTGCAGACGCCAAGGCTCTGGGCGGAGAGTGCGGCATTGACTTTAACGGCAACAAGGACGAGAACACCAAGGAAGTGGTGCAAAAGTGCCTGGATGCCGGGCTGGAAGTGGGCGCCTGGACCATTGACGATATGGACACGCTGCAAAGTCTGAAAGACAAGGGTGTTACCTACATTACCACCGACAGTATTACCTATTAAGTTTGTATAAAATAAAAAGCAAAATTGCCCCGGGGCCCTTTGTAGGCGCCGGGGCTTTCTGTACCCGCTGAAAAGAAAAATGCAAAAAATCAAAAAAAGACTTGACATCAGCTTAGAAATCGTGTATATTTATGTTGTAATCATTACAAGTCAATAATAATTACAACATAAAGAGAGGTGATCCGAACGGAAACGGCAGAGATCGTACAAATCTTTAAGGACCGGGGATTTAAGGCAACGCCCCAGCGCATTGCCGTGTATAAATACCTGTGCGAGCACCGCACCCACCCGGATGTGGAGAGCGTGTACCGGGCAGTGCTGGAGGACAATCCCGCTTTCTCAAAGACCACTGTGTACAATGCCCTGCAAGCCCTGGACGCCTGCGGCCTGATCATTCCGGTGACCATTGACAGCGGCCGAATCCACTACGACGCGGACACCCGCTTCCACGGGCACTTCCGGTGCGAAAAATGCGGGCGGATCTATGACTTTATCCCGGACCTGACGGGTATTCAGGGGCTGGACGGCTTTACCGTCCACCACAAAGATGTGTACTTCAGCGGCATTTGCAGCTGTTGTCAATAAATGTGTTATCCAAATCATCTAAAAAGGAGAAAGACGATTATGAGCAAAAAGTATTATTGCCCGGTATGCGGGTATGAGAGCGACACCCCCATTGATGTTTGCCCCATTTGCGGCGCCAAGATGGCCGTGCGGGAGAACGAGGAGCGCACTTGGGCTGCCGAGCACCAGGTAGGCATTATTGACGGCGTGGACGAGGAGATCGTCCAGGGCCTGAGAGACAACTTTAACGGCGAGTGCTCCGAGGTGGGTATGTACCTGGCTATGGCTAGAGTGGCACACCGTGAGGGCTACCCGGAGATCGGTCTGTACTGGGAAAAGGCCGCTTATGAAGAGGCAGAGCACGCCGCCAAGTTCGCCGAGATGCTGGGCGAGGTGGTGACCCCCTCTACCAAGAAGAACCTGGAGATGCGTGTGGCTGCCGAGAACGGCGCTACCCTGGGCAAGTTTGAGTTGGCTAAGAAGGCCAAGGCTGCCAACCTGGATGCGATTCATGACACCGTGCACGAGATGGCTCGCGACGAGGCCCGCCACGGCAAGGCCTTTGAAGGTTTGTTAAAGCGCTATTTCGGTGAATAAGTACCCGGTATAAAAATAGCCCTGCGGTGTGTGCCGCAGGGCTATTTTATATTGATTTACCTTTTGCCTCCCATGACAAGGGTGGCTCGTATGATTATTCCACCGTTACGGATTTTGCCAAATTCCGGGGTTTATCTACATCCAGACCGTTTTGCTTGGCGATATAGTAGCTAAGCAGCTGGTAGGGCAAAATGGACACGGCGGGTGCCAGCAGCGGGTGGGTTTCCGGTACGCGGATCAGGGTGTCAATATCCGACGCCCGCACATCTCGGTTGGTGACCACCAGCACCTTGGCGCCTCGGGTGATCACCTCTTTCAGGTTGCTGACGGATTTGTCCACCAGCGCCGGGTCCGTAATGGTGCCGATGACGGTGGTGCCCTTTTCAATCAGGGCAATGGGGCCGTGCTTCAGCTCGCCGCTGGGGTACGCCTCCGAGTGAATATAGGAGATCTCTTTCAGCTTCAGCGACGCCTCCAGGCTGGTGGTGTAGTCGCTGCCCCGGCCAATAAAGAACACATCGGTCTCTCGGTGGATCTTGTCTGCAAAGGCTTTCACTTGGGGAGCGCACTTGAGTGTCTCTTCGATCAGTGCCGGCAGCTCCAGCAGATCGGCTTTTAGGTCGGCTGCCACACCGGCGCCCAGACCCAACAGCTCGGCAAAATGAATGGCCAGCACCGCCAGCAGCACCACTTGGGCAGTATAGGCCTTGGTGGAGGCAACGGCGATTTCCGGTCCGGCATGGGTGTAAACGGTGTAATCCGCTTCTCGTGTAATGGAGGAGCCAATCACATTGCTGACGGCCAAGGTGGCGGCACCGGCAGCCTTTGCCAGCCGCAGGGCGGCAATGGTATCGGCAGTCTCGCCGCTTTGGCTGATAAAAATGCACAGGGTGCGGTCATCTACCAACGGGTCCCGATAGCGGAACTCGGAGGCTACATCCACCTGGGTGGGGATATGCGTTAAATGCTCAAACATGGGCTTGGCCGCCAGCCCCGCGTGCATGGCGGTACCGCAGCCGATAATGTAAATTTGGTGCAGATTTTGCAGCTGCGCCGCAGTGAAGTCCAGTCCGTCCACTTGGGTGGGCGCACCGGCAGTTACACGGGTGCCGATGGTTTCCCGTACGGTAGAGGGCTGCTCGTACATTTCCTTTAGCATAAAGTCCGGGTAGCCGTTTTTCTCCGCCGCGGTGGCGTCCCAGTCAATGCGCTGGTATTTCTTCTCAAAGGGGTGCAGCTGTTCGTCATAGAAAGTGATATTCTCTCGGGTGATGACTGCGTACTCCTGGTCGTTCAGCAGGTAAAAATCCTTGGTGTAGGAGAGAATGGCCGGAATATCCGAGGCAATGTAATTCTCCTTGTACCCAATACCGATGACCAAGGGGCTGGATTTGCGCACCACAATCATTTGGTCGGGCGTTTCGCTGCACAGCACCTCAATGGCATAGCTGCCCTCCAGCCGCTTGCACGCCCGCTGGGTAGCCCGCAGAAAGCGCTCCGCTGCCGGTCCTTTGTCTGCAAAATAGTAGTGGGCAATCAGGTTGGGGATCACCTCGGTGTCTGTTTCGCTTTTGAAGGTGCAGCCCTCCAGCTCCAGTTCACTGCGCAGATCCTCATAATTCTCAATAATACCGTTGTGTACCACGGTAAATACCCCGCGGCTGTCCAGGTGGGGGTGGCTGTTCTCCTTGCTGGGCTTGCCGTGGGTGGCCCAGCGGGTGTGGGCAATGCCCACGGTGCCGGTGAGGGCGTCCAGCTGCGGATCCTGGTACAGATTGCGCACCCGACCGGTGTTTTTCACCACCGTGGGAGTGCCATCCTCCAGGGTGGCAATGCCGGCAGAGTCGTATCCTCTGTACTCCAGCTTCATCAGTCCACTAAGTAAAATCGGACTGGCCTTTTGGCCGCCGATATAACCTACGATACCGCACATAATTGCGTACCTCCATATTGTGCCTAGCCATATAGGTAGGACTAAAATGTGGATTTTGAAAAGACAAAACCCAGTCTATTATAGCAAGTAGATATGGGGATTTGTGGCATTTTATGAAAAATTCACTTAATGTTCACAATTTGCATAAGTGTGCAATTACGGCCGCGTATATCTGTATAAGCGGCAAAATATCGGACAAAATAAAGAGAATCGTCTGTCAAAGCCGGTCAAAATTCCCCGCTTGCCAGGGCTTTACAGGTGTGTTACAATAAAGAAAAAGGGAGGTGATCCCCTGTGAAGATCAAATTGAATCCGGATAAAGAGATGGTCAAAACCGTGCGAGAGGGCTTAAAGCGCACCGGCGGCTACTGCCCCTGTATGCTGGAGCGTTCGCCGGACACTAAGTGTATGTGCAAGGCGTTCAGAGAGCAAAAGGAGCCGGGGTTTTGCCATTGTCGGTTGTATTATAAAACAGAGGAGGATGACTAAAATGGCCGTTATGACCGTTACAAAAGAGAATTTTCAGGAAGAAGTGATGCAGGCCGGGTGCCCGGTGCTGTTGGATTTTTGGGCCACCTGGTGCGGCCCGTGCCGTATGGTGTCGCCCATTGTGGATGAGATCGGCGCAGAGGTTACCGGCGCCAAGGTAGGCAAGGTGAATGTGGACGAGCAGCCGGAGCTGGCCCAGGCCTTTGGCATTGCCAGTATTCCCACTTTGTTGGTGATTCGGGACGGCCGTACGGTTAATCGTGCCGTGGGTGTTCGCTCTAAGGAAGAGATTTTGCAAATGCTGGACTGATACGGAACATATAAAAAGCGACTGCACTTTTTGCGCAGTCGCTTTTCTTTGTCTTTTTGCGATTTTATTATGCTTTTTTCTTGTCCTTTTTGCTGACGGCGGTATTCTCCTGGCCGCGGAACACCACGAATTTGTCATAGAGGAATTCCGTGATCATATTGGTGGCCATAGTCAGCCCCAGCACAATGTAGTTGATGGCGCTCACATCCGCAAACTTGGCGGTAAAGTAATTGCCCAGCAGGGTGGAGATGGGGGTAAACACCAGGTAAAAGGCAAAGACCTTTAGCATGGCCACCGGCACATTGGCGGCGGACTTAAAGGTGAATTTGCGGTTAAAGGTGAAGTTCCATACCACAGACAGGATCAGGGCGATCAGGTACATGGGGCCGTACTCATTTTGCATGATCCTGGCAAAGGTAGCGTTGCTCTCCATGGCGTTTTGAATGGCAGGCAGCTTGATGACCACCTCGCTTAGAAGGGTAAAGGTCAGCACCTGGATAATGCCGGCGGAGGCAGAGAATAAGGCAAATTTGATAAATTGGCCAAAGTTCTGCTTTTCTTTCTTTTCAGTGGTATTGCTCATAAATTATGCTTCTTCTTTCTCTGTTGCAGTGGTCTGGGGTTTCTTCTTGCGGTGAATGATAAAGCGGTTACAGGGATAGGTCCACAGCGTGGGGATCGCCATACCGATCAGCTTAATAACCATGTCCCAAAAGCCGCCGGTTAGGTTGTGCCCTTGGGCAAAGGCGGTCATAGCAGAGCCGATCCAGCCGTTGGCAAAGATGGTAAACACCACCATAATGGCATAGAGGATCATACTGAGTGTGGGGTTCACATCTGCCTTAAAGGTGATCTTTCGGTTTAGGATAAAGGCGATGCCGTAGCCCACGGTGGTGGAGATTAGGTAGGTGTACAGATAGCCCTTGGACTCAATGCCGATCATATTCAGCGCGTCGCTGGTGATGGGCTGATCCAAAAAGGGCTTAAACACCGTTGCCAGCAGTATCATGTGTACCACCAACTCTACGGCAGAGGAGCCGCCGCCGGCGATGGAAAATTTGATGAATTTCCAGATTTCTGCGTGCTTCTCCGTCCAGCGGACGAAGGCGTTGTCTTTTTTCTTTTCGTTCATAATGGTTCTCCGTTACAGTAGTTTGGCCAGTAGAATGATCAGGGCGACGATTACCGCCAGCCCCACCACGGTCTTTACGATCATGGGAATGGCTGCGTCCATGGTGGCCGGGGCCTTGCTGGACAGGTAATCAAACACCGGGCGGTGCACCTTGGTGCCCACCAATTCTTCATAGGTGCGGGTGTAGGTGTCGTAATGCGTGGGGTCGTCCTCATGCAGAACAAAGCAGCGCACGCCGCGCTTGGTGCGGTTGCCGTACACATTAAAGCCGGCGGACTGGGTAAAGCCCAGGTCCATATCCTTGTACCGGCCCACAAAGCTGTTTTTGTGGTCGTGGCCTACAAACACGCCCAGAATATCGCCCTTTTCGTGCAGGGCGTCAAACTCGCCGTTGTTGATGTCCGGAATGGAGGGCGGCTCCTCCAACATATCGCCGGGACGGCAGGTGTCGCCCAGCTTGTAGAATTCGTTTTTATGGGTGCGGAAGGCTTGGATGGCGCCTTTCTCGCTTTTTTTCACCCGCCGCAGCACATGGTAATACTCCGGCATGGGAATGTGCTGGAATACCAAAGAGGGCACATAGTGGCCGGTTTCTGCCTTCAGTGCGTCCCGGGTCCTGCGATACCAGTCGATAATGGCCGGATCAAAGGCCTCATACCCGCCGCCCTTGGCGTCGGTGCCGGTGTCAAACAGGTACAGGTTCATCACCGTGCGCCCGGAGCCGTCAGAGGCGGTCAGGGGCACTGCGTAGGTGCCGCCGCCGGGAATGCCCTCTGCTTGCTCTCCGATACAGCCGGGCAGGGATTTGTAAATGTCGTTAAATTGGTCCGCGTTGCTGATGCCCACTTGCCGATCGTGGTTGCCAAAGGTAACGGCAAAGGGAATGTGGCGCCGGGTCACCGGCTCCAGCAGAGCGGTAATGGTCTTGGCCACAGCGGTCTCCAACTCTTTTTTGGTCTTGCCCTTATAGGTCACGCCGTAGCCCTTGATTTGGTCGCCGGTGTAGATGACAAGATCCGGGTGCTCCGCTTCCACCGCCGCGTCCAGCAGTGCCAGGGTGTCCGGCGAGATGGCCGGGATCTCTTGCATATCGGTGATTTGCATGATTTTCAAGGTGCCGTCCGATTTGAATTGCATCGCATTTCCCCCTACGGTCAATGATTTTTAATCCAAAAAGAGGACGCGGCGGAATGCTTATAAGTCAGCTCCGTTGCGTCCCCGTTTGTTTTTATTGTAGCATTTCCCTGTGCCGCTGTCAATATTTTGTTGTTCTTGTCTGCTATTGACGGCAAATGGTGGGTGTTTACACCGGCGTCAGATATTCCGGCGGCACGGCGGGAACGGCAAATTCGTGCAGTTTCTCTGCTACCATGGTACACAAAACGGAGCAAAATTGCAAGCCCCTGCGTTTTGTACATTGTGGCAGTATTCCGGATAATAAAAAATGCGGGCCGCTGCGGGCAAAAGAAAAAAGCCGATCTCAAAAGAAATCGGCTTTTGGTGGACACGAAGGGAGTCGAACCCTCGACCTCTGCAATGCGAATGCAGCACTCTCCCAACTGAGCTACGCGCCCGTGTGGCTATTATTATACCACGCAGGTGGCGGCAGGGCAAGGGGTAAATTAAAATTTATCGTGCCAATTCCGGCGCGGCGATCCGCTGTCGGGTGCGGGGCAAAAAAACTTCCCTCGCAGGGCTCTGCAAGGGAAGTCGGTGGCAAAATTACTTTTGTTTTTTCTTGATTTTATTCAGCTTGGCGTTGATCTCCAGGATCTGCTCCTTGGTAAACAGGCCGCCGGCCATCATGCACACACGCTTGACGGTGAAGCCCTTGCCCATGTCAATCAAGCTCTTGTTGATTTTCATGCCCTTGGCCATATCTGCCATGCCGCCGGTGGAGCCGCCCTTGTTCTTCTTCATATTGGCCCGCACCATTTGCACGATCCGCAGGGCCAGCAGCTTGCCCCGGGTGGTGGCCAAAATATCGCCGATGGTGTCGTTAATGCTCATATAGCCGGGCGGGGTCTCGATCTCAAACCAGTTGATGACGGCGCCCTCCTCTTGGAGCACATAGTCCCGGTTTGGCTCATTCACATGGCGCAGGTGGCTCTCGTCCGTGCAGTCCCCGGCCTTGGCGGTCAGGGTCGTCTCGCCGCTGTTTGGCACATCAAAGTAGAAAAACGGATATTCGCCCTTTTGCTGCACGCCCAGGCTCTTGCCGTTGGCAAACAGCTCTACCCGGGGCTGGTTGGTGTAGACGGTGACCTTGGTCACATCCTCGGTGCGGTCCACATACCGCTTGCCGCAAATGTGGACGAACGGCTCCTTGGACAGCCAAGCCTTGTAGGCATAGAACGCGTCTTTCTTATACTGCCGGTCAAAGGTTACCAAGCCCTTGTGGTTCATACCGTTCTCGCCGCCCTCGCTGCGGGCATCTGCGGCAAAGTCAAACATATTCCACACATGGGTGGACCACATCCAGGGGCGTGCGGCGATTTGGCGGATTACATCTTCGTGATATTTGGCCTGGTACTCCTCGGTGTAGTCGCCCTGCTGGGGGTCAGAGGTGTGCCAGTTCAGCGCTTCACAGCCGTACTCGCTCATGCCTACCGCCCGGTTCGGGTACTTCTTGTGAAATTTGTCAAACCAGGGGCCGTACATCTCGGTTTTGCCGCCGTACCAGCCAAAGTAGTGGTTGTAGGACAGCACATCGGCGATCTGTACATATGCCTCTCCGGGATCGCACATACTCAGCACCGCTACGGTTGTGGGGCGGGTGGGATCCATTTTATGCACCAGGTCGTTCAGCGCCCGGTGGTTCTCCAAAAGGGAGGGATCCGACGCGCCGTTCATGGTGATTTCGTTAGACAGACCCCACACCACAATGCTGGGGTGATTGCTGTTTTGGCAGATCAACTCCGTCATTTGGCTGATGGTGTTGGCCTTGCCCCCGGGCATGTGACGGGAGATATAAGGGATTTCTGCCCAGACTACCATACCTCGCTCGTCACACAGGGCATAAAAGGTCTGGCTGTGCTGGTAATGGGCCAGGCGAATGGTGTTGGCGCCCAGCTCGCAGATCAGATCCATATCCTCCGTGTGCTCCTTGGCGGTGAGGGCGTTGCCGATCCCCGGCCGATCCTGGTGGCGGGATACGCCGCGCAGGGGATAAGGTTTGCCGTTTAAGATAAAGCCCTTTTGCGGATCAATAGCAAAGCTGCGGCAGCCAAAGCGGGTGGCAATTTCGTCTACCGCTTTGCCGTTTTGCAGCAAAGTGACCGTCAGGGTATACAGGTACGGGTCCTCCGTGCCGTGCCACAGGTGGGCGTTTTCGATTTTGAAGTTCGTTTTTGCATCGGCAGCGTCCGCATCGGCTTCTGCCACCGGGTCGCCGTTCCTATTGGTGATGGCAAAATGCACGGTGCAGCCTGCCGGTGCAGTCACATACGCCGTGGCAGCCACCGTGGCGTGGTTGCCTTGCATGGTGGGCACCACTTGCACGCCGGGAGCGCCGTAGTAGTCCAGGTCAAAGTGGCTCTCTTCCACGCCCAGCACGGTTACATCCCGGTAAATGCCGCCGTAGAAGGTGAAATCCGCCACCTGGGGATATACCGTTTCATTGGGGCTGTTGTCTGCATAGACCACCAGCAGGTTATCCGGCAAAATTTCCGGCAGCTTGGCGCGGAAGGTGGAGTAGCCGCCGTCGTGCTTGGCAATCTGCTTGCCGTTCCAGTAGATCTCGGCACTGCTGTTTACGCCGTCGAATTGCAGGTAATGCACCGGGGCGCTGCCCAGTTCATCGGCGGTGAGTGCCTTGGCGTAGGCGCACTTGCCTCTGTAATAGTCGTTGCCGCCGTCTTGGCCGTCTGTGCCGTTCCAGGTGTGGGGTAGGTCCACCGACTCCCAGTCTGTGGGCAGGGCGGTGGGGGTACTTTGGGGCTTTTTGGAAAAGCGCCAGCCTTTGTTTATGTTGATGATTTGTCGCATAGGGTTGCCTCCGGGTGGATTATTTTACTTTTTCCTGGGCGTTGTCGTCCAGATTATATAGGAAATGCATACTGATCAGGCTGATCAGTGCGCCAATAAAGGGCAGGAACGCGGTGACGAAATAGATCTTCTCCGGTACACCGGCAGCCTGCTCCAGGGCGCCCAGCTTTTGGTTATAGCCGGTCATACCGATGGCCCAGCTGACCACGGCGGCGCCAACACCCTGGGCAATTTTGCGGAACAGGGAATAGGTGGCGTAAATGGAGCTTTCCTCCCGGCGGCCGGTTCGGTGCTCCTGGTAGTCGATGCAGTCCGCTACCAGCGCCCACATTAAGGTCAGGTAAAAGGCGGAGCCAAACATGGCGATGGCCACCAGCACGATCCAAACATAGGGGTTACGGATCCGCACAAAGGCAGCCACGCCGGCGGAGATGGCCGACAGGACAAAGGGATAGGTGCACAGCTGCTTTTTGGTGAATTTCTTGAGCATGGGCTTGACCAACAAAATGCCCAGCGCCACCGGACATCCGGCCAGCATGGTGGCAATGGTGATCAGCTTGGTGTTCTGGAAATAGCACATAAAGATATAGGGCATGGAGGTGGTCACCGTCATCATCAGCGCCAGGTATGCCACGGTGCTGATGGTCACGCCCATCATGGGTTTGTTCTTAAAGAAAGAGCCAAGAGTGGCAAAATAGTTGAACTTCTGTTTCTCCTGGGGCTGTGCAGCGGCAATGCGCTCGGTGGTCATGCGCCGCAGCAGGTAGAAGGATACCAAACCGATGGCGCCCATCACGCCAACAAAGATGATGAACAGATCACCGCGGGGATTGTCGTTCTTGTCATATACCAGCAGGGGTAGCAGGATCATAATGGGAATCTGGGCACACATAGCGCCGATACTCCGCCACTGGGACAGGGAGGAGCGGCCCGCCGGGTCGTTGGTAATGCAGCTTTGCATGGAGCCGTAGGGCACATTCACGCTGGTGTACGCCACGCTCCACAGGCAGTAAATGCCCAGGCACATGGCGATCTTTACCCCGTAGGGCGCACTGGGTGCATAAATGAACAGGGCAATACTGGACAGTAGCAGCACCGGACTGGCCCACTTGATCCAGGGCTTAAATTTACCGTCCTTGCCGGGTTTGGTGGCGTCGCACAGACCGCCGATGATGGGGTCGTTGATGGCGTCGAAAATTTTGCCCAGCAGAATGAGAACGGCAAAGTGCTTGGGATCAATCTTCATACAGGTGACATAAAACAGCATCAGGTAGCTGTTAATGAATGCAAAGCTCATATTGCATCCAAAGTCGCCAAAGGCATAGCCGATCTTATCGCGCATACCGAAGGGGCGCAGTTGTTTGTTGGTGCTCATATCCATATCGGTTCCCTCCAAATTCCTATTTTGTACCATGTGTACATCTCTTTTTATTATACATATTCTATAAAAAAATGCAATGGAAAGTGATGGAATTCGTCCATTTTGTGCATAATATGGAAAAAGGAACCAGATTTGTCTAAGATTTTTCGGGCAAAGAAAAAGGCGGCTGCGGTGCAGTCGCCCTTTTGATTTATTGCTGTTTGAACACACGCTTAGGATCCTTGACCAGCAAGATCGCCAGCCAGGCGATGGCGCCCAAGGTTACGGCAGAGAGACCCAGCAGACTGTCGTTCAGTATCTCGCTGAAGCTCTGCTGAAAATACGCCGCCCCTTCGCTGAAGTATTCAAAGAAGAAGTCCACCAGCCACATCAGCCCGGCGCCCCAGTAGATCAGGCACAGCGTGCCCAATCGGTAGGTTTTGCGCTTTTCGCAGGCGTACCAGGCTACGGTGGCCGCCACGGCAGCCATTAAGGTTAGTAGCAGGCACATAGTTTACCCCTCCTGCGCAGCGGCCTTGGCGCTCTTTTTGAATTTGGCGCTGACCACGGCGACTGCCATGCCCCATACAGCGGTGACAACGGCGCTCATGGTCACACCCACAGTAGCCATTTCGTGGAGCATGACCGCTTTGTCCTCCGGGTTGCTCATGGCCGTTAGGAACGGTGCAAACAAAGTTACCTCGCCGTGCCACAGATGCTCAAAGGCCAGCAGCAAAATGCCGCCCCACAGCAGACCGGACAGCAAGAACAGCTTGTGGCTCCAGGTAAATTTCTTCTCCTGGGCAGGTGCCCCAGTGCCCACAGCTTCATGGGCGGGCAGCGTGAGCTTTTCTTCCTTTTTTTTCATAGTCAGCGCCACAGCGGTGACCACCACGGCCTCAGCGGCCGGTACTAAGAAACATGCCATTTGGTTATCCTCCCGATATTGCGCCGTTGGGCGCTTACTTGATATTTTCATTTTACCACGGCGTCGGATCGGTAGCAACCCACCGTGGGGGATTTTTTTAGTCTTTATATTGCCCGGCAAACTTGGTGCGCAGGGCCATGCGCAGCACATTCTTGGCCGTGCGTTGCAGCTCGCCCAGGGTGATGCCGTCGGGCTTGCCCAGGGTCGCCAGCAGACTGCCGTCGTTGGGGGCGGACTTGCTGAGGGCGGTTTTGGCGCCGGGCATCAGCACATCAACCTGTGCCCGCACCCGGTAGCCGTTGTCCCGCAGCTCCGGGAACTCCGGCGAGGCGGCGTAGCGCATCCACCAGTCGGTCATCACATTGCCGGTGTAGCCCCATTCCTCCCGCAGCAGGGCGGTGCACAGCTGGTAGTTGTAGTGGCTCCACACGCCGTTGATCTTGTTGTAGCTGGTCATCAGGTTCTTAGGATGTGCTTCTTTTATGCAGATCTCAAATCCCCGCAAATAGATCTCCCGCAGGGCGCGGGCGCTGACTACGGAATTGTTGTAGTTGCGGTTATATTCTTGATTGTTGCAGGCAAAGTGCTTGGGGCAGGCGGATACCGGAGCGCTTTGCAGACCCTGCACCACCGCAGCGGCCAGCTTGCCGGTGACCAGCGGGTCCTCGGAGAAGTATTCAAAATTGCGCCCGCACAGCGGATTGCGGTGGATATTCATGCCCGGCGCCAGCAGCACATCGGTGCCTTTGTCCACCATCTCCCGCCCCATGGCGTCGTACAGGTCCTGTACCAGCGGCAGGTTCCAGCTGCAAGCCAGGGCGGTGCCGCTGGGCAGCAGGGAGCAGGTGGCCCGCAGGCGAATCCCGGAGGGGCCGTCGGTGGTGATCACCGGGGGTATGCCCTTTTGGCGCAGGCTGTCGCTGACCCCGGCCATGGCGCCCGCATTGCCGGAGGCACCCAGTGGGCTGTCCATCATGCCCTCGCCGCGACTGAGCAGCTCCATCTCCGTGGTAGACAGCTGCGCCACAAAGTCGTCCAGGCTGACGCTGCCCTCGGCCACATCTGCCAGCACAAAGCCCTTGTTGCCGGTGACCGGCAGGGCAGGGGGCAGATGATCCAGGATCTCCTGCTTTAGGTCTACGGTGGCGGTGGGCACCGGGGCGTAGGTCCGGGTCACTTTGTCGTTCTGTACTGTGGCGGTGAGTCGGTCAAAGCCGCTGTCTGCCGGGGGCGCCAGCAACTGGCAGCACTGCTCCAGCACCAGCGTGTCCGCCAGGTGCAGGTCACCGCAGGGGATAGCGCTGCGCACATCTGTGCCCAGGTAAAAAGTGTAGTCCCCCGCTTCCAGCAACCAGGCGTTTTTGTGCCCGGCAGCGCCGCTGTCGTCAAAGCTGGCAAAGTGCCGATAAGGGGCGGTGAGGGTCAGACTTTGGTGCTTGCCGGGGGCCAGTTCCTCGGTTTTGCCAAAGGCAATAAGTACCTTAACGGCTTTTCCCAGCGCGCCGCAGGGACAGCAGGCGTACAGTTGTACCACCTGTTTGCCGGGCAGCGCGCCGGTGTTCTCCACCTGCACCTGCACGGTGACCGTCTGGTCCTTGATCTCTGTTTTTTTCACCTTACAGGCAAAGTCCGTGTAAGACAGACCGTAACCAAAGGGGTACAGCACCCGCTCCGGCGCAAAGGTCTCAAAGTACCGATAGCCCACAAAAATATCTTCTGTATAGCGGTTCTCTGCCTTGTTGCCAAAGTTCTGTGCCGGGTAGTCGGCGTAGGTTTTGGCGATGGTGTCCGTCAGGCGGCCGCTTGGGTTCACCTGCCCGGTGAGCACATCCGCCACCGCGTTACCGCTCTCCATGCCCAGCTGCCAGACCAGCAAAATGGCGCTGATCTGGTCGCCGTAGGCGTCGATTTCCGCAAAGTCCATAATGCTGCCGATATTCAGCACCAGCACCACTTTTTGAAAGGCGGTGGTCACAGCGTCCAGCAAGGCCTTTTCTTTATTCGTCAGGTAAAAGCTGCCTTTTTTCAGCGTGTTTTCCCGGTCCTCACCGGCGCTGCGGCCAATAACCACCACGGCGGTTTGGCACCGCTTAGCAGCTGCCTGTACCCAGTCTTGCTTCACCGGCATTTCTGCATAATAGCGGGGCCAGTGCCCCCAAAATCCCGGGTCCGGGTCGTTGACAGAGGCGGTGCACCAGCTTTCATAGGCGGCCAGTACGGTGCTGTCCAGCTGCACACCGGCGTTTACCAGCCCTTGCACCAGGTTGATACTGTACGGGGCGGAAACATCGCCGCCGCTACCGTTGCCTACATAAAAATAGTTCTTCTGCACCCGGCCAAACAGCGCCACCGGCGCATACAGATCCAGGGGCAAGGTGTGGTTGTTGTTCTTCAGCAGCACGCAGCTTTCCGCACCGGCCCGTCTGGCCAGTGTCGCCACCTCCGGATTGCCCGGTTCACCGGTGATCCGTCCGCTTTGCTGCTGCGCCAGCTCCGCCCCGCCAAAGGTTTGCAGCACTTTGCGCACCGCCTTATATCCCCAGTTGGTCATAACCGTACCTCCATTATGAAAATCTATGCCCATCATAGCAAATTCCGCCGAGAATTACAATAGGAATCAAAAAAGCGGCGTGTTTCCGATAGCACACAGCAAAGAACAAAACGCATTTGCTGCACCAAGACAAAAAAACACGGACACTCAAGGGAGTGTCCGTGTTGGTTGCTTGGCGTGAACTTATTTCAGTTCAACGGTAGCGCCGGCCTCAGCCAGCTTAGCCTTCAGAGCCTCAGCGTCAGCGGTGGGCATTGCTTCCTTAACGGTAGCGGGAGCGCCGTCAACGATAGCCTTAGCTTCCTTCAGGCCCAGGCCGGTAGCCTCACGAACGGCCTTGATCACCTGAATCTTGTTGGCGCCAACATCGGTCAGCACAACATCAAACTCAGTCTTCTCGTCAGCAGCAGCGGCGCCACCCTCAGCGGGAGCAGCTGCAACGGCGACTGCGGCAGCAGTAACGCCAAAGGTCTCTTCGATTGTTTCCTTGAGCTCTTTAAGCTCCAGAACGCTCAGTTCTGCGATGGAATCTACAATAGCAGTGATTTTCTCGGTTGCCATGATAATTACCTCCGTAAATTATAATAAAAATTAAATTATTCTGCTGTTTCTTCAGCAGGTGCTTCCTCAGCGGGAGCAGCCTCTGCGGGAGCCTCTTCGGCTTCTGCAGCGACGGGTGTTGCACCGCCCTTTTCTTCCAGTGCTGCAACGGCACGGGCAATGCAGGCGATGGGCTCAACAACAAGACTTGCGATCTGAGCCAGCATGGCTTCTCTGGAAGGCAGCTTGGAAAGCGCAATAACCTCGTCCAGAGCGATCACTTTGCCGTCCAGATAACCGGACTTAATGGCAAAATTGTCGTGGCCGTCTGCAAACTTTTGCAGAATGCGAGCAGATGCCACATAGTCATCGTCACAGGTGGCGATGGCGGTGGTGCCTTCCAACACAGACTCAAGACCTTCCAGACCGGCAGCCTCGGCTGCTCTGCCCAGAATGGTGTTCTTTACGACAGTGTAGTGCACACCGGCCTCACGCAGATCGTGACGCAACTGGGTGTCATCAGACACGGTGATGCCTTTGTAGTCAACCACTACACCGGCGCAGGAATTCTTGATCCGGTCAGAAAGAGCGGCAACCTGCTGCTTTTTCATTTCAAGAACTGCTGTACTTGGCATAAAACATAACCTCCATAAGTATTTGCCGCAAAATGCGGTCTTTATGGCTGTTTAGCAAAACAAAAAGTGCATTCCGATGTACCTCGGAATGCACAAAATGACATAGATATTGCACCGCAGGGTGCGAACCATGCACATTCATTCCTCGGCAGGCGATCAACTTACGCCAAACGGCACCTGCTGTCTTTGGCTGAACAGCGATAGTATTTTAACACAAGGCACAAGCCTTGTCAATACCCAAAAACTTATTGAGCAGAAACAGTACCAACTTTGTTGGGGTTGATACGCACGCCGGGGCCCATGGTGGAAGCCACGGCAACGGACTTAATATACTGACCCTTCAGTGCAGCCGGCTTTGCCTTGATGATGGCGTCCAGCAGAGCGTTGAAGTTCTCCAGCAGCTTCTCCTGCCCAAAGGAAGCCTTGCCGATGGGGCAGTGAATGATGTTGGTCTTGTCCAGACGGTACTCGATCTTACCGGCCTTAGCCTCGGTTACAGCCTTAGCCACATCCATGGTCACGGTGCCGGCCTTGGGAGAGGGCATCAGACCGCGGGGGCCAAGCACTTTACCCAAACGACCAACGAAGCCCATCATATCCGGGCTGGCAACGGCCACATCAAAGTCCATCCAGCCGCCCTGGATCTTCTCTACCAGGTCAGCATCGCCAACGATGTCAGCGCCGGCCTCAGTAGCAGCCTTAGCCAGGTCGCCCTTGGCAAATACAGCCACGCGCACGGTTTTACCGGTGCCGTTGGGCAGCACCACTGCGCCACGCACCTGCTGATCAGCGTGACGGGAGTCAACGCCCAGGCGAATATGTGCCTCAATGGTTTCGTCAAATTTAGCTGTGGCGGTCTTAACAGCCAGGTCAAGTGCCTCAGCGGTATCATACAGATTGGAGCGGTCTACCAGTTTGGCGCCGTCCACATATTTCTTTCCGTGTTTCATTACAAATTACCTCCAGTGGTTAATCGGATCTTTCCTCCCACAAGGGACTCAGTCTTCTACTACAATACCCATGCTGCGAGCAGTGCCGGCGATCATGGACATAGCGGCCTCCAGAGAAGCTGCGTTCAGGTCGGGCATTTTGGTCTCAGCGATCTTCTGGACCTGCTCCTTGGTGATGGTGGCTACCTTGTTCTTGTTGGGAACGCCGGAAGCCTTGTCAATGCCGCAAGCCTTCTTGATGAGAACGGCTGCGGGCGGGGTCTTGGTGATGAAAGTGAAAGAACGATCTTCATAAACGGTGATCACTACGGGAATGATCAGGCCGGCGTCGTTCTTGGTTCTCTCGTTAAAGTCCTTGGTGAAAGCCACGATGTTTACACCGTGCTGACCGAGAGCCGGGCCAACCGGGGGGGCAGGGGTCGCCTTACCGGCCGGGATCTGAAGTTTAATTAAACCTACTACCTTCTGTGCCATAATAATTTTCCTCCTAAATTGTGGTCATTGGCGGGGCGCTGTGCGCTCCTCCCACGCACCGCAAAAAGCGGTGATAATCAGCGGCAAGCCGCGTATTACCGAATGTTAGTCTTTGACCTTTTCAAGCTGGTCAAGCTCAAAATCAACTGATGTTTCGCGCCCAAACATGGAAACGGTGACCTGCGCGCTGTTGTTGGGAATGTCGATGGCGTCTACAGTGCCGGAGAAGCCCTCCAGCGGGCCGTCGATCACATTGACCAGATCGCCTACGGCGTAGTGCACCTCTACGGTGACCTTCTCCACGCCCAGCTTGCGTACCTCTTCCTCCGTTAAGGGAACAGGCTTGCTCTCCGGACCCACAAAGCCGGTGCAGCCGCGGGTGTTGCGCACCACATACCAGCTGTCGTCGTTCATCACCATTTTGATGAGCACATAGCCGGGGAAGATTTTGCGCTCCACTTCCTTCTTGGTGCCGTCATCTTTGATCTCTACCACCGTCTCGGTAGGGACGACCACATCCTGAATCCAATCGTGCAGGTTGCGGTTCTCTACCACGGTCTCAATGTTGCTGGCTACCTTGTTCTCATAACCGGAAAAGGTGTGGGCAACATACCATTTTGCTTCTTCCATACTAAACAGAACCTCCGTAAATTGCTGTGATCCGAATGGGGGCGCTGCCCCTGCGTGCGTTCGGGTCTTTATTTGGTGGTCTGTTCGGTGGTGGCCTCAGCCAAAGCCGCCGAAGTGGTTTTCTGGGTGGTGGTTTCGCTGGCAGCGGTGGTGGTCTCGCTGTTGGTCTTCAGGCTCTTAATGCCCTTCATACCCAGGGTCAGGCCGGTGTCTACCAAATAAATGCACACGCCGACGATGATCACGACTACCAGTACGGTCAGGGTGTTTTTGAGCACATTCTTACCGTCTGACCAAACGACTTTTTTACCCTCTGATTTTACGCTTTTGAAGAATGAACCAATGGATTTGAACGGATTTTTCTTGGCTTTTTTTGCCTTTGACTTATCTGCCTTGGCGTCGGACTTTTTGGCAGGCTTGCTGCTCTTTTCCGGCTTTGCAGACGCTTTCTTTTCGTCAGCCATTGTCAGTCCTCCTGTTATTTCGTTTCTCTGTGCAAGGTATGCTTTTTGCAGAAACGGCAGTACTTGTTCATCTCAAGTCTGTCGGGCGTATTCTTCTTGTTCTTCATTGTGTTGTAGTTGCGCTGTTTGCACTCTGTGCAAGCTAAGGTAATCTTAACTCTCATTAATAAGCACCTCCGTTGTATTTCGATTGTGTGTGAATCTCCCTCGTTGCGCCACGCAATGCGCACCTAAAAATGGGCAAAAAATAAAACCCCACTTACCGAGGTACAAACACTATACCACAACCGCACCCGTTCGTCAAGGGGAAAATCAAAATAAAAGCCGCTTTCATGCGAGACGGCGCAAGAATTGTTTGCATTTGGCGGCGGAATATATTATGATATGTATATTCTATATAGGGGAGGCGAAGATATGCGGGTGCTGATCGTGGGCGGCGGCGCGGCGGGATTGTGCTGTGCCATACGGCTGCGGCAACTGGACCCGGCGCTGCAGGTCACGGTGCTGGAGCGGCTGGAGCAGCCGGGCAAAAAGCTGCTGGCTACCGGCAACGGCCGGTGCAATTTGACCAATACTCAGGCGCCCCACAGCCGGGCAGTGCTGGATTTCTTTGCCTCTCTCGGTTTGATGACCCGGCAGGAGGATTTGGGGCGTGTATATCCTTACAGCCTGCGGGCGGCCACGGTGCAAAATTTGCTGCTGGACGCCTGCCGCACCTTGGGCGTGCGCCTGGTTACCGGCTGCCGGGTGGAAAAGATCATCCCCGGCTTTACGGTGCAAACGGATAAGGGCGCCTTTGCCGGCGACAAGGTGGTGGTGGCCTGCGGTGGGCAGGCACAGCCGGCACTGGGCAGCGATGGCAGCGGCTATGCCCTGTTGCAAGATCTGGGCCACAGCTGTACGCCCCTGTATCCGGCGCTGGTGCAGCTGACCTCCTCCAGCAAATACCCTCGCAAGCTCAAGGGGCAGCGCACCCGGGCGGCAGTAGCCGTCACTTTGGACGGTGAAACCGTGGCGGAAAGTCGGGGCGAGGTGCTGTTTACCGATTACGGTTTGTCCGGCATTGCGGTGATGGATGTAAGCTGGGCGGTGGGGCAGAACTTTGCCCGCCCCCGGCCGCAAAAGTGTTGCGCGGTGCTGGATTTGGTCCCGGAGTGGAGCGAAAATCAGCTCTTGTCTTACCTGCGGCAGTTTGGCTCCCTGCGAGGGATCCTCAGCGCAGAGGTGACGGAGATTTTGGAAAAACAGGCGGCGGGCGACCCGGCTCGGCTGGTGCAGATCGCCAAGCACTGGCAGCTGATCGTTACCGGCACTAAGGGCTACGCCTTTGCCCAGATCACCGGCGGCGGTGTGCCCCGAACGGAATTGGAGGGCTTTGCCTCTCGGCGGGTGCCCGGGCTGTATATTGTGGGCGAGGTGCTGGACGAGCAGCAGCCCTGCGGCGGTTATAATTTGAATTTTGCCTTTTACAGCGGTCTGGCGGCCGCCGGGCAGATGGTGGAGAAGCGGAATGATACGAGTAAGTGAGTTGCGTCTGGAATTGGATGAGGATGAGAGCCTGCTGCGCAAAAAGGCGGGCAAGGTGCTGCGCACCGACCCCAAATATATTGAAAAGCTGACGATTTTTAAGAAGAGTGTGGACGCCCGCAAAAAGGACGATGTGCACTTCTCTTATACGGTAGATGTGACCCTGGGGCTGGACGAAACCCAGGTGCTGCGCCGCTGCCGCTCACCGAAGGCCAAGGCGGCGGAAGAATACAAGTACACCCTGCCGGTGAACCGGCGGCAGTCCGCTTTTCGCCCGGTGGTGGTTGGTTTTGGTCCGGCGGGTATGTTTGCCGGCCTGATCTTGGCTGAGGCAGGACTGCGCCCCATTGTGTTGGAGCGAGGCAAGGATATTCAGCGCCGCCAGCAGGATGTGAATGCCTTTTGGCAGCAGCATATTCTCAACGAGGAGAGCAATGTGCAGTTCGGCGAGGGCGGTGCCGGTACTTTTTCTGACGGCAAGTTGACCACCGGCATTAAAAGCCCCTTTATTCGCCAGGTGCTGCAAGAGCTGTACGAGGCCGGTGCGCCGGAGGAGATTTTATACGCCGCCAAGCCTCATATCGGCACGGACCGACTGGCTGTGGTGGTGCAGAATATTCGCAAAAAAATTGAGCGCCTGGGGGGCGAGGTACGCCTGGAATGTCGGCTGGAGAATTTGATCTTAGCCAACGGATTTATCCATGGGGTCACTTACAGCCATTTGGGTCAAACGGTGGATATGGAGACGGATGCGGTGATCCTGGCCATCGGCCACAGCGCCCGGGACACGGTGGAAATGCTTTATAAAAACGGCGCGCAAATTATCCAAAAGCCCTTTAGTGTGGGTGCCCGCATTGAGCACCCCCAAAAGCTCATTGACAAGGCCCAGTACGGCGCTTTTGCCGGTCACCCTAAGCTGGGGGCTGCGGATTACAAGCTTAGCTGCCACGGTCTGCACCAGCGAGGGGCGTATACCTTTTGTATGTGCCCGGGGGGCACGGTGGTGGCCGCCGCCAGCGAAAAGGGCGGCGTGATCGTCAACGGCATGAGCACCCTGGCCCGGGACGGCGAGAATGCCAACTCGGCGCTGCTGGTGGGTATTGATCCGGTGGACTTCCCCTCGGAGCATCCGCTGGCGGGAATGTATTATCAGCGAGAGATTGAGCAAAACGCCTTTGCCCTGGGCGGGGGCGATTACCGTGCGCCGGCGCAGCTGGTGGGCGATTTCTTAGCGGATCGGGAAAGCCGGGCGCTGGGCAATGTGCAGCCTACCTGCCCCACCGGAGTGACGCTTACCAACCTACGCTATTGCCTGCCGGACAAGGTGCGCACCACCATGCAGGCGGCCATTACGGAGATGGACAAGCGGCTCCACGGCTTTGCCCTGCCGGACGCGGTGCTTACTGCGCCGGAAACCCGCTCCTCCAGCAGTGTGCGGATTTTGCGGGACGAATTTTGCCAGTGCAATCTGCGAGGCGTGTACCCCTGCGGTGAGGGCGCCGGTTACGCCGGTGGCATTGTGTCCGCCGCCGTGGACGGCATAAAGTGCGCCCACGCTGTGCTGGCGGATGCGCATTAAGAATAAAATAATAGGTATAGAAAAAGCACCCCGACGGGGGTGCTTTTTGTGTGCGGGGGTTATATGTATTCGTAGCGAGTGCATCAATCCCTCCGTCACCGCCTGCGGCGGTGCCACCTCCCTTTACAAGGGAGGCTTGGGGGCGGGCGATCTTTTGCCTCCCTTGCCACAGGCAAACGCGGAGGGATTGGCCGTAGGCATTGCCGGAGGGATTTTGTGTATTGCAATCTGTCTGTAAAAATTGGCTGCTTACTTCAACTGCAACAGGCGGCGGACAAAGTAGATTACCAGCCCAAAGGTGGCCAGCAGACCCACGGCGGCCAGTACAAGAAAAATCTTATATCCATTGCCCAGGGAGGCCAGCGCCACCAAAGAGAGCAGGGCGCTCATCGCCAGCTTTACCCAGCCGATCATGGTCTTTAATGTGCGGTAGACGGCGGTGCGGTTCTCCTCCGTTACGGTCACGCCGGTGTTCCAAACCCCGGGGAACTGCTCTAAAATCGTGATCAGCACATACAGCACCCACCCCAGCACCGGCAGCTGCCACAGGGTGGCGCGGGGGGTCCAGCTGTCTATTTGGCCGTCGGCAGTATAGTGCCCGGGAATGGTCATGGGAATTTGCGACCAGCGCACCAGCAGGTACAGGGTAACGGCTGCCAGGCAGGCCACCGCCGCTATGTTTAACAGAATGTCCGTTTTTGTGTTTTTGATTTTCATACCGTGACCTCCATGGGGAAATAGAATCCTCTATATTGCCTCCTTTATAAAGGGATGCTTGGGGGTGAAAATACGATTTGATATGCCGTGTCTCACCTTCTATATACCATATCGGAGATGAAATGGCAAGAGGTTGGCGTTTTTAGGCGACTGGTGGTGATTTTGTCTAACATTCAAGTTACTCTTGACTAACCAAGCGGCCGGGTGGTATGCTTTTGTCACAAATGAAGTACCCGCTTGAGGGAGTAGTTTGCACGCCGTGGGCGTGTGGCAAGTCAACAAACTGACTGCGGCGCTGTGCCGGGTCTGGCTTGTCTTAATGAACGAGACTCTTGCACGCCTGTTTTTCGTGCAGCAGTCTTTTATTTTTTACCTAAAAAGACCTAACGCACGGCAACGGCGGTAGGTCTTTTTCTTTGTAAAAATGAAGTTGGAGGACTTGCTATGCAGGCATTTACCGCAGAAAGAACGGAGCTGCTGGCAACCTACGGTGCAGACGCGCACTGCGGGCTGTCAGCAGCGCAGGCACAGAAAAACAAAACTCAGTACGGCGAGAACGCCCTCACCCGACGTAAGCCGGACTCCCTGCTGAAGCGCCTTTGGGATGCAGCCACGGAGCCCATGCTCTTAATGCTTATTGCAGCCGGGCTGATCGCCCTGGCGGTGAACATTGTGCGCCAGGTTACCGGCGGCGAGGCGGACTTTTTGGAGTGCGTGGGCGTGTTCGTGGCCATTGCTTTGTCCGTGGTGATCAGCGTAGTGATGGAGGGGCGCAGCGCCAAGGCCTTTGAGGCTCTGTCCAAGATCAACGCCGATATGGTGGTGCGCGCCGTACGAGACGGCCAAACGGTAACGCTGCAAAGTGCCGATTTGGCGGTGGGCGATGTGGTGCTGCTGTCTGCCGGCGATAAGGTGCCGGCAGACGGACGACTGCTGGAGAGCACCGCTCTGCGGGTGGATGAATCCGCGCTGACCGGCGAGAGCTTTCCGGTGAAGAAAGACAGCCAGCTGGTGCTTACGGACGAAAAAACGCCCCTGGCGGAGCGGGCCAATATGCTTTACAGCGGCACATTCGTTACCGAGGGGAACGGACGGCTGCTGGTAACGGCGGTGGGCGACGCCACAGAGTTTGGCAAGATCGCCGGCGAGCTGGGCAATGCGGAGAAAAGCAGCACCCCCTTGCAGGAAAAGCTGGCCCGCTTGGGCAAGACCATTACCGTGCTGGGCGTGATCGCAGCGGCCATTGTGTTTGTGGCCCAGCTGATCTCCTTTGCCCTCCACGGCGGTCTGCATCTGGAGGCGGTGATGGAGGCGTTTATCACCAGTATCGTGCTGATTGTGGCGGCGGTGCCGGAGGGGCTGCCCACCATTGTGGCGGTGTCCCTGTCTATCAATATTATCAAGCTGAGCAAGCAAAACGCCCTGGTGAAGAAGATGATCGCATCGGAGACCATCGGCTGTATCAGCGTGATCTGCTCGGACAAAACCGGTACTTTAACGGAAAACAAGATGACTGTGCGTGCCTTTTATGACACCCGATGGCACATAGAAGCGGCAGCGCTGCAAAACGAATACCTGACCCATAATATCTGCCTGAACACCACGGCAGACTTGGCGCCGGACGGCGGCTTTATCGGCAATCCCACGGAGTGCGCCATGCTGCGGTTCTTTGAGCAGGCAGACACCGGCAACACCTACCGTCGGGAGCGGGAGGACCACACCCGGCTGTGCGCGTTTCCTTTCTCGTCCGAGCTCAAGCACATGACCACCATTTCCAATGTGGACGGACGCATTCTCTCTTATGTAAAGGGCAGCCCGGAGTGCGTGTTGGATATGTGCGCCCTGGAGCCTGACCGGCTGGCGGAACTGCGCCGGGTGCTGGCGCAGGCCGAGGAGCAGGCCATGCGGGTGATCGCCTTTGCCCATAAGGAGTTGGCGGAGATGGAGGACTTTTCTGCAAAGGAGGCCCACCGCCGAATGGAAAGCGGTATGGTCTTTGACGGCTTTGTGGCCATTGCGGACCCGCTGCGCAGCGATGTGTACGACGCTGTGGTCGCCTGCCGCAGCGCCGGGGTGGGGGTGAAGATTCTTACCGGCGACAATATCGTTACCGCCACCGCCATTGCCAAGGAACTGGATCTGCTGGCGGACGGTTGTGTGGCGCTGGAAGCCAAAGAAGTGGAAGAAATGAGCGACCGCCAGCTGCAAAAAATGCTGCCCAAAATCAGCGTGATTGCTCGAAGCACCCCTACGGTGAAAATGCGGGTGGTGAAGCTGCTGAAAGCACAGGGTGATGTGGTGGCTGTCACCGGCGACGGGATCAACGACGCACCGGCGCTGAAGAACGCCGATGTGGGGATCGCCATGGGCATTTCCGGCACGGAGGTGTCCAAGGAAGCCAGCGATATTGTGCTGTTGGACGACTCCTTTGCCACCATCGTTAAGGCCGTAGAATGGGGCCGCAATATTTATGAGAACTTTAAGCGGTTCATCAGCTTTCAGCTGACGGTGAATATTGCCTCTGTTATTTGCGTATTTGTGTCTGTTCTGATGGGGCTACCGGCGCCTTTTACCGCCTTGCAGCTGCTGTGGATCAACATTATTATGGACGGTCCGCCGGCTCTGACCTTGGGACTGGAGCCGGGATACAGCGATCTGATGCGCCGCTGCCCCACCAACCGCAGCGAGAATATTATCTCCAAGGGTATGCTGGCGCGGATCACCGCTACCGGCGTGTATATGAGCGTGGTGTTCCTGCTGCAATACAAGCTGAATTTCCTGGGTGCTGCCCAGGGTGAGATGACCACCGTGCTGTTCACCCTGTTTGTGCTGTTTCAGCTGTTTAACGCCTTTAACTGCCGGGAACTGCACAGCGAGAGTATCTTTTGCCACCTGTTTAAGAACAAACTGATGCTGTTGGTCGTGGGCTGCACCTTTGTGCTGCAAGTGCTGATCATCCAGTTTGCCGGTGCGTTCTTTGGCACCGTACCCCTGGGGATCGCCATGTGGGGCAAGCTGTTTGCTCTGGCATTCTCCGTCATCGTCCTTTCTGAGGTTATTAAGGCTTTTGCCCGTCTGTTCCAAAAGAAAAAGGCATAACAAAAAGCATAATCATTGGATAAAAAACAAGACCGTGTGTACGAAAAGGTACATACGGTCATTTGTGATTTTTGCAGCGTTGGCTCGCTGCTCCGGTTTTAGTATAGCCGGATGATGTTAAAACCGCGCCCGCTGCCGGGTAAAAGATAGGTAAAAGATTTTTTTCATTTGTTAAGGTTTGTTAAGGAAAATGCGTGAAAATGGGGATAATCTTGCATTTTGTACAAAATTCCTGCCGCAGAGATAGGAATTTGGGGCGGGGATTTGTTTACTTTGCCTATGTCAATTTTTACCGATTTGTGCTATAATAGTGATGTTCAAATAGAAAAACAGGCGAAAAAACAGTGTATTATTGTAATATCAAGAAAGGTGAGTGTCATGCAAATCGGTACTTTCGTGCATTACAGTACCAAGGGCATCTGCCAAGTGCGCGAAATTGAAACCATGAAGTTTTCCAGCGAGACCAAGGACTACTATGTGCTGGTGCCTGTGTTTGACCGGAACTCCAAGTATTACGTGCCCACGGATTACGATCCCCAGCGGATCAAAATCCGCTCAGCCATTGCCCCGGCAATGGTGGAGGAATTGATGGGCTATGCCAAGACCTGCCAGCCCTACGAGTGGGTGAGCAACGCCCACGAGCGTAAGGCCAAGACGGAGGAGATCCTCCACAGCTCGGATCATAAGCGCATTTTGCGGTTGATTAAGACACTTCGCTGCCATGAGGAGCACCAAAAGCAGATCGGCAAGAAAATGTATCTTTCAGACGCCAAGGCGCTGCGCAGTGCGCTGCATATCATCAGCGATGAGTTTGCCTTTGTGCGGGGGGAAGATCCCAAGACCGTAGCCGCATATTTAGAAGCGGTATAAATCCAGATTATAAAAAACGCCGTATCATGAGGATATGGCGTTTTTTTGCGCCTTTTTTGGCAAACAAGCGTGTCTGTAAAATGACGGATTTTATGCACGTTTTGCCACAACCGTTCAAAACCGTGCAGAGAAAGGGGCTGCATTTGCATAAATTGCCCAAAAGAGCAGGCGCTCACTGTGCGGAATGAACGAAAATGAAGGAATGAACTTGACGGCTTTTGCCCGCCGTGGTACACTTTGGGTGTAAGGACGAGGGCGGCAAACGCCCGGAAAATACAGAAAGGAACCGTCTATGCTTACCCAGGAAAGACACTTGCAGATTTTGGCCCAGTTAGAGGAAAAAGGGACCGTATCCGTTACCCAGTTGACCCAACTGCTGGGCGCCAGCGAAAGCACAGTGCGCCGGGATCTGATCGCTCTGGATCGACTGGGCAAGCTGCACAAGGTGCACGGCGGCGCCACTTTGACCCGGCGGGATTTTATTCGCCGGGAGGAGATGCTGGACGAAAAGCTGCAGCTGCACATGGACGAAAAAGAGATGATCGCCGCTTATGCCGCTGCCCAGGTGGACGATACGGATTTTGTATATTTAGACGCCGGCAGCTCCACCCTGTTAATGATCGACCACTTGCAGCCGGGTGCCACCTTTGTGACCAACGGTCTTCTTCACGCCCAGCGGCTGGTGGCCAAGGGCCTGAAAACCTATGTGCTGGGCGGCGAGTTAAAGCACACCACCGATGCCATCATCGGTCTGGCGGCAGCCAAGAATTTGCATAACTACAATTTTTCCAAGTGCTTCATCGGCACCAACGGCATTGCCATTCGTCAGGGATTTACCACGCCGGACACGGACGAGGCCTACTTAAAAGCGGCGGCTATGGAGCGCAGTTTCGTCAGTTATGTGCTGGCAGACGCCAGCAAGTTTGACAAAGTCTCTACCGTGAGCTTTGCGCCCCTGGATCAGGCGGCTATCATCACCGATCGGCTGCCGGACCCGGAGTACGGAGAACGCACGGTGGTGAAGGAGGTTGCGTTATTATGATCTATACCGTAACATTGAATCCGGCGCTGGACTACATTCTGCGCCTGCCCCGGTTGAGCAGTGAGGATGTAAACCGGGCGGACAGTGCCCAACTGCTGTGCGGCGGCAAGGGAATCAATGTGTCCATGGTGCTGTCCGGACTGGAGGTGCCCACCCGGGCACTGGGGTTCGTGGCCGGATTTACCGGCCGGGCACTGGAGCAGATGCTGCAGGCCCAGGGGATCCAAACGGATTTTGTGCCGCTGGCAGCGGGCAACACCCGAATCAATGTTAAGATCTTTGCCGATCGGCAAACGGATATTAACGCCCCCGGCGCCCAGCCGGCAGAGGCGGAAGTGGAGGCTTTGTTCCACAAGCTGGAGGGACTGATGCCCGGCGACTTTTTGGTGCTGGCCGGGGCGGTACCCAGCCAAATGCCCGGCTCCATTTATGAGCAAATCTGTGCCAAGCTGCAAAATAAAGGCGTGCATATTGTGGTAGATACCACCGGCGACGCGTTGCTGGCGGTGCTGGATTACCACCCGTTTCTTATTAAGCCCAATCACCACGAGCTGGGCGAGATCTTTGGCGAGGACATTCGCCCGGACGATGAAGAGAAGATTCGCTTCTTTGCAGCCAAGTTGCAAGAGAAAGGCGCACGCAATGTGCTGGTGAGTCGTGGCAAGTACGGCGCCACGCTGCTGGCAGAGGACGGCAGCACCCACTCCGTCGGCGTGGTGCCCGGCAAACCGGTGAACAATGTAGGCTGCGGTGACTCAATGGTGGCCGGGTTCCTGGCCGGGTACGCAGACAGCGGCGATTACAAGACGGCGCTCCAGTGGGCTTCCGCCGCCGGTAATGCCTCCGCCTTTTGTGAGGGCGTGGCAGACGGCGATACCATTCGCCGGTATAAGACACAGTATTTTGCCGACTGAGAGCAGTCGGAAGATAATTAAATGTGCAGGGCGACGCCCTGTGTAAGGAGGGTTCTCTATGAAGATTAAAGATTTGCTGTCTCCTCGGGCGATCCGGCTGAACGCCCCGGCTGAAAGCAAAAGCCAAGCCATCGACGCGCTGGTAGAGTTGCACGCGGCTGCAGGCAACCTAACGGACCCGTCGGCCTACAAGGCAGCGATCCTGGCGCGAGAGGGACAGGGCACCACTGCCATCGGCGAGGGCATTGCGGTGCCTCATGCAAAGAGCGACAGCGTGGCCCATGCGGCACTGGCGGCGATGACCGTGCCCGGCGGTGTGGATTATGACGCCCCGGACGGCAAGCCCAGCTCGCTGCTGTTTATGATCGCGGCGCCGCCGGACGGCGATGTGCATTTGGAAATTCTCTCTCGCCTGATGGTGATGCTCATGGAGCCGGAATTTTGCGATCGGCTCCGTGGCGCCAAAACGGCAGAGGAATTTATTGAAATTATTGACGCCCAGGAGCGGGCCAAGTACCCGGAGGAGACCCCGGAGGATACGGTGGTAACCGCACAGGCGGCTCCGAAAGGCTATCGTATTTTGGCGGTGACCGCCTGCCCCACCGGCATTGCGCATACCTATATGGCTGCCGAGGCGCTGGAAAAGGCCGGCGCGGCCATGAATTGCCCCTTAAAGGCAGAGACCAATGGCTCCGGCGGCGCTAAAAATGTACTCACCCGCCGAGAGATCGCTGACTGTGACGGTATTATCATTGCGGCGGATAAAAATGTAGAGATGGACCGCTTTGACGGCAAGCCGGTATTGCAAACCACGGTTTCTGCCGGTATTAACAAACCGCAGGAGTTAATCCAAAAGGTGCTGGACGGCAAGGCTCCCGTTTACCACGCAGAGGGCGACGCAGCCCCCGCCGGGGATGACGATGAGAAAGAGAGCTTCGGCCACAAGGTGTATAAACACCTGATGAACGGCGTATCCCATATGCTGCCTTTCGTGGTCGGCGGTGGCGTGCTGATTGCTCTGGGCTTCTTGATTGATACATTGGCCGGCAACGCCAATGCCGGCGGCAACTTCGGCCAGACCAACCCGGTAGCGGCGGTGATCTTTTGGATCGGTAAAGCGGCATTTAGCTTTATGATTCCCATTTTGGCCGGGTATATTGCCCAGTCCATTGCAGATCGTCCCGGTTTGCTGCCCGGTATCGTTGGCGGTTATTTGGCCACCATCGGCGCCACGCTGCAGTCGCCTACCGGTAATGACAAGGCTGTGTCCGGATTCTTGGGCGCGCTGCTGGCCGGCTTTGTGGCCGGTCTGCTGGTCAACGGACTGAAAAAGGCCTTCTCTTGGATGCCCAAGAGTATGGACGGCATTAAGCCGGTGTTCCTGTATCCCCTGTTCGGCACTGTGTTGATCGGTCTGTTTATGTTGCTGATCAATCCCTTCGTGGGGTATATCAACTTGGCGTTGTCTGCCGGACTGAAAGGTCTGGGCGAAACCTCCCGCATTCTCCTGTCCGTTGTTCTGGCGGCTATGATGGCCATTGACATGGGCGGCCCGTTCAACAAGGCGGCTTATGTGTTCGGTACGGCTTCCGTCGCCACCGGCGATACCTGGATCATGGCGGCGGTGATGATCGGTGGCATGGTGCCGCCTATCGCCATCGCTTTGTCCACCACCTTTAACAAGAAGAAGTGGACCAAAGAGGAACTGAAAAGCGGTCCGGTCAATTATGCAATGGGTCTGTGCTTCATCACAGAGGGCGCGATTCCTTATGCGGCGTCTGATCCGCTGCGCGTTATTCCGTCCTGTATGGTGGGCTCTGCCGTAGCCGGTTTGGTCTGCGCGCTGTTTGGCTGTGCTTGCCCGGCACCCCACGGCGGTGTTTTCACTTTCGCAGTTGTGGATCATCCTCTGGGCTATATTGTGGCTCTGGTTGCAGGCTCTGTGGTCGGCGCGCTGATGCTGGCCCTGCTGAAAAAGAATAAAACAGAGAAGGAGAGAGCATAATGGTATCTCAGGTAACAAAGGTGATCAATAAAGAGGGCTTCCATATGCGCCCGGCAAATATGTTCGTTAAGGAAATGACTGCATTCCAGAGTGATGTGCATCTGATCTTAAACGGCAAGGACATTAACGCCAAGAGCATTATGAACATTATGGCCGGCTGCATTAAGTGCGGCAGCCAGCTGGAAGTGCGGGCCGACGGTCCGGACGAAAATGAGGCGCTGGCCAAGGCGGTCAGTCTGATTGAGTCCGGCTTAGGCGAGGCATAAGAAATTTTGCACACAGGGAACGGCTCTTTGGGGCAGTTCCCTGGCTGTGTTTATTAAGTTGAACAAGGAGAGGGAGCGATACCATGCTAAGAGGAACAGGCGTAAGCGAGGGCTGCGGCATCGGCAAGGCCTTGATCATTCAGCACCGGTCGCTGGATTACAGCGGCGTGGTCTTTGCCGGCGCCCAGCAGGAAAAAGAGCGGCTTCGGGCAGCCATTAACGCATTTATGCAAAAGACGGAGCAGCTGCGGGATCGTCTGCAAGCCTCTGCCGGAGAGAAAGAGGCAGCGATTTTAGACGGTCACATGGAGATGCTGCGGGATCCGTTTATGCTCTCCCAAATGGAGGAAATGATCGACGGTGGTGCCACGGCGGAAGCGGCGGCTGATGGGGTGTGCAACCAATTTATCGCCATGTTTTCCAGCATGGATGACGAGTTGACCCGTCAGCGAGCCAGCGATATTGCCGATGTGCGAGAGGATCTGCTGGGTATTATGCTGGGTGCGGAGCAGGTGGATTTGGGTGCCATTGAACCGGGCACGGTACTGGTGGCCCACGACTTTACCCCCTCTATGACCGGCAAAATGAACCGGGAGCATGTGGCAGCCATTGTGGCAGAGGTGGGCGGTATGACCTCCCACAGTGCCATTTTGGCGCGGGCCATGGGCATTCCGGCGGTGCTGTCCGTCAGCGGTGCAGTAGAGACGTTGCACACCGGCCAATGCGTGGCGGTGGACGGCTTTCGCGGCACAGTGCTGCCGGAGCCTACGCCGGAGCAGACGGCGGAATTTAAGCGGCGGCAGCGGGAATATTTGGTAGAGCGAGAGGCGCTCAGCCGCTATTGTAATCTGCCTACCGTCACCAAGAACGGCGTGAAAAAGGCCGTGTACGGCAATATCGGCAAGCCGGAGGATGTGCAGGCGGTGGTGCAAAACGGCGGTGAGGGTATCGGCCTTTTCCGCACGGAATTCCTGTTTATGGATCGGATGTCCCGCCCCACGGAGGCAGAGCAGTTTGAGGCTTACGCCACGGTGGCCAAGGCCATGAACGGCCGAGAGGTCATCATCCGTACTCTGGACATTGGCGGCGATAAGGAAATTCCCTACTTAGAGATTGAAAAAGAGGACAATCCGTTCTTGGGACACCGGGCCATTCGCTACTGCCTGGACCACCCGGATCTGTTTTGCGACCAAATCCGCGCCATTTTGCGGGCGGCCAAGTTCGGCGACTTAAAGCTGATGCTGCCTCTGATCACCTGCAAGGAAGAGATCCTGGCAGCTAAAAAGCTGATTGAGCAGTGTCTGCGGGAACTGATCGAAGCCGGCGAGGATGTGCACCCGGTGCCGGTGGGTATTATGGTAGAAACCCCGGCTGCGGCGCTGACCGCAGCGGAACTGGCCAAGGAAGCGGACTTCTTCTCCATCGGCACCAATGATCTAACCGGCTATGTGATGGCGGTGGATCGTGGCAATCAGGCGGTGGCGCGGCTGTACGATCCTATGCAGCCGGCAGTGCTCTCTGCCATTGAAATGACCATTAAGGCCGCCAAGGCCGCCGGTATTCCGGTGGGTATGTGCGGCGAGGGGGCGGCGGACCCCCGGCTGATCCCTCATCTGTTGGCGTGGGGACTGGACGAATTTTCCGTGTCTGCCTCTTCTATTTTGAAAACCCGCAAGATGATCAGCGAGGAAGAAGCGTAAATATAGTACCCTTTTACGGCTCCCCTTGGAAACAAGGGGAGCCGTTGCATTTTGCGACTGAGGGAATAAAACGACCGTAGGGCGGGGGGCTTGCTCCCGCCGCATCCCCCTGCTGGGCACGCGTCGATTAAAATGGAATGTGTATTGCAAAGGGGTGTAGCGTATGCTATACTGAGAATAGAAAATCGGGGCGATTTACCGCTTTTTGCGCCGAGAGGAGGTTGCAGCCCATGCAAATGCTGTATATATGGATCCTTGCCGCCGTAGTATTTGGCGTGCTGGAGGGGATTACCGCCCAACTGGTGTCCATTTGGTTTGTGCTGGGCGCGGTGGCTGCGGCTGTTGCGGCAGCCTGCGGCGGGGCTGTCTGGCTCCAGGGGGTGCTGTTTGTGGCGGTATCCGTGGTGGCGCTGCTGGCCACCAAACCGCTGGTGAAGAAGTACCTGCGCCCCCGTATTCAGGCCACCAATGCGGACCGCTGCGTTGGCCGAACCGGCGTGGTCCTGGAAGATATTGACAATTTAGCCGCCACCGGACAGGTGAGAGTGTGCGGCAGTGTGTGGTCTGCCCGTAGTACGGACGGCGCGCCCATTGCCGCCGGAACCACGGTGGTGGTGGATCGCATTGAGGGCGTAAAGCTGATGGTGCGCCCGGCCAAGGCTCCGGTGGGCAAGGTTTGATCTTGTTATCCATTTTTATCTATATAGAATGAAAGAAAAGGAGAATTTGTATGTTAAAGTGGATCATTTTAGCTGTGGTCATTCTGGCGCTGATTGCGCTGGTGCTGGCCAACATTCGTGTAGTGCCCCAGTCCAAGGCATTCGTTTTGGAGCGGCTGGGCACTTTCTACGCCACCTGGCAGACCGGTCTGCATGTAAAAATTCCGTTCATTGACCGGATTGCCAAGACCGTTTCTCTTAAGGAGCAGGTCGTTGACTTTAAGCCCCAGGCGGTGATCACCAAGGACAATGTAACCATGCAGATCGACACGGTGGTGTTCTTCCAGATCACGGACCCCAAGCTGTACACCTACGGTGTGGAAAGCCCCATTTCTGCCATTGAGAATCTGTCTGCCACCACGCTGCGTAATATTATCGGCGAGATGGAGCTGGACAGCACCCTCACTTCCCGCGATACCATCAACACCAAGATCCGGGTGATTTTGGACGAGGCCACGGACCCCTGGGGTATTAAGGTGAACCGGGTGGAGTTGAAAAACATTATCCCGCCCCGGGAAATTCAGGATGCTATGGAAAAGCAGATGAAAGCGGAGCGCCAGCGCCGCGAGGCCATCTTGACTGCCGAGGGCGAGAAGCAGAGCCGTATTTTGGTGGCCGAGGGACACAAGGAGTCCAAGATCCTGGAAGCAGAGGCAGAAAAGCAGGCGGCCATCCTTCACGCCGAGGCTGTGAAAGAAGCGAAAATTCGCGAGGCCGAGGGTGAGGCTGCGGCCATTGAGGCGGTGCAAAAGGCCACCGCAGACGCCATTCGCCTGCTCAATGAGGCCAACGCCGGTGACGCAGTGATTAAGCTGAAAGCGCTGGAGGCGTTCTCCAAGGCTGCCGACGGTCAGGCCACCAAGATCATCATTCCGTCGGAAATTCAAGGCCTTGCCGGTTTGGCAGAGGGCGTTGTGTCTGCCGTGCAGAAATAAACAGATAAATGGGTATAAAAATAGAAACAGGGAACGGTGTGTACCGTTCCCTGTTTTTTGCGGGCGGCAGATTGCCGCCCCTACCGTAGGGCGGGGGCTTGCTCCCGCCGCTCCTTTTTACGCAAAAACACCCCTATGGCTCTTGCGGTTCATAGGGGTGTTTGGCATATTTATTGCGCTTATTTCTTGCTGTTCATACGCGCTGCGGCAGCGGTGACGAAACCGCGGAACAGCGGGTGCGGGCGGTTGGGACGGCTCTTGAATTCCGGATGGAACTGGCCGGCCACAAACCAGGGGTGATCCGGGATTTCCACCATCTCTACAATGTGGTTATCCGGCGAAGTACCGGCAAAGATCATGCCCCCATTCAGCAGGTCCGGGCGATAATCATTGTTCACCTCATAGCGATGGCGGTGGCGCTCATAGATCATAGAGGCGCCGTACAGGCCATAAGCCTTGGACTCCGGATTCAGGGTGCAGGGGTACTGACCCAGGCGCATGGTGCCGCCCATGTCTGTTACATCCTTTTGCTCCGGCAAAATGTCGATTACCGGGTGGGTGGTGGACGGGTCGATCTCTGCCGAGTTGGCGTCTGCCATGCCCAGCACATCTCGGGCAAATTCAATAATGGCAATCTGCATACCCAGGCAGATTCCCAGGTAGGGCACTCCGTGGGTGCGGGCGTAGCGGCAGGCGTTGATTTTGCCTTCTATGCCACGGGAGCCAAAGCCGCCGGGTACCAAAATGCCGTCCATATCGCCCAAGATGGCGTCCAGATCCACATCATCGCCCTCCAGGGTCTCCGAGTCGATCCAGTGAATATCCACGGCGCTGTGGGTGGCAATGCCGCCGTGCTTCAGCGCCTCGTTCACGCTGATATAGCTGTCGTGCAGCTCCACATATTTGCCAACCAGACCGATTTTGACCGTCTGTACCGGGTGGCGCAGCGCGTCCAGCATTTCCTGCCAGTCGGCGAGATCCGGCGCACCGGGGCAGTCAATGCCCAGCTTGCGGATCACCACATCGTCCATGTGCTGCTGGTGGAGCATGATGGGCACGGCATAGAGAATGTCACAGTTGTTATTTTCAATGACGCACTCCGGATCTACATTGCAGAACAGGGAGATCTTGTGCTTGATCTCATCCGTCAGCGGGTGTTCCGTGCGGCAAACGATAATATCCGGATTGATGCCAATGGAAAGCATTTCTTTTACACTGTGCTGGGTGGGCTTGCTTTTCAGCTCATCGGAGGCTGCCAGGTAGGGCACCAAGGTCACATGGATAAACAGGCAGTTCTCTCGCCCGGCCTCCACGGCAAATTGGCGAATGGCCTCCAAAAACGGCTGGCTCTCAATATCGCCTACGGTGCCGCCGATTTCTACCAGGCATACATCGGCGCCGGTATCTGCGTTGCGGGCGATGGAACGCTTGATCTCATTGGTCACATGGGGAATGATCTGAATGGTCTGGCCGCCATACACGCCCTTGCGCTCGTCGGTGATCACTTTCCAGTATACGCGTCCGGAGGTCAAGTTGGAGTTTTGGCTCAGGGACTCGTCAATAAAGCGCTCGTAGTGCCCCAGATCCAGGTCCGTTTCCGCGCCGTCGTCGGTAACGAATACCTCGCCGTGCTGTACCGGGTTCATGGTGCCCGGGTCCACATTCAGGTACGGGTCCAGCTTCTGCGCGGTGACCTTTAGCCCTCTGGACTTCAGCAGTCGGCCCAGGGAAGCGGCGGTAATGCCCTTGCCCAGCCCGCTGACAACGCCGCCGGTAATGAAGATATACTTGGTTTTGCCCAATGAAATCACCCTTTCTGTGTTGTAGTCTGTATATAAAATGATATTGGGTCGATCAGTAAATGACCTTTTTGTCGCTTTTTGCAGTGCAGGTCAGGTGCACGCCCAGCTTTTTCAGCGTGTTCTCATCCACGGAGGACAGCAGAACGGAACAGTGCACTTCGCAGTCCCGCAGCTTGCCCAGTTGTTCCAGCGCCAAGGCGGCGTTGGGGTCCGTCACCGCGCACATAGACAGGGCAATGAGCACCTCGTCCGTATGCAGCCGAGGGTTGTGACTGCCCAGATGGCGGGTTTTTAGCGCCTGGATGGGACGGATCACCTGCGGCGAGATCAGCAATGTTTCGTCCGGAATACCGCCCAGGTGCTTTAAGGCGTTGAGCAGCATAGCGCTGGCGCAGCCCAGCAGCTCGGTGGTTTTGCCGGTGATCAAATCGCCGTTTTCCAGTTCAATGGCGGCGCAGGGCGTGCCGGTGTTTGCCGCAGTCCGGGTTGCAGCTGCCGCGCAGGCTCGATCGGCGGTACTCAGCCCCGCC
>OGXJ01000292.1_pt1 | contig 39726 bp, 37 predicted proteins | sample 1576231 | NCBI WGS metagenome assembly OGXJ01 (sample SAMEA3541539, study PRJEB24748) | human gut metagenome | biome: human gut; feature: human-associated habitat; material: faeces | place: China | collected 2012
CCTCTTCCCATTCCGAACAGAGAAGTTAAGCCTTGTCACGCCGATGGTACTGCGTAACAGTGGGAGAGTAGGTAGTCGCCGTTTTTGATGGAAGCCTCCGAGTCAGTCAAATGATTCGGAGGCTTTTTTGTTTATATAATCTTTAAAAATGAAAAACTATGTTGGCGTATACCTATATTAAACAGGGTAAATTTGAACTTATAGAGAAGCCGAAACCTGAGTTGAAAGATACTCGTGACGCTATTGTACGTGTTACCCTTAGCAGTATTTGTACCAGTGATTTGCATATAAAACATGGAGGTGTTCCACGTGCGGTTCCTGGTGTCACAATAGGACATGAAATGGTGGGTGTTGTAGAACAAACGGGGGCTGATGTCACTTTGGTGAAGCCGGGTGATAGGGTTGTCGTTAATGTAGAAACTTTTTGCGGTAAATGTTTTTTCTGTCAACATGGTTATGTGAACAATTGTATTGATCCGAATGGAGGTTGGGCATTAGGGTGTCGCATTGATGGTGGTCAGACAGAATACGTACGTGTACCTTATGCTGATCAGGGGCTGAGTCTTATACCTGAGACGGTAACTGACGAGCAAGCTTTATTTGTGGGAGATATCCTTGCTACCGGATTTTGGGCAGCTCGTATTTCAGAGATTACCGAAGAGGATACGGTTCTTATTATTGGTGCGGGACCTACGGGAATTTGTACATTGCTTTCTGTGATGTTAAAGAATCCGCAATATATTATAGTCTGTGAGAAAGCAGAAGAAAGGATTCATTTTGTCCGTGAGCATTATCCACAGGTAGAGGTTGTTACTCCCGAAAAATGTAAGGATTTTGTGCTCCAAAAGAGTGCTCATGGCGGTGCTGATGTAGTGTTGGAAGTCGCTGGGGGAGAAGAAACTTTCCGACTGGCATGGGAGTGTGCTCGTCCTAATGCTATTGTTACTATTGTGGCTCTCTATGACCGTCCTCAAATTTTACCTTTGCCGGATATGTATGGCAAGAATCTGATTTTTAAGACCGGAGGTGTAGATGGTTGTGATTGTGTTACGATTCTGCATTTAATAGAAGAGGGAAAAATAGATACTACTCCCCTTATTACACATCGTTTCCCGTTAGATCGGATAGAAGAGGCGTATCGTCTTTTTGAAAATAAGGAAGATGGAGTAATAAAAGTTGCTGTAACGGAAAAAGCTGCTGTAACGGAGAGCGTAAACCAAAAATAAAAATATAGTGAATTTAAAAATATAGAAATATATGCCTGTTATCGAAATATCTTCTTTGGAACATCCCGGTGTAGAGATTTTTTGCACACTTACAGAAGCTCAGCTGCGTCGACAAACGGAATCTGGTAAAGGTTTGTTTATAGCTGAAAGCCCCAATGTTATCAGTAGAGCTCTGGATGCCGGGTATGAACCTATTGCACTTTTGTGTGAGCGAAAACATATTACAGGTGATGCAGCCAAGGTTATCGAGCGTTGTGGTGATGTGCCCGTCTATACGGGTGATCGGGAACTATTGGCGACATTGACGGGATATGTTTTGACACGTGGTGTGTTATGTGCTATGTATCGGCCTGTATTCCGGAGTGTGGAAGAGGTTTGCCGGAATGCCCGACGCATTGTTGTTATTGACGGTGTAGTAGATAGTACCAATGTAGGAGCTATTTTCCGTTCAGCGGCAGCTCTTGGGATCGATGCTGTATTGTTGACTCGCAATTCTTGTGATCCATTGAATCGTCGCGCGGTAAGAGTGTCTATGGGGTCTGTCTTTTTGATACCTTGGGCATGGATGGATGGTACGATTCGTGATTTGAGATGGTTGGGATTCAGGACTGCTGCCATGGCACTGACGGAAAATTCTATTTCTATAGATCACCCTTCTCTGGCAGCCGAACCTAGGCTGGCTATTGTGATGGGTACTGAAGGAGAGGGGCTTTCTCAAGAAACAATTGTCGAAGCAGATTATGTGGTCCGCATCCCTATGGCGCATGGAGTGGATTCACTTAATGTGGCGGCAGCTGCTGCCGTAGCTTTTTGGCAACTTCGAGCTCCCGAAACAACCGAAAACTGATTAGTAATACAAATTATCAGATATCCATGTTGTTAAATTGCCATATATAGAAAATTATTACTATATTGCAATTTAAATATTACATTGAATAACATATAAAAAAGGAATATACTATGTTTGATGTAAATAAAGCTATATATGCATGTGATGATGTGATTTGTAGAAATATTGAATCTTTTACTACTGAGCAAAGAGGTTTATTGTCACAAAACATATTATCTCAATTACGTAATTTTGTAGAGAATATTTTTGTGAAAGTCTACATTTCTTTGGGTGGAGAACCTCAAAGGAAGGACTATGATACCATTCGGGTTGCTTGTAGTTATGTAAAAGCGCTGCAGGGAGAATATCGTTTTTTAAGTCAATTTCATAAGCTGTTGCAAATCTCAGTTTCTCATTATACGTTAGATCCTGATAGCTCCGAAAGATTGATGTTGAAGTATTATGAATATCTGTTGCGTATCCGAATTCTAATGAAAGAGAAATTCGGTATGAAGCTTTTGGCGAATTTGAGTCAGTTTCCTTTGAATACAGATAAAACATTTACTTTATATTATAAAGCTATTGCACAAGCTATAGAGCATAGGGCGGCATTATCCACTAATGTTCATCATGGTAGGTTTTATATAGAAAAGATACGAACAATTATAGTGGAAAATAAAATTTATTATGAGGTAACATTTATTCCTGCTCATGATAAATCAAGTAAATTTGATAGAATAATTGCTTTTACTCATTTGGAGTTGTCAGATTATTATGCCGTAGAGCTTCATTGGATTGAAACTTCTATCAAAGTACTGACAAGGAATATGCCTATTATCATAATTGTTGATTGGCAAGTGTCTATTAGATATTGTGAGATAAAGAATTTTTCAAAGATATTCGGTTATGATATCAATTGTCAGGAAATAAAAGAATATGTTAATCTCATGAACTATCTGACGGTTACACGTATGAATATAGTGGAGTTGTTAGACTTGTCTGATACGTATTATGAACATTTTGAAGGTATTTTGCAAAGAGAAGCTCGACGTTTGTGGATAAGTGAGCTTTTAAGACGATGCAGAAATATTATTCAGAATCAATCTCAGGGAGTTAATGTGATTAGATACTTGCTTTACAGGTTGAATAATAAAATTATAAAGAATCAGTTGTATAAAATTCCTTGTTCATTATTGTCTAATCTGTATTTAAAGGTTCAATGTGTTCCATTTAACAATATCCCATTTAATTTTTCTTTGGTAAATCATAATCCGCCCATTGCAGATTTATTGGATTGCATAGATTCTTCAGAACGGACTCACGAATTATTTGCAAGACTGATTAAAAACAATACGGAGCAAAGAGGGATTCTTTATACTTCGAAGGCTGATATAGTAGGTTTTAAAAATCCGGAAGAATTGGCGGAAAAGTACAATAATGTGTTATATCACAGGCATCAGTACGCGCGAATAGAGATATTTAAGAATCATTTTTATATCAAAGAATATGACGAAAATGTTTATGAAATTATTTATAAATTGAAAAAATACGCTGAGTCTGGTATTAAGAACTATACACATTCAGTAGATCTGTGGATGAAAAATTCAGGGTTGATTATCGATTGTGATGAGAAAAAAAATGCTTTGAGGAATTTATTTAAAAACTCAAAAGTTGCTTTTATATATGGGGCGGCAGGTACAGGTAAGTCTACGATGATAAACTATATATCTTCCTTATTTAAAGATAAACAAAAAATATTCTTGGCCAATACCAATCCGGCTGTTGAGAACCTGCGTCGGAAGGTTACTGCTGAACATGCTGAATTTGTGACAATTACAAAATTTCTTTCAAAGGATGTTTCAAATGATTGCGATATTTTATGTTTGGATGAATGTAGTACAATAAGTAATCGGGACATGGTTCGCGTATTACAACGAGCTCAATGTAAGTTATTAGTATTGGTAGGGGATATATATCAGATTGAATCTATTTTATTCGGAAATTGGTTTAATATTGCATATAAAGTGATGCCCAAGGATTCTGTGGCAGAGTTAACCCGTCCACATCGTACTACTGTTCAAGGATTGATAGAAGTATGGAATAAGGTGCGCGAGATTACCGAAGACAGGCTGGAGTTTATCACAAGGAATGGTCTGTCATCTACATTGGATGAATCTATCTTTTCAAGAACGGAAGAAGATGAAATTGTGCTTTGTCTGAATTATGATGGTATTTATGGTATAAATAATATTAATAAATTTCTACAGAGCAATAATGTTAATCCTTCCATCAACTGGGGAGTACTGTCCTATAAAGTGGGAGATCCTGTATTGTTCAATGAATCAAATCGGTTTGCTCCTTTAGTTTACAATAATTTGAAGGGTAAGATTTTGCAGATTGAAGAGGAAGAAGACTGTATTTATTTTACTATAGAGGTTTATACTGTTCTGAATGAATTGGATGTAATTGGTTTTGATTTGGAGCTGAAAGAATCCGTAACTGATGAGACATCAGTAATTCGATTTAAAGTCGGTCGGGGTGGAGATGGGAATGACGATAATGATAATGTGGAAAATGTGGTGCCCTTTCAGGTGGCATACGCCATTTCTATTCATAAGGCTCAAGGTTTGGAGTATGAGTCTGTGAAGGTGGTGATTACAAGTGAAATAGAGGAAATGGTCAGCCATAATATATTCTATACAGCCATAACACGGGCGAAGAGCAAATTGAAGATTTATTGGAGTCCGGAAACGGAAAAACGCATATTGGAGAATATGAAGGTACAGTTTAATGATAAGGATTATCAACTGTTTAAAGCCAAATATAAAGAAGCTTTGCTGAAATCTTAACTTATGCCATCCGGCAAATTGTATGTGAAATACAGGAGTGTGTTAAAATAAAAATGACCTATCTTTTTATTTTAACACACTCTCTTGTTCTTTCTAAAAGCTATCGAAAGACAGTGGTACAATCAATGCAACCTATACTATTTCCTGAATTATCGATACTACAGATAAAAAAGTATAGTTTTCTGTATTCGCTATCATGTCGTTTTAGCTTGCCGGCTGCAAGACCCCTTCATATGGCTATTTGATTATTTGTCTAGCCCAATCTTCGGCTTGTTTTATATTGTCATTACACAATCTGCCCTCTTTCCATTTGATTTTGGGATAGAGCTTCTTGAGCAATGTTACACTGTTAGCTATTGAACTGCTACCGGAAGTAGCGAACGGGATGATGGCTTTTCCGGAAAAGTCGTACTTCTCAAGGAAGGTATTGATTGGGCGTGGACATACATTCCACCATATCGGATAGCCGAGAAATATCACATCATAATTTTTCAGGTTAAGCGCTTCTCCACCCAATGCAGGGCGTGAATTTTCATCGCTCATTTCTATAGAACTACGGCTGGTTTTATTATTCCAGTCAAGGTCTGCAGAAGTGTAAGCCGTAGCCGGGGTAATCCGGTAAAGTTTGCCGTTGACTGTTTTGGCAATCGCATTGGCAACTTTTTCCGTAGTTCCGGTACAGGAGAAATAGGCTACGAGGATTTTCTTTTCGGATTGTCTGCTTGCATTCATTGTCTGTTCTTGTGCTTTCGATGAGCAACTGAAGGTAAGTAAGCTCATAATAATCAATATAATCTTTTTCATTTTACTTTGATTTTGAATGTTTCTTATTTTTATCACAACAGGGCAATTCCATATATTAGGGGAAGAAATAGGACAGATTCTTGAGGATTTCACATATCAATCAAACACCTGTCCCCTGATGTTGTCTCCTCCGGTTTTCAATTCCCGCATGCGTTTTTGAGCTTCCTACATCGTTGCATTAGTCGGACCAAGCGTTTTCGTCCTTTCGGTTATGCCTGTCTGTCCGTCGGATTACTACAGTCTTCGGCAGCGGACTGTATAGTCCGTTGCAGTGGACCGTACAGTCTGTTACAATGGACCGTACAGTCCATTGCCGCAGACTGTAATAATCTTCCGTTCAAAAGACCTTGGCCGACCTTGGGAAACGGCTTATTCTTCCCTTTGTTTGTGATATGATATTTAAATCCCCAAGAATAATAAGCGACCCAATAGAAGCCAAGGAGCGTCAATCTTTGTAACACATTAAAGAGAATAAAACAGAGGTAGCAGAGGTCATTACTTATCCTGTTCAAGTTTATTATACTCTTCATCCGTCACCGCTTCAAGCCATTCGTTGGAAGTTTTTTCTCCGGGAACCTCGAAAGCTAAATGAGCAAACCAACTGTCGGTTGCTGCTCCGTGCCAATGTTTCACGTTGGCAGGGATATGAATGATTGTCCCGGGCAGAATTTCTACAGCGTTTTTGCCTTCTTCTTGATACCAACCGCGTCCGGCTATGCCGATAAGTATCTGTCCGCCGCCTTTCGTGGCTTTGTGGATATGCCAGTTGTTACGACAACGAGGTTCGAAGGTGACGTTGGAAATATGCATTTGATTGCGTGAAATGGGAGAGAGATAGCTGTTCCCGATAAAATATTTTTCGTATGCCGTATTCGGTTCGCCGATGGGAAAAATCATTTCACGCTGAAAAATGGTTTTGGCATCTTCGCCGGTCGTATCTTCTGCCCATACGTCTTTAGCTAAATTGAACGCTGCCCACGCTTTAGGCCAGCCGGCATAAAAGCCTATATGAGTGATGGTTTCGGCTATTTCGGTGCGAGTAATGCCGTTCTTTTTTGCCGACTGAAGATGGAACACGAGTGAATTATCTGTAATGCCCTGACTGATAAGAGAGGTAATGGTTACTAAACTGCGATCACGCAAACCAAGCTTGTCAGTGCGGTTCCATATTTCACCGAAGAGGACATCGTCATTGAGTTCTGCAAATTTGGAGGCGAACTCTCCCAATTGGGTACGTCCTGCCGTTTGTATTATCTTTTCCTGTGCCATAATATTGAGTGTTAAAATACTGAATACAGAAATTAAAAGAATTTTGTTCATACTCGTTTTAAGAGTAAAAACACTTAAAATTGTTTTTACCATGATTTGTTTTTTATTTATCTATTTGACTTTCGGCAAATGAATCTGTCCGATATCCATCGTATTCCTCTACTTTCCACGCCGAGGCACAGACTGTCTCAACTTCGAGAAATTGGCTAAGTGTACTAGACTCATTCATTTTCTGATTGCAAATTTACTGCGATTAAATAAGCCGGCTTGTATATGAATTACGGATATTCATACCCGAATCCTCGATTTTGCAATAAAGTCGTATGTAATTCAATTCAAATGAATTACTTTTGCTCAAAAGAAATCAAAGAAAGGGTTATGGAAAAAGTTATAAAACTTGATGAGGTAGATAAGTACAACAAACTTTTCGGGCTCGAAACACGGCATCCTCTGGTGAGTGTCGTTGATTTGTCGAAGGCAACGCATTGGCCGGAACATTTCAAGGTTAATTATGGGGTATATGCTCTTTATCTGAAGGATACCTATTGTGGAAACATCATGTACGGACGTCAGAGTTACGATTATCAGGAAGGTACGATAGTCAGTTTTGCTCCCGGTCAGGTAGCAGAGATCGAGATGCAGAAAAATGTCCGTCCGAAAGCTCACGGTATTCTGTTTCATCCCGACCTGATAAGGGGAACGGTACTTGGCGGGGAGATTAAGAACTATTCTTTTTTTTCTTATGAAATTCGTGAGGCTTTACATCTTTCAGAAGAGGAGCGTAGCACAGTCATGGATTGTTTTCATAAAATCGAGGCGGAACTGAAGCATGGCATAGACAGGCATAGCCGTCGGTTGATTTGCGCCAATATAGGTTTGTTACTCGATTACTGTATGCGTTTCTATGAGCGTCAGTTTGTAACACGTGAAGAGGTGAATAAAGATGTTATAGTTCGTTTCGAACGCTTGCTGGATGAGTATTTCGACAGTGATGCCCCATTGCAGGAAGGTTTGCCGACTGTTAAATATTTTGCTGATAAAGTGTTTTTGTCTGCAAATTATTTTGGAGATATGATAAAGAAACAGACCGGACAGACCGCTTCGGAATATATCCAAAAGAAATTGATTGAGCGGGCTAAAGAGACTCTGCTTGGTACGGACAAAACAACAAGTGAGATTGCTTACGAATTAGGGTTTCAATATCCGCAACATTTAAGCCGGATGTTTAAACGGATGACGGGGTGTACCCCTAATGAGTTCCGTTCTTTGAATTAGTTTTTACTATAAAGAATTAGTTGAAAAAAGAGCTTGGCCTTTTCATTTTTATATATAAGAATTTGTTGATTATCAACAATATAAGTAACTTTTTAATATAATGATATATAAATGTGGCTCATATGGTAGATTTCTATGAATACTCCACGCCTGAGCTTGTAAGGTTATTGGGTAACAGATTTAAAGAATATAGAATTCGTTGCAATCTTACTCAGAAAGATGTTTCTGAGCAATCCGGTATCGGACTTACAACCATCCACAAATTCGAGAATGGTACAGCAGGCAATATTTTGTTGTCAACATTTATTGTGTTGTTGAAAGTGGTCGGGCAGATTTCCGGATTAGAGGAATTTGATTACTATCCGATCAAATTGGGTAATTCGCCATACAGCTCGGCAGAATTGGAGATGTCTTACTATGAACTTGCTACAATGGCAGGGATAAATATGATGCCTTTCAGTAGTAATTCTTATAACACTTGAACTATGAATACCTTTAAATCTATTGATGAGCTTTTGCGTGTACTTGAAAGAGAGAAACTTCTGCTGAAACAGATGTTTCAAAAAAGACCTTCAGCTTCCCTGAAATATGATTATGCACTCGAACTCACGGAATATAAAGAGGAAAGAATTAAATATCTCATTGACTACGGAATGATAAGAGATAGCGGAAATTTCCTTGAAATGGAGGATGTATATCTTAAATTCTTCGAGGATGTTTTACAAGTCAATGAGAACATAAATGTTTCGTTTGTGGATGATTATCTGAGGTGTCTGAATGAAAATATAGATTATTACCTTAAAGAAGATAATGAACAGCGGAAATATAATTATCACAAAGAGGTAAGGCGGTGTTTGAAAAATATCGCAATGATAACGGTGCGTAATGTGATAGACTTGAAGCGCAACATTGATAATACTTACAAGAACGAACCAAACTATCGTGTAAAGCTTTCAAAACTGAAGAATCTTGATGAAAAACGCAAGAACATCGCGCTTCTCATCAACAGGAGTGAAGATATAATAGATAACACTCAGCCTGTGTTTTTCAGAGTTGCCATGGACACTCAGATGCGTATAGTGGTGAATGACGTGAAACTTCAGCTTAATGATTCTTATCATAATCTTATAGAGATAGAAAAACAGATTATTCATTACCTGAATCTTATAGCTTATCAGAACAGGATATTCGAGAAAGTTCGACGTTTGAAATACTTTCGTGATCAGTTCCTTCTGGAAGAAAAAACTGATATACGTCAGGTTGTCAGTATGAGAAATCCTGTATGGATGGAGCCTCAGGCAAATTACAGGATAAAGTTGTCGGTAGATAACCTGCGTACTTCTGCTGTGGCATTGGAAATAATAAGAAAAATCATATCAAAAAGGAAGAACCGGGCTAAAGGTCCTAAGAATATGGCCGATGCTATACCGCAGGAATATATGAAAACAGAAGGTGAAGTTCTTGACCAGATAAATTTACAGGAAATTTATAATGCTTTCTCGGCATCAAGCAGTCATCTGTTTAAGTTTGTAATGAGCTACAATTATCATAAGCAACTGAGCACAGACGACAGAATCTTGTTTTTCTGCCAGATAGCATCGCAGTATGCCGAAGGACTGAATTTCACCGACAAGTATGAAACAAGTTATGACGTGGAATATCCTTTGATATATTCCAAATAACTCTAGATAATTTCCGATAATTACATAATCAGAATAAGCATGAAATATACAGAAGAAATATTCAATATATTGAGTAAGGGCGGATTTATTTCTGCAAATAGCGTTTCTCCTGCAATAAAACGATACTATGATGCCATAGAAGAGGATTTGACCGACTATTACGAATATTATAAAGGTATTGGTTTTTATCTCGAAGGTGGTGACGGATATTATATGTTTACCCGTCAGGAGGCGAAAGTCGACCTCGAACGCAAACTTGAAGCAGTTATGAAGTGGATAGACTACCTTAGTTTCCTTAAAACGTATGATGCTACATTCGGTCCCGGATTTAAGTTCCGTCCGGCAGACATTGAAGTTCAGATAAGTTGCCAGATGGAACTGAAGGATAAGGCTTCCAAACTGTTTCAGGATAAGAAGAAATATAATGAGGTTGTGGAGAAACTTGTTTCTGAACTTGAAAAGGCAGGAATGATAGAACTTGAGAATGAACATGATAACACTTATAAAGTATTAACGGCATTTCACTATATGGAGGATTTGGTGAACTGCATAACAATATCGGAGGAAATGAACGATGAGATATCTCAATAAGATAATATTTCTGAACAGCGCACATGTACCGTATGCTGAAGTGAAGCTGGACGGCAATGTACATTTTATTGGTACTCAGGGAGTAGGTAAAAGTACCCTTCTGCGGGCTGTCTTGTTTTTCTATAATGCAGACAAACTCAGATTGGGTATACCGAAAGAAAAGAAAAATTTTGATTCTTTCTATCTTCCGTTTGCCAACTCATATATAGTTTATGAAGTAATGCGCGAAAACGGTGCTTATACCATAGTTGTAACAAAGTCGATGGGCAGGGCTGCTTTCCGCTTTATTGATGCTCCATATAGTAAGGAGTGGTTTGTTGACGGCAAAAACGAGGTCTCGGCCGACTGGAGTGTGATTCGTACAAGAGTGTCGGAATCGGGTGCAAATGTGTCGTCGCTGGTTACAGGCTATGATATGTTTCGTGATATAATATTCGGCAACAACAGAAAGCCGGATTTGCTTCAGTTCCGTAAGTATGCAATTGTAGAGAGTTCGCGATATCAGAATATACCGCGTACAATTCAGAATGTATTCCTTAACTCAAAGCTTGATGCCGATTTTATCAAGGATACCATCATACAGTCAATGGATGATAATGAGTTTGTTGTCGACCTGAGTTATTATCGGAATCAGATAGAGACTTTCGAACAGGAATATTCCGATGTAATGTTGTGGATAAAGCAGGATAAGAATGGTGTGGTACCTGTCAGAAAACAGGCCGATACAGTAATAAAAGGTTATAGAATGCTTTTGTTTGCTGAAAAGCAGATTAAAAACGGAAGACAGCAGCTCAACTACTCTGAAAGGGTGGCACGTCTGAAATTTCCCGAATTGGAGGAACTGCTTCTGCAACTTAAAGAGGAAGCCGAACGATTTACACGTTTACTTGGGGAAGAAAAATACAAGTTTGACAGTGAGCGCGACAAACTTGTAAAGTTAAGCGGCATTATAGAATCTGACCTTAAGAAGATAAGGGAAAAGCGTAAATATTATGAACAGGAACACATTGATGAGGTTATATCAAGAGTAAATAGGGAACCGGCACTGAAATACGAACTGGAGTCTCTGAATAAGGTATATAATGAACTCACGAGTACATACCGGGATGTAATAAGCAAATACTCTTTGATGGAACAGGGCATTGATGCCGATCTTGCAAGATTTGAGAATGAAATCAACAAAAGGGTATTATGCCTTAAAGATGAACTTGGTAAAAGGATTTCAGAATTGACAAAGAAAAGCAACAGTCAGACTGAAGAAATACGCTCTGTTTATGAAGAGAAACTTAAAACACTAGCCGACAGCAAGGAGCAGTTACTGGAAGAAATATCCAACCTGAAACAACAGAAAACAAGGGTTGAGTGTACTGTTCATTTCAAGGAGGAGATAGGTGACTGTGAGGAACGGTTGAGAAACATATTTTCCGAAGAAAAGGATACCGCTGTGAAAGTCGACCGTCTGAAGTTGGAGTGCGACCGCCTTAGACAGAAGTCGGATGCGGAAACTATGGTAGTTGAAAAAGAGTATGATGCGAAAATAGATGAGATTTTACGCTGCAGAAAACAGGTGGACACAGAAATAGAATCGTTGAATGTCTTGATAAACAACAGCAAAGGCTCTTTTTGCGAGTGGCTCGACAAGAACAGGTCAGGATGGCAGGAAAGTATAGGTAAGATTGCCGATGAAAAATTTATACTCTATAATCAGAATCTTTCTCCTGAACTCTCAACCGATGGGGAAAGCTCTTTCTATGGCGTAAAAATTAATTTAGCTGAAGTGCAGCGTGAGTTACGCTCACCGGAACAGCTTAAAGCTGAATTTAAGGCCAAATCTTCCGAAAGAGATGAATATACGAGAAAAATAAGCCTTCTGAATGAAGAAAAAACAAAGCGTACTGAAGAGATAAAGAATAAGTACAGAAAACAGATTTCAGCCATATCGGGCGAAAGGCATCTTCTTGAAATCCAGTTACAGCAATATCCTCTTCAGATAAAGAATATTAAGGCAGAACAGGCTTCATGGGAACGCAAAGAATCGGAGTGGAAAAGAAACAGGATTGAGGAGATAGAAACATTTATTGGAGGCAAGGAAAAGGAAAGACAAAAATGTTGTAACAATGAAGAACTTCTGAAACAGGAAAGGGAAAAGCGGATTCTTCAGATTTCTGACGAGCAGAGAAAGGCGGAAAAGAAAGAACGCAGTGCTGTTGATGTTGAGATACAGGCAGTACACAAGGAACTGTCCGACCGGCGTATGGATATGGATAACAGAAAAAAAGAACTTCACAAGTTGCAGAATGAGGAGTTAAACGGTAAGGGAGCTGATACATCGGTTATAAATTCCTATAAATCAAAAATTGATGCTATAAAGTCTGAGTTGGATTATATATCGCAAAAACAGTCGTTTGTGTGGAATTATGAAAAAGATAAGAGAGAACTGTTTGATCGTGAGCCGGAGTTGCGCGACAACAAGAAGAACAATGAGATGCATTTAGATGAGCTTGAAGAAAAATACGCATTGCGGAAAAACAAGCTCACCGGTCAGTATGAAACTGTAAAAAACAGTATAAAGGAAAAGACAGCCGAACGTGATGCCATAAAGAACGATTTTTCCGTTCTTGAGAATTTCCGCAAAGATGAAGGCTTCTGTCCGCCGGAGTCGTACACTCCCGAAGAACTTCCTACCAATAAACCTTGCGGTAAGATAGTGGAAGAGCTGAAAAGTCTGATTGTTTCTCTTGGCAAGGATACTGAGAATTTCAAGAAATCGATCAATCTGTTTAACAGTAATTTTACTGCAAGAAATACTTTCAGTTTCCCTCAGTCATTGTCGTGTGATTCCGATTACATGGATTTTGCATCCAATTTATGTGAGTTTGTGGAAAACAATAAAATTACCGAATACCAGAACCGCATAAGTGAAAGGTACGTAAACATAATAAGACGCATATCAAAGGAAACAGGAGAACTTACCCAAAGCGAAAGTCTTATTAATAAGACCATTAAAGATATTAATGACGATTTTGTCAAACGTAATTTCGCAGGAGTTATCCGCAGTATCGAACTCAGGCCTTTGCCGAGTAACGACAAGCTTATGCAGCTTCTTATAGAAATAAAGAATTTCAATGATGAGAACACCTTCAACATGGGTGGAATGGACTTATTCTCACAGGATTCGCGCGAGAACGTGAATCTCAGGGCTGTAAAATATCTTAATGCTTTCAGCAAACTGCTAAAAGATGAGCCTTCCAGAAAGAGTCTTGTCGTTTCTGATACCTTTAATCTGCAGTTCCGCATTATCGAAAATGATAACGACACAGGCTGGGTAGAGAAAATAGCGAATGTAGGTTCCGATGGTACCGACATACTGGTTAAGGCTATGGTGAACATCATGCTTATCAATGTTTTCAAGGAAAAAGTCTCAAGGAAATTCGGAGATTTCAAGGTGCATTGTATGATGGATGAAATCGGTAAGTTGCATCCTAATAATGTGAAAGGCATACTTGAATTTGCCAATTGCCGCAACATATTACTTATCAACAGTTCGCCTACCACTTATAATGTTGAGGATTATAAATATACTTATCTGTTAAGCAAAGATGCGAAAAGCAATACAAGGGTAGTGTCATTGCTCACACGAAAATAAAAATGTCTTGTAATAATATGGATATAAACAAAAAACGATTTACAATATCTATTGCAAAAAAGTTGCTTTATATGCTTGAAGGAAGAACTCTTCCTTCAAGCTCACTTCCGCGATGGATAGTTGATGAATTTAGGATAGAGGGTCTTATAACCGGAATAACCAGTGGCAGCAGAATTTCCTATCGCCTTACGGATTCTGTGGCATTCAGCAGATATATTTCAGATAATTATACATCCGGCACTTCTCTCGAAAGATGGATTGAAATCTTTTCTGGCGATAACAAAGACTTGCAGCGCAGTACGCTTGTGCAGGAAACCGGCGACTCCAAAACTGTAAAGCTTCGAACTTTCAGGGGTTTTCTTGTCAACTGTTACGAACCTATTCATGCAAGAATAAGGAATAGTGAGTTTGTTATATCCCCTCCGGAAGGAAGTGCTGTTTTCATACAAAACCCCGATGAATTTTATATACCGTCAGACGTGATAGTGGTGGGAGTGGAAAATGGTGAAAACTTCTGTCGTATACGGAGTCAGAAATATCTGTTTGGAGATAATAAAGTTTTGTTTGTCTCCAGATACCCTCAGTCGGCGGATTTAAGGGAATGGCTTATCAAAATTCCTAATAGATATATACATTTCGGAGATTTTGATCTGGCAGGTATATGTATATATCAGTCAGAGTTTTATAAATTTTTGGGCGACAGAGCAGGTTTCCTTATTCCTGAAGATATAGAAGAGAGGTTGAAATCTGGAAATGCGGGACTGTATGATACTCAATATCTTAGATATAAAAATCTGAATATTATAGATTCACGTTTGAATGGGTTGGTTGAAATGATTCATCACTATGGTAGGGTGTATGAACAGGAAGGATACATTGAAAATTGTGCATACTAAAGAAATTGTAAATCAATTTGATTTCTAATAATTCTCTATATATTCCGCATCAATGATGCTGATTTTGTTCTGACTATGTTTTGATCACATATCAACCCGGATGATGAGTATTTTGTGTGGAAAGGTATGAACGACTTCCGTCAGATTAAGTTTGACGGGAAGCTGTTGCAGGTGGAGGAGTTCAACCGGATGTACGAGGCCTCTTGACTTTATCTGCAAAAAAATCGAGAAAAGTATAGCAAACCATATCGTGGTGGTTACCTATCATTTGCCTACCAGGTGGAAGTTGCGTACCATTAGGGCGATAGGACTGATGCCTGTATATATGGATACTTGCATACCAATATTGACGTGGAAATAGGAGTAACCGGGATAAATTCTGACCAAATAGGATATATTTTTGCAAATGATCACCTGATGAATTGATTCCCAATACCTAAAAGAGTGTTTCCCTGCGAATTACACTCTTTTAGGTTTTAAATTTGGACAATTCTTTACTTTCTATTATCAAATAAGTTGCTGATGTCACCATTGAGAATGTAAGGTAATTTTTGATGGATTTTTTCAATAGGCCAGTCCCACCATTTCAGTATTTCCAATTTTTGAATAATATCATCGCTGAAACGCTTCCTGATCGGGTTGGCAGGAATACCGCCTACTATGGTATAAGGTGGTATGTCTTTAGTGACAACAGCTCGGGTGGCAATGATTGCTCCATCTCCGATATGTACCCCAGCCATTATAATTGCTTCATAACCTATCCATACATCATTACCTATTATGATATCTCCTTTGTTATCCCATGCATCTGAAACATTGGATTTCTCCAAATTCCAATCCTCATAAAACAAAGGGAATGTATAGGTTGATAGAGATTTTAATGTATGGTTGGCACAATTGAACAGAAACTTTGTGCCGCAAGCAATGGAGCAGAATTTACCTATTATCAATCGCTCGTGATTGATTGGATAATGATACAGTACATTATTCTGTTCAAAAAGTAGCGGATTGGATACAAAATCATTATAGATCGTATAATCGCCGACTTCAATAGACGGGTCTTTTACAACAGCATTTAGGTAAACAGTCTGTGTATCTCCTGTACGAGGATATATTTTTTTCATCATGGGATTCAAACGATTAATAGTTTTTGCATTTTAGATAGATAATGGAAAGTCCTCCAAGCAATATCACATATAAATATTCTGCTGTCCAATATATAGACAGGGATGTGCTGAAATAGCTTATCGCCCATAAATAAATCTGATAGGCTATAATGATTACAGTCTGAAAAATGAAGGTTGTACGTGTGGCACCTGTCCCGGTGACGGCGTTCATATATACATAACCAGGTAAGGCAAAAGCATAATTCAACAGGGCTACTGTAAATGGCAGCCGTGCTATTTGTATCAGGCTCTCATTACCAGAATAAATTTTGAAAAGCGGATTGAAACAGATTATAAAAAGGATAATAAGTGGGATTCCCACGGAATACCCTAAACGGATAACCCGGTTACATAACGGGAAAACCTGATTCTTTTGTCCTGCTCCCAACAGATTACTTACCAATGAGCCGGTAGTTGCTGCCAGTGAATTGACAATGACGAAAAAAAAGGTGGATATACTGCGTATGACATTTGTTGCTGCCAGTTCTAATTCTCCCAAATGCTCAATGGCTACGAAGAAGGCGAACCATGAGGCTACTCCAATAAATGGATTGAACATACTCCAGATAGAAACACAACAGACATGATGGAATATGTTTTTATCAAATTTCCAGTTCAGACCATAAACCTTTCTATCCATTTTTCGTAAAACATGGATTGACAATATTATCAATGAGCATAATTCTGCAAATGAAGATGCTATTGCAGCACCGGCTATTCCCATATCGAAATAAAATATGAGAAGCCAATTACAAGGTATATTCACCAATACGGCAGTAAAGGCAGCTTTGTTAAGAGGTTTTGTAAGTGTGATACCGACCAGGAGAGATCGCAATGCAAGAAAAGGAAAAGAAAACATTAATCCCCAAATGCGCCAGTCCAGATAATCAATAACAGCAAAATATACTTTCTCAGATGCAATCAGATTGCTCAGAATCATGGGAGATATTGTTTTCGAAATACTGCATAGTAGAACTGCTAAACCCGACAGAAAAAGTAATCCTTGAAAGAATGCCCTACCTGTTTCTGAATATTGCTGCTCGCCATTACGCCGTGCAATGACAACCTGTAAACCTATACTGAATCCGAAACCGAGCATATAAATGGCAAGATACCAGATTCCGGCGAGTGCGGATGCTCCTAATTCTATTTCACCAACATGACCTAAGAAGATAGCATCAGTTATATTAATAAGTTGTTCGATAAGGATGCTCATCATAACCGGAAAGTTGATGAGCCATATGTTTTTATATGTATAATTCATTGTTCAACATGATAAAATACAACAAGTTCTGTCAACTGGTGACATGACTTATTTGTAAAGTAATTATTTGATATAATGGCAAAATAAAGAAGCACAGACCTGTATTATAAGCCTGTATATTAACAATAGCTTGAATTGAGAATGCTATTTATTATGCGTAGCTATATGCACAATTGCCATTTCATATGGTTGAACAATCTTTGTTTTTAATATCTTAGATGCAAAGGTAACAAAATATAGAAATAGATTAATGCTTTTCTGTAATTTTATAATCTTCCGTTGTCATTCCATTCTCCGTAAAGGAGTCCTTTTCGGGTATTTTCTATGAATTTGTTCAGGCGACTTTCAAAAAGTTCGGGCTGATTCTTCTTGATTTGGATAGCATCAATTCTGATTCGCTTATATAAATCAGGAAATTGGCAGAAGTTGTTTCACACTACCGGGTCAGATTGTGGTTTTTGCAATATATCCTTGTCTATTGTAAAAAAACGTTAGGCGACACTCGATTCTTGATTTGACATCCAGTAAATTATGAATTTCCATTGTCTGCTGTTTTAATTTGTATCTTGCAATTTTGTCCTTTCAGTAAGAGGTTGTTGTCCTAAATATCTTATTCTTTCCATAATGAATGCAAGACATAAAGAATGCTATGCCTATTCTTCATAATATGAATTTATGTTACAACTTTTTGTGTGAGAATTCTCCATTAATCCAAAATGTAGCTTCTTTTCCTATGAAATGTAAAAGCACAAAATTAGGATCTGTAGGGCCATACGGAAAATGATTGATGAGCCAGTCTTGCCACATTTCTTTTCGTATGTTGTCATCAGTTATAATCTCAATGATTCCTCTCAATCCAACACTGTCACCATAGTTTGAATAACAAAGTCCGGCTTTGTTGTTCAATTTGAAGTCTGCAACCTTTACTGAATTGGCAGCGGTTGCTAACCATACCTCATTACATCCTTTTGAACTGATTTTGGACATTGGAACCGGACGTGGAAATCCTTCTGCGTCAATTGAGACAATCGTAATCTCCTTACATTGTGCAAGCAAGCCGGTTGCGTTTTCTGTAAGTGTTCTTTCATCTTTTTCTTTCCATCGTTTAAGAGTAGGGAAGAATTGTCTCATATTTTCTTTAGCCTGTTCCGGAGTAAGATTCCATCCTGTCTCCTTATTTATCTGATCCGTAAATTGGGTACAAAATTCTATCATCTGGTTCAGGGTAAAATCTTGTGTGAATTGTCCTTTCTGATAACAATAAGAACAGTATTCATTGTTCAAACTTCCATCAGAGTTTGTTCCTTTATTTGTATCAGTGAGAGGCATGCCGCAACTCTGGCAAAACTGTTGTTTCATATATTTGCTTCTAAAAATTGAAAGTATTTTTATTATGATCTCAAAAATACGGAAATATTTTCAATATTCATTGGAGAGTTTAAAAAATATTCCGATAATTTCTCAATATAGTTGAATTCTTTGCCAGAATTACATCTTTCTAAATCCTCGTTGGCGGAATTTTCGATGCAACATCGAAGCATGTTTAATTATCAGCGTTTTAGCATTTTAATCGGTACAAATAGATTTTTGACAAAGAATTCATTTTCTATGCACAAGTGTAAACCTTTGTTTTTCAGCCTTTTGTTGATTTTATTTGTACCGCCTTTCTTCATTCAAATTTTGTATATCAAAAATCAAGTATAAAACTTTGATTCTTTGATAGTTTTATCCCATGCGCTACATGATGATGGTACAACAAAGATAGTTCTTTTTTGTGAATTTCTTAATGTATTAATGGGGAAAATAATAATATATTTAAGTAATACTTGTGGTGTAATCCGGAGATTATTTATGTTTTTGATTATGTAACAAAATCAAAAAAACTAAGACGAGATTACATCATTATCATTTGGAACTTAAATTTTTTTTCTATGTTGTTTCCATTTTAGGATCTTTGTCGTATGTTTGTTTTTGTGATAAAACGTATAATATGACAGATAGCATTGAAAATATAGGTTTGATGATTCGGAATGAACGTCTTCGCAAGGGACTTACTCAAGAAGAACTAGGTAAACGTATAGGAGTTGGAAAAGCTCAGATTGCAAAAATTGAGAGTGGAAAAGGACTTACAATAAAGACAATAACAAAAGTTCTTGATGCTCTTGGTTTGTATGCTTCTGTTATCTTACAAAATACGCAGGCGATTGATAAAAATGTGATTGTATATATCGTTGCCGTTATCAATGAATTTGCCAAGACTTATCATATTTCTGTTCGTGAAGCAAATAATTATTTAATACGTTTTAATGGTATTGACTTCCTTACGGAACATTATGAAGCAGAACATCTGCTTTCATTGGATGATGCCATTCAGGATCTTACTCAAGTTTGTTTAAATAATGGAGGTGGCATTCAATGAAATTATATCACGGTTCTGATGTTGGATGTAGCAAGCGGTAGGATATTGAAAATAGATAAAGTACTGGTATTTTAATGTGTGACTTTTCATTTTTATATATAAGAATTTATTGATTCTCAATAATATTCGTAACTTTGCAATATAATTTATATATGACAACGATGCAACATAATAGAATGAACATACCTGCAAATACATTATATCGAAGCACAAAATGCTTTGAGCGTGTGTCGTATGTTCATGCATCAAGCATTGAATCATTGAATAAATACAAATACACTTTCCAACGATCTTTATGTATATTATTGAGGGTACAATGATGCTGATAACCCTCTGATAATGATAACAGAAAGCCGTCGGAAAGTCCTGATTAAAACTTTTCGACGGCTTTTTCTTTATGCCTTTTGGTGACATCCGCTTGATGCGTCCTTCTCCGTCAATTCCGTCCATGGGCAAAATACAATGTATTATTAACCGCGCAGTGATGCGCATAAATGAACAAAATTATGAATTATAAATTTGATGGAAGCAGGGTGTTCTTTACATCTGACACGCACTTTAACCATACCAATATCATCCGGTTCTGCAACAGGCCCTTCAAAGATGTAGCCCACATGAATGAAACGATAATAGCCAACTGGAACAGCGTGGTTGGCCCTGATGATATAATATTTCATTTGGGAGACTTTTGTTTGGGAGGTTCTGCCGAATGGATAAATGTACTAAACAGATTGAATGGAAAAATATATCTTATAGCTGGCAATCACGATATAAAGAATCTCAGGCAGAATTATACGAAGTACTTTGAACAGATCACGATGCAGATGCATATTGAAGTTGATAAACAGAAAATTTATCTGAATCATTGTCCCTTCCTTTGTTATGGAGGAGCTTACAGTGATACATGGCAACTCTTCGGGCATGTACATACCAGCAGGCATAACACCGGCAAGGATGTTCCGCGGTTGAAAATGCTTTTCCCGACTCAGTATGATGTCGGTGTAGATAACAATAATTTCACACCGGTGTCATTTGCACAGGTAAAGATGATAATAGAGAAACAGATAGGACAATCAAAGGAAGGAGAATAATAAAATGAGAATACAATATATGAGTGATTTGCACCTCGAATTTCAGGAGAATAGCAGATATCTGAGATATAATGAATTGCCTGTTACAGGCGATGTACTGGTGCTGGCAGGAGATATTTCCTATTTCAAGGATAAGACTGCTCCAGTTATGAATTTCTGGAAGTGGGCATCCAAAAATTACCGTCAGGTATTGATTGTTCCAGGTAATCATGAATACTATAACTATTCGGATGTGATGGAACGCGGTTTTCAATGGAAGTGGATGTTGCGGGAGAATGTGGGTTACTATCAGAATCAGGTTATCCGCATCGATGATACGGACTTTATACTGAGTACACTCTGGTCGCACATCAATCCGAATGATGAGTATTTTGTATGGAAAGGTATGAATGACTTCCGTCAGATTAAGTTTGGCGGGAAGCTGCTGCAAGTGGAGGAATTCAACCGGATGCACGAGATTAGTATTGACTTTATTCGGAAAAACATCGAAGAGAGCACAGCAAATCATATTGTGGTGGTCACACATCATTTGCCTACACTCCAAGTGGTAGCAGCGCACCATATAGGATCTGTTCTGAACAGTGCATTTGCAAGTGAGTACGATAATTTAATCGCCAATAGTAGGATTGATGCATGGATATATGGACATTCGCATACCAATATTGATACGGAAATAGGAGGGACCAGGGTAATCTCTAACCAGATGGGATATATTTTTGCAAATGAGCATCTGATGAATGGATTTGAATCGGGCAAGTTTATTGAAATTAAATGAGTACAGCGATGAATGAAAGAAAAATCATAGATAGAAAATACCTTTGCGATTTGGCTAAGGAAGTTGGTCTGACTACATTAGATCTGGAAGCATTAGGCAAAAATCATCATTGGGAAATTGTTGTGGAAGGAAATTTACTGGAAAGGATGATTGAGACTCAGCGGCAGTTTGAGCGTCTTGCCGTGATTGGTGATGAAGAGTGTCGTGGGTTTTATATAGAGGTGCCTCGGCCAACACCAGAAGATTGGGGTAATGCAGATGAACTGATTGCTTCGGGAGAATACAGCAGCATGGATGCATATCTGTCGGACTGGCTTGTGTTTAATCCGATGGAAACGCGCTGGTTCTATGTAATCTCAAGAAAACACGGGAATAACCGGTCGATTCATGTTACCGACCGGAAATTTACCCACTTTGTTATTTCTAATCGCTCCTCGTATAATGAAAAGGAGTTCGATGATGCTTGTTGCAAGGAGAACCTTACACGTTTTTTCGACTTTTTGAATCTTATGATTGGTGTTATTGTAGCAGATTCCGACGGGTTTAATGAGTATGTAGCAAACAATCTGCCATACCAGCAACGTACAGGTCGGATTTCCAGAAAGAACCTGGTTCGCATAGTTCCGAGTCTTAGGATTGATGTAGAGGACCGTGAAATGACAGTTAATGCTTTAGAGGACTCAATACAAGGGTGTTCTTTGTCTCTTATAGAGACTATGACCATACGAAAGTATTGTAAATTTTATCGTATTGCTAACGAAGCTTATAAGGCTTATCATAAGAAACGGGGTATCGGTGGACGTATCAATAAGGATTCAAAAAGGGATCTCCAAAAAATCTCGGATGTGGCTTACTACAAGTATATGAAGTATGTGGATGTGGAGAACCTTTATAACGTCGACAGCCAGGAGGATTTCATACGGTTTGCAACGGATCATTACGGTGAACTTGGGCTTTCACGTTTGAATATCTTAGCTTCAAATGTTCAACATCAGGGATGGAAGATTGTTGTTTCCAACAGTTATTCATCAAATGTCGGATTGGCTATGGAGGTGGCTGTCTCCCTGTATAAGGCTGATGCTCCATTACATATTTACGATGCAGAGAAACTTCTGAGTATTCTGAAGGAAGAGGATTTTGTCCGACTGGTTCCTGATTCATACCATAACTATATGGGATATCAGGAAGAAGGTACCGTATATGAACTTCCTTGGGAGTATGAATGTTCTGATGAGAAAAACTCTTTTCTTACTCTGGAGCAATATCATGATATTATTTCTCATACCGAATGGGAGTCTGAGAAACGTGTAGAGCCTATTTCTTAATGGAACGTCGTAATTAAAAATTGGCTTATCTCCATGTTTATGCGTGTTTGATAAGCCATTTTTTTTGCAATCAAAACTTCATGAGGGAAATAGCGAAATTGGACATATAACAAATACAAAATATAGGATTTACAATCAATCACTATGATTTGACGATAAGTTTTCTAAGAAAAATTAGTTTTATTCTTAGAAATTACATAGTTTTGTATTTATAATCTTCATAATAGTGAAGATTAATACTTAAAAATACATGTAACTATCATTATAATGATATATAAATACGGCTTATATGGTAGATTTCTATGAATACTCCACGCCTGAGCTTGTAAGGCTATTAGGTAACAGATTTAAGGAATATAGAATTCGTTGCAATCTCACTCAGAAAGATGTTTCTGAGCAATCCGGTATTGGACTTACAACCATACACAAATTCGAGAATGGTACAGCTGGCAATATTTCATTGTCAACATTTATTGTGTTGTTGAAAGTGGTCGGTCAGATTAACACTATAGATAATCTTCTTCCGGAGTTGCCTGAATCTCCTTACCTGATGCGTAAGGATGATAAAAAAGTACAGCGTGTCAGACACTCTAAATAGCATAAATTATGGTACAGTCGTTAAAAGTAACCCTTTGGGGTGAGGAAATTGGTAGATTGGCATGGGATGCCAGACGCAGGTTATCCTATTTTATGTATAATCCGGTCTTCTTGAAGAAAGGTCTTAACATTTCTCCATTAGCTGCACCAGTTGATGGAGCGAGAGGACTTATGCCTGTATGGGGAGAAGAGGCCAAGATTTATCAAAAATTACCGGCATTTTTAGCAGATTCATTGCCTGACTCATGGGGTAATCAACTTTTTGAATTATGGCGCCAACAGAATCACTTGTCAAACGCAGATATTACTCCTCTTGACAAACTCTCATTTATAGGAAAGCGTGGAATGGGAGCTTTGGAATTCTTGCCTGAGGTTTCAAGAGAGCGTAAGGCTGAAAAAATAGATATCAAATCATTGGCAAATTTAGCAGAGCGTATATTCTCAGAAAGAGAAAATGCCAGAATCCTGCCTGAAGAGTCGGTAACAATGCAGTCATTACTTACGGTTGGTACTTCAGCCGGTGGTCGTCAACCTAAGGCCATTGTTGCCATTAATCGAAAGAATGGTGAGGTTCGTAGCGGGCAGATTGCCGGATTAGAGGAATTTGATTACTATCTGGTCAAATTTGGAAATTCGCAATGCAGCTCGGCTGAATTGGAGATGTCTTACTATGAACTTGCTACAATGGCAGGGATAAATATGATGCCTTCAAAACTCTATCAGGTGGACGGGAATAATCATTTCATGACAAAACGTTTTGACCGTAATCATGGGAAAAAGATTCATACACAAACTTTGGCCGCAATTAGCCCCGATGCGGACAGTTACGAACAATTGATTACAGTATGCCGGAAGCTCCATCTGCCGGAAGCAGACTGTTATGAGGTATTCCGCAGGATGGTCTTTAATATATTGGCAAACAATACAGATGATCACAATAAGAATTTTTCATTCGTTATGAGTGAGGACGGTACTTGGCGTCTGTCTCCTGCATACGATGTAACTTATATATTTGACAATGGAGGATTCTTGCCAAATGAAGATCATTGCATGTATATTAGGGCAAAACTTCGGGATATAACACGGGATGATGTTATTCAATTTGCTAAAGATAATGGAATACGTAGGCCTGATGCAATCATACGTGATATAGTTAGTGCCATAAAACAATTTCGTACGGTCGCCACTAAATATGGTGTTGTGGAACAGTGGATAGGACGTGTTGAAAATACTATAGTTGACCGTCTGAAATCATGGGGAGAGTTAGAGGAAATGGCTCCCGAAATATGCGAATTTGTCATAAACGGACATACTATAAAGAATATCCGTATGGAGCAGGCGTATAAAGGAAATTTCCATTTGCTTGCTGAAATAGACGGTCATGAACGTAAGTTTATTATTGGTAAGAATAAAGAAGAGTTTTCACTTATTGAATCAATAGGCATAGCAAACCTGTCATCTGATCAGCTCAAGGATATGGTTGAAAAGTATTTTATTCACTAGAAAGTGTAATCGCCGACTTCGATAGACAGGTCTCTCACAACAGTATTTAAATAAACAGTCTGTGTATCTTTTATGCGAGGATGTATTTTTTCATCATGGGATTCAAACGATTAATAGTTTTAATGTTAATGAGGCGGCTGGTCAATCAGTATTTCATGTGCATATACATTTGATTTCTCGCTATAAGGGAGATGTGGAGAACCCAAAAGGGGAAGTGAGAGGGGTAATTCCAAGCAAGCAGAAATATTGGTATTGTTTTATAGATAGTCTGTCAAATAATTAGCATCTTTGCGAATAAATTGAAGTTATGGAACTTATATATGTAAAAGATGTAGATAAAAGTTTGTTATATCAAGGCTTTACTATAAAAACGGCTTTATTGAATTCTTTTCTTGGTATATTTGGCAAGTTGGACATCGGTGAAATGCGTCAGATTTCTATTCTGCTGAATGGAAAGATATATTCGGGGATTAAGGTAATTAATCAGAACTTTGATAGGAATAAATATCCTAATCATCCAGAGATGTATCAAGTTCGTTATGATTATATGAATGATTTCCTTCAGGCATTACGTTCTGAATTTTCGGATTTATATAATTTCATAGATGAGCAGATGAAAATTAAAAAGATTATGAAAGAGCGAGGAGAGAATATGCCTAATATAAAAATTCCTCAAGAGCTGAAATCTTCGTTATCTTTTTATACTACTGATAATCCTAATGTTTGGGAGGCTGTTCCAATAACTTCCTATGATTACCAAGAAACTAAAAAGCAATTATCAGAATTGGCTATTACTGAAAAAATCTTTGAGGATATGCTATTGACTGATAATAATGCAACTATAGTTCAAGAGAATCATTTTGTAAAGATTCGTAAGTTGGACCGTAATGTGTGTCTGAATTTGAAAAAGCTTTATAATTTCAGATGTCAAATTTGTGGACAACTTGTTTCTGCACCTTATGGCGATAAGCCTGTTGTAGATGCCCATCATATTGAATTTTTTACACAGTCATTAAATAATAACTATAATAATGTGATGATACTTTGTCCTAACCATCATAGAATAGTGCATACATATCGGCCATTATTTAAAAGGCAAACAAAAATTTTTGAGTATCCTAATGGGTATAAGGAAAAGGTGTTGCTGAATTTACATTTATAGTTTACAAGAAGTTTTTGTTCCTTTTGTATTATATGATTCTAGTTTAATTTAGGTCTTGATATATTTACGATGAGGCTGATAGGCTAGTTTCTATACGTATAGATTCTTGTGACTGTAGGACACGTCAAACATGATCATTATTTTGGTTGTTTTGTGCTTAACCGATGTCAAAATTTTGATGCACATCTTCTTTCTTTTATTTTGTAATTCACAAAATGACGGTGAACTTGGGTTATAACAGTGTAGATTGTCTGTTCTACCATTATTTTCTCAAGTAGTTCTGTATTGAACTAGGTATTAAAGTGGTTGATTTTCAATGCCTTTTTCGGTTATGGTTAATAAAGAATTACTTACCAATACAAGAAAGTGTCTGCGCACGGGATCATGCAGAAAGTTTTTCAAACCTGCTTCCAAGCGTTCCTTTTTGTTCATGGACATAGTGTGCTCATATTCGGCATACAGTTTCTGATACTTCTGATTCTGACAATAGTTGTGCTTAATGAACGGCTGGAAAGCGAAACTCAGGGGTGATTTTTATTAGCTCCAGGGCGGCCAATTAGTGCCATGTACAGAATGGAACTTTCCAACCAATTGTGCTTCATCTGCACCTGATAGGAGTTGCCAATCCCTACGGCAATAGCAGCATGAATAGCCGTAGCAACATAATCTACGGGACAGATCTGACAATCGTGCAAACCACTGATGATACGCTGAATCTTGGTAGGAAAGATTTCTATCGGGAACTCACTGCTGTACATCTTGGCTCTGATGTGCACAGCATCGCCGATAATACCTTATGCTGTTAATTGGGAGATTTCATATCCATGCAGATCAAAACTTATAATCTCCCTTTGGTTTGTGTATCGCTTCATGTACTATCTCTGCTGCCTGTTCCTAGAGCGACATTGCCTGCATCTGCTGTTCGTTTGAAATACATATTCGTTTTAATTGTTCGCTGGCAGAGGAAATTGGTGTTTTGATGGAGAAAAATATCACCGGAATATAACTGTGAGATAACTTTTGGTGGTTGTTGGTACTGATTACAAGGAATTTAGCTACTTTTGCAAGTAGAAAACATATCTGTCATGAGTAAAAGAACTATTATTTTTCAAGAACATAGAAAAATTACAATTAAGGAAATAGATGAGTCATTCTATTTCACAATCTTGTATTATGACAAGTGGAGTTCTCATAATATAATTAAACAATCTGAATATATAGTAGTTGCAGCTTGTAGAGGGTTGATGAAGATTTGTCTAGAGGAAGTAAATGGGAAAGATTATTTATTTATCACGGATGATATAAGTGATTTCGCTGGGTATCCTAAACAAATAGATGATTTCTTATCCTTGCAATGTGATAATGGCAGTAAGGTTACTGCAGAAATGTTATACCATGCGATCTTAGATTCTACAAATGAATTATTTCCTAAAATGAGATTGACAGATATATATTATAATTACAAATACCTTACCGAAATTAAAACAGGAAGTTCTATAATTGACATTTACACGAGTTCTTTTGACAAGTATATAAATGATATTTTTCCCAATAGTAAAGATGTAGCTGTTGAGAAGATAATATTGAAATTAGGTATTGTCAAGCAAGATGCAATATTATTGTTTGAGCGTTGGAAAAAATTCTATTTTATAGATTATCATCCGTATGAAGAATGGATTCCGAATCCTCCCAAAGAAACACTTACCATTGAACAGTTTAAAGATAGAATATCGGCTACAATAATTAATGTAAAGAAGGATGAAAGCACAAGGGAGTTATATTTTGAAGCTGGCAATGTCAAGGGAAAAGTATATACAAAAGAAATACCGAAACATCCAATGATATCTTTATTTATTACTTCTGACTCAAATAAATATTGGCTTTTACATGAGGAAGGAAGTGTTTGGGGTACACCTGTAATAGCGAAGTTTTAAATATATTTTGAAATATGGAAAAGAATAAATATATCCCAATGTTTGATGAACAAGAGCTTGTCCTTGTGTGTCGTAGAAGTGATTATGAAAATGGAAAAATTGGCGATGGCTTATTTCTTGTTAGTAGAGAAGAATGGGAAGATACTGATGATTACTCAATCGAGACATTTGATTTGCTTATAACAGCAGTTGAAAATAATGTGGTTAAGCTGTACCCTGCCCTCAATAATGCAGTGGTAATATTTCAAACTCTTCCTTATTCAAGAAAAGTAGATTACATTGAAGTAGATTAATATCTGAATTATACTATTTTTACATCTAATTTAATACGACATACTGATTCTGTATGCGACATTTTACGCTCAATGGTTGAGATTTCCACGTCGCAAAGAGAGTGGGCAAAGACATTTTTGATAAATGTAGCTGTATGAATACACTTTCTGCCAAAAGCCTTACCGATGTTCCATACAAAGTGTGTTATATCAATGCTTTTGAGCTGTGAGTCAACCTTTACAGGCGATATCTTTTGTAAGGTATCGTTCGTACTATATTCTGCAATATATGTGCATAGGCGGTTGAGATCCTCTTCACTCATATAGGCAATCATTGTCTGCTTCGTATAGCAAAAGATCTTTTCCAATTAAGTTTGAATAGCACGATTCTTTTCTGCGATAGCATTAGTTCTGAAAGTTCAGAGTTTGTTTCTTCAGCGGTAGGAGTAGGCTCAATGACATCATGCGTAGTCTGGTTTGGCTCTTTGATTGTAGGAACTTCCGGAACAAAAACGGTGTCATTGTGATTTTTCATCATTTGAAAAGCTGTCAAATGAAATACATGTTTTATACTTGAAATTGAATAGAGCAAAGTAAATATATTGGGTATACATTATGATAAAGCAGTCTTATATTTTTATACATTTTGCTTTCCCACAATACTAAGAAGAAAATGAAATTCACTATATTTGTTACGGAATAATTGAAAACAATAATCAGGACATACATATAAAATTTGATTATTATGAAATTAGTAAAATTTAAAGAGGTCAATTTAGATGATCCATTCTTTGATAGTTTGAAAGCTGATTATAAAGGTTTTGAAGAATGGTTTAGTAGAAAAAGCGAAAATGATGCATACATACAGAAAAAAGATGATGGTTCTTTGCAGGCTTTTCTTTATCTAAAGATAGAAGATGAAGCCATAACTGATGTAACGCCTAATTTTCCTGAAGCTAAAAGACTGAAAGTTGGAACTTTTAAGATAGAAGCTCACAATACGAAATTAGGTGAAAAGTTTGTTAGGATGATAATGCATCATGCTTTATATGAGAAGGTCGAAGAAATTTATGTGACAATATTTGAAAAACATGTAGGTCTTGTAAATCTTCTGAAAAAATACGGGTTTGAGAAGAAAGCCATAAAAGGAGATCCTGCTAATCCTGAAAGTGTTTATGTCAAGTCAATGAAATGTCATACTGATGATATTTATAAAGATTTTCCTTTCATGCATACAGCAGGAAAGAACAAATATGTGTTGTCTATATATCCTCCATACCATACAAAATTATTTCCAGACTCTATTTTGAGTACAGAAATGAGAGATAAAGATTCGCTTATTAAGGATGTTTCTCATACAAATAGTATCCATAAAATTTATTTATGCAGGATGGAAGATGCTAAGCAAATGAAGCATGGGGATCTTGTCGTTATTTATCGTACTTCAGATAAACAGGGGCCTGCAGAGTATAGAAGTGTAGTAACATCAGTTTGTGTTGTTGAGGAAGTGAAAACTCCAAAAGATTTTAAAAGTTATGGTGAATATATCAAATACACTAATTACTACAGTATCTTTGACGAAAAGACACTAATTAATTATTATAATGATAAAAAAACAGTTATTATTAAAATGACATATAATGCTGCTTTTAATCGTAGAACAATTAGGAAAGAATTGATAGAAGAGATAGGTATTTCTCGTAGAGTTTATTGGGGCTTCTTTAAGTTAACTGATGAACAATTTAATAATATTATAGAAAAAGGTCAAATAGATGAAAGTCTTATTGTCGATTAAACCGGAATTTGTTCGTGAAATTTTTCAGGGACGAAAAAAATATGAATATAGGAAAAACGTGTTTGCGAAACACGTTAGTCAGGTTGTCGTATATTCTACTAAGCCTGAAGGATTGATCGTTGGAGAATTTTCCGTAAAAGAAATATTGAGTGATACTCCGGAAAAATTATGGGAAAAAACATCAATTGTCTCCGGCATCACTAAAGAGTTTTTTGATCAATATTTTGAAGGACGTGAAAAAGGTTACGCTTTACGTATAGAAAATCCAGTATTATATAAAAAACCTATCAATCCATTTGATGTTTTTACTTCATTTGTAGCTCCTCAATCATTCAAATATCTTGAAGAAGATGATATGGAATCTGCTTTGAATTTTGTAGAATTATGAAAAATGATATTATATTTATTGGTGGTATTCATGGTGTCGGCAAAGGTACCTTATGTAAACGTATAGAATCTGAACTCGGGATTATCCATTTATCAGCCAGCGAAGTATTGAAATGGAAAGATTTTAATGTGGATTCCTCTGATAAACGTGTATCAGATATTGATTCTACACAAGACTGTTTATTGAAAAATTTGAAAGGAGTTATCACTCCAGGTAAAACTTATTTATTGGATGGGCATTTTTGTTTGCTGAATAAGGAAAGTAAAATCGAGAAAGTTCCTGAAGAAGTATTTATAGGTATAAACCCAAAGAAAATAATTGTAGTAAGTGAAACGCCAGAAATTATAGCAAAACGTTTATATCAAAGAGATGGAAAAAGATATGAAACTTCACTTCTTGAAAAAATGCAAAATACAGAAATAGAACATGCTCAATATCTTTCTAGTTTATTGGGTTTAGAAATGTTTGAGGTTCAGTCTGATTCATATAATACATTGAAGGAAGTAATAAATAATTAATATGGTACATTCTATTTTTATACGTTGTTATACAGCATTTATGAGTAAAATTAGAACTGTTTGGACAAGCTAAGACAATATTTTCTCAATTAAAAGATGTGATATGTTATCAATGGGCATATTTTTTATCGGTTTATGTATAATTTGTCTTATCATCAAGCCCATCATATTAGTATTTAGATTGGAGGTATTCTGTATACATTTAATTTTTTATGAGTAAATATAATATGGATTTATCCGCTGAAAGAGAGAAGGTTTTACTTAATATCCAAAATGATGTTTTAAAAGGAGGAATTTGCGTACAGGATTGGACGACATTTCAGTTGGAGAATGCTTATATTGCTTTCTGTGCAGGAGCTGATTTAGCTTGTATACTTATGTGTCAAGCAGCAATAGAGTCTTATATGAGGGATGATGAGGGACTGAAGAATCGGTCTTTTTATGATTTAATAGAACATTGCTCATATGATGCAAAAACAAAAATGAAATTGCATAAATTGAGAGAATATCGTAATAAATGGATTCATATTAGTGAACAAAAAGATTGTAATATTCAGATTGATTATGTTGAACTTGAAGAAATGGCACTTTTTGCATATAGATTAACATTAGAAGTGTTTCATTATTATCCATTTATTTAAAGCATAGAAGAATTTTTACATTTATTTCAACGAAATCTTATTAGCTGTTTCTCGCTTCTCGGAATTGATCAAGTCAACATAGGTTTGAGTGGCGGTGACATTCTTATGCGTTAGCATCTTGGATATTGTGTAAATGTTTGTACCTAAAGAAATTTGGATGATGGCGTATGAGTGACGAAAGCAGTGGACGGTTATGTGTTTTCTGATTCCAGCTTGGGCAATCCATAGTGGTACTAGACACTGTCCAAAATTTTGTGTAAATGGAAACAGGATTCAGTTGTAAGTTTGTTCTTATATCTGGATTCTGTTTTTTTAATAAGCATAAATTGCCCCTTTATTTTTATAATCTTCCATTATCATTCCATTCTCCATAGAGAAGCCCTTTTCGGGTATTTTCTATAAATTTGTTCAGGCGGCTTTCAAAAAGTTCGGGTTGATTCTTTTTAATTTGGATAGTATCAATTCTGATTCGCTTATATAAGTCAGGAAATTGGCAGAAGTTGTTCCACACTACCGGGTCTGATTGTAACCTCTGTAATATATCCTTATCTATGATAAAACCATTAGGTGACATATCCGGTAGAACGGCTCTGCCAGCATCTGTCATCAGTCCTAGCCGTTCCATTCTGCGGCATCTTTCTTTATTGAGCTCGGACCAATTGCTTTTTGGCTTTCGTGGACAAAGTTTCTGGGCTGTTACATCATCTGCTATTTTTTTAGTAGTACTGTCTATCCAACCGAAGCATAGGGCTTCTTCTACAGCATCGATATACCAGAAAGTATTGTTATCCGTAGGTCTACCACGTTTTACCACTACCCAGCATTCTTTCTCAGTTTTATGGTTCTGTATTAACCATTCACGCAGCTCGGTTCTTGATTTGACATCCAATAAATTATGATTTTCCATTGTCGGCCATTTTTTGATTTGCATTTTGTAATTTTGTCCTTTCAGTAGGAGGTTATTGTCATAAATATCTTACTTTTTTCATAATGAATGCAAGACATAAAGAATGCTATGTATATTCTTAATAATATGAATTTATATTACAACTTTTCGTGCGCGAATTCTCCATTAATCCAAAATGTAGCCTCTTTTCCTATGAAATGTAAAAGTACAAAATTAGGATCTGTATGGCCATACGGAAAGTGATTGATAAGCCAGTCTTGCCACATTTCTTTTCGTATGTTATCATCAGTTATAATCTCAATGATTCCTCTCAAGCCGACACTGTCACCATAGTTTGAATAACAAAGTCCGGCTTTGTTGTTCAGTTTGAAATCTGTAACCTTCACAGAATTGGCAGCGGTTGCCAGCCATACCTCATTACATCCTTTTGAACTGATTTTGGACATTGGAACCGGACGTGGAAATCCTTCTGCGTCAATTGAGACAATCGTAATCTCCTTACATTGTGCAAGCAAGCCGGTTGCGTTTTCTGTAAGTGTTCTTTCATCTTTTTCTTTCCATCGTTTAAGAGTAGGGAAGAATTGTCTCATATTTTCCTTAGCCTGTTCCGGAGTAAGATTCCATCCTGTCTCCTTGTTCAAACTTCCATCAGAGTTTGTTCCTTTATTTGTATCAGTGAGAGGCATACCACAACTTTGACAAAATTCTTGTCCCATAATACATTCTGTTAATGATTAAATTATGATTTCAAAAATACGGAAATATCTTCAATGTTCATCGGATGACTTAAAAAGATATTCCATTAATTTCTCAATATAGTTGAGTCCTTTGCTAGGATTACATGTTTATAAATCCTCATTGGCAAAATTTTCCCATACAACAAGCGGCAGGTAAGTATGCCATATTCATCATCATTGCATTATATCAGAAGCTATATTTCCAATATACACGATTCATAGAGGAGAAAGATAGTAAACATTCATATAGAACTGCCAATTATTATCTAAGATCAATTTGTGATTAGAGGTCATTTTTGAGTACAACCTATCATATAATAAACAGATTTCATATTTTAGCTTTATTATATGATAGGTTAGATGTCTCAAAAGTTCGTATCAGCAACCACTTCCGTCTATATTACATGACATTCCTTCTGTAATTGGTTTTGAAGTAAGTCCGGCTTCTTCTGGTATGAGTGTAATAGAACCATCCTCTAGAACAAAGCATGGAATACCTGCAGCTCCAACTTTTTTCGCTTCATTAAAAACAGGGCTGTTATCACGGATCCTTAGAAATTCCTTTAAATGTTTTACATGCGAACCTATGTCTATAATCTCATATCTGTCGTCTCCCTGTATCTGCTCTTCAACATAAATACAGTCTGGACAAGTATTCATACTATAAATTTTAATCATGACGTATATTGTTATAAATTATTACTATTGTGCTGGGCATTAATAGTGAAAAACAAAAGATGTATCTCAAAAGTATGAAATGTCGTTTAAATATAAAAGTGCTTATTGCTTTTTTATACAATTCTACGTTATGTGATACAATTGTTTTTTGATGAATTGATGAAATGATGAGGTTATTGTTTGGATTTTGATTATGTCAATTTAGAATAAAAGTATGGTTTTAATGCATTTTAAAAAAGTTTTTTGTTAGATACTATTATCCTTTCTATACTATACTTACATTTGGAGCGATCCAGTTTATTTGTTTGCTACTTTAAGCCCTATTTTCTTGTACCTTGTTATTTTGTTCTAATCATATTTTTGACAGGTATAGTGTACAACAAAAATTCTATTTCTCGAGGTTATTCTGTTGTATAATTTTGTTAGACATTCCAGTATAAATTGTTTCAGTCGTATATGATATATTGGGGACTTTTAATTAAAAAAGCCCCAAGTCTGTATTGGTTTTCTATCTCTCCTGATATGATAAAAACGGCTGTAGCTGCTGGAGAATAACTTTTGAATTTAGCTAGTTTTAAGCCCTTATTACGATTCTTTTTGTGTGTTGTTTATATTGGTGCAGCTGATAATCTTTTGATCCAAATTATGGCAAATATTCAATCTTCTGTTCTGTAAACTGCATAACAAAATTACCCAGCTTGCTGCCTTTTTAAACTGTCTTTTTCTAACGCCCTTTTTAGGAAGGGGGAATTAGGCTCCCCTCTTTTAAAAAAGTGAATAGGGCAAGCCCTTTTATAAACGCGTTTTTCTATGATAGTTTAGGGAAAAAGTGTATATCAAAATATCTAGTAAAAGAGCTACTTTAATTGGCATTTTATCTGTGATTAATTGTTTGATTTCTATATAACTAATCTCTTCCCTATAGTTTCTTATAATCTTAAGCAAGCGGAACATGTTTTGCTCATTTTTCTGCAATATTACAAATGGATTTTTATCTATCCTCTTGAATAGATGTTTATTGTTGGATATTTTTGTTGTATACCCGAGAATATTGATGACAATGATATAAAAGACTTTTTGTTATGTGTTTCTATACAATGAATGAATCACAATTTGTTGAGCATTTTCTTCATTATTTTGTTGGCTATATTTTAAGTTGTTAAGTAATAATTATATTTGCGTTATTATTAATTTTGATAGATACTTTATCCTGGTAAAATTTATAATAATCTGCAATTTTTATTTCTTATAAGTTTTCTTGTAACAAGTTGTATGAGTGAGATTGAATGACAGTATAAGGTAATATTTAAATATAAAATATGAGAAATATAATATTCATCAATTTATAATTATTAACTTTATGCTCATTAATAAGCAATTATGGGATAATTGATAACTTACTAGATTGTTTCAAATTCGATTAAGTATTACATTTTAAGAATATGTATACTATAGGGAATAAATAAAGATTTAAGACTAACAGGCGAAGAGTTTCAACTAGAACATTTCGAAGATGCAGCAGACAAATGTAGCCCTGCAGAAGTCACTGACCGAGATAACTACACAGAATGCAAAGTTGTCAAAGGAACTTGCGGATGCTAAGGCTTTGGCGACAAGGCTGGAGGAGCAGTTTAAGCAGGCCGAGAAACATTCGAAACCGGTGGAACTTTATGTGGTGCTAGTGATATTAATTATAACTTTAATAATCTCATGAACATGAATAAGACAGAAATAAAAAACAAATGCAGGCAAATATTGAACTCTGGAGTTGCATCATTAGAAGGTGGTGAAGACTTTGAATTTCTTTGTGATGTATTCAAAGGACATGACGATTATGAGTCAAAGACAAAAGGCCAGAGGATAAGAATGATATCAATAAAAAAGCAACCTACGGGACAAAATGCTTTTATATAACGAGAGAAGACGGAACAGAAACGTCAATATAAGTTCTGAATCATTGATACCTCTTGGCAGGTCATCTATTTCCGGTATATCCTTACTCATAGTGCTATGGTTATTGAAGTTTACTGATTATTATGATTCTTTGTTCTGATTTTGTTACTGCCCTGTGAAGCTTCATCAGACGTCTGTACCTCCTTTTTCTTCTTAGGCTTGGGATTCAGATTTTCCGTAAGCTGTATGCCTTTGAGTTCTTTTTCCCTTGTCGGTTGAAGTGTATCGAAGATACTTTGATAGACCTTGTCAAAGACCGGTGTAACGATAGTGGCCTGCATATCAGGTGCCGCCATAGTGCTGAACCGTTCCATATCCGCACGTTTGGGAATTTTCGTAGTGACATATCCATAGTTGGAGAAGGTATCCCTTGCATTGTCCCAGATAACCAGTTCGGAACGCTTGCCGATTCTTCCGTCATTCAGATTGGAAATGATGAAGAGTCTGGCTTTCATCCTTTCACCGACAGCCTTTTTCAGCCGGTCAACAAACATGAGGAAGCTGGCCGTTGACGGAACGGTTACCAGATCATAATGAAATGGAATAATAATGATATCCGAGTTGACGAACAAGGGTATCAGCCCTTCCGTTTTCAGACTATCTGGAGAGTCCATAAGCACAACGTCAATTTCAGGATCGTTGTGCAGTTTCTCCATAAGGGAAGTTATCATCGCCTTGTCATTGGCTTCGTATGCCCATACCTCGTATGGCATATCCTGTTCGCCGTATTTTCTGATGTCGGCTTTTCGGCACTTCATAATGGAGTGCTGAAATTCGCAGTCTATTACCACAACTCTAACTCCCTTTGTCACCAGATAGTTGGCAAAGGTGACGCAAAGGGTAGTCTTTCCTACATATCCCTTCTGATTGGCAAATGTCACTATAACCGGAGTCTGTATCATTTTAAGTATTGATTGATTTTGTGACAAATGTATTAACCAAGATTCTCAAGTAAGAAATGCGCAACACAATTGTGATTTTGGTTATACAAACCGAAATAGTTTGATATTATTTATTGAGTATTATAATTATACTAACTAAAAATGTTACATTAAAGTATACTTTCTATAATCCCGGCAATTTATAATATCTACAAAGAAACTTGCAAATAGGTATGTTTTCTCTTTAGAAATTACCTCACTATGTAACGTTAAAGATTGAAAAAGGAAAGAACAAATTACAAAATCTTTTTATCACGGCAAAATACAAATAATAATAGTTAAATTTGTGGACTCCGCAATAGATAGACAATTAACTAATATGGAGCTCACAGTAATTATGAGTTTATTAGTGCTAAAATAAAAAATCAAACCAATACTAAAAATGGCATCGCTTACTACAGATCAAATAAAACTATTCAAAATACTTCACAACTCTCGTATGGAGGATTTTAAAACTTTCAATAAGAGATCTTACCGTGGTGTATGGAGTAGTATCATAGATAAATACCCAGAATCTGCACATTTTGTATATGAGTTATTGCAAAATGCAGATGATGCGGAAGCAACGGAAGTATATATAATTTTAAGACAAGACCAAATGCTGTTCAAGCATAATGGTAAGAAGCATTTCAATATTACATTAGAAGATGAAGAGCCTGTTGGCGACATTAACTCCATCACAGGTATCGGTGACTCTTCAAAAATAAACACGCAGAATAAAATTGGTAAATTTGGTGTTGGATTTAAAGCTGTATTCCAATATACTGATACACCTGAGATTTACGATGATATTTTCAAATTTAAGATTGAGAACTATATAGTACCAACACTTCTGCCATACGACCATCCAGAACGGCAGGAAGGTGAGACCTTGTTTGTGTTTCCTTTTAAGAATGGTGAACAATCCTACCAGGATATTTTGAGACGATTGGAGAATCTTAAGAATCCGATTCTTTTCTTACATAATATTCATCGTATAGTTTGGAGAATTGACAGAATAGAAAATGGTACTGGTAAAGAAATCAAGTATTCAAAAGAAATAATTGACTCTGAGGATTATGATGATAATATAACTATGGAACATTATGTCCTCCATGAGCCATCAAAGACCAGCAATGTGTTCTTGTTTTCAGAAAAAATTATAATAACAAACGATGGTAAAAGTACAGAACACCTAATAAATGTTGGTTATTACTATGATTCTGAAAAGAAAAAGTTGATAACTAATATTACTCAGAATATTTATTGTTTTTTTCCAACAAAGGAGTCATTTAAAACATGCTTTGTTTCACATGCTCCATTTCTTCTAACAGATAATCGACAGAATCTAAAACCAAATGAAAACATAAATGAAGAACTTATCAACCTTTTGGCAGAATTAGCTGCAAAGGCTGTAGTGCATCTTCGTGATTATGGTGTAAAACACAAGAAATTGCTTATAGATGAAAATATTACGGAGATTATTCCTAACTATGTGCGGCATTATTGGCAATCTCTTGATGAAAGATTCGAGGAACCAATTGTAGATGCGTTCAAGAAACTACTTGAAACAGAAAGAATCCTGTTGTCAAGAAATGGGAAGTATCTATCTATGAGGGAAGCATATAAAGGTTCACCAAGAGAACTCGTAGAATTATTATCTCAAAAACAGTTGGTAATGCTCACAAATAAAGCCTATAAGCATGATTACTATAATAATAAAGAAGATAAAATGCTGAATCCTAAAGCTGTTGATTTTTTGAAATGGGAGTTGGCACAGAATATCATTAAACAGGATAACAATATATACAACAAACTTGGAGAATATACTTCAGAGAGCTTTGCCAGGGATATTACTCCTGACTTTATGAAAGCACAGGATTTGAAATGGGTCACAAGGATGTACACATTTCTTAGAACTGCAGCACCAAAATTGTGGAAGTTGACGGATAAAGATAGTAATAAATTAGCATCGTCTCTTCCTTTCAGAGAGGCTCCCATCATCAAAACACAAAAAGGCGAATGGGTAAAGCCTTTTGTTGATGTGACTTCACCAAATATTTATCTGCCTTTAAAGGATGACAATAAATCCGATTATAATTTTGTTGCTAATGAGTATCTACAGAACGAAATGGCTAAAAAGTTCTTTATGGAACTTGATTTGAAGGAACCAGATGAGTATGACTATATACGTCAGGTAATTCTTGGAAAGTTTGAGAGTGATGAAATAGATATTGAGAATGACGAGTTGTCTTCTGACTTTATGGTTATTTTACGTTATTACCAAAAGGTTAAAGAAAAGTCTCAAGGTCAGAAACTTATACAAGAGGTTAAAGAGAAAATTCTGTTAGTTGATAAGGATGGCATATTATGTAGGCCGCATGAATTGTATTTTCACAGTCATAATCTTGAACTTTATCTCTCTGGGGTTAACGACATCCACTATATTAATTTAGATATTTATAAGGATGCTACTAAAGAGTTCGGAATAGAAACTGTAAGAATGTTTTTATTAATGCTTGGAGTAAAATTGTATCCGGAAATAGAAAGTTTTATGCGCTGGGATAAATCTTATCTTAGTGAAAGATTGAAAAGTCAAATTTTAATAACAAAC
>OGXJ01000301.1_pt1 | contig 39359 bp, 41 predicted proteins | sample 1576231 | NCBI WGS metagenome assembly OGXJ01 (sample SAMEA3541539, study PRJEB24748) | human gut metagenome | biome: human gut; feature: human-associated habitat; material: faeces | place: China | collected 2012
GTTGAATATAATTCGTTGATAGTCAAATAAAGTACTTCAAACTATCACAAATATACGGATAAATATTCTTTTTGTAAAACATTTGCTTTAGAAAAAATAAAAGTCCGACTACACCTAGTCGAGGCTCATTCTTAATGGAATAAATAGTAGATTGTCTCTCAACCCCAAAATCTAGCAACTTTTCCCTGTAGAGAGATGATACAATAATTTCAATATCATATTAATAGGCCATTCTACTATAGTTATTCTACTTTATTATCAACTGTCTGTCTTGCATTTTCTACCAAAGAAATAATTTCGAAATGCAACTTCATTATTTCATTATATCGCTCTTTGCCTTTGGGCATATCAATATATTTAAGATTATTAATTATGGGATATATCGTTTCAATATAGTCATCAGTTTGTAAAAAATAAGATGTTTCTGAATATAATTGCTGATATCTCGTAAGCAAAATGTCTCCAGGTGTTGAATGTAGATTATCACATATAATTGAACTTACCCGTGCTGCAAATCCAAGCAATGTTCCTCTTTCTACTACTGACAAAATACCAAATGCATTTGCAACTCCGGCTTTTGCCACATGGAGGTCACTAGCTACAGATTGTTTGTATACTTCAAGCTCTGTACGTTGTTTTTCTACTTGTTCCACCTGCTTTCTTACCTCTCGTAACTCAAGGAAACTAGCGATTTGGAAACCAACAACAATCGTTACACATACTCCGATTAGCGAGGCTATAATACCAATAAAAGCATCAGTTGTTATAGTACCATCATTTTTAATGTTCCCCCAAAATGTTAATGCAATACATACTATACTTGTTGCAATAGAGATTGTTACGATTATTATATTTCTTTTATTCATATTCTTGTCAATAATAAGGTGATTACTTAAATGCAAATATAGTAAAATTTTGATTAATTCTATATTCAATATTATTCGCTTTTTGCTATCCTCCAATCTGCAAGAACCAAGTCCTATATGTATTACTTGTTTTTTATACAATAAAGTAAAAAAAAGATTATCAATAAGATAATAATAGCACAATACACTTTGTCTTTATGTGTATCCCACCACGATAGTTCTACAACAGTTTCTTTCTGACTCATTAAAGCATTTACTTTGTTACTTATAGTATCAAGTCGATTCAAAAATTGCTGCAAAGTAATAGATAATGTTTCATAAACTTCGGTCCATTCTTGTTCCTGCTTGGAGGCGGTAGTGGTACTTTCTTTAATAGGGTATTGTTTCCCGGTTGAATCTGGAAGCGACAAGTAAACTGTTTTATTCTCAATTTTCAGATCACTCAACTTGTCAGTAGTAACTTTCGTTTGCTTATTCACATCCAGTCGTAGTGATTCAATTGAGTTTCGCAAATACAAGAAATCCTCTGAATAGTCAATCTGCTTTTGCATCTCAATGTTATGAGACGTTTTACAGGAAGCAAACCATATTCCCGACATCAGGAATATGATTATATAAATTAGCGTTTTCATGGCCGGATCACTGTATTACGAAGAAAATTAGAAAATTCACTCCTTACATCAAAGCAGGGACAAGCCTTGATATATTCCCTAGACTCTACCTCTCCGCTGCCGTCTAGATCTGGCGAAGTATCACGGTGTCCGAGTACTTCAATTATAGGATATTCCTTACAGAGCTTCGAGACTAATTCACGTAGTGCTGTCCTTTGAACTGGAGTACGTGTATCTGCCGCCTTTCCGGATGCGTCCAGACCGCCGATATAACAGATGCCAATGGAATGTCTGTTATAGGATGAATCACTAAATCCTTTCGTATTGCAATGAGCTCCGTCAATCGTTAAAGGTCTACCCTCTTCTACCATTCCGTCAAGGTCAATGACGAAGTTATAACCGATCTGATTGAATCCCCGAGCCCGGTGCATCCGGTCAATATCTTTGGCTCGTAAATCTTGCCCAGCACGTGTGGCTGAGCAATGGATGATAATAGCATCAATAGTTTTCATTCTTATTTTCCTTTTTATTTGTTATTGGGGCAACTTTAATCAAGTTAATATTGCAAATGATAGCTATCATAATAACAGATCCTAGCCAATGCCAAAAATCTTGAAAAATAAACTCCAATACTTCAATCATTTGGTATCTCCTTTTTGTAAATAGTTCGTTAGATAAGGGATATTCTTTATAAACTCGACACTTAATACATAGTGCAAGAAAGCTACTACCTTGTAGCCATTGCTAGAGTTGGGTAGAATTTCTTTGATATTCCTTAGAATATTTACCCCGTAGAAGTAGAATACGCTATACGTAATGAATGATACGCATTGTAGCGCACCTTCCGGATTTCCTTTGTGTTCACCAATAAAGTAGATGCAGCTAACCAAGGCAAAGAAAATAGTTGCTTCTACGATACACCTCCAAGCCTTTTTAAAAGAAAAACTCTCATGATTGATAAGGAGTGCAGTAAGCAGTCCACAAATGAAATTGAGGGCAAATACAGCAATAAGACTTTTGATCTCCCCAGAGATAGGATTGAGATAAGCAGCTATACCGGTAACCAATCCAATAAGTAAGTTTTTGAAATAATCCATATCATTTTTATCTAAAATATTAATACTTTATTTTAATACCTCGCTACAATCATCAATAGCTGTCTGAAATACTTGTTTCACTTCGCCAGAAGTTAGCCCATGATCCTCATGTAGCGAGAATCCGGTTACTCCATTTCGCGAAATATTGAAGAAGCCGACAGTCGTTTCATCTTTGACAATCTCGGCAGTAATATCTTTCACCGCTTCGGTACCACGAGTTGATATTCTGTACTTAATCCTGATAGCTCCCGTAACTTTGGTTGTCGCAGTACTGTTTGTTGCTGTAATGTTCATTCTTTGTTTCCTCCTTCTATTAAATCATAAATCTGTCCGTATGTCCCTGCGGTTAGATACTCTCCACAAATTTCTTTTAATAAAGCAGCATCTTCCGTTTCAATATCAAGCACCCCACGATTGTTAATAATTTGTTGCAGCATCTTGTACGCTCGTAACTTCTTGGAAGTTTCCATGTTCTTCCGTGGGTTAGAACCAGCTGCATATAATGCCTCTGCAACCAAATCGCGAAGGGATTTCTTACTTTCTTTACCATTCACCAATTCGATAAACTCCCGACCTCTAAAGTCTAGTAAGTTTCTGTTTAAATTTACTTTCATTTCTATTTTATGTATTAGTCATTTCTACCACCATACCTTTTACTATATGTATCTTTTGCTTATAAATCTTTCCAGGAGAATCCAGATTAGTAATCCATACATCGGATAAAACATTCATTACAGCACCGTTCCCGTTCCGTGGAAAGAATCCATTTGCAGAGACATCTCCTAGTACGCTTACATTTCCGTCGAAGAATCCCGCATAGATATAATCGCTTGGATACTTAGGATTATCAGAATGGGAAGAGCCATATATAGCCGCACTTCCCCCAAAAGATGCGCCAATAGCAGCTACTCCAAAATTTCCGTCTGTAGCAGCATCAAAGGTCACATTTACAACACCTTCCTTAGCCCTGCCAGAGCCAAGTTTTAAACTGCGCGAAGTCCCTCCGAAATAACTAGAGCGTGTCCAGATAAGACGCCCCTCCTCAAGAGTAAAACCACCAATAAATCCAGAATCAGCATCAATCCTGCGGACCTTTATCAAATCGGTATTCAGATACCCTCCTATGATAATAGTACTTCCAAGTTGTGCTGCTTCTACAGCATCTTTGAATGCTAATCCACCCAAACCGGAACGATCTACTTTTGAATTGATTACTGTCTGCAGATTACTATGAAGTGCTGTGAAGGTAACAGCTCCTTCTAAATTAATTTTAGACGAATGAATCGTCGTCTCACCTGCTGCTTGGTTAATATAAGATATAAGCGTATTACCGTTTTCCAGCTCTTTAGAAGCATATATCTTATTGCCGTCGGAAGTCGTTATCCACCCGGCTGTGTCTATCCTCTGTGTTAAGCTATCGACCCGTGTCACTTGTGCGGAGATTTGAGTATTGAGTACTTTCAAATCGGCTGTACACTCATCGGAATAACTTTTCAGTTTGTCGTGAATAGCTTTGTTTGCTTCTTCAACAGCTGTATTAAAACTAGCGAAAGCAGAGTTGAATAGAGTAAACTTATCATCGACGTTTTTCTTTTCTTCTACAGTCGTTTGTCCGTCTGCAATAGCTGTATTGATTGCAGCCATAAGATTATCAATAGCACCGGATAAAGATACCTTGGCATTAAGTAAGGCTGTTTTTGCAGATCCTTCCAAATAGGTGTTTACATATAGTTTATTATATGTAGCTTCAACGGCAGATTTCGTATTTTTGACTGTATTCAGATATTTTTCAATGGCTTTCGCTTCCGCCTCGTTTATAATGCCGTCGGCAAAAGCACCGTTTACATAGTCATGAAGGCCCTCTACTGAATCGGCTGCATCTTGTGCAGCCTTGGCTGCATTAGCAGCGTCTTCTAAAGCTTGCACAGCCTGTCTTAAAGCTTCATCTGAATAGTCCTTCAATTTATCCTGTATAGCTTTATTGGCGGCTTCAACAGCAGTATTAAAATCAGCATAGGCAGAATTAAAAAAAGTGAATTTACTATCCACGTCTTTCTTTTCTTCCGTTGTCGTGAATCCATCGGAAATTGCGGTATTGATAGCATTAATCAGACTTTCAATACTTCCCATTAAACTAACCTTAGCATTAAGCAAGCCAACTTTTGCGGGGCCGGATAAATAAACATTCGTGTAGAGCTTATTGTAAGTTGCTTCGATAGCTTGTTTAGTGTTGTTGATAGTATTGATATATTTTTCAATAGCTTTTGCCTCTGCTTCGTCAATAAGGCCATCAGCGAAGGCTCCATCTACATAGTTATGCAATCCTTCGACAGAATCAGCAGCGTCCTTGGCCGCTTTAGCTGCGTCCTTTATTTCCTGATGAGCAGCTTCCCATTCAGACAGATTCTCCAATCCGGAGGAACCGGCTTTAATTTGAATATTTCCGCCTATTTCCCCTTTTACCAAATCGAAGTACGTCTTTCCGTCTGGTGATATGATTCGTTCTGTTGTTACTCGTCCCGGCAAGATTTCCGTGAATCCGTACAACTCAACGAAGCTGCGTTCACCTTCATACTCACTGTTTAGGATACCGGTTAGTAAGTGATAATATCCTGCTATCTGTTCCATTTTGATAGCCGTCTCGCTTAGAAGGAATGTTCCGGTCTGATTCTCTTTGCTAACTTTGGCATACAGATAATATTTCTTTGCCGGATCAATAAGTGCCGGGGAACTGTATTCAACCATATCCCAAAATTTGTATTCATCCGCTTTGTGTTCAGACGACACTGTTTTTATTCCTAACGTCATGTGTTGGATAATACCAGCAGGCGAGTGTAGAACTTTTGTGCTGATATTGTAAGTGATGTTATGCGATACTTGTACTGGGACTGCTTTGGATCTGACAAAGCGGAACTGCAAACTTTCATCACCTACGAGTAACTGCATAGTGTGAACAGCTACCGGATCTATGGAAGATGAGAAGTTTAAGAAAGCATCTTCAAGCATAGACATTGTTTCCTTTGCGTCGCGGAACCGTCTTTTAGTAAACTGTAAGGCATCCTTATGCTTAACGTCTACCTCTACTTCATTCGTCTCAATCTTTTCCAGTTCGCTTGTAACAGACGTGCCGACCGGCTCGTTTGACAACTCAATCTCCGGATAATACGGATTGTTGACATAGCGTTTAATTCCGATCATACGGATAAGAGAACCTTTCGGATGAAACTGTGTATCAGAGAAGTTCACATATCCACCCAGTACAATCTTTCCACCTATTTGTAACCAACGTTTTTTCGCCCAAATTCCATCCAAAGTTCCGGTGAAAGTGAATTGTTTGTCTTCATGTTCATACAGGTATTTTGCAGCTTCTTTGAAAGCTTCCCAGCTCGCACCTGTTTGTGTGCTGTCATTACAGATATAAGCCTTCGGCAATTGTATTCCGAACACTGCGTATGTATCACCAGCTTTCGGTCGCCAGACTTCCGGCTCCGGCATAGTAATACCGTCAATTTCCTGCGGAACAATTTCGAAGCGGCGTGCTGCTTTCTGATCTTTCGCTTCATGGATATACTTCACCTCAAACTCCTTGCCTGTAAGCATACCGGTTTGGAAGACAATTGTCATATTCTCACCTGCTATCAGGCAATCTTCGAAGTTTAAATCTTCAGGTATGTCTTTGTCTATAAAGTCAAAGAAGTTCTTATCCTTATTCACTTCAATCACAGAACTAACAGTACCGACACGGGAAGGATAAATAGCCGTGCAGTCCAAGCTATCTTCTTTGGCGGTAGTCAGTTCCTTGTCAGCACGCATAACACAAGTCCCGTCCGCGTCTGTTTTATACGTCCGTCCTTCGTAAACAAGGGTCTTAGATTTTGGAAGCAACAGATTCTTAGCTCCGTATGTCGAGTAATCAATATTGCGATCAGAGGTTTCCACGAAGATGATTTCGGGTGGAATATCCCCGGATTCGCGACCAACACCGACCTTAAAGCCATGGCCTTTACCATACGACAGTTTCAAAGGATTCTCCTTGTTATACTCAACTTTACGCAGGTGAACTGTCTTTATATTGTTCTCTTCGGTAATCTGCCATTCTGTTTCATACGTATCTGCTAGCTGATTAAGAGCATCAAGGATATAGGTATGATTATAGTTGATTACTTTCTCAGTTCCCTCGATACAACCACCGACTTTCCACCCGGTATCCCGGCGGTTCAGGTTCTCAACGAGTAGACGTAGGTGTTCATGTGCCTTGGCCGTATATGAGAACTTAATGTTTCTGTCAACGGTATGGAGTACTTTCCACAACATTGTATCAGCCTTAGCAGTCTCAAGGACAAGTATATATTCATAGTTACGTTCACCGTTTTTCTTGAAATTGCTATCTTTCTTCAAAGAATAACGCTTTCCGTAGAAGTCACACCAAGAGCCGACCGGTATTTCCAAGTATCCCGGATGAGAAAAATACAAAGTGAGTGTATCTTCTCCCATGATAGCTTCATAAGAGTAGCTTTCATCCCATACTTCGATTTTTATTTCCTTATCACCATTATATAAAGTTACCATATCTCCTGATTTGAATTATATCATAAAATATAAATGCTTGGATGAAATCACCGGAATCATCTGTTATTGTAAAGGTAAGGAGCCGGGGAATAAATTCAGAGAATAACAGAGCTGAATATACGACATTAAAACTATTGTCGTGAATAAGAGAAATTTAGTGCTAAAACAGTAATTGTTTCACTCATTGTTTGAGCTGTTTTTACTTTAGTTCTCTCGGGACAAATGCCGCGTTGAAAGATTTTTCCAATGTTTCAACAAAAAATCTGTCCCAAAACGGATATTATAAGTTGCCAGACGGCTTAATGATTCAATGGGGATATGCATCTGCTGTGGCTGGTACACAGACCATATATTTAAATACCTCATTTTACGATACAAATTATACAGTAGTAACTAATACAATAACAGCTAATGCAAGCCTTCAAGTCGCTGTTGTAAAAACAATAAGAATAAAGAATAGATCTTCTCTGGTTATCCTTAGTGTACAGCAAGGTGGAGCAGCAGGAGAACCTTGGAATTGGCTGGCCATAGGTAGGTGGAAATAGTATAAATATCATAACATCAAAATATTTATGAATAATTTTAGTAGAAAATTGGTAATCATAATTGTAGTCATTATTACGCAAAGTTCTCTCGGAACTAAGGCGATTCAAATCATTAATGATAATTTAGGACAAAATGGCTATGTAAAATATTCTAATGGACTATTAATGCAATGGGGATACAGCAGCTCATCAGGACGGAATAAAACAATATATCTGCCGACATCCTTTTATGATACTAATTATTCCGTATTGGTTACAATGAAGAGAACTGTAGATGATACGACAAATTATACAGGAGATGTCTGGACCCAAAACAAATCTTCATTTTTAATGTTCGGCTTGTACCATTCGACAGATACGAATAACGGTGCATTTTGGGGTGGCTTTAATTGGTTTGCTATTGGACGTTGGAAATAAATAAAATAATCATTATGAAGTATTGGAAACAAGGATTCTACGACGAACCCCAGGAAGGTTCAATAGAAATAACGGAGGAGTATTACAATCAGCTATTAGTGGGGCAATCAGCAGGGTTATTCATAGCTGAAAGTAAAAAAGGATATCCGATCTTAGTTGTACATGAGGCTACTATCGAAGAAATCAGAGAGCAAAAGCTTGATGAATTACGGTTACACGATTCATCTGAAGCGGTGAATCAGTTCAATATAAACGGAGTATTTGGCTGGCTGAATAAGAGTACTCGTGTAGGGCTTATGAACTCAATTAATATTGAAAGAGAATCTGGTCGGTCTAAAACAAGTATCTGGATTGGTGATACAAAGTTTGTCTTATCAATCGAAAGAGCTATTGACATGTTACAACAACTAGAATTATATGCCCTTGCGTGCTATGACACAACACAAAGGCATATCAACGCTATCAATCAATTAGAAACAAAAGAAGAAATTGAAGCATACAACTTCAAAACTGGTTATCCCAGAAAGCTCAACTTTACCGGATAACCTATCGTATAATCGTAGTTTTCGATTTCCTCAATAGTCTGTAACAACCTGACTGCTGCGATGTGTGATTGTGTCACATTGTAGCAGTTTAATGCATATAGCTCTAAAGCATTTAACATTGCTAAAGCATCTGGAATGGGAATGATATACTTTATTGCATCATACCACAATACGGTATCTGATTTACCAATCTGTTTCTCAATTGAAATTGAGTTAAATAATCCAACACGTGTAGATTTGTCTAGCCACATACTTCTACCTGATAATTCAAAAGAGTTGACACATTCTGATTTGTCAAATACTTGTATTTCAGATACTTTATTTTTTATTACATCCTCAAGTGAGTACTGAGGTTCTACCAAAATTGGATACCCTTTCTTGCTTTCTAATATCTCTAGTCCAGCCGACTGTCCTGCTAACAATTTCTGATAATACCCTTCTGTAATTTCTATCGAACCTTCCTGGGGTTCGTCGTAGAATCCTTGTTTCCAATACTTCATAATGATTATTTTATTTATTTCCAACGTCCAATAGCAAACCAATTCATGCCTTCAGTAGCGTAAACATAGTTGTCAGCACCCCATGTCGCAACCGGAACTAAGACAAATGAAGATATATTTTGTTTCTTAATCTTACATGATACTACTGATATACTATCTACTGTACTATCGTTAACTCCGACTATTGCAATATAATTAGATTCTAAAAAAGAGATAGGTAAATAGATCGTTTTATTTCTATATGAAGAAGCTAAGTTTCCCCATTGGATAAGCAAACCATTACTATACTTTACATAACCATCTCTTGTTGACTCTTTCCATAAGGTCTGTGATGTCAATTGGATTGCTTTAGTCCCGAGAGTACTTAGTAAAGTTTTCTCCGTATCCGTCATAAATTTTCTTGTAGTACTTTCTTCAACCATTGATGCTGGATGAGAAACCGGATGAGAGTAATTATTAGCTCCTGCTGCTATTCCTGTAAGTTTTGTACGTTCTGCATCCGTCATAAAACGATGAGTTGAATCTTCTTCAACCTCCGACGCTGTATGTTTATGAGAACTTACCGCATAACTACCCTTGGGCTGATAGACTGAATCGTGGTTGTGATTACCTGCTGCCTTACCATTCCAAGTAGACTTTTCTGAATCCGTGACAAATCGATGCGTACTATCTAGGGAAATATCTGTCGCCCCATGTGAATGCGACGAAGCGGCATAATTACCGACGGGCTGATAGACTCCCGTATGATTATGGTTGCCGGCCGCCTTACTATTCCATGTCGTTTTTTCCGAGTCAGTAACAAAACGATGAGTTGAGTCAGGAGTTATCTCGGTTGCTCCATGTGTATGTGAAGACGGGGCATAACTACCCGCAGGCTGATATACTCCCTCATGATTGTGATTAGAAGGAGAAGCACCAACTTCGGAAGCTGTATAACTAGGTTTACTAACAGCCTTCGCCCATGCTGGCACATCACTAGCGGGCATAGAGGCAGGAAAATCACTTATCTCAGACTTCTTATGCGTATGTGCTTTCGGTGTACGGGCATCAGTCAACCGTGAATCGTTACCCTCACATACGGTTTCTTTAGCCGTTCCAAAATTCTTGTTGAAAGCAGAGTTCTTGGTAAATGCAGGTTCGTAAGTTCCCGCATGATTGTGACTTGACGGAGAAGCTCCGACTTCGCTCGCTGTATAGGTTGGCTTACTAACAGCTTTCGCCCATGCAGGTACATCACTAGCCGGCATAGAGGTTGGGAAGTCGCTAATATCCGCTTTCTTATGTGTGTGCGCTTTCGGTACACGAGCATCACTTAGACGTGAATCGTTACCTTCACAAACAGTTCCGACAGAAGTACCGAAATTCTTATTGAAGGCAGTGAGTTTATTGATAATCTTCTCATATACTGTATCGTGATTATGAGAGTCCAAAATGGCCTTCAACGCTTTTCCCTGTTCAGCGGAAAGGACCTTGCCGGTTCCACCACTTGTCAGATTGTTGACAATATCGGAAATATTGAGTTTCTTCCCTAACTCTGTTGCCATAGTGGCCGCAAAATTCGGATCATTGTTAAGAGCGTTAGCCAATTCAATAAGCGTATCGAGGGCGTCCGGTGCTCCGGCTACAAGTGCATCGACCGCAGCCTTCACCTTTGCGTCAACTCCCGATACAGCATTGTTAGCAGCCAATGCAGCAGCATTTGCCTCATCAGTAGCCTTTTGGGCTAGACCTGTTTGTACTACAGATGCATCCTTGGCCGCATTCGCATCGTCAGTAGCCTTCTTAGCAAGAACTGTTTGTGCCTCTGATGCTGTTTTGGCTGCATTAGCATTATTCGCCGCAGTAGTTGCAGCATCTTTAGCAGCATTGACACTACCAGCTGCAGTATTAGCCGCATCCGTAGCTTTCTTAGCAAGAGCCGTCTGCTCAACAGATGCGTTCTTAGCTGCATTTGCATCGTCAGTTGCTTTCTTAACGGCTGCAAGCTCTGCACCGGCTTCTTCCGTAGCAGTTGTCATTTCCTGCACAATACCGGCATACTCTGACTTACGTTTAGATTCGGCTTCTACACGTTCCGTTTCGGCATTTACACGCTTAGCCTCATTTGATGAACGGGCACCTTCCGCAGTTTTGCGAGCATCCTCATTCTGCTTTCTCTTGTCTTCTTCTGATGCCCGGGAAGTTTCAGCCATAGAGCGGGAAGTTTCAGCAGCCTTTCTCTTGTTTTCCTCGGATACCCGACCTGTCTCGGCAGATTTACGGGCAGTTTCGGCAGATACTCGTTCGGATTCTGCCGACCCCCTCCCCGTTTCAGCAGTCTTTCTTGCCTGTTCGTTAGATTCACGTGTACCTTCAGTGGTGACACGTTTCTTTTCTGCATTATCCCGTGTAGTTTCAGCAGTAGAACGTCCAGTTTCTGCAATCTTACGTACATTCTCATTAGTAACGCGTACTGATTCAGCAGCTTCCCGGGCTTGTTCTTCGTGGGAACGATTCGTCTCGGCTGTCTGCCTGGATTGTTCGGAAGCATTACGACGGGATTCAGCAGTTTCACGGGTTGATTCATTACCTTCAACAGTAGCCTCTAATTGACGCATATCGCTAGTTGCAGACTTGGCATCATCCGTAGCCTTGAGCATATTATCCAAGGCTGTCTGAACCTTCTCTAAACCGAATTTAAGGCTTGTCCTAACACCGTTGATTATCCGGTAGCCGATAGTGTAGAAGCCTTTCATGTCGCTGGCTTCGTTCAACTCTGATATTCTTTTCTTTTTTAATGGCATAATACATCAATTTAAGTCAATATAAAACTCTCCGTCCTCTGTCATGATAAACTCACCAGCTTCGGAGGCAAGCAAGAACTCCGTTTCTCCGATCCGGAAGCTGGTAAATACAAGCTTTAAAGTGAACTCCCACCAGATGCCATTATTTAGCATGAAATCATTGGTCTGGCAACTCTTATAATAGCAGGGATAGCTTTCACTCCACTCGTCACAATAAAATATACGTTCCGCATCGGAATACTCATATCCTTCATCATCAGTCTTGACTGATAGCTTAGTGAGATCATGCAGAAGGGCATCATGGTTCCGCCAAAATCCTTCAATCGTCCCGGCCCGCATCAGGCATTTGAGAGATACTTCTTTGGTTTGGAATTTCACAACTTCACCGTCATAGGTTGCTCCGTCCTGACGTTTGAAACTCTGTAATAGGTTTTTCTTTACTGCCGGAGTTTTCAATATCTCGGCATTACTACCTTGAAGAACTACCACGCCATAATCAGACAAATCCTTATTATCTATCTCATACCCCTTTGGCATAGGAATATAGTTAGCAGGTTCCCGGTAGACGTAATCAGCCGGACGGGGGAAATCATTGGTAAAAGAAAACTTAGCAACCTCATGACCTGTATTGATAACATAGCTATTTTGAGAAGATAGTCGTAAGGTATATGTTCTGTCAATCAATGGAAAACGGAACTCATGATAACTTAAGTCCGAGAGCTTATCAATAAGTCCGCCAATGCCTAGACTACCTATATATGCAAACTCAATGCTTACTTCAGTCGTATCCAGTGTAGGACTGGAAAGATCAAATTCCTGTCCGTCCTCTTCCGGCCAATCATTTTTATCAGGTTCCTTCATGGCAGGAAATGCTACAAGATTATTATAGCTTCCTTTTGCAATGCATACACCTAGACTGATATATGCATCTATTCCGTCTATGTAGAATTGTCCTGTCATCGCTTTAACGTTATGCCTTTAGTATTTAATGTATCAATCCCCATTCTGATAGATTCTATCGACTTCTCAATAGCTTCGAGACGTGCAGTATGACTACTAATATCTGACAAGTAAGTAATGATAAGATCACCATTTCTCATCATTTCGTTCATATTTTTGTCCATGTTAGAGAGATATGCAAGTTTTTCTACAATCTTACCCGTATTGGAATATATCTGTTTTACTCCTTCATTGATTGAATAAGTATGTTCTTGTACAACGGCAAGCCGTCCATTATTTTCAGTCACAGAATCTTGTGAAGCAGTTGCAATTCCCTTCTTGGAAACTTCACGCTTAGAATCTTCATCGCTATCCCAACCGAAAGACTTAGCCATTTCTTCACGGTTATGCATCATATCTTTGACAATCTGTTGATATTGATTTTTCAGTGCATTTGCTTCTTCTTCTGTTATTTCCTTATCGCTTTGGGCAGCATCACTCCATTGTCCATAAAGAGCATTTATACGGTCTTGATACTGACTAGCAACTAACCCTGCCATGATTGACTTACGTAAATATCCCTCAAAGTTATCACACATATCTTCAAAAGAAGTATCCATATCGGATAACTGGTCAATAAACCCATTGTAGAAGGAATCAATATCAACCCCTGTCATGGCTTGATTAAGAGCATCCCTCAGTTCATTCGCTTCATCTTTACAGGCTACGATGCTATCCAAATTTTCACGGATTCTGGCATCAATCAAGCTCCATGCTTCCGGCATTCGGGACTGGATGATGAACAATTCATCTCCTGACAAACTATACAAGTCTGTCATGGAGCTTATTGATTTACCTAGGATGTCGCTCATCTGCTCAAAACCACCTACTGCACCGACATTTTTGTTAGAATGCCATTCTGCACTATGAGACTTCCAACTTGCACCGGCACGTCCAGAAGCGGTGGCAATCTTTTGAAGATTAATAACTTTCTTCTCGTAATTATCCAACGCTTGGATAGCAGATTTTACAGAAGCAAATCCACCACCAAAAACTATCCCCTCCTTGCTTTTGTCAATAATACGATCATAGACCTTATTTATTGCCTCAAGCTGTTCCTTTACTCCTTCATAATAAGCGGTACCGTCCGGCCCCCCAAAGAAACTGGATATAGTTTTAGTTATACCGGCAAGAATCCCCGTAGTTGATGAAATTATACTGAATGGCTTTGTTAAATCAATGCTTTCAAGCCCGTTCATGATTTGCCCTAATCCGGAAAGAGCACCGGAAATAGATTCGGGGACCTCAACACCTAGATTTGTAAGCATATCAACTAAGTTATTACCGGCGTTTACCAACTGTTGCCCTTGTTGCCCTATACTATTAACCGCTTTTGTCAATTTGCCTTGCGATTCAAGACGCCCCTTCTGCGCATCAGATAAATTTCTTTCTGCCTGCTCCTGAGTAAGCAACTTAGTTATCAGTTTTCCGGTTTCATCAGTATATGTTCCAACAACAACTTCTCCACCCTCTTGTATTGTATTCAAATCCTCTTGCGCCTTTATTACGGCTTCTGTAGCATTTTTATAGCCTTCAATGCCTTGTTTAAGTTCCCCGAAAGGATTTCTTTCTGCAATCTTCAAATCAATATTACTGAATGCTTCTTGCAGTTCTTTTAAATCAGTCGGTTTTAAATCTTTCGCGGACTTATTTATTATCTCTTTCAGTTTATTACGCATCTTGGTGAGAGTTTCCGTAGACTGTGTATTCAAGTCCCCGAAAATATCTGCAAAATTGATAGTCTTCTTTAGTTCATCAAAAGTTACTTCTTTCAGTTTACTATCCCGTTCTTTTTTTAGAGACTCTTTTTCACCCTTGGTTGTAGCTTCTGCTATCTTCTGATTATATTCCGCATTGATAGCAGATTTCTTTTGTTGAAAGTTTCCATATTCAACAAGATACTCATTCCAAGCTTGCATCTCCTCTTTATAGGGAGCAATAGCCTGTTGTATCAACTCGTTTGATATTAACTCGTTAAACTTTATCGTATTGACCTTTACAATAGAAGGATTAAATGTTTTTTTCCTGTAGCTTTTATCTTTCTTAGCGTTTAATTCTTCCTGGGCGTCGTACTTATCTTTTTCAGCCCGAATGACAGCTCGGATATAATCTTCTTTCTGACGTTTTAACACCTGGATTTCTTTTTGGTTATCTAATTCGCGTTGAGCACGCACCTTAGATTCTCCGGACACCATAGCATCAATTCTAGACTGCGCTATTTGATTCTCCAAGTCTTCGGTTTGACGTTGGCTTTCTAACTTTTGTTTATCTAGAAGGATAGCATACTTTTCCTGTTCTTCATGTAATTTTTGTGCCTTATCATCCTGTTTGGAAAATGAATCATAAACTTTTAATTCTTTCTCTGCTTCTTTTAGTTTTTTGATATTTTCTTTGTAAGCAGTAACGACAGTAGCATCAATCCCTTTGAAATTTCCAGCATCCATCAATTTCTTTTGAGCCGAAGCTATTGAATCTAGTGCTTTCGTTGCATCATCTTTTTGCTTGGTCCAAAAGGCTTTATTTTGAATCTTCGCCTTTTTGTTTTCTTTTTTATCTTCTTCTTTCGCTTGTTTTTGAATCTTTGCAATATTATCTACAACCTTTTGAGCTGCATCAACTTCTATTTTAGCCCTGCCAAGTTGTATGTCATATTGTCCGGAATAAGTTCCACGTTTTGAATCTTCAGCAATTAAAGACTGAATTGAGTTATAATTACGTTGAGCCATAATCAATTTGGTTTGTGCTCCAATTCGTGCACGTCTCTGAACTTCTTCTGCGATCATCTTATTTAAAGAAAGGATATCCATCAATTTAAGTTTTTCAATATCCATATTCTTAAAAATATTTGGCATAATGCTTTGAAGCTTATTATATGCTATAACTTTCTCATAATTTGCAGAAGTCTCATCGCGTATCGTTGAAAGTAAATCTGTAGCACTTTTTTTCAAATTATCAGCTTGTTCGGTATATGCTTTGCATGCTTCATTATATTTTCTCTGTACTTTTTCAGCTTCTGTCTCAACCGTTACCACATGGTATATTGCGTAACCGAGCGTTGCAAATGCAGCGGCAGCCAGCACATAAGGGTTGGTTAGCATCGCTGCTGCATTTTTTAATTGTGCAATCGTTTGGGCTTTGAGAGCTTTTGTCAATAAAACACGTGCAGATGTGTTTTTGGCAATCATTGCAGCTTCAACGGCATACATGCCTTTAGTCAATACCAAGTTAGCCGCTTCAATAGTCCGCTGCTTGTTAACAATAGCTGTAACTGTTGCATGTACTTGTTTAGCGGTACTTATAGCCAAAATACTTCCTTTATATCCAGCGAGAGCCGTAGTAACGGTAACTATTAGGGCACCAATAGTTTTTAATGATTCCTGTGCATTTCCATTATCAAATGCCTTATTTATTGATTGTGCGGCACTTGATATTTGTTTTAAAATCTCTTTTCCAAGGGGACGAAGGGTAGCTGTTATATTATTTCCAAGTAGTTTCATTTGATTTTCGGCAGATGAAGCCATTTCTTTAAAGGCTGCTTCTGCTGCACCGGCAGAATTATTAACTTCGTCTAGATCGGAAGCTGCTTCCTTGGCCTTTTCACCAGTAAGCATTAAAGCGGCTTGGAGTGCTTCATCGGTACCCAACAATTCTTTCATTTTGGTTGATGAACCACCTGCTTTGTCATAAATAAGTTGTAATGCTTCTTGGAAAGTACGTCCTTTGAATGCAGCGTCTCCCAACTGGTTGGCTGTACCTAAGATAGCAGCACGTATTTTCGTCATTGCTTCCGAAGTGGGAACACCTTGTTTGGTGATTGATGCTACTGCACCCAGGACTTCTTTTATGTCAATGCCAAATGATGCAGCAATAGGCGCTGCCTGGGCTATACTTTTGCCTAGTTGACCGAAATCAGTCTTACCCAATCGAACGGTGGTAAATAACTGGTCCGAAACTTCCTGGGCTTTAGAAGCATCCAATTTATAAGCATTTAGAACTGTAGTTATAGCATCAGCTGCAGTAGCAGTATCGGTTACCCCACCAACAGCAGCTTTTGCGGATGCTTCCAACACTTTCATTCCGTTGGCTCCGTCATGTCCGGCAGATACGATCTGATAGAGAGCTTTGGCTGCTTCGTTTGCTTCAACGGGAATAGTACGAGTTATCTCCATAACTTGATTCATGTAATCCGTTAAGCTGCCTTTAATTCCATTTGAAAGAGTAGCAACTTCTTTCATGCTTTGTTGAAACTGTTTTTCAAAGTCGTATGCACCTTTGGCAGCTCTGGCAAATGCGATACCTGCACTAATGCCGATCCCACCGAATACATCGAAAACGGTAATTTCACTGGCCATTGCCTTAATGATTCCCATCGCTTCCTGACGCCCGGAATATAGTCCTGAATTATCTATGCCTGTTGCGAAATACAACGCTCCATCTTTGTTCTGAATACCCATATAGCATTTATTCTTAAAATATAAAGAGGAGCCAAAATTTGGCTATTTCAAGAAGAATAAGCATCTTTGCAGTGTCTTGACCAAGGACATTTTTTAATCTTGCAAATTGGGAGTTGATAAGCCTACAGAAAGTATAATATAGGCTATCAATTCCCTTTGCTACATAATCCAATTTGCAAGATAATAGATTATGGTCCTTGGTCGGAATAAAAGGGAAAAGATAGCCTTTTCTATATATAAATTACTACTCATTAGCGCCATGACCAAGGAAAATGAAGACGTATCCGTAGTGAATAAAAGTAGCTATACGGAAGAAGAGATTAAAGCTGTCTACGAGAAAGGGAAGAGTGAAGGAAGAATTGAAGGGATGCTCACTTATCAGAAAAGATTGATTAAAAATCTACAGCAGGATAATGCTTCTCTCAATCAGATGCTTCAAGAAATGAAAAAATAATCCCCTGTATCTTCACAGACACAAGGGACCAAAAACAACTCTAAATCAATTTAATAAAAAAACAGTTAACCTAATATATAAACACAATGGCAAATTACTTTATCTTTTGACTTTCCCGTTAATATCATAATATCTTTTCATCCGGATCTTCTCGTTTGGATTATCAAAACTTGGTAGCTCTATCCATTCATAGTCTCGTCCTTCGACTTCTCCGTCTTCATCAGTCGTTTTATTTCGCTCGCTCATTACAAAGGAGTACTCCTGAAGCAATATCTCTATTAATCCATAGCTACTATCCAGCGTCTCATTAAAAGTCAATCCTAGAGCTTCTTTTGCAATAACTAAGAATCGACTTTGGTTGTATCCTTCCAGCTTTGCAGATTTTTCTGAGCGGCTATTATCTCCGTCTCTCGTAGCGGGCTCACGTTCCGAAACATCGTGATAGAGGTGCAAAAAGGGTGATACCCTATACGATATATGATTGCGTTGAATAGTATCCGTATATCTTCCCATGTAGAATTGTCTGCAAGAACCTGTTTGAACCATTCCGGTGGATTGTTGGGCTTATTGTGAATCCCCAGGCAGACGACATCAAGAAGTAATTCTCCGTACTTGTTCATTAGCTCCGGAAAGTCTTCCGGCAGTTCCCCTTCTTTTACAATCATCCTATCGATATCTTCCTTTTCAATTTCAAGGAGAAGCGGGCGAATTTTAAACCATGTCCGGACGGTGATAGGCTTTATTACAATACAGTCGCCGGGGTTCTTCCCTTCAGGGATAGAATCTCGGTTTGTGAAATCAAATGGAATCTTGACAGGCTGGCCCGTTACAGATTCCGATTCTTGCTGAAATAAGTTTTTTATACTCATAATTTCCTCAAGGAGCCTAGCCCGTTGTACTTCCAAGCAATATTTCCGGTTATTCGCGACTAACCCTCAATACTTTCGGCTCCATCCTTCAAATTGTTTGTTCCTGTAGGTGGATTCGAACCACCGGTCTCTACTAACAACGTAGTGCTTTAACCAACTTAGCTATACAGGAAGCCATTTTACTCTTCAGCTCCGCCATCGACAACTGCTACGACTTCACGCATAAAGGCTGTCTGTTTCTTTCCGGCTGCCGTTATGGCTGCTTGCACATATACGCGTACAAGCAATAACTCTGCCTGTTCAGAACCAGGAGCCTGTGAAATCTTGGACGTAACCTTTCCATTAACAATGGTATAGATTACTTTTTTACCGGCTTTAGGCACCGTTTCACACTGGAATGTCTTCGATATAGAAGGGACATTGATTGGCTTCTTCCAGATGTTTTTACCGCCGGTCGTGTCAATATCACCACCCGCTAACTCCTTGAGTACTTCGTTAGAAGGGGTAGGAATAGAGAACTCAATATAATCTGTTGTATCTTTTACGAATTCAACAAACAAAGGTTCATCGCTCCCTTCCGTTTCAACCTTTATCTCCTTTGGGTCTGCAAAGTTGAATGCAACACTTCCTTTTGTCGGAAGAGGGAATTCTTTGAGGTCCGCTCCAGGGACACCGTCACCGACTGTTCCGAATTTAATACTGCCTACGCCCATAGCGATAGGTCTTACTTCTCCTGCCATAATTATTGTTCTATTAAAATTTCTAATCTAATATTTGTACAAGCGAATTTCTCTTTTAAGTCCGGCATTGGAACACTCCAGAGAACTGTCACTTCTTTACATGTACCGTCATTGCTATTGATTGAATCAAGCGATTTCCTAACCTTACGCCTAAGTTCCTTCATGCGCTGACGTCGGGGCATGCCGTTTTCATTCAAAGGGACAAAGATATTGACGTTAACAGGCACTTTATTAATGAAGTCGAGCTCATTCAATTGCAGGTGATTGATAACGATATGCTCATTAGTAACACCCGCTTCTGATGCATCCTTGTAAATCACAATATCGGTATCCGCATCGACCACAGCATCATAAACTATATCAACAGCATCAAACTCGTCCATAATTACATCTTACTAAAAATTAATTTCAATGAATCTCTTAGATACTTCTCACATTGCGTATTAGCTCCTGAAACGACCTCATACCCTTTAGCTTCCACTGCTGCCGCATACTCCATTCCTGCAACACCAACCAACACATAACCGCCAGTATGAGAAAGAGAGACTTCTTCTGCAAGCCTACGACCTTTGTACTTACCAGTTGTCTTGTCAGTCCCCTTATCGCTCTCCGTGAAGTTCTCTGTGAGTACCTCACCGTCTTTGGCAATCACATATCCGATAGAGGAACGAAGATTACCCGTATGGTCATCGAATGAAGCTCTTTTACGGGCCACCTCAATAAATTTCTCACCAGCACTTTGTAGAAGTTTTAGTATTCTTTCTTCTGCTCGATTTTCATAGTGTTCGAACCAACGTTCTAGTGACTGTTGGTCGAAAAGAGGTGTCATACCGTTTCTCATACATTAATCATTGAATGTGATTGATAAGGTTCCCAACAGATAACCGGTACATCAATACCCTTTGATTCGACTTTCAAACGCAAAAACTTACTACCAGCCGGCGGCTGCATTTTGGTATAGAAATAGCCATGTACTTGCGCTTCATCACCAGCCGAATTACGCTTGAGAACGATTCTTCCATCGCTTACCGGGTCATAACGTCCGGAGACAGATATTTCAACCGGTATTCCCGGAACCCATTCACCGTCAACAAGCCGTCCTTTAGCAGACATAGTTACTATCGCTGTATGTGGATACCGTTTTACCATCTGTTCCCTGCCCTTCCCTTGATAATGATTCGTTTCCCAAGCTTACCGGCCTTCTCCGGTTCCCCATTCTCTATATACAACTGCTTTGCAGTCTGGATATAGAAAGAACGGGGATGAGTAACAGAAAGCTTATTCTCACTGAAATCCTGTGAGTTTACCATCATGGCATACGTATCAGCAACGCAAAGACCGACTTGCTTCATGTTTTCAGCAGTACATTCCGCTTCGGGATTAATACCGCGCTTTACAAAGACTACCTTTTTCAAAAAGCCTTCCATATCCTCAATAGAGGGATATTCCAGTATTGTTTCTCTGATTGTTGCCATAATAGATGATTAATAACCCTCTTCGTCTGTTTTTTCAGTATCTTCGCCTTCCGTCCATGACTGGCCATCAGTTTTCATGATGTACATTGCATCAGGGTCATTGATTACCGGAATAGCGTTAGCTTCCGCTTTAGTCCACTCTTTGAACGGTTCCAGCTCAGACCACTTGCTGATAAAAACAAAGTCTTTTTTCAACGTGGAAGCTTTCTTCTTGTATTCAACAGAATGCTCTGCTGCAATAGGGCCATGCTGAATGTCACCACACTGCAAATCTTCCAAGAAACAAATGTTAGCGGATTCCCATGGATTAATCGTAATACGTTGATGAGCAGCATTCTCAATACGAACAGACGGACCTACAAGAACAATCTGAACACCTTCCGTATTCTCTTGGGCGGCAAGATACTCATTGATAACTTTCTTGGAGATAGTCAGCTTTTCTTTCTGATTAATCCAGCCCTTAACCTTTTCAATAACAGCCTTCTGCTTCTTCAATAGAGCAAATCTATCTTTGCGCATTACTACGTATTTGATAGTGACACCCTCGGCAGAAGCGGCAACTACGGTATCTTCAATATCCTGCAAGCCGTCGGCCGTTGTTGACTTAGACCAATCCACAGCAGCAACCTTCTTGTTTTCATTAGGCATACCACAGCCTACAAATTCTTCAGTAACAATACCATTGTTATTGCTTGAATTGAGGACGAATCCACCTTTAGACATCAACTGCATACACCACCATTCGAAACGACCACGAACAGCGTTATATACGAAGTCCTGGTCTTTGAACGCAAGGTCAAGAAGTGATTTCAAATCTGAATCGCCTTCACAATCACGGCTGAGTTGCTGGTATTCATTCCAATCACTTTCGTTCATACCCCGCTTTACAGCAGTCTTAGGAATATCACCTGACATCTTACCGATAACTTCACGTTTCTTTTGCGGTGCGGAAGAATCGAATGAAATAACGTCAGCGATAACTGGTGCACCTTTTTCGCCTGTAAGAGTCTCCCATTTCAGAGAGTTCTTCTGCTTTACACCGAAGAAATTAGGGAAGAACACCGGCTTGACCTTACGCGAGTTAAGGCGGGCGCCCATATTCTTACGGTTCACTTGTTTAATTAAACTTCTTTCCATATATAGTTATGAATTAATGGATTACACAAAACGGATAAAGTGAAGCAACGCCTTCATCGCTTCGTCAATTGGATAAGGCATTACTGCCTCATTTACAGTACCGCGTACCAGAAGTCCGGATTGCTGGTTAGCAACCGTTACATCGACCTTGTTCATTGTGATAACTTCCGGTACATACTTGAACTTAGCGGCTTTTGCAGCAGCTTTAGCAGTTACAAGCACTAACACATCATCTACTTTCGCAGCCCCAATCGGACCGGCAAGAGTTATTGTGTCATAGGCCGGGGCGGTCTTGTCGATTGCGGAGATTACATCGGAAGCTCCAGTTAAAGCACCGCCGATTGTAACCGCTTCCCCAACTTTAAACACATGATTCTTTGCTACCTGAATAGTTACTGCATCGGCAGCCGCAACAGCCGTAACTCTTCCAGTCTTAACAGTATGATAAAGACCATTAGCGTCCTTACCCACTATAACAAGCGGAGGAAGTTCATCAATGATTCCCTTCAGTTCCGCACGGGTAATAGTTCCACCACCCTGAATGTCCTCGATAATCTTTTCGATTCCGGGGGCATACTGAAATTCACTTTGCTTTTTTCTGAACATAGCTTTTAATTATTAATTATTATTCTTCAAGTCCAAGGCTGGCAGTCCCGTTATTAGCACCTTCCTCGTCCTCCATTAGTTCCAGCCATTCTTTCTCTGAACGTTCTTTGGGCTTGTAGGAATTAGGCTTGTAGCCACCGCCGGCGACCTCATCATCTATTACCGACTGCCTGATTTCAGCGTATTCTTCTTGCAACCCTTTAATCTGTTCTTCGATAGAAGTTTCAGAATTGACATCAATACGATTGAACCATTTATCAGGAAGCTTCGCTTCTGCAAACAGTGTTCTGGCGGACGCCTGTTTTGTAGAAGTTGTTAGTGTTGAAGCGACAGTCGAAACAGATGCGGTCAACTCGGAAATTTGCTTCTGTTGAGCTTTCAACAACTTAACAACAGAAGCAGGCAAACCTTCGAAATCTTCGTCCTCGTCTTCGTCCTCATCATCTTCTTCGGATTTTGCCGTTTTCTTTGTCTTTTTAACCGGTTTGATAGGTTTACCGTCCTTCAGACCATTATTCTTCTCGTACTCAGCGATAGCATCCTTTCTCGCTTTTTCTACTGCTGATGTATCTTCAAGGTCAGGAAGAATATTGTCCTTGAACAAGGCGACATAAGTGTCGATATCTTCTTCCTTTTCGATTTTGAATAGTTTCTGCACCTTAGCAGCGTACTTTTCGTTTACACCTGCGGCTTTCAAGCCCTTTTTAATTGCATCAATGATTGTCATAACGATTTTCTATTAAAATATAAGCCAATATAATTTTTCCATAAAATACTCACTTCTGAGAATTTGTTTGTTATTAAAAAAAATCGTATATTTGTCTCGGTGTTCACCCGAAAGGGCTTACACCCCACCTCAGGCAGATTTGATCATATCAGGTCTGCCTGTTGTATTTTAAAGTCATTCTGTATGATCTCATCTCTATGATAAGTCTTATCTTTATTACCTCTTACAATTGTCACACTTTTTATTTTACTTCTTTTTACACGGCTGTGAATAGCTGTACTGAGTTCGTTCAATGAGATATCCGATTCTATCCACAATACCACGTTATCTGCTTGTCTTGCAGCAGAACGTAGCAGATTATCTATTGAGCTTTTTGTAGCCGTCATATTCATTTTATATTCTTGTGCCACATTTAATGTCTTATTGAATGAGTCCGCGGATTTTTTATTATCAGGGTTTGCTATCAAAGCAATCTCATACCCATATTTATTCGCTAAATAGGATGCTACTTTTAAATTTTCTTCCTTCTCATTTTTACCATGAAGTGAACTGATTCGAACATTCCCATTATTAGTAGGATAAATATCAAATGTCTCATTTTTAGGTTTTACAACATTCTCTTGTTTTTCAGTTTTTTGTCTTACATGTCCCTCCTTTTCTTCTGATGTCTCATTTTCTAAAAAGTTATCCTTATACCAGAAAGTGGATTGTAGCTCGTTTTTATTCTTGGCAACAAAATCCTTTGCCGCTTGGGGAATATCCGTAATAGTCTGACCTTGCGGAACCGTATCATTCAGCAAGAAATCAGCAAAATCTTCCGGCTCCATGGTGATAGGAGTGGCAAAGCAGATACAAAAAGGATGAAAGCCTGTAAACTTGAACGTTTTCGGATATCTGCCGACCATTGCATCACATATCCTACATGGGCCACGGTTATTGCTAGAACGATGTATTTCGATACCTAGTATAAAATCCTGTTTACTCCAACGTTCATAGTCTGCACTTCGATAAGCAATGTTCGTAGTTGTTGCAGATGTCCGGAGAGCATTTTTATATGCTGAACGATAAACCCCTTGCCCTGGGTGGTAATCTTTCATCGGTTGAGACAAAACTAATTCACCTTTCTCATTCCGGATCCTACGAAAGCGTTTTTGGGGATTTTGCAAAATTTGCCGTATATCACTACTGATTCCGTTTGCATTACGTCCGGCAACTACGCCACTATCAAGATAGAATTCGAGTTGCGATTTCGTTTGTTGCGTAATATTCCAAACTCTATCAGATAACTTGAATCCGTTAGCATCTATATCGTTCTTTAGAGCTTCAAATGCAGATAAGCTATGAGCGAACATACCATCTTTTGTTACACTGGAAATAGACATTCCCTTGATGAACTGGGAAATAAAATCATCATTCTTTCTTTCTGCTCGTTCCCAACCGTCCTTTTGAAATGCAGAGATATTAGCATATAGCATTGATTCAAGATTCAGCAGTTCCCGGTCAACTGCACTCTCTATTCCCTGATTACTTATCCATACATTGTTTTTCCCCGCATCAGACCATTTACGGAGATACGGGGAAACAGAAAGTATAAACTGATTAAAGATATTGGCTATTACGGCCTGCTGTGCAGCAATTTTCTGTATATGTTGTTTGTCGTAGAAAGAAAGTCCGGGCATAGATTATAAAGTTGCTCCAATAAATGAATTATTCTGTGCAGTCTCTTTTTCGTCTTGCTTCTTACGATTCAATTCTGTTTCCACATCGTCAGTGTATGGTGAATTCTTTATAATCGTTTCCTTGCTATTGAATTGAGAAGCAGTTTCAAGGTTCTTAAGTTCTTCAGCTAGATCTTGTGGGAGAATACTACCAAACTCAACCTCAATGTAGTTATCTTTTAATTGTGATGCATATTTAGTGTGCGTAATATTAGCCATTCCAGCCTGAACTATTGCCACTGTACGTTGAACTGCCGGGCCGAATATCTCCATTTGTTCAGATGCCTTAATCTCTGCATCAATCAACATAAAACGACGTGAGGTACCACTAAGGTTGCCAAGCCCCATTAGTTTACTCATAGATAAATCAGGACTTGAAGATCCGGAATGTATTGCATCATCTAACTGGTTAAGTTCAAGTGTTACGGATTCACAGGACTGTTGCCATGCTAAGTAATCTGCATCACCGTGATATGCATTACCGGTATCCGCATCTACTTCCATAGTAAAGTTTAACTCTTTGCCTACAGTTTCTTTGCTCGGAAGATTAGCCAAACCATAAGTTTTCAGTATCGGTTCTGAAAAGTAGTCATTAGTATCTGATAGGCGGGAAAGTCTCATTTCTTTCTTGTCTATCAAATTAGTGACATCTTCCCAATCCGGACAATCGACTTCGGCATATACTACCGGAATCTTGCCAAAACGATTCTTTATCTTTTTCACTTGCCAAACACCGTCCATAATACCGGAATAGATAACATCTTTCGTATAGACTTTCACGCATTCGCAAGTACGGCCATTGACTTCTGCATTGTACTTATAGATAAAGCCGTCCATATCGTCGTCTTCATCAAAGTGTGGATAAAATTCACATTCGACATTACTATCCTTGGGAGTAGATAAAATCTTAACCTTCAACTGGCTTTTTCCGTCATCTTTAGTGACAGGATAGAATACAATAGCTGCTTTAGTTTCAGACAATACTTTGCGAGCAAACTCTTTCAATACCGATTGCATCTTGAGCTTTCGCTTATAGACCTTCTTAAACTCATCAAATCCGTCATTCGAATCTTCTGCTGTGATAGTCATTTCACCGCCAAACAGAAAAGCAACAGATGTGCGGACGATCTTTTTAGGTAGGTTGGTTACGACCTTAGCTACATCGACAGTCTTGTCTTCTAGTCTCTTTGGCTTTTCGGCTCCTGTTTCGGGGTCAATTTCTACTTCTGTATCTGAATATACAGCAATCTTTTTAGACTCCCGATATCCAACAGACTCTTTACGACGGGTTCTATCTCCGTTGTATTCCTCCATATACTCACGAGGATTACGATTATCACGGGTATCAACGCATAAATCACCTACTATGCTACCGAAATCTTCATTTTTTAGAATATCCTTAATGTCTGGCATATATTTTCTCTTAAAATATATATAATTAAAAGGAATGTATTACATTTGCATATAAACTCTAAATTATAAGATGAATATGACAAAAAGTGAATATATACAATGTATTAGCGGTTGTGATAAAGCGATTAGTGCTATATCAAATACCTTACAAATCCAATTTCAATCTATAAAGTCTATTGATAAATCTGCATCTATAGACTCCGATTTCAATTTGAAATCCACATTACCAAATGACAATATCTTAAAAAAGACATATGAAAGTATATTAGTATCTCTTAATAACATAAAGTCACATAGGGAAACATATTTGGAATTGTTGAATAATTTGAATTAAAATTTATCCACGCCCCACCTTACGAGTAGATGTTTTGAACTTCAAGCCAAGCGATTCTGCAAATTCTGCAAGGATGGTCATTCCGTCTGGTGCATCGTCATGCGCGTTATCACCTTCACGTTTGTAATTGGTAAACGCTTTCATGAAACGACCGTAGTCTGATCCTTTGGAATATTCTGTTTCATCAAGAAAAGCACAATGCTTTTTTATCCAGCCAGCTTTCATTATGATACGTGTTTCCTTGTGCTGGGTTGTTGGCCGGGCTTGTATAACACACGATTTCTTTTTTGATGTAACAAGCTTACGCACATTGATAGCAAAGATACGACCACCATTATTTGACTCAATGCGTAGCTGGTCGCATTCGGTATCTATTACCATTTGTGCCAAGCGTGGTTCTGTGATTTCGACAGGATCTTTAGTGAAAAGAATATCGGTAATGAAGTATTTTGGACCAAACACCTTTGCGAATGGTGCGCAGAAATCATCATCTCCTTTATCGGCTGTATCACAAGCTCCAAGTGTCCCATCAGGTTTTTTCCCTGCAATATCGGCTAGTTTGAAGCGTATGAGAGACGATTTAGGGAATAGTAACCCTTTGGCTTCGAACGGCTCCTGCATATACTCGGCCATCCAAATACTTTCGTCTGTTTCAGAACGAAGTTCCCGGTAGTATTCCGTAGTATGTACATCGGCACAAAAGGTTTCATCGTTCTCATCAAGTGCCGCAATACGGATAATTTCATTATACTTACTGGCTTCTTCTATACGTCCGAGAACGTCATTGGAGGACCAGCGAGTACCAATATCAATCATACAGCAGCTTCCTTCAATGCGGGAATCGTGTGTACCTTGTTTCCATGACCATACCTTTTCATTGTTATTATCCGATAATGCATCTTCCAGACTCTTGTACAAGTCATCCGTCATGGCGAGCATTGATGCACCAAATCCAATAATGGTACCACCAACACCACCACCGAAGTAGGATACTTGTCGTGCACCTTCCACACTCCAGCTCTTGACATTCTGCTTATCACCCTTTAAATGGATATCGGGAAATATTTCTTTAAAACGCCTAGATTTCACAACATCTCGAGTATCGTATGATAGTTTATTATAGAGAGTATCCGAACAACAGTTACGCATAACTGACTCTTCCGGAAAGTGTCCGTACATCCAGGCAATGAATAGAGAAGATATATAAGACTTTCCGGCACGTGGTGGCATACTGACAGCAAGACGGTAGATTATGCCGGCAGAATATGATTCATACACACGCATGAACGCTTCTGCGACCTTTTTTAGGAACAGACGTTTAGAGAAAAACTTCGGATCATAGTACAAACAAAACGCCCAAAAGTCTTTCTTTGCTATTCGTTTGCGGAGTATAGTAGCAGCTTTTGCTTTACGAATCAATATATGTCTTTTACTCTTCTTCTTTGCCATCAATTATAGCCTGTAGTTGTTCGTCACTCAATTCTTCCAATTCATCACCAAGGTTCACATTTGCATCAACTTCTTTTTTGTCTCTCCATTTCTCCGGCTGCCGGTTCTTCAGCCAGAATATAGCGGCTGTCGTATCAGGTGGGTAATGCTCAATATATTCTTTTGAGTCTGTTATTCTTCCTTCGGATGTTGCAAATTTTGTTGCCTTACAGGAATAACCGATAGCACGATTATATAGCCGAGATGCAACGTTCGCATCTGCAATATTCTTTCCTTTTTTTAGGGACTCAAGAAATTCGGGATAGTCTTTTTTCCATTTGTTTAAAGTCTGTACAGAAACAGAGAAGAACTCGGCGAGTTCTTTATCTATTGCCCCCAATAAACAAAGCTTAAGAGCTTGATCGGCATACTCTTTTTGGTACTCCGATTTACGCCCTCTTTTTTTCTTCTCGTCCGGATTCTTCTTCTCTGTCATAAACTAACAATAACTAACAAATTGTGATAACTCTTGCCTTAACTTGGATAATCTTCAAATTAAAATATAAATAGGGGCTACTTTTTACAGTTCTCTGGAATTATTTTAGGAATGGCATTATTCCAATTAATATTATGGTGTAGGCGTCTATACACGCTTCCCATTGGGCGTATCTTTGTGCAAGAAGGAGCATACATAATTGTGTAGAAAGACTTAACATAAGTCCCACTATCCAAATAAATATCAGTCATTCCGCCATTTGATTGTTGAGTTGCTACTTGATTCAAAGATACATGTGGAATCTGAAAAAACAAATTTCCTCTACTTCCTAGTAAAGTGTAGGTGTTTACATCTTCATTAATTTTACCAAAAAACTTAAAAGACATGTTTGTATCACAGATAAATGAGTTCATAGCTTTCCGTTTAAGTAATTCACCACGAACTATATTATTCTCCTTTCCTCCGATAAAATCTCCTCTTTGAGCTAATGCAACAGCCAAAGCACCTGTTTTATTCTTGAAATCAATTAGAGCATCAAATACTTTATCAAGATTGAGAATGTTTTTCTGCTTCATTTCACCATATTGATTATAAGTGTATGAGAATTCCGTATAATCATCATCTAACTCAATAAAATATTGGTAGCCTTTTTCTTTTGCTATTTCAAAAGAAGCATTTCTCGCATAAATAATAACTCGACGATCATTGAAGTTATCACCCTCATCTGTTTCTGATGCTATTTCTTTTTTGTCGAATACATATATGTTTTCGTAGTTTTTGCGATAACGATTTATCTTCGGATCTTCATTATCTAATACTATGATAATATCACCTGTATAGCCACATTTCCGTAATGTTTTTATTGTATGTACATTGTCAGGACGCCCATGTGTAAGTATCAATGCAACGAAGCTATTATTTTTCATCATTGCTATAATCCTCCAAATATGAGTCTGACAATTCTTTCTTTAAACAAACATATCCTAGTTCAATAGCTTTATTAAAATCTATAATGACAAGAGCTGAATTTTCCATTAAATTTTGAATGATGTTGTTTGAATGAGCATAAAATTCAGCAATTTTTCCATAATCGAAAACAATGTGCCTTGAAGCTGCAATCTGAAGAAAATCTTTAGTCTGCTTGTCTAAATTACACTCCTGAATTTGTTTCATCAGATAATTGTAAGTTTCAAGATTATAGAGTTCTGATATTGCAGGTTTATTACCAGTCGGTGTGTAGATTGGAGATACTATTTTTTTTGTATAAAGATTATTATTTTTCTCATCGTCAGAATTAAGGATATCAGTCGAAAGTTCGATCTCGTCTACTGAAAACTCCCAATCATTCAATACATCAGGCGAGAAGTTTTCTATCACTAACTTCCAATCGAATTTAGAAGTATCGGAAGTATGATTGTCCGCTAAGGCAAGCAACCTTCTTTTTTCATCTTCCGTAGATAAGTCGGTACGCTTAATAACGACTAACTCTTTACCATCGGACTCGATAATTCGTACTTTGAGTCCTAACTTTTGGGCTTCCTCATAGACACCGTTTCCAGCGATTAACACACTATTCCGGTCAGCCAACACGGACCGACCGGCTCCACATTCAACAAGGCTTTTGTGGATAAGCCGCTTGTTTTCGTCCCCATGGATACGATAGTTCCGGGGATCAATTTTAATTTTTTCTTTTTCTTCCATGACCAAGGAATTTCAACTAAAATATAGATTCCTGGGTTGTTTCCATTATTATTGAACAGATGTTTTAGATGATAACTTCTCTATTGATATAATCTACTATATTATTTAATTGATTAAAAGTAAGTGCTGCAGCGCCTGATTCTATACTCCAGTGTGACAAATCAAAATCCAAAACTTGGTTACCCTCTAAGCATTTGGAGATAGAATAATACTGTTGCCAAGCACCAGTATCATATACCATTTCTCTATAATATGCAACTTTTATATCGCTATAATATGGTTCAAATATTATTTTTTTCTCAAAAAATGTAGCTAATGTCCAATATTTACCAACTATTTTTACGAATTCGTCGAATACGGGATCTATATCAAAAAGATTGAAGTTAAATCCAAATGCTTTTAGTAGGGCTAATAACTTTATAAAATCTGAATTTGAGGTAATATATATACCTGATAATTTTTTACTTAAATAGATATTCTTTACTCTAATGAAGTTATCAGCATTACTTATGCGATTCTTTATTATGCGTAAATTATTTTTTACTGTATCTTTTTCATCCATCGATGAAATAATCATATCTGATAGTATGTCACAGATTTTGGGGTATTTCACCAAATCCTTATCCAATAGAACATTAGTGATATACCATTTCAATTTGTCCTTTAAAGAATAGATATATTCTTTACTGTTTGAGAATTTGCTTATATAACCTGTAAAATCAGTATTATCTCCATAAACATGGGCATATATCTTCTTGATATTATTAATATCGCAGACAGTGACTATTTTATCTAAGCAAAATTTGTTATCACCGCAGGTTTTATCAACCCCATATCTATCGAAATGAGCAGAGAAAACATTGAGTATTCTAAAAATATGAGCAGGGTCTATTCTGTCAAGATCTTCTATAATCAAAACAACTTTTTTAGTAGGATTTAGCTTTCTATATTCGCATATTATATCGTGTATCAATTGAGAAATACTATCAAATTCATATATTGATCCTTTTAGTGAATCAAATTTGGTGATATATAATTCTGATGTCTTATCAACTGACTTAAATTGTTCTTTATATTTATCAAACTTGTCTTTTATGTTTTTTATTTTTTTGATAACACTACTTATACTTATATCCACTCCGTAAACGTTGATTTTGGGTATCAAGTCTATAATATCTAAAATTGCGTCTTCTGATTTATTCATAAAATAAGAATAAATTAACGATGCATTACTTAACTCTATTTCATTAATGTTGATATCTTTATTCGATAGTAACCTAATCAATATATCTCTTTTTATTAGTTCAAAGATATCTTTATTGTCCATTACCTGATAATTTACAGGATATATTGGAATGAACAGATATTCATCTGAATATTCTTTTATAAAGCTACTAATGAAGTAGCTTTTCCCATCGCCGAATTTTGCTGATAATATACATCTTGAATTAGCATCAAGATATTGTTTAAAGTCCTTAAGATAAGGTTCTATTGGAATCATATTTTCTTCTGTAGCCATGTCTTTGTTATTTTTTACCAAAAGTAATAATATTGCAAATTAGAACAATGAACTTCCATTAATTTTCTTTCTAATAAGTTCCTGCACTCCGTTATAAATCTCATATAGTTGTTTCAATGTCTCCGGACCTTCCCAGTCGGAAAAATTACCGTCCTGGAAGAAATGAAACTCAAAAACACGAGCTGCTACCGGACCTAAATCTAGGCTTTCAAATGTATCTCTTACTAAATGCAGTTTATTTAGTATTTCAGCATTTCTATCTTCTGATTCATCCGGGATATCTTCAATATCCTCCAGTCTGGAGTAATCTACATTATCATCCGTAGGCAAAGACTTATACTTGTTCCTGTATTGGGAAGTCGGAGATGATGCATTTAGTTTTATCATCTTCAAAACAAAGAAATCAAGCTCTGTATAGCCATTTTTTCTTGTTTCAAGTAGTTTGTCCAGTAACTTGTTTTTCTTTTGAAGGAGCGAACAAATGACCTCATTCAAGACATCTGTCGCTTCATCAGGAATGCTGGCAAGCCCACAATGATACAAAGAGTAATCAAGCCAGCGTTCGTAGCGTTTAGTTATGTAATTATTTACTGCTTTACTTGCCATAAGCACAAAGATTTTATATATTTGCTGTTCCTAATAGCTATAAGCTTTGTGCTTATGAGAGTGGTTGGCGAAATTACGCCAGCCGCTTTTATTTTTGCAGTTCTTCGTACACCAAAAGCACACGTTTACATCTATGTACCTCTTTTAATTCCTTTCGATATACTTCGATATCATCCGTTAAATCTTGTACTCTGTTAACTACGGACTTGTTTAAAATGCTATCTATTAACTCAACTCTTGTAACTTTGTATTTCATATTGTTTCCTCCCAGTCATAGTTCCATAATCCTAATTTTCCTCTTACATTTTCAATTGGCTTTTCAAAGAGAACGGGATTAGTGAGTACCCAGTTAGAAACACCTTTATCCGCCCATATTGAGGGATGATTTTGCACACAGTCTACAATCTCTACACTACCGATGATGGAGCCAAAAGGAAGATCATTGAAACCTATACGGCTCATAGGTGTATTGAGCACCTTTAATCTTTGGTTTGGCTGTAAACAACCAAATTTAGCAATATCTCCCTTTGCACTTGAATGTATAAGTACACGTCCACGAAAATTTGTTTGCCAACTCCGGTTCTCAATATCTTTGATACCGTGAACGATCAATGAGGCCCACGGCTGTTTTACTGTCAATACTTTAACTCTCATTTTCTTTAGTTTTAGCAATGTTATAATTACACAAATACATCCCGATATCCATTTCGGCTACATCTGGAGGAGGAATACTTTCACCGTAAATCTTACGTAGAGCCTCTTTATTGCCTCCCCATGCTTTCCAAAGCACCATGGGCTCATACTTATCAGGCAGATATGGAAATAGCTCACAGAAGGTCTTGAAGTCCTGTTTTGCTTTTTCTCGTTCTTTTCTGGTATTTTGAACTCCCGTTACGATATCTTTAATCAAGTTCTCATTACGGGCATAGCCAGTTTCAGCCTTTTTTCGTGCAAGCTCATTTTCTCTATACTCAATTTCGCGTCGCCTGTCTTTGCAAAATTCGACAAGTGCTACCATGATCGCTTGATTATTGATCTTCGATCCCCAGACGAATTGTCCGCGGCTGCCGTTCTTTAGCTGGGAGAAGAAGATACATAACTCGGCTAAATTCAGGTACCAGTAGCTAGATAGTATCGACAGGGCTGTTTCTGCCAGCTGGGCATTAGTCAACTCAACACCGGCATATCTCAGCACAGATTTCAAATGCTCGGTAATGATCTCTACCGATGTTGAGTTGCTAAAGCTCCTGTTTACATCTGCCAAAGTGGGTATATTCTCTGCATTAGCCACATCTGACAATGAGACATTACAGTTTAGTTGTGCGATTGTACCGCTCCATTCAGCGACCAATTGAGAGGCTGTCGATCCAGCTTGTAAGGCCTGCTGTATCGGTGTTAGTTCCTTTCTGATCGCTGTCTTCTGGACAATCTGTGACGGACTTAGCACTACCTGCAGTTCTGTTTTTATTAGTTCTCCGTTCATCTTTCTTGTTTTTAAGCTCAATTTTCAACCAACTAGCAAAATGGGACATAGCATCTTTGGGAGACTTCGCTGTTTCGCCTTTATTCTGTTGCTCCATGAAAAACTGCTTCAAATACTCGTAAAAAGCTTCTAGTGTAAAGTCATTGTAGCCGGAAGAACGAGTATTCATCGTTACTGTTTCCGCCCATGATTGATTTGATTTAAGTTCAGCATAGCAATCATCTAAGGACTTATCGAAGAAGCTATCCGCCGGAAAAAGTTCTCCCACGCGTATATGTGGGGGAGAAGATTTTCTTTTATTTACTTTACTTTGTTCATTATCACCTACATTTATTGAGTTATTGACGTCATTAATCCAAAAATCAGGGATAATTTCAACATCTTTCCTTTTTGAAGTGCAGCTTTTAAATCTATTTTGAATACCACGGGAAGATAAAATATGGAACTTTCTATACAGGGTGTTATCGAATAATTCCACTTGTAGGGCCTTCTTCACGACTTCACTTACAGCGCCCTCGGATACCCCGACTATATCAGCAATATCAAAAGGCATTTCTTTGTCCCACACGATGTAATACCCTTTATCCTTGTAGATATTACATAGCAGGCAAATTAGTATAGTGACAGAATTTGGGCCACAAGCATTTATTATCTTGCGTACTTTCCTATCAGATAAGAAATCTGTATCTAAAGGAAAATAATCCAGTCCCTGTTTTAATGGTCTTGCCATATTTAGATCTTTTTTATGCCGTCAGCTTTTGACGTATTAAGTTCATATTCTTTGTTACGAGCCCGATAATGCGTTCATGATACTCGGTGTTTTGGTTACAGACACCACGAGATTGAACAATACTTAACGTCTTCAAATTGACCTCGACTGTTTCAACATGTTTCTTGCCTATTCGGGCAGAAAGAATGAGTGAATCCTTTTCTTTATAATATTTATTTGTAAAGACGCAATGGTGCATGATTTCACCTTCTTGTTGAAACTCTTCAATACTTTTGAGCGGTACTACGACTATTTTACCATCAGACATTTTTAGGTCAAAGAACTTCGATTTTTCTTTGATATAATTCTCTGCATCCTTCTTGAGTTTAAGCAATTGTTGCATTTCTTTAGCCTTGCGTTCTTTTTCATCATCACGTTTCTTTCTCGCCACATACAAGTCATGAGCTTTTTTTAGATTCTTAGGACAAACGTAATGAGCGTTATGCAGATCTTTATGATAATGATCTAGTAGTTTCAGATAATCAAACCACATCGAAACATCTTTAATCCGATATTTATTACGAAGACAAATTTTTATAGACGGCCAATACATATCAATCTTGTAACGGTGTCCCTCGTAATAATCTATTAATTCATAACGTCTTGCCTTTAGAAGTGTTTCAGCCTTGGGAGAATGGGGAATTGTATTGGTGGCAGTAAGAAATGACATACCGCGTAATTTACAATCTATACCCATTCGAATATACTTAGGTCTAAAGACAGAGGCCGGATGATAGCGTTCGCAATAAATATCATTGCTATAGTTGTAATAATATGATCCAACAACTTTATTCCGTATCTCCAGATCTCCGTACCAACCACTGAATCCCGTATTATTGGCACGAGCTATTACTTCCCGGTTACCGTCGTCTTTTATCCAATGTTGTAGTATCTCACGAATATAATAACGAGGCTTTGTTTCTGCTCGGTAATAAGCAATCAATTCAAAACTTCGGATAATTTGGAATTCCTCACAAATTTCTGCCTTGCCAATAAACATTGTCTGTTTATTGATACGCTTCCTCGACTGTTCTATTTTCAAAGACGTATCACAATGAGGACAAACAGCACGTTTACGTTTTACAAGTTCCGGAGCGAAGCGTTGGCCGCACTCCATACAGATAATACGTGACTTGGTTGCATATCCTATATGTTTCAAACACTCATTCTTAGCCCAGTCAATCATCAAACTCTCAATATTAGGCAGCTGGCTACTCAAATTAGCAACTCTAAGCTGTAATTTTGTTCTTGGTCTCATAAGTCTTCAAATAATAAAAATTGTCCGGTAGGTATTTCCTTTTTCTTTCCTTTACGTTTATTATTAGCAATCTGCTCCGGTTTGGTCTTCTCAATAGATGGTATAAGTTCTTTTTTCTTTTCAGGTCGATTAGAAACAACTGCTTTTGTTGCAGGCTGCTTACTAACTTTGGTATCATCTTCATCATAGTAATGAACTGCCAATCCGAATACTTCATCGTCAGACATACATACAACACTACCACCGCGTTTTTTTGCTTCTCCTATGATATAGTCGTAACATTCATCAATATTCTTGTTTGGCTTTGTGTAGGAAGTGACAAAGAGGGGATCACTCTTTGCTCTCTCTTCCAAATACGATTGAATAACCTGTTTAGGTGATTGGTATTCTTTTCCCATAGTATCAATAGTTAATAGATAAAGGCATTAATAAATAAGTCAAGCTACGAACTTCTTCATCGCAGCGAGTAAGAATTGAGGCTTTCGACGGGTCACTCATAGTAATAGCAATATCCTCGGAGGGAATATTGTTTATCATTTCGATTAAAAAGCTGCTCTTAAAGCCAATTTCAATATCACAACCCGTTCGTAGAGCAACAGTTTCTTCAGCTGATTTACAGAAGTCTAAATTATGGGCTGTAATTTTAAGGGAATCAGGACAAAACTTGAGTATCACCAGAGAAGAGTTTTCATCACAGAAAACAGATACGCGTTTTAAGGCTGATACAATATCGGTTCTTTTCAATACTGCACGGTTGGGTTGCTTTTGAGGGATGACAGCACGATAATTAGGGAACCGGCCTTCAATCATGCGGCAGATTAAACGGTATGAATCAAACTCAAATAAAATATTAGTCTGATTTACTGATATTTCTACTTCCATGCAATCTTCCGGAACAATATTAGAAAGGACTTTGGCAAATTTACTTGGCAGAATGAAGGCTGCCCGTTCCTTGCGCGTATAAGCGGAAGGATTCTCAATCATCGCAAGTCGGGTACCGTCTGTTGCAACAAATGAGATAGTATCTAAATCTATATCAAAATAGACTCCATTCAGTACTGGACGTAATTCGTCATTGGCACTGCAAAACAATACTTGCCTTATTCCATATAGCAAGTCATTTCCTGATACAAGTAATGGGGTAGCAGTATTATCTGTACTCATTGTCGGGTATTGATCTCCTTTTTCAACAGGTATAGAGAACTTTCCATTAGCATATTTGACTACCAATTCTTTTTCGTAGAGATGAATAGTTAATGGCTGCTCCGGGATTTCTTTTAATCCATCAAGTAATGTTTTGGCATTAGCCATAAAAGAACGATCAGTAAAGTCTGTTTTACCGTCAATATTGGTAGAGATACGCCCGCCTTCTTCTCCTGCTGTAACTAGGATGATACCAAATTCATCGACGACAAACAAAAAGTTGTCATAGGCCGGTATTGAATTTTTGGGCTGTATGATTCGCCCGATTGATTTAAGCTTATCTAATAAAGCTGTTTTTGAAACTGTTATTTCCATGCGTCATTGTTTTGTGGCGCATAGCGTAAAAATGAGATGAGTTTCAGTAATATGAACAATTGAAGCATATATGTGCAATAAAAGCCGGATAAAATCATTGTTTTATCCAGCTCAACACCATTTCGATTGCAAATATATATAGAGTTTTTGTTTTTGCAAACGTTTCAGGTCTTTTTTTCTTCTTTTTTTTGCAATAAGTCCAAAACAGCACGATTTGCTTTATCACAAATACTATAATCTATATCAATGTAGATATCGGCCATTTTATAATCGTTATTCACATGACCAAGGCAGAAATCAATATCAGCTTTAGGAACTCCAGCTTTGTTGCGCGCCAAACTGGCCCAACTGTGGCGCGCCCAGTTCGTGGTGATCTTGAAATCGAGTTCTAAGTTCATGCAAATATCTTTCAGCCCATTATTGACTGCCCGCATAAAATTATTCAAGTTGCAATAGTTGGTATGAAAGTAGGAGAGGAAATAACCCTCTGTGTATTTATCAAGGAGGATGCGGAGTTCCGGTTCTATTTTTATCGAAAGCGGTATTTGCTCATGATTGTTCCGCGTTTTTGTTTTTGAACGTGTGTATTCCAGCCTTCCACGACGTTCACATGATATGCTATATAAATCATTGATATTGATTCCCATCATATAGAACATCATCATAAAGACATCACGAGCCATATTAGTACATTTCTTATCAGACTGAAAATCTCGGATTTTTAATAAGGTGTTGGTATCTATATTCTTTCGTTTTCTCCGATACTCCGGGATTTCAACTTTCTTGAATGGGTTGCCAGGAATCCTTATGATATCAAAGTCTTCGTTATTATAATAGAGTTTTGCCTTGTTATACAATGCTCTTATTCCCCTAAGATAATGGCTTACTGTGCCTGGTTCTAAAGGTGTGCCGGCAGGTCCGGAGTGATATAAGTCTTTGATCATCTTATTCAGCATGAATGAAGTGATAAGTTTTATATCTATCTTTTTTCTTTTCATGTACCAACATAGGGTATCGATAGAAGATCTGTACCATTCGGCAGTTTTTCTCTTTTCCGTTTGAATTACTATATTTTGAGTAAACTCTACAAAATCTATAAATTCGGCATCAGGAACTAATGATTTTTCTATTTCTTCTTTTAAGTCCTTACATGACATAAATTGGGTTCTTTCTTGTCCTAACTTCAAATACTCTCTCCTGATCTTTTGGATATACGCATTTATTTCGTACTCTATCATTTCACTGTTAGGTACGTTGGGTAGGATCCGGCCGGAGTCGTCCATGTTTTCTGGGCGGATATAGTAGCTGGTTGCTATATACTGGGATTCTCTATTATGATAGATTCTAATTTTTATATTTGATGTTCCATCTTGTTTTATATGTCTTCCTGTTTGGAAAACGATTGCTTTAAATGTTGCCATACTGTTTTAATGTTTTTTTAATGTTTAAAATTGCATTAAACAGCTTGAATCGGGGTAAATTGGCGGGAAACTGCTTTATTTTCCACTAAATAGGTGCAAATAGAAAAACTTGTTCAAAGATAGTTCAAAGAATTATCCCTTTTATTTGCCCCAAAATAGGGTATAATTGGGTCTATTTTGCACAAACAAAAAAAGCCGATACAAACTGTATCAGCTCAACACCATTCAATTTTTCTTAACTTAAAATTTTCGTCGGGGTAGCGGGATTCGAACCCACGACCCCCTGCTCCCAAAGCAGGTG
>OGXJ01000328.1_pt1 | contig 38362 bp, 29 predicted proteins | sample 1576231 | NCBI WGS metagenome assembly OGXJ01 (sample SAMEA3541539, study PRJEB24748) | human gut metagenome | biome: human gut; feature: human-associated habitat; material: faeces | place: China | collected 2012
GATTGAGGAGACAGCGCTGAAAAAGGAGACCGACCGTCTGAGCCAGGAGCGTCTGGCAAATCTGCAGAAAGAACTGGCAGAGCTGCGCGATGAATTCAACACGAAGAAAGCGCAGTGGGAGAATGAGAAAAAGTCGGTAGAAAAAGTACAGAAGCTGCGTGAGGAGATCGAAGCGGTCAAGAATGAGATCAAGATGGCACAGCAGAAGTACGATCTGGAGAAGGCAGCCGAATTGCAGTATGGCAAGCTGCCACAGCTACAGAAGCAGTTGGAGATCGAGGAGGAAGCCGTGAAGAAACGCGACCTTTCTCTGGTGCATGAAAACGTCAGTGAGGAAGAGATTGCGCGGATCATCTCCAGATGGACAGGAATTCCGGTGGCAAAGCTGACGGAGAGCGAGCGTAACAAGACGCTGCATCTCGACGAGGAACTGCACAAACGTGTCATCGGCCAAGATGAGGGCGTCACGAAAGTGACGGAAGCAATCATCCGTTCCAAAGCAGGTATGCGCATCGACCTGAACATGATGATGAAGATGATGATCGGCAACAAGCTGCAAGGGGCGCTGGATCAGATCGCCGAGGGGATCGCCCGGGCGATGAACGCCGCCCCGCAGGTCTGAACGGACGGCAAACAAAGTCCGGCACAGCCCCTGCAAATCGGGCACGGCTCCGCAGACACGATGCCCCGGGGCGATGATTCCGGGCGGAGGAGGGATGTTTGCGGCACAGGCCTGGGAACACGCAGCCAAAGGCGGTATGACGCCATGCCGCAGGCTCAGGCAAGGATCACGCAAGCATTCGTCGGCGCGACGCGCACACGAAAACCTAATAAACGCACGCGATTATGAAACCGACAAGTTATCTATCAGCCCTTTTCCGGCCTTCGGCGCTTCCCGCCGGAGAACGCCCGCCGTGCGACTTCGACCTGATCAGCCGCTATTTCTACAACTGCCCGGCGGAGGACGCCAGCCATACGATCGACGCCGAAACCACGGCCGACCTCGACCTCAACGCCGTATTCGAGCGCATCGACCGCACGACCTCGAAAGTCGGGCAGCAATGCCTTTATGCCCGCATACGCACGCTCCGGGGACAGGAGGATGCCGAGGCTTTCGGCCGCAGCACGGACTGTTTCTCCCGCAACGGGGAACTTGCGGCCAGCTGCACCGAATCCCTCTCCCGGCTCACCGACGAGGATGCCTACGGGCTGCAAAACCTGATTTTCGACACACCGGCCAAAGTCCGTTATTTCGCCTGGGTATACCCGCTCACCCTGCTCGCCGTGGCGACGCTGCTCGCCGCCCCGTTCTACCCGCTGTCGCTGCTGCTGTTCATGGCGGTCTTCGCCGTGAACCTCTATATCCATTACAGCAACAAGCTCAATGTCTCGCTCTACGGCTCGGCCGTAAAACAACTTTCGCTGGCATTGCGCACAGCCCGGGAACTGGCTGTCGAAGAGGTGCCCGGCACGGAGGAGGCCACCGGACAAATCCGGCAGGTCGCCGAGGTCGAACGCCGCAGCCGCGTGGTCGGGACGCAGGGCGACTCCGCAAACGAGCTGGCCGCCATCGCATGGCTTTTCATCGAGCTGGCCAAAGTCGCCTTCAATATCGAGGTGATCCTCTTCCAGCGCTTTATCGGCAGCATCACGGCCCGGCGCGATGCGATCCACGGCATGTTCCGCTTCATCGGGGAGACCGATGCCGCAATCTCCGTCGCACGCCTGCGCAGCGAAACCCAGACCTGCCGCCCTCAGTTCGTCGACGGAAAATACCTGAAGGCCGAGCAGGTCATACATCCGCTCATCGACGGCTGCGTGCCCAATACGCTCGTCCTCGACGGCACGGGGCTGCTGCTCACCGGCTCCAACATGTCGGGCAAGACGACCTTCATCCGCACGCTGGTGCTCAACGCCCTGACGGCCGAGACCCTCGACATATGCTTCGCCGTCTCTTATACGGCACCGTACATGCGGCTGCTGAGCTCGATCCGCATTTCGGACGACATCGCCGAAGGCACGAGCTATTACCTGCAGGAGGTGCTGACCGTCAAACGCTTCCTCGAAGCGGCACAGGATTCCGCCCCCTGCCTGTTCGCCCTCGACGAACTGTTCAAGGGGACGAACACGACCGAACGCATCGCCGCCGGGAAAGCCGTCCTCTCGCACCTCAACCGCGGCCCGCACATCGTGCTGGTATCGACGCACGACATCGAGCTGGCGGAGTTGCTCGACAGCGACGGCTACGAACTGCACCACTTCCGCGAAGAGGTGGTCGACGGGCAGCTGGTCTTCGACTACCAGCTGCACACGGGGCCGCTGACGACCCGCAACGCAATCCGCATCCTGGAACTGTACGACTATCCGCCCGAACTGATCGCCGAAGCCTATGCGGTGCAGGAACGGCTGCTGAAAAAACCGGAATGACGGCCAAACCACGGGCAGGAGCGCCGGCCTCGGAGGGTCGGCGCTCCTGCTTCAGATTTTCGGTTTCTGGAGCATCCGGATAACCAGCGACGCCCCGTAGATCAGCATTCCGTACATGATCGTAATGAACGAAACCTTGAATCCGCCGAGCAGCAGCGTCGGCGAAATATCGCCCGCCTGCTGAATGACGTCAAAGGCATGGTACATGCTTAGAATCTGAAGGAAGATCCCGCTCACCAAAGCCAGCAACCCGATCTCCTTCACCCATGCCGGGGCTTTCCATGCAGCGAACAGCATACAAATCAACTCGGCGGTCAGCAAAGACATCTGGTAGGAACCGCCTTCGAAAAACAACTGGTACATACGATAAAATTTTAAACGGACACGGGACTATTCCCTGCAACAAAGATAGTCCATCCGGCCCCGAACCGGCAAAAAAACGGACAGGCGAAACCCGTCGTTGCGCGGTCGAATCCCGCCGTCCGCCCCACGGGAGCATTTTTCCGGGCTCCGGGACGACGGACATGCGGTTTATTTACCTATATTTGTTGAAACGGATCGTCGCATGAAACATTTCCTCCCCGTCGCATGGTGGCTCGCGGCCACGGTCGTCATCGCACTGGTACTGGTCAGCCTGGGCTATCCCTTCACGGATGCCCTGTTGCTGGGCGCGATGTTCCTGCCGGGGATGCTCGCCGCCCGTTATTTCGTGCCGCAGCTCTCGTTCCGGAATCCCCGGCAGGGGATTTTCGACGCCGTATACCTCGCCCTGGGCATCCTTTGCATCGAATACCTCGCGTTGATGCTGGCCGGGCGTTACATCCTCGGCGCAGGGGTCGGCCAGATGCCGGGGCTGTTGCTCAACCCCGTGTTCCTGCTGCTGATACCGGGCGCTTTCGTCGCCCCCGAGATCATGCTCGAAAACTACCTCACGGCCCGCTGCCCCTACGACAAAACGATCAGTTTCGTATCCGAGCAGCGGAAAATCACGCTCGACCCTGCGGAGATACTCTACGTCGAATCGAACGACAGCGAAGTCTGGCTGCACACCGCATCGGGCGAGGCCTACCGTACAAAGACGCGCATCTCGCAATGGGAATCGCAGCTCGACCAGCGCTTCCTGCGCATCCACCGCTCCTATATCGTCAACACGGCACACGTCGGCGAATACCACCCCTCGCGGGTCAACGTCGGCGGACAGGAAATCGAAATTTCCCGCAAATACAAGGACACCGCACGGCTGCGGTTCGAGTCCCCTGCGGGCGAATAACGCCCCGCAACCCGCAAACGGGAATTATTGCCAACACATCCGGCAGTGCGGCCATTTCCCCGACGGCATAAAACCCCGATATTTGCATTACGGGAACAATGAGCCGGAGAAGGCCACATGCCACCGGGAAACTTAAAACAGGGAAAGTTATGAAACAATATGATGCCGTCATCATCGGCTTCGGCAAAGCGGGTAAGACCCTCGCCGCCGAACTGGCCGCACACGATTGGAGCGTCGCGATGGTCGAACGCTCGGACAAAATGTACGGGGGAACCTGTATCAACATCGGCTGCATACCGACCAAAGCCCTGATCCACAGCGCCGGGCTCGCAGCCGCAGGGCATCCGCTTACCTTCGGGCAGCGGCGGGATTATTACAGGGATTCCGTCGCTTCGAAAACGGCGCTGGTCGAGCTGTTGCGGGACAAGAATTACCATAAACTGGCCGACAACGCCCGCATCGACGTCTACACGGGCGAAGGCAGTTTCGCCTCACCGGAAGCCATCGCCGTGAAAACCGCCCGGGGGACACAGCAGATCGGCGGCAAATACATCGTCATCAACACCGGCGCCGAGACGGTAATCCCGCCCATCGAAGGCATCGCGCAGAGCAGGCGGGTCTATACCAGCACCTCGATCATGGAGCTCGAAGAGCTGCCGCAGCACCTGGTAATCGTGGGCGGCGGATACATCGGGCTGGAATTCGCCTCGATGTACGCCTCATTCGGATCGAAAGTCACCGTGCTCGAAGGGTTCGCGGAGCTGATCCCGCGCGAAGACCGCGACATTGCGGCCGCCGTGCGGGAGGCGCTGGAAAAAAAGGGCATCGAATTCCGCATGGGCGCACGGGTCGAATCGGTGAGCGACACCGCCGAGGGCGTCACGGTCGCCGTCGCCGACACGCAGACGGGCAGAAAATACGAAATAGTCGGGGACGCCGTGCTGCTCGCCACGGGACGCCGCCCCGCCACCGCAGGGCTGAACCTCGCGGCCGCCGGAATCGAAACCGACGACCGGGGTGCCGTCAGGGTCGACGCACACCTGCGCACGACGGCTCCCCATGTCTTCGCCGCAGGCGATGTGACGGGCGGGCTGCAATTCACCTATGTTTCGCTGGACGACTTCCGGATCATACGCGACGTGCTGCTGGGCGACGGAGCCCGTACCACGGCCAACCGGGGCCCCGTCCCCTATTCGGTCTTCATCGAACCGACGCTCTCGCACGTGGGCATGCACGAGGAGGAGGCACGCAAGGCAGGGCGCGACATCCGCGTCAACAGGATCGCCGTCGCGGCATTCCCGCGTTCTCGGATACTGGGTTCGACGGAGGGTGTGCTCAAAGCCGTCATCGACGCCAAGACCGACGAGATACTGGGGTGCACGCTCTTCGGAGCCGAATCGGGCGAAGTCATCAACACCGTCGCCACATCCATGAAGCACGGCGTCACGGCACACGACCTGAGCAATTCGATCTTCACCCATCCGAGCATGAGCGAATCGCTCAACGACCTGTTCGCCTGACGGGAACCGGGATGGGGCTCCGCCGGGCATCGCCGGGAAAGTATCCGGGGAAGGGTCAGGGGAAGGCACCGAAGAGAAAGCACGGGGAAAGCCACGGGGGAGGGCGGGGAAACCCACCGGTTACGCCGGCCAGAAAAGACAGCCGGAACGCCCCGGTGTCACCGCAACCCTATGATCGCCGCCGCGCTACTTTCCCATCGCCGCCGCCACGCAGCGGATCGTCGGGAAAGCATCCCGCAGGTTGCGGGCGACCTCCGCGGGCGTACACCACGCCGCCCGCTCGATCCCCTCTTCGAGCTGGGGCACAAGCCGGTCACAGGATGCCGTGTGAAGCTCGTACCAGTGGGTGCGTTTCAGCTCCCAGCGTTCGGTCTTGGGGAAATAATAGGCATGCAGCGTATCGCACAGGGGTCGCACCACCCCGGCGCGGACACCCGTCTCCTCCTCGATCTCGCGGGCCGCGCACTCCTCGATCCGCTCGCCGCATTCGAGGTGCCCCTTGGGTAAGTCCCAGCGGCCGTTGCGGCGGATCATCAGCCATTGGCCGCAATCGTTGACCACCACGCCGCCCGCCGCCTCTATAAGCGCGAACTCCGCGGCAAAGGCCCCGAACGCCGCCCCGGGATCGGGCGTGACGACAGCCGCCTTGTTGTACGATTCGAGAATTTTCGTTACCTTCGCTCGTGATATGCCACCGTCCGGTGCGGGCGTCACGGCATACCAGTCCTCGCCAGGGGTCTTCGCAGTGAAAACCACGGCTTTATCTGCAAAATATACGGTATAGTCCATGCTGGCTCGATTTGAACGCGAAAATACGAATAATATAGAAGAAACCCCGACCAAAATGAAAAAATTACTCCTTTTTATGGCTATTGCAGCTGTGGGACTGGGCGCATGCGACGACAGGCGCCCGCAACCACTTACGATCGACAACGCCCTGACGGCCGACGAAATCGCCGCAGGCAGGCTCACCCCTGAGGTGATGTGGAAAATGAGCCGTGCAGGCTCCTCGTCGCTCTCACCCGACGGCAAGACGCTCCTCTATGCGCAGACCGACTACAACATGGCCCAGAACCGCGGCGTGACGACCCTCTGGGTGCAGGATATGGCATCGGGCGCCGTAACGCGGCTCACCGACACGGCCTCGAACAACGCCGCCCCCGAGTGGAGCTCCGACGGGCGGAAAATCTATTTCCTGTCGGATCGCAGCGGCTCAATGCAGGTATGGCGGATGAACGCCGCTGGCGGCGACGCGACCCAGATAACGGGCAGCGGCGGGGGCGAGGGTGTCCCCGACGTCGAAGGATTCGGTGTCAGCCCCGATGAAAAACACATCTGGTGGGTACAGGCCGTGCAGACGGCGCGGCGCAAATCGTCGGACGTATACGAGGACATGGACAAGTCGAAGGCCCGCATTTACGACGACCTGATGGCCCGCCACTGGGACTACTGGGACGAAGGCTCCTACCGCCATATCTTCATCGGCGAACTGGGCAAGGGCCTCGTGACGGGAGGCACGGACATCATGCCCGATGCACAGTGGGACGCCCCGCTGGCGCCCTATTTCGACATGGCCGAAATCACCTGGAACAACGCAGGCACGATGCTGGCCTATACCTGTAAGCCGCTCACCGGCACCGAATACGCCGTTTCGACCGACTCGGACATCTTCGTCTATGTGCTCGAAAGCGGCGTGACGCAGAACATCTGCAAGCCGGTCAATGTCAATACCGGGGAGCCCGTCGCAAGCGACAAGGCCGTCATGGCCGGTTACGACAAATACCCCGTATGGTCGCCCGACGATACGAAAATCGCCTTCCTTTCACAGCGCCGCGCAGGCAACGAGTCGGACAAGGCACGCCTGTTCCTCTACGACTGCCGGACGGGCGACATGCAGGATCTGACGGAAGATTTCGACTACAACGCCATGAACGTCGTCTGGGAGGACAACGACACGATCTGGTTCATCGCACCGATCGAGGCGACGCACCAGCTCTGCCGCATCTCACCCTCGGTAGGCGAGGTCGAGGTGGTAACCCGCGGCGACCACGACATCAACGCCTTCTCGATGGCCGGCGATAGGATCGTCGCCGAAATGTGCACGATCTCGATGGCCACCGAGTTCTTCGGCGTCGACCCCGCCGACGGCACGCTGACGCAGCTTTCGGCCATCAACAAACCGGTTTACGACAACATCAGGATGGGCGAGGTGCAGAAACGTTGGGTGAAGACCACCGACGGCAAGCAGATGCTGACGTGGGTGATCCTGCCGCCCGATTTCGACCCGGCCAAGAAGTACCCCACCCTGCTTTACTGCCAGGGCGGCCCGCAAAGCGTCGTGTCGCAGTTCTGGAGCTACCGCTGGAATTTCCAGCTGATGGCCGCACAGGGCTACGTCGTCGTGGCGCCCAACCGCCGCGGCCTGCCCTCGTTCGGGCAGGAGTGGCTCGACCAGATATCGGGCGACTACGCGGGGCAGAACATCCGCGACTACCTCTCGGCCATCGACGACGTGGCCGGGGAGCCGTGGGCCGACGAAACCCGCATGGGCTGCGTCGGGGCATCGTACGGCGGCTACTCGGTATTCTTCCTGGCCGGCTGCCACGAAAAGCGTTTCAAGGCGTTCATCGCCCACTGCGGCATCTTCAACTTCGAGTCGATGTACGGTGAGACCGAAGAACTGTTCTTCATCAACAACGACTACGGAGGCCCCTATTGGGATCGGTCGAACCAGGTCGCACAGCGCTCCTACGCCAATTCGCCGCACAAATTCGTCGACAAATGGGATACTCCGATCCTGATCTTCACGGGTGAATACGATTTCCGGATCCCCTACACGCAGTCGCTCGAAGCCTTCACGGCCGCCCGCGTGCGCGGCATCCCGGCGCGGCTGGTGGAATTCGAAAACGAGGCGCACCAGGTCTTCAGACCCCAGAACTCGCTCGTCTGGAACCGCGAATTCTTCGGTTGGCTCGACAAATACGTGAAATAACGGGCGGGGGCGTCCCCGCATCGCAAGGCCATCCGGATTTCCCGGATGGCCTTTTTTGTCCACCATGCATCCTTTTACGTTCTTTATCTCATCATTTCAGCCCGATCGCTATCCCTCAAATCGGCTGGTTCATTGAAAAAATCCACCGGTTCGTTGAATTTATTTTCATCTGCCTTCGCATAGTCCTATTTTTGTTCTCGACGCTAAAAAACATTTGACTATGAAGACAGTAACCACCAATCGGGAGGGGAGACCATGCTATGTCGCACCCCTGCTCGAACAGATCGACGTGCAAACCGAGAAGGGGTTTGCCGCATCAGATTACCCCGGAACCGGGGGAGTAGGTCCCATGGGCAGCTACGATGACTATTACGACAACGAATAAACAGCAGCTGCCATGAAAAGATTTTACATTTCCATTCCGGTTCTCCTTGCAGCTGTCCTCGGCGCAGCATGCAGCAATTTCGACGAAACGCCCCCTAAGCCGGGTGCAAACGAGGCCGTCGTCGGGCTCCGCGCCGACATCGTCCCCCGCCAGCAGACCCGCGCCGAGATCGACGTAGACTTCGAAAACGGGCTTTCAGGCTCGTGGAACGAGGTGGACATCCTCGGGGTCATCCACAAGGCGCCCGGCAGCCAGGACTTCTCCGCCCTCGGGCAGTTCGCCTTCGACCCGGAATCCCGCACGTTCAAGGGCACGCTGCCCTCCCAAACCGGCGAATGGCACTACCGCGCATTCTACCCGCACAACGGTACGGCGAGCGTCTCCGGATCGAAGACCACGGTGACCGTTCCGTTCAGCGCGCTCCGCACGCAGGAGGGTAACAAGTACAACAGCGAATACGACCTGCTGGCGGCCGATGCGATCCTGTACCCGAACGCCGCCCCGGGCATGACACCCCAGGGCGAAGCCCTCAGATTCAACCTCAACCGTTTCACGACGATCCTCGCACTGCGCATGCAGGGCGGCGCAGCGTCGGAAAAGGTGGCTTCGGTTATGCTGACGGCCGAAAAACCGATCGCTTCCGAGCAGCTGACCTTCGAACTCCCGACGAGCGCATACGACATCGCCGCGGTCAACCCCACGCTGGTCGCCGAGGGCTCGTCGCCCGCCGGCGGCACCGTGTCGATCGACTCGGAGCGCATCACCGTCACCTACAAGGACGGCACGGCACCCTCGGCCGATCTGAGCGAGACGTTCTTCAACGTGCTGCCCGACGAGAACTACGGGGAACTGGTCTTCACCGTCTGCACCGACAAGGGCAACACCGCGAGCGTGACGGTAAACCGTACCACGCCGATGGTCGCCAACTGGGTCTACACCAAAATAGCGACGGGAACCTTCGCCAAAGCCACGCCCCCGACCATCGAGTGGCTCGGACACGACCTCTCGCAGCGTTACGAGCTGGCAGACACGGGCAACGAGGCCGATATCGAGGTCAGTGTCCCGGGCGGCATCCGTAAAATGGAGGTGGAAATCATCGCCCCGGTGCTGACCGAAAGCGGATTGCTGGAGCTGGCCGGGCTTGCCCCCACGATGGAGCTGACCGCCCCGGCGACCGAGAATATGGCCGAGATGCTCACCCAACTCGGATTCCCGACCCCTTCGCAGCTGCTCGACCAGCAGTACGCATTCTTCCAGATCGGAGGGCTGATCGACCTGCTGGCCATGGTCTGCGCCGAGGTGACGGAAACCGCACACTCCGACTTCAGGTTCACCGTCACGGACAACGCAGGGCAGCAGACCACGGTCACCCTGCAATACGCCAAGACCATCGCCTCGGCGATCACCCCGGGCGCGGCCTACAACGACGACGCGAACTTCTGGACGAACACCGCGACGCTCGCGTGTGTGGTCGCCCCGGAAGACTTCCAGCACACGACGGTCGAATACAAACGTACCGACGGCACCTGGCAGGCAGCTGTCAAGGGGACGCAGAATGCCGAAGACGGGACTTTCACAGCCACGATCAGCAGCGCCTACAACGCCGACAACACGATGATAAGCGAAACCGGCATCCGCCCCGGCCACCGATACGAATACCGGCTCGTCATCGACGGCACGACGAAGGCTTCCGGCACGATCGACCTCACCGCCGAGAAAGGCGACCCCATCCAAAACGGCGGCATGGAGGACTGGAGTACGACGACCCTGGGCAGCAACAAAAACATCGTATATCCGAATGCGAGCGGCAACAGCTTCTGGACATCGGGCAACAACGGACAGACCACGGGCCTATGCACCAAGAACGAAAACATCTGGATCGGGAATACCAGCGGTTCCTACTGTGCATACCTGAAGCCGAACCTGACCTCGATCGGGTCGATCAAGATCTTCGCTGCCGGCAACCTGTTCACCGGCTCCTTCGACTATACGGTTTCCATATTCGGATGGAGCGGCGGAACGGCCAGCTTCGGTTCGCCCTACGCATGGACTGCACGTCCCACGGCGCTACGGGTCAAAGCCAGGGCGACGGTCGGCAACATTCAGACCCTGGGGGCGAAGAAGAACGAGCTGTCCACCTCGGACATCTCCCCCGCACGCATCTTCGTATGTATCTGCGACCGGGACACCCGAATCGACAACGTATCCCAGACCAAGGCGCTTAGCGGGGAATATAACATCAGCGGGACGTTCGAACCCTCGGACGCCGGCATCGGCATCCTGGCGTACGGCGACCACAAATTCACGGCCTCGACCGACGGTTGGCAGACCATAACCATCCCGATCGTCTACAACGACCGCGACGCGACGCCCATCCCATCGAAGGCTTACAACATCATGATTTCGTGCTCCTCGGACTGCTACGGGGCATTCTTCTGCGGCAGCCAAAGCAACGAACTGTACGTCGACGACTTCGAGTGGATATACTAAAACCCCGGCAATAACAAACCCCGGCGGCACCACGGCCTCCCTTTCGAAACCTCCCTGCACCTGCGGGGAGGTTTTTTGTCGTATCGGGCGATATGACAACAAGTTATGGGGCTCCTGCGCCCTTCCCGGCGGATCGGCACACATACGCGAGGACGGGAAATAGTGAAACAGCGGGCGTTTATGATGAAATTGCCCGGGTTCGTTGAATTTATTTTCATTTGCGGCTGCGCAAACCTACTTTTGTTATGTCACTTTAAACTTTTGCATATCATGGGAATTGAATTAGCCAAACGAGGGGGGGGGAAATACTCCGTCCCTACCATCGAAGTAATCGAGATCACGACTGAAAAGGGATTTGCCACATCACCGGTAGGCGGGAGTGTTCTTCCGATGTCCTATGACGACAGTTACATGGACGAATCCGACGAAGCCTAACACCTCAGCGCCATGAAAAAATCCCTCAAACTCCTCTTCTGTGCAACGGCCCTCGCATCGCTGGCCGGCTGCAACAAGTTCGACGAAGCGGACACCGCCCCGGACTCCGGCAACGGTTCGCTTATTAAAGTCTATGCCAAGGTCGCCGAGAACGACGGCACCCGCGCCAACATCCATGTCGGCGAAAGTGCCTTCACGGCCGAATGGGAAGCCGGCGACGCCCTGGGCATCCTGCCTGTCAAAACCGGCGGCACGGCACCGGCCACGGCTGCCAAATTCGACTACAACACAACCTCGGCCGCATTCGAAGGTTCGCTCAACGATTTCGCAGCGGGCGGCGGCAATTACTATGCCTTCTTCCCCCACGCGAAGGTCACCGGCACCACGGCCAACCTCCCGTTCGGGAACCTGCGCACGCAGGCGGGCAACGATTTCAACAGCTCCTACGACGCGCTGGTCGCCACCCCCAGGGCATACACCGCTGACGACGAGGCGGGCAAGGCCGACGGCAAAGACGTCACCTTCACGCTGCACCGCCTTACGTCGATCCTCAATTTCTCCATCGCCACGCCGGCCGACAAGGTGAAATACCTGCTGCTGACCGCCGGCGGGGAAACCCAGAAGCTTTCGGCTTCGAGCCTCGATTTCGGCCTCGAAAACGGGGGTGCCGAGACAGTTGCCAGCCTCAGCACAACCGACCAGTCGAACGTCATCGCACTGCAATATACGCCCGATGCGGCGGGCGGCGACCACGTCGAAGCCTTCTTCAACGTCCCGGCCGACCTCTACCCCACGCTGACGCTCGACGTAATCGACTCCGACAACCAGATGGCCACGGTCACGGTCAACCGCACCGAAGCCTTCAAAGCCGGAACGCTCTATAAGAAAACGGTCACCGCCCCGCAGTTCGCCTCCATCGCGCCCCCGTCGCTCGTATGGCCGGGAGAAGATATGGATGCAGTGCATGATATTACAAAATGCGGAACAGATTATCAGGCAAATATCAAAATTAATGCCCCGGGCGGAATTGCCAATCTTGTAGTTAATGTTTCTTCCGAAATACTCAATTCTCTCAGCATTAACCAACTCAATCTTTTCACTGATAAAGTACTATCAGAAAATTTACCCGTATCATACGAAGATGACCTCGGATTAAGTTGCTGCAGCCAAATACAGTATAAAAAATCCATTGATTTCAATATCACACTGCTGATTCCATTAATTGAGTCCATTGAAGCTCCTGCCGGCAGCATGCATGTTTTCGAGGTAGTTGTAACAGACCTCGCAGGACAAACTACGACTCAAGAACTGAAATTCCAAATGCCAACAAAAGTCTCGCTCGAAAAAACAGACCTTTGGGCTAACACAGCATCTCTGACTATCAACAACATAGATAAAAATGCACAATCCGTATCTTTAGAATATAGGATTAAAGGTGAAACGGAATGGAATACAGCAGAAGTTGTTTCCAATAGTGACGGGAACTATACCGCTACAATCAAACCGACATGGACATCTGGTGAAAATGAAGCAGGGCTCACTATCTACACTGTAAATAACAAAACAGGCCTCTTTGCAAAAAAACAATATGAATATCAGTTGTTGGTAGACGGTATTGTCCTTGAACAAAATATATTCACTCCTGCAAATAATGAAGGTGATCCTATTTTTTCGGGATTCTCGTCAAGCTCAAGTTGCTTCACAACCTCAAACACATCTTCGACCTCTTGGGGGAGCGGGAATAATACATTTGCTCAGAGTCTTTGCACATATGACGAAAGTACATCTGCAGCATACATGCAGGCAAAAAATCCAGGCATTGGCTCCATCCAGTTAGCACCGGGAAATTTATTCACAGGAACTTTTAAATTCAACGGAATAGTTAAACAAACAGGAACGGTTAGCTTTGGACAGAAATTCACTTACTCAGCACGACCTACCGCTCTCAAACTTTATTATAAAGCAGAGATCGGAACTGTAACCGCAGCCGGCACAAGCACTTATATTAATGTCGATGAGCAAGATCAAGCAAGTATTGTCGTATGCATTACCGACTGGAGCAACCGCCATGCAACGACTGCGGGAAAAGGAACCCCTTCCGGTGTATGGAATCCGGCGACCAAAGTGGGACTGAGTGCGGAGGAGAAAATCATCGCCTACGGTGTGGTATATCCGAGTCAATCTGTTAAGGATATGACGGAATTAATCATTCCACTAAATTATTATGACAATTCAAGTGGGGCACCGACCGGAAACTATACTATCGTTATTTCATGTGCAACCAGCCGATATGGAGATTACTTGAATGGATGTGCAAGTAATAGCCTATACGTCAAAGATTTCGAGTGGGTATACTGACCCGCCGGAATATCCGGAAGGCCAGAGGCCTTTATCCCCGACCTCCCTGCGATTGCAGGGAGGTTTTTTCTTGCGGCGGGGTATTGCCGCGGCGAGCCGCCGTGCAGCACGGGCGGTCGGTACACAGCCCGCGGACGGGTGCATCCTGTGCCGAAAAAGACAAAAAAAAAGGTTCGAACAGGTTCGCCGGACAGGGTGTTCGTGATGAAAAACCGGGCATTCGTTGAATTTATTTCCAAGATACGCGCCGCATGTCTATTTTTGCACATTGCCAATAAAAAACTCATACCCATGCGCATAAAATTCCGGACATCCCGACCCATGCAAACGCCTCGGGATATTTCATATACCGGTAATCCGGCCGGCGGCACAACGGCACATCCCGCCGTACACCCGGCAGCGCACGAAGCAACCGACAATCCCGAAAACATCTTTTACCGAACGATCCGGACTGCTATGAAAAAACAACTTATATATCTATTGGCATCGGCGGGCCTGCTGGCCGCCGGATGCTCCACGGAAAACGCCCCGGAAACGACGGGGTACGGCACCCTGTCCGTTAGCTGCACGGCCGACACGTCGATCGACACGGCTTCGGCCGAAGCTTCAGGCACGCTCGAAGCGCCCGCAGCCGGCGCTTTCTCGCTCACGGTAACGGGCGAAACGGGCACGCAGAAATGGGATACGCTCACCGAGTTCGAGCAGAGCGAAACCGTCTTCCGGATGGGCAGCTACACCGTCGCGATCGCCCACGGCGACCCCGATGCGGAAGGAGCCGGCAAACCTTACTATTATGCCGAACAAAAGATCGAAGTGCTGCCCCGGCGCACGGTAAATGCAGACCTGACCGCCACGGTGGCCAATTCGCAGGTGGTAATCCGCGCCACAGAGCAGTTCCTCGCCTATTTCCACGACGCCAGGTTCACCGTGACGACGGCCTCGGGCAATGAATTCGCCTTCACGCCCGACAGCGACCCTGCCGACGAACCGGTGTTCGTCAAGGGCGGCACGCGGCTCACGGTGACCGGCACGGCACGCCGCCAGAGCCCGACGGGCACGGGGGAAGGCCCCGAGGTGACTTTCTCCGCCCAGACGCTCGACGCCACGACGCCGCGCACCTGCCACATCATCACCTACGATGCCAAAAACGCGGGCAGCGCCACGCTGACCATCACACTCGGCGACAGTTACACCGATACCCGGACGCTTGACTGCGAGGTCAACGAGGGAGCCATCGACGATACCGAAAAGAAATAAAAACAGGGAAAGATATGAAAACATTTACCAAATTTCTTACGATGTTAGCGGTTGCGGCACTCTTCGCGACCGGCTGTGTAAACGAAGAGCCCCCGTACAAGGAGGATCCGAACCCCGAGCCCGCCGGGACGACCGGCTATCTGTCGATCGGCAACCTCTCGATGACGGTCGTCTACGACGAAACCGAAATCCGTCCCGACGACACGTCGGACGAGACGCAGGCCGCACGCACCGCATCCGGGACGCGCGCCACGGCTCCCGACGTGGACAGCTTTATCGTGGAGATCCTCGACGCCGACAACGCGCAGGTACTCGAAATGACCTATGCCAAGCTGAAGGAACTGCTCAAGACGCCGATGGAAATGAAGGTGGGCGTCTACCGCATGGAAGTCCGCTCGAAAGACACGATGCCCGGCGTGGACTGGGAATACCCCGTCTACGGAGCGACGAGCGAATTTACGATCACCAAGGCACAGACGACCTCGCTCGGAGAGGTGGTCTGCACCCTGCAGAACATCAAGGTCTCGGTGGAATATTCGTCCGAGCTGGCCGATATGCTGGCCGACACCAGCAAGGCCACCGTATCGCTGGGCGACACCAGCCTGGATTTCTCCAAAACCGAAACCCGGGCGGCCTATTTCAAACCGCAGGCACTGGAAAACACCCTGGACTTCGTATTCGACGGCACTTTCGCCGACACCGATGTCCCCGCTAAATTCAGCAAGCAGATCACCGGGGTCAAGGCCGGGCAGTGGCGCAAGGTTTCGGTCGTAATCGGCTACGCCGACAAGGGCAACATCCTCTTCTCGGTCAAAGTCGACAACAGCATCCTCCAGGACAACAAATTCGTCGTCGACGGTACGGAAAACCTCGGGGAAGAGCTCCTCGAAGACCCCAACGCCCCGGCACTCACCTGGCCCGGGCACGACATGACGCAGCCCTTCACGCTGACCGACGCCATGTTCGACGCGGAGGGGAACTGCATCGAGCCGTTCGCATTCGACCTCTCCTCACCCAACGGCATCGAATCGCTGCAAGTGACCGTCGGCTCCACCAACAGCCAGTTCCTGGCGTCGATGGCCGCCATCCAGTTGCCCGAAACATTCGACCTCTGCGCCCTCGACGCATCTTCGGCGGCAGGGATTATCCTCAAGGGCTTCGGCTACCCCGTAGGTAGCGAGCTCAAAGGACAGACGGCCAAGAGTTTCAACATCGCAGGACAGATCAGGGCGCTCTATGAATTCGACGGTACGCACACCTTCGCCTTCACGATGACCGATGCAAAAGGCGTCTCGTCCGAAGCCGTACTGACGCTCGCAGTCGATAAAAGCTCGGGGCAGACGGGCCCCCGGATCACGTGGCGCGGCTACGACATCGACCAGCAATACGAAGTGCAGAAGGACATGGTGATCGACATCGACATCGAGGCCGACAAAGGCATCAAGTCGTTCTTCGTGACGATCGACTCCGAAACGCTGAGGCCGCTGCTGCCGGTGATCAACCTGCCGGAGAAATTCGACATCTGCGACATCCCCGACGAACTGGTCGAAGTCCTGCACGGCGAATTCGGGTTCCCGATCAACGAGCAGGTAAAGAACCGAACGTCGGTGACCTTCTCGATCACCAAATTCGTCGAGATACTGCTGGAAATCCCGGGCGAGCATAATTTCGTCCTCGACGTGACGGACAACGATAATGTACTGACGCACAAGACTGTCAAACTCATCGTCCACTAAAGCCGACCGATAATGAAACGATATATCTCATATTTTGCCGTACTGCTCGCGGTGCTCCTCGGCGCGGCCTGCTCGAAAGACGACTCCGCCGCGGGCAGCGACAATCGCACGGGCGTGCTGGCGATGACGGTCTCGACCCGGCAGACAGCCGACACCGGCGAATACGACCCGTTGCAGCACCAGACCGTCTACATCTACAACGACGAGGGCGGCCTGCTGCGCAAATACACCTCGGGCGAAGCGCTCCCCGAACGGCTGGAACTGCTCTCCGGAACCTACCGCGTAGCGGTCGAAGCCGGTGAGGAAGCCCCCGCCGATTTCACGAAACGGTTATACAAGGGCGAGGAGACGTTCACCGTCAAACCCGGCGAAACCACGAACGTAACGGTCGTCTGCCAGATCGTGAACACCGTCGTCGAAGTGAAATTCGACGATTCGATCGCCAAGGAGCTCGACCCCGGCTATTCCGTATGGATCGCCGGAGGCGAGAAAGTCGACGAAGAGGCAGCCGAAGCGGGCAGCGTCCCGGCGCTCAGGTTCACGGCCGAAGGGACGGGTTACTACACCCTGCCCGCAGGCATGACGTCGCTGGCCTGGCTCTTCCGCGGAACGCATGTCGAGGGTAAAAACGTGGAAATGGAAGATTACATCACCGACGTCAAAGCCGGCGGCAAATATACCCTCACGTTCAAATATTCGCCCGACCTGCCCGGTTTTATCGACTGCGTGCTGATCAGCGTCGACCCCGATACCGACGACCGGGACGACGAAATCGTCTTCAGCCCCGATCCGGCCGTCATCAGCGAAGGGTTCGACATCACCGAAATCCAGAAGTACCGATCCGGAGAGAAGAAATACCGGATCATGGCCTTCTCGGAACTGACCCGGTTCACGGTTTCGGTAGGCGACAAGAGCTACGACGCGCTCAACGGCACGACCGAGGGCATCTCCCTCGAACCGGTCGACAAATACAACGTCCGGCTGACGCTCTCCGATGCGTTCTTCGCTTCGTGCCAGGCCGGCGACCAGAAAGTGACGCTCCGCATCGAGGACGCCAACGGCGGTTCCTCGGAGGTCGCTACGACCTACCGCCTGGAGGGACTGGTTCCCGTAACGGCGGACGACTACGACCTGTGGGCCAATACGGTCACGCTGCGCGTGGTTTCGTTCACGCCCGGCACCACCGTGCAATTCGGCCTGCGCAGCAGCGGCGGCGAATGGCAGTCGATGGCCGGGACGCCGCAGGGCGACGATTTCATCACGGCGACCTATGCGCCCCAGTGGGAAGAGAAAACCACGGCGGACTGGAGCACTCCGGCCACGGTACTGCCCTATTCGCGTCTCAAAGAGGGCACCGGCATATCGGCAGGCAATACGTACGACTACAAAGCGACGGTCGGCTCGAAGGAACTCAGCGGCCGGTTCACGGCCGCTGAGGGCACACCCATGCCCGACGGAAGCCTGGAATCGTGGAGAAGCGCCCAGCAATTCCCGGGCTCCGGCACCAACTATACCTTCTGGGGCAGCGGCTACAACTCGTTCGCCAAGGAACTCTGTACCCGTGACGAGGCGATGCCGGGCCGGGTCGGAACCTACTGCGCGAAACTTTCCGCAACCTATAATTCGCTGGCAAAGGTTCCCGCCCCGGGCAATCTGTTTACCGGAGATTTCGCCATCTCGCTCTTCCCGATGGGCGGCAACGTCTCTTTCGGCAAAAAGTTCGCCTACAACGCCCGCCCGAGAGCCGTCAGGTTCAAATACCACGCTACGATCGGGGAAGTCAACTACAATCTCCATGGCGGGAAAATTCCCGTCGGCGAAATGGACAAGGCGCGGATATTCGTCTGCATCGTGGACTGGACGGCCCAACAAAAAGTATTTGCCGGGACAAAAGCCCCGACGGGCACCTGGGATCCGGAGACACAAACCGAAGCGGCCAACGGTTCCATCATCGGATATGCCTCCAAATTCATCGAAGAAACGACCCAGGGCGATGAAATGGTAGAAGTTATCTTACCGATAAACTATTATCAGGACACGGCGGCCGCTCCCGATGGGAAATACAATATCGTCGTATCCTGTTCCACCAGCGCATACGGGGATTACATGGATGCCTGCACCACCAACGTGATGTACGTCGACGATTTCGAATGGGTATATTAACGATTAAACGTAAACGCACGACAATGCGCAAGATAACCACCAGTACGCTCCTGGCACTCCTGCTCCTGGCAGGCACGGCGCCGGAGAGCCGTGCACAAGAGACAGACACCGCAGCCTCCCCCGCCCCGCTGGCCGACACGACGGCCTACACCGAAGACGGGGGGCGTCCGCAGACCGTCAACGAAATGCGGCGTCAGCGCGGCCTTACCGACAAACACAACCTCTTTGTCCCGCGCGGGCAATGGATCTTCGGAGGAACGGCCTCCTACTCGACCCACTCGAACGATACGTACAGGTTCCTGGTCGTCGAGGGCATCGAATCGAAGGGCTACACGTTCAAGGTCAGCCCGATGATCGCCTATGCCTTCCGCGACAACATGGCGCTCGGAGGCCGTTTCATCTATTCGCGCTCGCTGCTCAAACTGGACAAGGCCGACCTCAACCTGGGCGGCGAGGATTCCGACCTGAATTTCGAGCTGAACGACTGCTACTCGCTGCAACAGAGCTATTCGGTGGCCATGATCTGGCGCCAGTACATCCCGCTGGGCCGCAACAAGCGTTTCGCACTCTTCAACGAGATGCAGCTCTCGGGCGGCGGTACGCAGGCACGCTTTGCCAAGGACTCCCCGGTGAAGGGCACCTACCAGACGGGCTATACCTTCTCGCTGGGTATCTCGCCGGGTATCATCGCCTTCGCCACGAACAACATGGCCGTCGAGGTCAACGTCGGCGTGATGGGCATCAGTTACAGCCACACCAAACAGGTACACAACCAGGTGACGGTCGGCAAGCGCAACGCCAGCATGATGAACTTCAAAGTCAATATCTTCTCGATAGGGCTCGGCATGGCATTCTATCTCTAAACACGGCACGCACATGAAACGAATCATACTTTCCATTTTATCGGTATTCATCACGCTCGGCGCCGCAGCGGAGACGGGACAAGCCCTCCCCGCAGTGCAGCGGGCCGCTACGGCCGCAGTCGAAGAAACCCCCTCCGGCAAAGAGGGCAGCGTGCCCCCGGAAACTTCGGACACCCCCGGAACGGGCACCGAAGCCACGGCGGAAACAGCTTCGGGACTCGCCGCAGAAACGGGCACCGAAGCCACGACGGAAACAACTTCGGGACTCGCCGCAGAAACGGACACTGCAACCGCAGCGGGCACCCTCGGCACCCTCGGCACCCCGGCGGCACCCTCGGCGCAGATGCCCGCAGCCATGCCGGCCGAAAAGCACAAGCGTCCCCAGGTGGAGCGTTTCCTGCCCACGCGCCGCCGCATCGACCGCGAGATCAACAAACTCAAATTCGCCTACAAGGGCGAAGTGATGATGGGTCTTACGGCCTCCTACGGAACGGTTTCGAGCGACGACACCGACCTCATGCTCATCTTCGACAACATCGATGCGGATGCCACGATCGCAACGGTAAAACCCTTCGTCGGTTATTTTTACCGCGATAACAACTGCATCGGCATCCGTTTCGGATACAGCCACATGGGCGGCACGCTCGACAACACCTATTTCGATGCGGGCGAGGGCAACGACCTCTCGGGGCAGCTCCCCTACGTCGATCTTTCGAGCGACGAATACTCATTCGGCATTTTCCACCGTTCTTATGCGGGGCTCGACCCCAAAGGACGCTTCGGGCTCTTCGCCGAGTTCGAGCTGGCGCTCTCGACGGGACATTCGAGCTTCGCATACGACCCGGATCATAACGAAGGAGGCGCACCCAACCGCACCTACAACGACAAAACGCAGGTAAAGCTGGCATTCAACCCGGGAGCTGCCGTATACATCTTCCCCAACGTCTGTGCGACGATTTCGTTCGGGCTGGGCGGCATACAGTATACGAGCATTACCCAGAAGGATGCCGACGGCAACAAGATCGGTTCGCGCAAGGCTTCGAACATGCGTTTCCGGCTCAATATCGCGGCCATCAACTTCGGTATGACGATACATTTGTGGGACAAGAAAAAGCAGTAAACTATGAAATACCTACGCATACTCTTTTCGGCGGCGGCACTCCTGCTGGCAGCGTCGTGCATCGAGAACGACATACCGTACCCCACCATCGAGCTCAGCATCAGCGGCATCGAGGGCGAGGGGTTCACGGTGGCCGGCATCAGCCTCGTGAACCGTACCGTAACGCTCACGCTGGACGAGAAGACCGATATCCGCAAGGTCACCATCGACAAGGTGGAATTCGACGTCGCAACGTCCAACCCGATGATGACCGACAAGGAGAAATTCATCGGCCAAATCACGACTTCGCAGCCGCTGAGCGGGGAATTCGACCTGCGGGCGCCGCTCTACGTCACGCTCTCGCTCTACCAGGACTACGAGTGGACGATCGTGGCCGAGCAGCCCATAGCCCGGTCGTTCACCGTCGCCGGGCAGATCGGATCGACACTGATCGACACGCAGGCGCGTACGGCCACGGCCTATGTCGCCGAAGGCACCGACCTGAAGGCCGTCACGGTCACCAGCCTCAAGCTGGGGCCTGCCGACATCACCGCCTATTCGCCCACGGCCGAAGAACTCTCCGCCACGGGCTTCGAAACCGTGCGTCTGGTCGACGTCACCTATCACGGCCGTACGGAGCGCTGGATGCTCTATGTCCAGCCTACCGACGAAAAGATCGGCGTCCGCGACATCGACCTCTGGAACAACACGGCGGTCGTAACCACGATAGTAACGCCGGAAGATTATGCGACCGCCGAAATCCAGTACCGTCTGAAGGGTACCGCCGATTGGCTGGCGACGCAGAAGGGCGCACAGGACGAAAGCGGCATCTTTACGAGCACGATCGCACCCGAATGGACAAGCCTCACCAACGATGCGGGCATCCCCGTAAAACGCCTCGTCACGACCAAGGGCATCTACGCCGGGCAAACGTATGAATTCCGGCTGCTCGTCGGCGGGGAAGAAACCGAAACCGCCGAGTACACGGCACCCGCGGGCGACACGATCCCCGACGGGAACATGGAAAACGCAGGGCTTTCGTGCTTCACGAGCGAAAATACGAATGCGGAGTTCTGGGCCAGCGGTAACAACTCATTTGCCCGGTCGCTCTGCACGCAGGGCACCTACGCCGGAATGGGCGGCAGCTATTGCGCGAAGCTGGCCGCAGCAGCCCCTCCCGTTGTCAGCATTGCAGCCGGCAACCTGATGTCCGGTATCTTCTACAAGGACGGCCTGACGACGGGCGTAGTAGAATTCGGGCAGCCCTATGCTTGGACGGCGCGCCCTTCGGGCATGAAGGTGAAATACCACGCGACATTGGGCACGATCGACGCAACAAGCAAACATTCCGGGGCCCCGGTCGGCATAGGCGACCCGGACAAGGCGCGCATCTTCGTAGCCATCGTAGACTGGAGCAGCCGCCACCGGGTCGCATCCGGGACGAACACTCCCACGGGAATATGGGATCCGGCGGAAACCACCGAAACCGCTGAAGGGAAACTCATCGCCTACGGGTCGCTGTTCATCGACAAGTCGACCGAAGGCGACCGGATGGTGGAGGCTACGCTGCCGCTCAACTTCTACCTCCCCGAGGCAGGACGCCCCACCGGCAAATACAGCATCATCATTTCCTGCTCGACGAGCGCCTACGGCGATTACATGGTGGGCTGCACGACGAATGTGATGTACGTCGACGATTTCCAGTGGGTCTATTGACCCGACGCCGGCCAACTCCGCCGGCAACTACTCAGAAGATATTATAAAGAGAAAAGGCTGAACCCCTGGGTTCAGCCTTTTTGCTGTAGATTCAGACTTTTCAATCCCTGCCGGAAATTATCGCTGTGCGATCCGGCAGTATTTGTCATAGCGTCCTATCACGTCGTTCACGTAGGCCAGCGTCTGCCGGCTGCCGGTGAAACGTCCGCACTTGACCGCTTCGTTCTCATAATACTCGGGCTGCGCCTTGAGTTGCAGGTAGCGGGCCACGACCTCCCACGAATTGGGATCCTCGCCGTTGAGCCGTGCCAGGCGCCTCGCATCGTTCACATGGCCTATCCCGCTGTTGTACGAGGCCAGGATAATGCTCATCCGATCCTTCTCGGGAGTCCCCTCGGGGAAACGGAGCGTGTTCATAATCTTCGACATCAGCTTGTTGGCCAACCATATGTTGGTCTCGGGATTGGCGACCTCCTCGGTCGGGACGTCGAACTGGCGTGCCACCGAGGGCATGATCTGCATCAGCCCGCGAGCCCCGCTGCGCGAGGTGATGTCGGGCGTGAACCGCGATTCATGGTAGGCGATGGCGCTCATCAGGCGCCAGTCGTGGCCCTCTTTTTCGCTGATGTTGCGAATGACATTGTCATAGGCCGAGATCACATATTCGCCGTCACTGAGCAGCGAAGAGCCGAAATCGGCCGCATCATCGTTCAGCAGCATGTCGTCCGTCACGGGTGCGCAGAACTGGGCGTTAAAGCCATAAAAAGTTGTCAGGATTGTTAAGAACGCAAAAGTTAAAACTGTCTTTTTTAACATAAAATGTTGTTTTGCGGGCAGTTCATACCGCGCAGAACAATACGCTAATCATAGAAACCCCATGAGATACCGATTTTAAACATGCCCGGATTGAGCGGGTAACCCGCCGCGGAGAAATACTCTCCGTTTCCGAACAGTCCCTTGTTCACATGCTGATATTTGAGAAATATCCGCATTCTCTTCCACTTTCCCATGACGAAGGCGTCCATGTAGGGGTAATTGCCTACTTCGACGTCCCGTTGGTTGTAATAGGCCGACAGCGCGGGGTTGTAACTGGGCGCATAATAACGCGTGTTATAGCGTCCGTCCAAACCGATCTGAAGGCGTAATACGTTGCGCACGACCCAGAACTCGTAATAATACGAAAGGAACGCGCTCAAAAGCGGAACGGGTGCAACTTCTTGATTCGTACTCCACTGCAACAATACCCTGTTGTCCAAATGAAGTCCGCCTAAGCGGAAATCTTTGCGAGCGTACACACTCGTGAGGCTTACGTTGTCACTGCTTTGGGCGATCTGGCTCTCCTTGTCGTAAAAGATCTTGTTGCCGACCACACCTTGCCATGCCCCCGCTTCAAACGCATAATCGGGGACTGAAAACTTCACCTCGAACCGAGTTTCATTCTCCTTATTCAAAGGAGTGGACCACACGTAGTGGTTCGAGAACAGATTCTCCTGCCAGTAGTTGGGCGAACGCCGATCCATCGTGAACCGGCCTTCGAGAATCAGGGGGTGTCCGCGGAGGTACCCCGTCAGCGCCAGGTGGGCGCCGATGGTGAGGTCTCCGCCTCTGTATCCCGACGGGTAGAACTTGAGGTTCGCATCCCAGTCGACATATTTCTTTATCTTGCCTCCGACGGAACCGTATGCGAAATAGCTGGTCTTGTTGACCTTCGTATACTTGCCCGTCTGGTAATCCCTCATTTCGAATTGCGAGTAGGTATGCATGTCGATACCGATGCCTGCATCAATCGTGCCTACCACGCCGTTACGATCCCAGGGCTGCGCCTGCACGAAGAAGCGGTTCGAAATCACCCGCTCGTAAATCGAGTCGCGCGTCTGGTCGGGGTTGATATACCAGTTCTGGTAGTAGTCCAGCGTATCGGCCACGAAATTGCCCTGTTCGTCCCGGTGCGCCCTTTCGTCGATATACCGCGCATATTTGTCCGAATAGACCTTGCTCCACGAACTGTACTGGAACGAATGGCCGATATAGACCGCCGACAGGTCGGCGAGCGAAAAGTCGTTCTCCGTCACGCGCTGCAACGGCAGGGCATAGGACTGCGTGATGAAGAAGGCATTGTTGCGGTAGGTGTTCTGCGCCTCGGCATCCGACAGCTTCATGGGCACGCCCGAAGGCATCTGGAACGTCGTATCGGCGATGGCCCACGTCCCGACCACGCCGCCGTTCTCCTGCTGTTCGATGTGGTTGTTGTAATAGGCCGCATGCACCGAATAGCGCTTGCCCGTATGGCTGAAGGCGACCGACAGGTTGTGGTTCTTCGTCCGTGACCAGATATACTGCCCGCGCGTTCCCCGCGCCTTGTAATCGACGTTGAACCCCGTCGTGGGCGAAATATTCTGCGCGTGCATGATATTGAAGTTCTCCTCCCGGAAACGCTTCTGCCCCGACTCGAGGTACGTCATGCGGATTATGGGCTTCTTCGTATTGTAGAACGGCACGTTCTCCATGTCGTACGTATACGCATAGTAGGGGCTCGCAAAACTGAAATCAAAGAACTGCGGCCGCCGGAAATAGTTCATCGGCAGCGATGTCTGCCCGAGGGCGCCCTGTGCGATGTCGCCCACCTCCTCGCGGAAGAAGGGGTAGTCGATGCGCCAGTCGGTGAGCGTCGTGTCGAGCGGGCTTATCTCCACGCGGTTGTAGTCGCGCTTGACGCTCCAGCGAAAATTGTTCAGGGCGCGGATCGAATCGCTGAAAAAATACGATTCGAGCGGCTTGCGGATCCGGCGTTCCTTCTTGGTCGTATCCTGCGGCTGGCCGTCCTGGCCCTCCTCCCCCTCCTCGCCGGTCTGCTCGTAAGGGTTCGTACCGTAAAGGTTCCCCGTCTCCCCGCGCTGCTGGGCACGCTGCAGCGTCCTGGCGTTGAAACCCTGCGAACGGACGATGCCGGGCGCTGTAAGGAACAGACCGAGCAAAGCTGCCAGCAATATTCTATTCGTCAACCTCGACATGGAACGTAAATCCGGGGCAAATATAATTAAAAAATTTTAAATATACAACTATTTCTCAGGGCAAGCCGCTGAGCCAGGCTTCTTTAGCGACAGACCCCACCCCACGGCCGATATGGCGATGTAGAGCAGAATGACAATGGGGACAGCCGGGATACCCAAGGCGACCAACAGAACAACAGCCAGGGCAATAAAGATATAACGGATCTCGTTGCCTTTAAAAGCAAAACTCTGAAACTTGAAGGCGAACATCCGAACAGGCGAAATAAGCAGCCACGACATGGCCGGCACCATCAGCAGCACCCAGCCCCCTTGGTTGAAACCCGTCTTGGCGTCCATCCAGCCCAGCGCAACGAAAAACAGCGCATTGGCAGGGGTCGGAAGGCCGCAGAACTCGGTATGCTGCGTCTCATCGATATTGAATTTCGCCAGCCGCAGCGCCGAAAAGGCCGCCACGAGGAAACAGAAGGCGCTGCCGCCGTAACGCAGCCACGCTTCGGCATCCGCAGGCAGGGAATTGTTCCACAGTACGAAAAGCACGGCCGACGGGGCGAAGCCGAACGAGACCATGTCGGACAACGAGTCCAGTTGTACGCCGATGGCGGAAGGGCATTTGAGCAGCCGGGCCACGAAACCGTCGGAATAGTCGAAAACACCGGCGGCGATCGTGAGCCAGAAAGCCAGCGCCAGATCGCCGTAAACCAATGCTGAAACCACTGCGAACGAGCCGCAAAGCAGGCTCGAAAGGGTCAGCAGGTTGGGTATGGTGAACAGTTTTATCTTCATCGGGGGTACAAAAATATTATTCCTGCAATAGGCGGCAAAGTTACAAAATATTTTTATCTTTGTCTCACTTAATTCCATATTATAACTTATGGCAAGCAATAAATATTGTGTCATCATGGCCGGCGGCATCGGATCGCGTTTCTGGCCCAAGAGCCGGCAGTCGATGCCAAAACAGTTCCTCGACATCCTGGGAACCGGAAAATCGTTTATCCGCCATACCTACGAGCGCTTCGCAAAAATCGTCCCCGCCGGGAATTTCCTCGTCGTGACGAACCACAAATACAAGGATCTGGTGTTGCAGCATATCCCCGAAATCGGGGAGAAACAGGTGCTCTGCGAGCCGATCGGCCGCAATACGGCCCCCTGCATTGCCTATGCGGCCTATACGCTGCTCAGGGAGAACCCCGATGCCGAGATGATCGTCACGCCGTCGGATCACCTGATCCTCAACGAGGACGATTTCCGCACGATCATCGGCGAGTGCCTCGAGTTCGCCGACCGGCACGACGCCCTGCTAACCGTGGGCATCAAACCCACGCGCCCCGACACGGGCTACGGCTACATCCAGGTCTCGGACGACCACGCCATCAGCAAGGTCAAGTGCTTCACCGAAAAACCCGACCTCGAACTGGCGCAGACCTTCCTCCAGACCGGCGAGTTCTACTGGAATTCGGGGATCTTCATCTGGAAGGTGCAGGCCATCGTCGAAGCCTTCCGCAAATACCTGCCCGAGCACCATGCCATGTTCAGCGGCATGATGCGGGCACTGGGCACCGACTCGGAAAAGGCCATCGTCGAAATGGTCTTCTCGGAGTGCCGCGCCATCTCGATCGACTACGGCATCATGGAGAAAGCCGACAACGTCTACGTCCGTTGCGGCGATTTCGGCTGGAGCGACGTCGGCACGTGGGGCTCGGTCTACCAGCACGCCCGCAAAGACCGCTACGCCAACGCCGTCCCCGAAGAGGGGTGCTACCTCTACGACACGCGCAGCAGCATCGTCTCACTGCCCAGGGGCAAGGTGGCGGTCATCAGCGGCCTGAAGGAATACATCGTCGTGGACACCGACGACGTATTGATGATATGCCCCCGCGCCGAAGAACAGAACATCAAGAAATTCATCGACGAAGTAAAGTTCCATAACGGGGACAAACACATCTGACACCTATGAAACGCATGCCGTTCCATACCACAGCCTTGCTGCGACGATTCGCTGCGGGCTGTTTTTTAGTGGCGGGGATGCTTTCGTGCTCCGCGCCGCAGGCCACCTTCACCAACCCGCTGCGCGACGGCGCCGACCCGTGGATCACCAAATACGACGGACGCTATTACACCTGCTTCAAATCGGGACGCGGCATCGCCGTGACCGAATCGGACGATATGACGCGTTTCGAACGCGAGCGCGTCGTCTGGCAGCCTGCCGACAGCGGGGCGTGGAACAGTTTCAACATCTGGGCGCCCGAGCTGCACCGCCTCCGCGGCAAATGGTACATCTACTACGCCGCGGCACCCGTCCCCGGCAGTCCCTTCACGGGACAGCGCACCGGCGTGCTGGAATGCGACACGCCGCTGGGCGACTACCGCGACCGCGGCATGCTCTATACGGGCGACGACCCCGACGGCAAGACGGACAACATCTGGGCCATCGACATGACGATCTTCGAACACCGGGGAGAGCTCTATGCCGTATGGTCCGGCTGGGAGCGCCAGCGCGACACCGACGCCACCGACCAGCTGCTCTACATCGCCCGCATGGAATCGCCCACACGGATCGGGCCGCGCATCCTGCTGTCGCGGCCCGACCAGCCGTGGGAACAGGGCGACCACATCTCCCTGCAGGAAGGCCCGTCGGCATTGCGGCACGGCGACGACCTGTTCATCGTCTACTCCACGCGCGGCTCGTGGTCGCGCCACTACAAGCTCGGGCAACTGCGCCTGCGCACCCCCGACAGCGATCCGCTGGATCCCGCATCATGGATCAAGAGCGGCCCCGTCTTCACCGGCAACGACCGCATACACGGCGTCGGCCACGCCAGTTTCACCACCTCGCCCGACGGGCGCGAACACTGGATCTATTACCACTCGAAAAAAGATACGGTACACAACTGGGGGCGCGACGTGCGCCTGCAACGCTTCGACTTCGACGCCGCGGGCAACCCCCGCTTCGGGCAACCCGCAGAGCCGGGGCCCTACCCCATGCCCTCGGGAACCCCCACACACGCGAACTGACATGTCCGAACTATACGATATTTTCCGGGAACACCCGCACATCTCCACCGACACGCGCGACATCGGGGCCGATTCCATCTTCTTCGCCCTGCGCGGCGCGACGTTCGACGGCAACCGCTTCGCGGCGGAGGCGCTGGACAAAGGCGCGGCCTATGCCGTCGTGGACGACCCGGCAGCCGTCACCGACGACCGTATGGTGCTGGTCGGCGACACGCTCGGGGCATTGCAGGAGCTGGCACGCGAACACCGCCGCCGGCTGGCGATCCCGATACTCGCCATATCGGGCAGCAACGGCAAGACCACGACCAAGGAGCTGGTGAGCCGCGTGCTGGCCGAACGCTTCGAGGTCTACGCCACGCGCGGTAACCTCAACAACCACATCGGCGTGCCGCTCACACTGCTCGCCATGACCCGCGACACACGGTTCGGCGTGGTCGAGATGGGAGCCAGCGCCTGCGGCGAAATCGCCCTGCTGGCCTCGATCGCCGAGCCCAACTACGGCATCCTGACCAACATCGGCCGTGCACACCTCGCAGGCTTCGGCGGCCCGGAGGGGGTGCGCCGCGGCAAGGGCGAACTGTTCGACTACCTGGCCGCGAACGGCGGCCGCGCCTTCGTACCCCGCGAGGACGAGACGCTGACGAACATGGCCGCCGAACGCGACGGGCTGGCCGTGGAATATTACAGCGTCACGCTGGCCGAGGGCCTCGAAAACCACCTCGAAGGGCATTACAACCGGTTCAACATCGCCGCAGCCGTGGCCGTCGGACGTTATTTCGACGTCGCCGACGAGCGTATCCGCCATGCTGTCGGCAGCTATGTCCCCGACAACAACCGCTCGCAGCGCACCGAAACGGCTCGCAACACCCTCATCGTGGACTGTTACAACGCCAACCCCTCGAGTATGCTGGCATCGGTCGCGAATTTCCTCGCCGAGCCGCCCGGCGCGCGTACCCGCCGCCTGCTGATCCTGGGCGACATGCTCGAAATGGGCGCCTGGTCCGAGCAGGAACACGCCGCTGTCATCCGCCTCGCAGCGCAGGCTCCGCAGACAGAAGTGATGCTCGTCGGCACGGAATTCGCCAGGGCCCATGCCGGCATGGAGCCGCAACCCGCCCGGATCACGCTCTTCGCCGACCGGGAACACCTCATCGCGGCGCTCCGCGCACACCCCGTGGACAACGCGCTGGTGCTTATCAAGGGTTCGCGCGGCATCGGACTGGAAAAGGCGGTCGGGGAGCTGTAACCCCGCCGCCACGACCCGCCGGACACAGGCCCGGCACCGACCCGGTACCGGCACGATACGCAGGAACAAAACGCCGGCAAACAGACCGGAACGACACGCCGCACAGGCAAAAAAACACCGACCGAGAACAACCTGAAACCCATAAGCCATGAAACACCTGCTGACAGCCATCCTCCTGCTGGTCTTCGCGCATACCGCCGCCGGCGAAAGGAACGTCTCGCTCGAACGCGATTTCGGAACGCTTCACGGCACGCTTCTCACCCCCGACGCGGGTGCGGAAACCGTGGCCGTCATCATCGCCGGTTCGGGCCCTATCCCGCGTAACGGGCGCGTCAACAATTACCTTTACCTGGCGCAGGCGCTCGAAAAGGCGGGCATCGCCTCGCTGCGCTACGACAAACGGGGCATCGGCGCAAGCCAATTTACAGAACCGGAAAAAATGGCCGATGCCACGTTCGAAGATTTTATCGGCGACGCCGCGGCATGGGCCGACTACCTCGCCGACGAGGGATTCCGCCGCGTCGTGTTGGTCGGACACAGCGAAGGCGCGCTGATCGCCCTTTGCGCGGCCCAGCAAACCCCGAAAGTCGCCGCCGTCGTTTCGCTGGCCGGCGCCGGCTATCCGCTCGACGAAATCCTCCAGCTCCAGCTGGCCGCGCAGTTGCTGCCCGACAACATGGATCTGCTCTTGCAGGCCAACGCGATCACCGCCTCCCTGAAACGGGGCGAACGGGTAGAATCCTGCCCGCCGCAGCTCGAAGCGCTGTTCCACCCTTCGGTACAGACGTTCTGGATCTCCAGCCTGCGCTACGACCCGCGCGAGGAGATCCGCAAGGTGCGGGTTCCGATCCTCGTCGTGGGCGGGGACAACGACCTGCAGGTGCCGCCCGGCAATGCCGAGGCGCTGGCGAAGGCACAGCCCCGGGCCCGGAAGGCAATCATCGCAGGGATGACCCACCCGCTCAAAAAATGCACGGGACGCACGCGCATCGACCAGATGGGAGCCTACGGCGACAGCACGCTGCCGATCGACCCCGACCTCGTGGCCGTCGTTACGGAATTCATCCGGGGTCTCTGAATTTTCCCTGCCGGAAAGATAAAACCGGATTATTTTTTTAATTTTGTATAAACCGATTCCGAACCAAACGACATACCGAACCATGAAACTCCTGATCAGCATCGAATACCGTACCCGCTGGGGCGAACAGCTCGTCATGCGGATCGGCAAACGGCGCATTGCGCTGCAATACGCCGACGGAGGCATCTGGACAGGCGCCATCGACCGCTATACCCAGAGGGATGATACCGAATACCGCTATGAAATCGAACGCGACGGCACATGCATCCGCAGCGAATGGCGGCCGCACACGCTGCGGCTCCCGTCCCGGGAGGGGGTGCGCACGCTGCGCATCCGCGACCGCTGGCAGGAGATGCCCTCCGACACGCCGTTCTACTCCTCGGCATTCACCCGGGGCATCTTCGGCCGCGGGAAAACCGGCAATCCGAAGAAAACGGCCGGCAACATCACGCTGCGCGTCGTGCTGCCCACCCTGCGGCCGGACGAAACGCTCGCCGTCGCCGGCAGCGGCCGTGAACTGGGCGGCTGGAAACGGATCGTCCCGATGGACGACAGCCGCTTCCCGGAATGGGAACTCACGCTGCATACCGCACACCGGTTCGAATACAAATTCCTGATCGCCGACCGCAAGACCCTCACCCCCATCCTGTGGGAGGAGGGTGCCAACCGCACCTGGGGCGAGCTGCCCGGCGCCGGCGAACACGCCCTCGACGCCGCGGCGTGCCCGCGCTTCCCCGAGCGCAGGTGGCGGGGCGCCGGGACGGCGATCCCGGTCTTCTCGCTCCGTACGGAAGAGGATTTCGGCGTCGGCGAGTTCTACGACCTGAAACGGCTCATCGACTGGGCGGCCGCCACCGGGCAGCGCGTCATCCAGGTACTGCCGATCAACGATACCACCATGACCGGCACATGGGAAGACTCCTACCCCTACAACGCCAATTCGACCTTCGCCCTGCACCCGCAGTTCATCCGGCTGCCGGCCGCGGGCGTCGCGGAGGACGACGAGTACCGCACCCTGCGCAGCGAACTGAACGCCCTCCCCGAAATAGACTACGAACGGGTCAACCGGCACAAACTGCGGCTGCTCCGCCGGGCGTTCGAACGCCACGGAACCCGCACTGCGGCACGCCGCGACTACAAGGATTTCATCGCCGCCAACAGACACTGGCTCATCCCCTATGCCGCCTTCTGCACGCTGCGCGACGAAACGGGCACGCCCGACTTCACCCGCTGGGGCGGCTTCGCCCGCTATGACCGCAAAGCCGTCGACGCCTACTGCCGCAGCCACAGCCGCGACATCGCATTCCACTGCTATGTCCAATACCACCTGCATACGCAGTTGTCCGAGGTCTGCGCCTACGCCCGCGACCACGGCATCGTCCTCAAGGGCGACCTGCCCATCGGCATCAGCCGCACGAGCGTCGACGCATGGCTCTACCCGCACCTGTTCCACATGGACTCGCAGGCCGGGGCTCCGCCCGACGCATTCTCGGCCGTCGGGCAGAACTGGGGATTCCCGACTTACAACTGGGAACGCATGGCACGCGACGGCTACGCCTGGTGGCGGGCACGCATGGCCAAGATGGCCGAATACTTCGACGCCTTCCGCATCGACCACATCCTCGGGTTCTTCCGCATCTGGGAGATTCCCACGCATGCCGTACACGGGTTGCTGGGCTATTTCAACCCCGCCCTGCCCTATTCCGCAGATGAACTGCGCGGCATGGGCTTCGACACGCAGGACGGACGCTACACCACCCCGGCGCCCGACGAACACATGCTCGGGGAACTGTTCGGCGACCTGGCCGGCGAAGTCCGCGCCACCTGCATGAAGGAGGGGCGGTTACTGCCCGCCTATGCCACCCAGCGCAAGGTCGCAGCCCGCTTCCCGGGCGACGACGAACGCCAGACCCGGCTGCGGGAAGGGCTCATGGCATTGCTCGACGACGTGCTCTTCATCGAAGACCCGCGCCGCAAGGGCTATTTCCACCCCCGCATCGCCCCCCACTCGACGCACGCCTACCGCCGGCTCGACGGAGCGCGCCGTGCAGCCTTCGACCGGCTCTATACCGACTTCTTCTACCACCGGCACAACCGTTTCTGGCAGGAATCCGCCCTGCGCAAGCTCCCGGTGCTCCTCTCGGCGACCGAGATGCTGACCTGCGGCGAAGACCTGGGCATGATTCCCGACAGCGTCCCCGAGACGATGCACGAACTGCAAATCCTCTCGCTCGAAATCCAGCGCATGCCCAAGACGCCGGGGGAACTCTTCGCCGACCCGGCGCACTACCCCTATTTCTCGGTCTGCACCACTTCGACGCACGACATGAACCCGCTGCGGGCATGGTGGGAGGAAGACCGCGAACTCACGGCGCGCTTCTACCACGAAGCACTCGGCATCGGGGGCGACGTTCCCTATTTCTGCGAGCCGTGGATATGCCGGCGCATCCTCGACATGCACCTCAATTCCCCGGCGATGCTCACCATCCTGCCGTTGCAGGACTGGTTCTCGACCGACGGGGAACTGCGCTACCCCGACCCGGCCAAGGAACGCATCAACGTCCCGGCCGTCGCCCGATACTACTGGCGTTACCGGATGCACCTCCCGCTCGAGGAACTGCTGCACAAGGAGACTTTCAACGAGTCGCTGCACGACATGATCGCCTGCAGCGGGCGCCGCTGACGGGCAGACTGCGGCAGCGCCGACCCCGGCCGCAAAAATAAAGGGCGCCCCGGAATTTCCGGAGCGCCCCTTTTATCATGCCGCCGCGCCATCCTCCCGGGTGCCCCTGCGGAAACCTCCCACGGGAATCCCTTCCAGGCACCTCTCAACCGAAGCCCTCGAAGGAGGCCTTCGGAGAAACGCCCGCAGCATGATCCTTCAAAGTGAACTTTCAGTCCTCGGCGGAAAATTCCAGAGGAACTCCTCTGCGGAACTCCCCTCTCCCGCCGGAACCGGAGCCCCCGCCCGCCGCAGGAACGGGAACCCGGAAGGCCGGAGGACAAAACCCGGAAACGGAGGGGGGGGGCCGAAGACCTGCCCGCCGCGACCAAGGCTCAGCCATTCCCCTCCAGCCAGTTCAGGAAGTCGTCGACCCGCGACCGGCTCACCACCATCTCGAACTCCGGACGCGGACGTGCCGTGATCTTCAGCCGGTTGCCCAGGTATTTCACGATGCTGACGATCGCCGGCATGGCGATGATGCAACTGCGCGATATGCGGAAAAACCGCCCGGGATCCAGTTCGTCCGAAAGGACGTCGAGCGACTGATCCATGATGTAGCGGTTGTTGTCGTTCGTGACAAGGTAGGTGTTTTTCTCTTCCGAGTAGAAATAGGCGATGTCGGTGGTCTGCACCGGGACGATCCGGTCGTTGAAACGCACGACATAGCGCTGTTTGTATTCGCGCGGGCTGCGGATTGCGTTCAGCAATACGTCGGGGTCGATGCCCCCGCTCCGCACACGGCAACGTTCCACGGCACGCCGCAGCGCCGCGAGGTCGATCGGTTTGAGCAGGTAGTCGATGCTGTTGACCTCGAACGCCCGCACGGCGTAATTGTCATATGCGGTGGTCATGATGACCCGCGCCGTTACGTCCGCCTGGCGGAATATCTCGAAGCAATCCCCGTCGGAGAGTTCCACGTCCATGAAAATCACATCGGCACTGTTCCCCGGCGTGCGCAGCCAGAGCACCGTTTCCCTGACCGAGCCGGTCGTCCCAACGATCCGTACGTCGGGAAAATGCTGGGTCAGCGCTCGCGCCAGGTTTGCCTGGGCCATCATTTCGTCTTCTACGATCAGTACGTTCATATTACAGCAACGGTAAGGTGACACAATATTCGGTATCGGTACGGCGTATCCCGATCGGGATGCCCGACAGGTCGAGGTACTGCTGGCGGATGTAGTTCAGCCCCACACGGGTCGAGGGGTTGCCGGATACCTTCAGCTGAAGGTTGTTCGACACCGTCACGGCCTCGGCCACGGCGACGATGCGGATCACCAGCGGCCGGTCGGCCCCCACCGAGTTATGCTTGATGGCGTTTTCGATCAGCAACTGCACCGAGCAGGGCAGGACATGGCGGTTCATGGCCTCGTCCGAAATGTCGGTCTCCACGCGGAACCCTTCGGGGAAACGCACCTGCAACAGGTCGACGTACATCCCCACGAAGGCCATCTCCTCGCGCAGGCGCACGAGTGTCTCCTCCTCGTTCTGGAGCATGTAACGGTAAATGCCCGCCAGTTTATGGATGTAGGCGCTGGCCTGCTCCGTGCGCTGCTCGCAGACCAGGCAGTCGAGGATATTGAGCGAGTTGAACAGGAAATGGGGGTTGACCTGCTGTTTGAGTTTCATGTAACGGAACTGCGCCTGGTGCGCCTTGCCGCGCTCGGCACGCAGCACGGCACGCGCGACTAGGGCGTAATCGACCATAAATACGACCGAATAGAGGGTCACCTCGACCAGCAGGGTGACGATCCACAGTTGCAGGAACTCCCGTGCGGAGAACGAGCGGTCGAAGGCGAACGGCAGGTGCAACCCCGTAATGAGCGCCACGCAGGCCGACGTGAACAGCACGAACAGGAGGAACGCCGCGATTTCGGCGATCAGACCGTGCCGGGTTTCACGCCTGCGCGTATGCCGGACATAGATGATATTGACGCACAGCAGGATAATCAGTGCCGCGGAGTTCGAAGCCAGCAAGTCGGCCATGTGGTAAAGGCGGTCTGTGGAGAAGGAAGGCGATGAGAAGAGCTCGACATAGGCCAGCCTCAGCACGAAAATCACCCCCACGGCCAGCAGCAGCAACCCGATGCGGGGCGTCCAGGCCGAGGAGCGGCTCGCCGTGTCGTCGCCGCGGCGGAACAACTTGGTGAACCACACGATGCTCCAGCCCAGAATCTCGGTGGTTATGAAGGTCGAGACGGCATGCACCACGGGCGGGGCGTGCAATAACAGCTCGATCAGCTGCGCACCGCCCGTACCCAGTAGGTAGCCGATCACGTTGACGACGATCACGCTGGCAGCGGTGAACTCCACGTTCAGGCCCCGTTTTAGGCAGATCAGCACGATCAGCACGATCAGCACGATCGTCAGCAGCGTCAGCACCAACTCGTCGTTGATCCCCGCCAGATGGCATGAAAGGGCGACCACGGCATGGAGCACGGCGAACAGGTGGATAATTCCGGACACTTTGAGCGATCGCATATAGGCTGACTGAGGCTGTATTAAAGTATATACGGGTTTTGTTTATTTATGAATAAAGGTAGTGTTTTTCCGCGGAAATTCCAAATCGTCCCCCGCGGGCTACCGTTCGTCGCAAAAATCCGCCCGTTCATCCGGCTGAACCTTCCGTTCGTCGCCCTGCGGTTCGCCGTCCGGATTTTTTTATTAAAATTTGTATAACCTGAAAACCAACCGAAAAACCGAAATGACCAAGCCTAAACTCTCATTTTGGCAGATTTGGAACCTCAGCTTCGGCTTCCTCGGCGTGCAGATCGGATATTCGCTCCAGAATTCCAACACGTCGAGCATCTTCGAATCGCTGGGGGCAGATGTCAGCCACCTGAGCTACTTCTGGCTGGCGGCACCGCTGGCCGGCATGATCGTCCAGCCCATCGTGGGGCTTTTTTCCGACGGCACCTGGACGCGCTGGGGCCGCCGCATCCCCTACATCCTGGGCGGGTCGCTGATCTCGGCGCTGGCGCTGGTGCTCATGCCCAACTGCCCCAAACTGCTCGCCTTCGCCCCGCTCGCCATGGGGGCTTTCATCCTGCTGTTCATGGATTTGTCGTTCAACGTCACGATGCAGCCCTTCCGGGCGCTGGTGGCCGACATGCTCGACGATTCGCAGAAGACACAGGGCTACGTGGTACAAACCTTCCTGATAAACCTCGGTGCGGTCGTCGGCGCTATCCTGCCGCTCGTCATGACATGGCTCGGCGTGTCGGACGAGGCCGCTCCGGGGCATGTTTCGCCGCACATCGCCTACTCCTACTATGCCGGGGGCGCGATCCTGCTGCTCACGGTGCTCGTCACCTCGTTCAAGACACGGGAATATCCGCCCGGGGAGTTCGCCCGCTACAACAACCTCTCCGAGGAGGACGCCAAACCGGTGAGCTTCGTCGGCCTCATGCGCAACGTCCCCGGCGTGATGGTGCGGCTGGGCGTCACGCAGTTCTTCTCGTGGGCGGCGCTCTTCCTGATGTGGACTTACCTCAAACCCGCCATCACGGGTGTAGTCACCGACCATGCCACGGGCGAAGTGCTCTCGGCCGGCGCCACGCAGACATGGGTCGGCGTGCTCAACGGCACCTACCCCATCCCCGCCTGCATCGCCGCCCTGTTCCTCGGGCGCGTCGCCGCGCGCTACGGCAACAAACCCGTCTACGCGGCCTGCCTGCTCGCCGGGGCGCTGGGCTTAGCGGGGTTGTGCCTGCTGCACGACCAGTACGCGCTGATGCTCCCGATGGTGGGGATCGGCATCGCCTGGGCGGGCATCCTCGCCATGCCCTACGCATCCTGTCGCGCGCAGTCGAGCCACGCCGCATGGGCGTATACATGGGTATCTTCAATTTCACGATCACCGTCCCCCAGATCGTCATCGGACTGACCGGCGGTGCCATCGTCAAGTACTGCTTCGCCTCCGACGCGGCCGACATGCTGGCGCTCGCCGGGGTCTTCATGCTGCTGGCCGCCGTGTCGGTCTTCCTGGTCAAAGAACACAAGGCCCAATGACCTACAATCCATAAAATCAACTTATAAACTAACCAAAATTCTTATGAAACGATTTTTAACTATGTGTGCGGGTATCTTGCTCATATGTCAATTTACCCCCCCCCTCACGCTGGCGCAAAACGCTGGTTATGAGGTTAAAGGCGTAGTTGTCGACAAGTCCGGAATGCCGATCCTGGGCGCTACCGTCGTCGAAAAGGGCACGACCAACGGCGTCTCGACGGGCATCGACGGCGACTATGCCATCCGCGCCGCCGGCCCCGAATCGGTCATCGAAGTCAGCTATGTCGGTTACAAGACCGTCAGCCTGGTGGCCAGTTCGTCGCTGCTGGCACACCTCACGCTCGAAGAGGATGCCATGGGCATCGACGACGTGGTGGTGATCGGCTACGGTTCGGTCAAGAAGAACGACATGACCGGTTCGGTCGTGGCAATCAAGGCCGAAGAGTTCAACCGCGGAGCCGTGGTCTCCACGCAGGACATGCTCAAGGGCAAGGTTCCGGGCGTACACATCATCCCCGGCGACGGCGGCCCCGGATCGACGTCCTTGATCCAGCCCTTTTTGCGGAACAGC
>OGXJ01000331.1_pt1 | contig 38109 bp, 22 predicted proteins | sample 1576231 | NCBI WGS metagenome assembly OGXJ01 (sample SAMEA3541539, study PRJEB24748) | human gut metagenome | biome: human gut; feature: human-associated habitat; material: faeces | place: China | collected 2012
GGAAAAAGACCGAACTGTACCACCAAAACGCCCAGCGCGCCAAGGCACAGGCGTCTTTCAGCGATTACGGCGAGTACCTGGACAGCCTGGAGATGACGGCTACCATCAAAGATTTTGAGCCGCTGTACATCCAGCGCATCGCTCAGCTGACCAACAAATCCAACCAGTTCAACCTGACCACTCTGCGCTGCAGCGAGGATGACATCCGCGCCATGGCCGAGAACCCGGCCTGGCTCTGCCGCTGCGGCAAGCTAGTGGACAAGTTCGGCGATAACGGCATTGTCACCGTTACCGCAGGCGAACAGGAAGGGGAGACCCTGCACCTGCGCCTGTGGCTGATGAGCTGCCGTGTACTCAAGCGCGGCATGGAGGATGCCATGATGGACATCATGGTGGCCAACGCCGCCGCGCGCGGGGTAAAGACCATCCGCGGGTACTATTATCCCACCGCCAAAAACGCGATGGTGCGCGAGTTTTATGCAAGTTTTGGCTTTGAGAAAGTGGCGGAGACCGCGGACGGCTCCACCACCTGGCAGCTGGACGTAGCCGCCTACCAGCCGAAACACCCCCACATGAAAATTGAGCGATAACGCGCCATGAAAATGCTACGTAAACTGGGTGCCGTACTGCTGTTTGCCGCACTGACGCTGGCTGTGCTGGCTGCTGCCAACTTTTTGCTGGTGGACGATGTGCACTCCTACTCCCGCGCGATGCTACAGGAGTTGTACGCCGACGCGGGCAAGATCGACACGCTGTTTTTGGGGTCGTCCCACTGTTACCGCAGTGTCGACCCCGATGCCGTGGACGCCGTGCTGGGGACTTACAGCTTTAACGCAGGGTCGTCCCAACAACTGCCCGACGGCAGCTACTACATGCTGCGGGAAGCCGCCGCGCAAAATCAACTAAAGACCGTCTATTTAGAGATGTTCTACACCGGCTATAACCAGAGCGCCTCCAAGAACGTGCCCCTGGCCTGCTACCTGCTAACAGACCACATGCGGCCTGGTTTGACGTTGCTTCAATCAGCACTTTGCGCGTGCTGTTGCGATCAAATGCCAGCGCCGCTTCGATAACCAACGGATGGGCAGAACAGACTGAACATATGCCGATATGTTCACCAGCTTTATGCCGGGCAATTAACGTTTTCATGTTTTTTCCTTGTTAAATGGCAGGTGCGTTATGCCCTGCCCTCGCAGCCACAATCGGCAATCACTTTGCTCACCACATCGCGCATTGCGGATTTAGCCGACTGCAAATAATCCCGGGGATCGGTCGCTTCAGGGTGCTCGGTCAGGTAATTTTTTAACGCCTGCGAGAAGGCATTTTTCAGCTCCGTTGCAACGTTGATTTTGCATATCCCCAGTTTGATGGTTTGCTGAATATCCTTAGTCGATAACCCTGACGCGCCATGCAGCACCAGCGGTAAGTTCACCCACTGGCGAATGTTCTCCAGTCTAGAAAAATCAAGCGCCGGTGCGCTGGCATACATCCCATGAGCCGTGCCGATGGCGACCGCCAGGGAATCAATTCCGGTTGCCTCGGCAAATTCACGCGCCTGAGCGGGGTTGGTGTACAACGCATCGGCTTCATTGACTTGCACATCATCTTCCTGGCCGCCAAGTTGCCCCAGCTCCGCCTCGACGCTGACATCAAAGCGATGGCAAAAATCCACCACCTCTTTGACCCGTGAAATATTTTGCGCAAAAGGCAAATGCGAGGCGTCAATCATGACTGAGCGCACGCCAGAACGAACCTTCTGAGCGATATCGTCAAATTTCGTGTGATGGTCGAGATGAATTGCCAGAGGATGGTGATATTGCTTCGCCATCGCGCTGACCAGCGCCAACAGATTTTCTGTACCAGCATAAGTGAATGTGCCAGGCGTTCCGGCGATGATGACCGGCGCATGCAGGTTGGCAGCGGTTTCTACCACCACTTGCATCGTTTCGAGATTGTGAATATTGAATGCCGGAACCGCATAACCGCCGCGCTGTGCATTGTTCAGCATCTGCTTTGTCGATACCACGTACATTTTCATATCCTGTCGTTTGTTTTCGATTTCAAAATATAATGAAATGATTTGTTTTTAAATATCGAGATAACGATCACAAAAACGACAATGTGAAAATTGTTCGAGGAGTAAAAGGCAAAAAAAAACGGCCTCCCGATAGGGAAGCCGTAGCAAAGTGCGCGTGTTTTTATGCCGGATGCGGTGTAAACATACGTGGCAGTGCTATGTAGGCATGATAAGACGCTTCCGCGTCGCATCAGGCATAGGTTGCCGGATGCAGTGTAAACGCCTTATCCGTCCTACGGGGTGGTGCTGTTCGTATGAGGCGTATCAGGCAATAGTAATTTTGCTATCGAGATAAACGTCCTGCACGGCATTAATCAGTTTCACGCCGTCAGCCATCGATTTCTTGAACGCCTTACGTCCAAGAATCAGCCCCATTCCGCCAGCGCGTTTGTTGATAACCGCAGTACGCACTGCATCGCTGAGGTCAGTTTCACCGCCCGCAGCACCGCCGGAGTTTATCAACCCAGCCCGACCCATATAGCAGTTAGCTAACTGATAACGCACCAGATCAATCGGGTTTTCGCTGGTCAATTTGCTGTAAACACGATCGTCGGTGTAACCGTAATTAATTGCTTTATAGCCGCCGTTATTTTCCGCCATTTTTTGTTTGACGATATCTGCACCGATGGTTGCCGCCAGATGGTTTGCCTGACCGGTCAGGTCGGCGGAAACATGGTAATCAACGCCATCTTTCTTAAAGGCGGAGTTACGCAAATAGGCCCACAGCACTGTCACCATACCCAGCTCGTGCGCACGTTCAAAAGCCGCAGAAATTTCTTCAATCTGGCGACGTGACTCTTCCGAGCCAAAATAGATAGTCGCACCAACCGCAACCGCGCCCATGTTGAACGCCTGCTCCACGCTGGCATACAGCGTTTGATCGTAGGTATTCGGGTAACTTAGCGTCTCGTTGTGATTAAGTTTGACGAGGAATGGAATGCGATGCGCATAACGCCGCGATACCGACGCCAGCACGCCGTAAGTTGACGCCACACAGTTACAGCCCGCTTCGATCGCCAGTTCAACAATGTTTTTCGGGTCAAAATAGAGCGGGTTAGCGGCAAATGAAGCTCCGGCAGAGTGCTCAACGCCCTGGTCAACCGGCAGAATAGAAAGATATCCTGTGCCAGCCAGACGCCCGGTGTTGTACAACGTCTGCATATTACGTAACACCGCAGGCGGGCGATTATTGTCAATCATCACGCGGTCTACGTAGTCATGTCCGGGGAGATAAAGCTGGTCAGAAGGAATAGTCATACAACGGTGCTGTAAAAGGTTGTCGGCGTCTTTGCCAAGCAACTGCGCAATATCTGTCATTACTATGCTCCCGTAAATTCCGATTGGATATCGGCTATGGATTTTCCTGGCCCGCCTTTTGCGGGCAATCATAATCCTGGTCGTTACGGGCGAGTTTTTCCATCTTTTGGATGTTTTTTCAGCGTTTTCTGTTGGCTCGATTCATCAGAAAAAATGTTAGCGCGGTCAAGTTTTCACCGCAAAGGTATTTAAAAGGTATTATTAAGTGGTATTGTCATCGCGTACCTTACATTACCTGTCATGAAGGAATTAAAAGATGAAAACAACAGCAAAGCTGTCGTTCATGATGTTTGTTGAATGGTTTATCTGGGGCGCGTGGTTTGTGCCATTGTGGTTGTGGTTAAGTAAAAGCGGTTTTAGTGCCGGAGAAATTGGCTGGTCGTATGCCTGTACCGCCATTGCGGCGATCCTGTCGCCAATTCTGGTTGGCTCCATCACTGACCGCTTTTTCTCGGCGCAGAAAGTGCTGGCGGTATTGATGTTCGCAGGCGCGCTGCTGATGTATTTCGCTGCGCAACAGACCACTTTTGCCGGGTTCTTCCCGTTACTGCTGGCCTACTCGCTAACCTATATGCCGACCATTGCGCTGACTAACAGCATCGCTTTTGCCAACGTGCCGGATGTTGAGCGTGATTTCCCGCGCATTCGTGTGATGGGCACTATCGGCTGGATTGCCTCCGGTCTGGCATGTGGTTTCTTGCCGCAAATACTGGGGTATGCCGATATCTCACCGACTAACATCCCGCTGCTGATTACCGCCGGAAGTTCTGCTCTGCTCGGTGTGTTTGCGTTTTTCCTGCCCGACACGCCACCAAAAAGCACCGGCAAAATGGATATTAAAGTCATGCTCGGCCTGGATGCGCTGATCCTGCTGCGCGATAAAAACTTCCTCGTCTTTTTCTTCTGTTCATTCCTGTTTGCGATGCCACTAGCGTTCTATTACATCTTTGCCAACGGTTATCTGACCGAAGTTGGCATGAAAAACGCCACCGGCTGGATGACGCTCGGCCAGTTCTCTGAAATCTTCTTTATGCTGGCATTGCCGTTTTTCACTAAACGCTTTGGTATCAAAAAGGTATTATTGCTTGGTCTGGTCACCGCTGCGATCCGCTATGGCTTCTTTATTTACGGTAGTGCGGATGAATATTTCACCTACGCGTTACTGTTCCTCGGTATTTTGCTTCACGGCGTAAGTTACGATTTTTACTACGTTACCGCTTACATCTATGTCGATAAAAAAGCCCCCGTGCATATGCGTACCGCTGCGCAGGGGCTGATCACGCTCTGCTGCCAGGGCTTCGGCAGTTTGCTCGGCTATCGTCTTGGCGGTGTGATGATGGAAAAGATGTTCGCTTATCAGGAACCGGTAAACGGACTGACTTTCAACTGGTCCGGGATGTGGACTTTCGGCGCGGTGATGATTGCCATTATCGCCGTGCTGTTCATGATTTTTTTCCGCGAATCCGACAACGAAATTACGGCTATCAAGGTCGATGATCGCGATATTGCGTTGACACAAGGGGAAGTTAAATGAAAACAGAACGTATTCTCGGTGCTCTTTATGGGCAGGCGTTAGGGGATGCGATGGGGATGCCCTCCGAGCTTTGGCCACGCAGCCGCGTTAAAGCACACTTTGGCTGGATTGACCGTTTTCTTCCTGGACCAAAGGAGAATAACGCGGCCTGTTATTTTAACCGCGCCGAATTCACCGACGATACCTCGATGGCGCTGTGTCTGGCGGATGCGTTACTGGAACGTGAAGGCAAGATCGATCCGGATCTGATTGGGCGTAATATTCTCGACTGGGCGCTGCGTTTCGACGCCTTTAACAAAAACGTACTAGGTCCGACCTCGAAGATTGCGCTTAACGCCATTCGCGACGGTAAACCCGTTGCTGAACTGGAAAACAACGGCGTGACCAACGGCGCAGCGATGCGCGTCTCGCCATTAGGTTGTTTGCTTCCGGCGCGTGATGTTGATTCCTTTATTGATGATGTAGCGCTGGCGTCCAGCCCGACCCATAAATCCGATCTGGCGGTTGCAGGCGCGGTAGTCATCGCATGGGCGATTTCTCGTGCCATTGACGGAGAAAGCTGGTCAGCGATTGTTGATTCCCTGCCTTCAATTGCGCGACATGCACAGCAAAAACGCATCACTACGTTCAGCGCCTCACTGGCGGCGCGGCTGGAGATTGCGCTGAAAATTGTGCGCAATGCCGACGGCACCGAATCCGCCAGCGAACAGCTTTACCAGGTCGTTGGCGCAGGTACCAGCACTATTGAGTCCGTTCCGTGCGCCATTGCGCTGGTTGAACTGGCACAAACCGACCCGAATCGCTGCGCCGTCCTGTGCGCTAACCTTGGCGGCGACACAGACACCATCGGTGCTATGGCGACGGCAATTTGCGGCGCGTTGCATGGCGTTAACGCTATCGATCCTGCGTTAAAGGCGGAACTGGATGCGGTAAATCAGCTTGATTTCAACCGCTATGCCACAGCGCTGGCGAAATATCGTCAACAACGGGAGGCGGTATGAGCGGCGCTCGATTACACACGCTGCTGCCTGAATTAACCACGCGTCAGTCGGTGATGGTCGTCGGCGCGGCGGTCATTGACGTGATCGCCGACGCTTATGCCCTCCCCTGGCGTGGGTGCGATATCGAACTGAAACAGCAGAGCGTTAACGTTGGCGGCTGCGCACTGAATATTGCCGTGGCGTTAAAGCGCCTCGGCATCGAAGCGGGTAATGCCTTGCCGCTCGGTCAGGGCGTGTGGGCGGAGATTATTCGCAACCGGATGGCAAAAGAGGGCTTAATCAGCCTGATCGATAACGCCGAAGGTGATAACGGCTGGTGTCTGGCGCTGGTTGAGCCGGATGGCGAACGCACTTTTATGTCATTCAGCGGTGTTGAAAATCAGTGGAATCGCCAGTGGCTGGCGCGATTAACCGTTGCGCCTGGCAGCCTGCTCTATTTTTCCGGTTATCAACTGGCCTCGCCCTGCGGCGAATTGTTAGTGGAATGGCTGGAAGAGCTGCAAGACGTGACGCCGTTTATCGATTTTGGCCCACGTATTGGCGATATCCCGGATGCATTACTGGCGCGGATCATGGCCTGTCGACCTTTAGTGTCGCTCAATCGTCAAGAGGCTGAGATTGCCGCCGAACGTTTTGCTTTATCCGCAGAGATAACAACACTTGGCAAGCAATGGCAGGAGAAATTTGCCGCGCCGTTGATCGTTCGTCTCGATAAAGAAGGCGCATGGTATTTCAGCAACGACGCTTCTGGCTGCATTCCGGCATTTCCAACGCAAGTTGTCGACACCATTGGGGCGGGCGACAGTCATGCCGGTGGCGTACTTGCCGGGCTGGCCTCTGGTCTGCCACTGGCGGATGCCGTATTACTGGGCAATGCAGTGGCGTCGTGGGTTGTCGGGCATCGGGGCGGTGATTGTGCGCCAACGCGCGAGGAACTACTCCTCGCACACAAAAACGTATAGATCGCTGCGACAGTGGCTAATGCTGTATTCAATAGGCCGTTGCTGTTGGTCAAGCGCCACTTGCTTGATCACCAGCACCGGTATTTTGCTATCTAACTGAATATGTGACTGAAACTCGGCATCCGGCATCCGGGCGCTAACGCGGGAACGCGTACGTTGTGGGTAAATGTGCTGGCTGCGGAAATAGTCATAAAGTGAAATCCCGATGGCATCAACATCATGAATTAAATGCGCCGGAACCCACGATTCCTCAATCGATACCGCTTCTTCATCGACATAGCGAATACGCTTAAGCAAAAAGACATCACTTCCTGCTTCGACCGCCAGCTGCTGCGCGACTTCTTCGGGACATTTCACGACACGCTTGTTAACCCATAGCGTATCGGGCTTTTTCCCGCGCAATACCACCTGCTGAGAAAAACCTCGCGCTTCTTTCAACGAGTATTCGAAGATGTTGTTGATCTGCGTGCCGTAACCGCGCGAACGCGTCACCACACCCTCTTCTTCCAGCGCCTGCATCGCCTTGCGCACCGTAATGCGCGAAACGCCGGTTAACTGACTTAAATCACGCTCACCGGGCAAAATATTGCCATGCTCCAGCACCCCGCTGCGCACGGCATTTTTTACCGTTTCGGCAAACTTAATATAAAGCGGCGTGTTATCCGCCGCTAAAATACGCTCGTTCAGTTGGGCAATCAGCTGGGTATGCGCTTGTTCCATTTGTCTTTTTCCTGCCGGGGAGTCTGGTGGGAGTATATCACTGCTTCTTATTTAAGGCGTTTCTTTAATCCCATCAACGAATGTCTGCAACTCCTCCACCGTGCCATTAAACACATTAAAATCCACCGGACCATTGATGCCATCTACCTGTCCACGGTCGGAATGCTGCCAGAAGCGCCAGGCCATTCCGTCATTGTCCGGACGACGTTGATAGTAGTGAGCCACCCACCACGGATATTCATTGAAATAGCCCGCCAGATTCGTGTGATAAAAAACGGCTCCTGAGTAAATAATCGGCTTTTTCCCCGTACTTTTTTCGACCATTTTTAGCCACTGACTTACCCGCTTGCGTAATTCTTTTGCCGATAATTTTCCCCGTTCTTCTACGTCCAGCACGGCAGGGAAATCGCCTTGTGAGAAATCCACCGTTTGCAGAAATAATCTCGCCTGAACTGAAGCGGATACCGACGGGGAAAAATAATGATACGCCCCGCGCAGCAGGCCATTTTCGCGGCTTAGTTGCCAGTTACGCGAAAAATAGGGGTCCACCAGCTTTTCGCCTTCCGTCGCCTTAAGAAAGGCAAATTGTAAGCGAATACCGTTATCGCGCATTTTTGCCACCCGCTGCCAGTCGATCCGTTCCTGCCAGCGCGAAACATCTATTCCGTGAATGGTGTAACTGGCAGGAATGCGAATAGCGAAAGATTTAACCGGGCGATAACCGTAGAAGTGGATGTAGTCTTTAATCTGAATTGCTGTCGAATAGAAAAAATTCACCGTCTGACGCGGATGAATCGCAACGATGGAAATTAGCCCAAGAGCGCATAATAAAGCGGTGAGTTTTTTTCGACTGGTGATTCTTAGCTGCATTGGTTTCATCCCTGAATGTCAGTGCCAAAGGCTGACAATAACCAAAGCAGCTATAGTACGGTGCTCACCACCAGGCGTGGAAGTGGTGAACCGGACCAATACCGTGACCAACTTCCAGCGTGTCGGCCTGGGCTAACGCCGATGAAAGCCAGCTTTTTGCCTCCTGTACGGTGTCAGCCCAGTTTGTATGGCGCGGGCGTAGTGCAGCCAACGCCGCAGAGAGCGTACAACCAGTGCCGTGGGTGTTTTTGGTCATAATGCGCGGTGCGGTAAACCGTTGTTCACCCTCGCGAGTAAACAGCCAGTCCGGGCTTTGCTCATCATCCAGATGACCACCTTTCATTAGCACTGCGCCACAGCCCATCGCCAACAGCGATCGCCCTTGTTCCAGCATTTCCTGTTCGTTGCGCGCGTGTGGCGCGTCGAGCAAGGCGGCAGCTTCGGGCAAGTTTGGCGTTATTAATGAAACCTGTGGCAATAATCGACTGCGTAGCGTGGCAACCGCCGAAGGTGAAAGCAGCGGATCGCCGCTTTTTGCCAGCATAACGGTGTCGAGTACCACGTTTTGGATCTGATAACGTTGCAACCGTTCTGCCACCGCTTCAACAATATCGGTTTCCGCCAACATACCGATTTTAGTGGTGTCGATTCGCACATCGCTGAACACCGAATCGAGCTGGGCGGCAACAAAATCAGGCTCAATGCGATACACCGACTGTACGCCACGGGTATTTTGCGCCACCAGTGCAGTAATAACTGAGCAACCATAAGCGCCAAGTGCCGAGAAGGTTTTAAGATCGGCCTGAATCCCCGCACCACCACTCGGATCAGTACCGGCAATCGTCAGAGCGTTAATTCGTGTCATGCCTGCACCTCCTGCGTCAATTGCCAGAGCGCATCAAGGAAATGTGGAACAAAACTGCCTGGTCCCTCGCTTCTGGCGACTGCGCGTTCTCCGGCTTGTTTCATCCAGTGACAGGCAGATGCGACATTTTCCAGCGTATCGCCTGGTAACGCACAACAGGCAGCAACAACCGCCGATAATGCACAGCCAGTTCCTACCACTTTGGTCATTAGCGGATCGCCACCGTGAATGCCAACGATACGATGCCCATCGGTAACATAATCCACCTCGCCTGTGACCACGACGATTGCGCCAGTTTCCCGTGCCAGTGTTTGTGCAGCGGGTATCGCGTTAGCTGCGGCGTCAGTGGTTTCCACTCCCCGTCCGCCATTAGCAACGCCAGCTAATGCCATGATTTCCGAAGCATTACCACGTATCGCTGCCGGTTTAAAAGATAAAAGTTCATGACAAAAATGGCGGCGATAATCGAGCGCACCAACCGCTACTGGATCAAGCGTCCAGGGGGTTTGAGAGCTTTTTGCTTGCTCAACGGCGGCACGCATCGCCTGTGCGCGTGGCTGCGTCAGCGTGCCAACGTTAATCAGCAACGCACTAGCAATAGCCGCAAACTGACTGGCCTCTTCGGTTTCGATAACCATCGCTGGCGATGCACCGAGCGCCAGCAAGGTATTGGCAGTAAAGGTTTGCACCACATCGTTGGTCATGCAGTGCACAAGAGGGGAATGTTGGTGAAAAAGGTGTAACGCGTGCGCAGATTGCGCTGAACTCAGCAGGTCGACTTGCATAGTTTGCTCCTGCCATAACGTGAAGAAGCAATGACCTGGTGGTCCGTGACTTCCCTACGCTGGCATTATCCAGATCAGGTGATACGGGTATTTCTCAGCCTTCACGCAGAAGGGCACCCCGAGTCGTTTGGTTGCGATGATAAATCGCAGAGGAGGATGGTAATGTCCAGCGCACCCGTTGTAAACGAGGAAAAACGGCAGTTTTACAATCGCGTTAATAAATTATTTGATATATGAATCCAGCACCTTCAGAACGACATCCAGATCTTCTTCACGTTTTAGCTCATCCCCCTGGTGAACGATGTGTTCCGTCAGATGACCTTTAATCACTTCCCGCATCAGACCGTTTACCGCTCCACGGATAGCAGCAATCTGTTGTAAAACTGCAGCGCATTCGTGCGGTTCGTCGAGCATTTTCTTGAGCGCCACGACCTGGCCCTGAATCTTACTGGCACGCGCTTTCAGTTTCTGTTTATCACGGATTGTATGAGACATGGCAACACCTGGTTAACAAGAATATGAAAAATCATAGCACTATTAATCTACTGGGGGGGAGTGTCAGGTACTGGGGGGGAGTAGAATCAGATTGCCGAATTAATACTAAGAATTATTATCATGACCGAATTTACAACTCTTCTTCAGCAAGGAAACGCCTGGTTCTTCATCCCCAGCGCCATCTTACTTGGTGCGCTTCATGGCCTGGAACCAGGGCACTCAAAAACGATGATGGCGGCGTTTATCATCGCCATCAAAGGCACCATTAAACAGGCGGTGATGCTCGGACTGGCAGCAACCATTTCGCATACCGCGGTGGTCTGGTTGATTGCCTTTGGCGGGATGGTGATCAGTAAGCGCTTTACTGCTCAATCAGCAGAACCGTGGCTCCAGCTGATTTCCGCAGTGATCATTATTGGCACCGCGTTCTGGATGTTCTGGCGTACCTGGCGCGGCGAACGCAACTGGCTGGAGAATATGCACGGGCATGATTATGAGCATCATCACCATCATCACGATCACGAACATCATCAAGACCACGAACATCACCTCGACCATGGACATCATCACCATCACGAACATGGCGAGTATCAGGATGCCCATGCACGAGCCCATGCCAATGACATTAAACGACGCTTTGATGGTAGAGAGGTCACCAACTGGCAAATTTTGTTATTTGGCTTAACCGGTGGCCTTATCCCCTGCCCGGCAGCAATTACCGTGCTGTTGATATGCATTCAGTTGAAAGCCCTGACACTGGGCGCAACACTGGTCGTCAGTTTCAGCATTGGCCTGGCGTTAACGCTTGTCACCGTAGGCGTTGGCGCAGCAATCAGCGTTCAGCAGGTCGCAAAACGCTGGAGCGGATTTAACACTCTCGCTAAACGCGCCCCCTATTTTTCCAGTCTGTTGATTGGCTTAGTCGGTGTGTATATGGGCGTACATGGCTTCATGGGCATAATGTGATAACTCAATCCTTTAGGCTTGCATGTTATCTTCAGCCCAGGATGATTCTTAAATCAGCTATTTCCGCTGACTCTCTGCTCGCTAAGGATGCTTTTAGGGCATCCTTTCATTTACACTTTTTACGAAATCATGGGATCACTAACAAAATATCGCTTGTCAGTTATATTGTATGGCAGGAAAGATATGCGACTGATATTACAGATCCCCAAAGTGGAGAGTTTATGACCATTAAAAATAAGATGTCACTGGGTGCGCTTTTGCTGGTTACCAGTGCCGCCTGGGCCGCACCAGCCACCGCGGGTTCGACCAATACCTCGGGAATTTCTAAGTATGAGTTAAGCAGTTTCATTGCTGACTTTAAGCATTTCAAACCAGGCGATACCGTCCCAGAGATGTACCGCACCGATGAGTACAACATTAAGCAGTGGCAGTTACGTAACCTGCCCGCGCCTGATGCCGGGACGCACTGGACCTATATGGGTGGCGCGTACGTGTTGATCAGCGACACCGACGGTAAAATCATTAAAGCCTACGACGGTGAGATTTTTTATCATCGCTAAAAAAAGCCCCCTCATCATGAGGGGGAAATGCAGACACCTTGTTATTTTTTATTATTAGCCACTTGCTCGTCTTGCTTGTTATTAGTCGTATTTCACGTTGATTAATGCGGTTGCCTCCAGTGCGCCAGATTTAACTTTGTTTGTATCGTAGACGTAGTAACTGGCCATGATTGGTATATTAATAATATTGCTATTTAAAGAAGTCCCAGGTTTATCTGTTTTCCATAATGATGTCGCCGCGCCCTGATTGCCGCTAGCAGAAATTTTGATGGCAGCTTCAGTCCCTTTTGGTGGTTCTTTTAGATCCAACACAAATCCTACACCATTATCTATATTTCCACGCAAAATTGTATTGCTTCCTGTAACTAAGTCACTGCTGGAAAGATATACGACCATATTCCGCGATGCTTGGTTTTTGTCGCCGAAAAGATTATCACATTTCAACGTAATTACTCCTTCCTTACTGTTCGCCGTAATCTTTCCCTGACTTCTGAGCTGGGACAAGGCAATATCATCTACTTTTATTATTATGTTTTCAGGCTTACAGGTCGTATTTTTAGGATAATAGGAAATGCTTAACCCAAGCGTAAATGTATCCCCCGCCAGTTTACTGGTGAGATAACTTACACACCAGTTAATCTTCAATGTCTTACAAATTCCCAACCAAAAGTCGATGGATGTAGATGACTCACCGCCAATATTTGCAATCACAGTATCTGAAAGAAACCAGGTTGGTTTTCTTTCTCCAGTAAAATCAAGTGTACCTCTGGCAATTTTAATCACATAGGGTAATTCTGCCTGCGCATTGCTGGATTTCCCAATCGTCTCACTGGTTTTACCTAAAGACTCTATTTTAACCTTTAACTTTTCACCATTACCAAAAGGCCCAACTTCAACCCAATCACTTTGGATATTTTTATAAACTATTTTATCCGTGCTCGTATCACAAGATATCCCAGTAAACACGACATTTTTACTAAAGGAAACCTCATTCGCTAAAATCTCCCCCACATTAATACTATCTGTAATATTTAATGATGCAGTGGTACGACATCCAGCCCAGGTAAAATTAGCCCATAAAATAAATATTAGTAACATTCCATTTCTGAACATCATATTCCACCTCTCACCGACAGATATAATTTCTACTTTCATCAATCTCATTACCGAAGGTGATTGTGCATGAAAGTCCTTGTTGCTTATCAATTGCTACATTAACCGCTGGCGGTACTTCATTGGTGCGAATAAATAACTGACTTCCCTGGCCGACAACGCCAATATTATGACCATGGATATCATTGACTTCATAACCAAACGTTAATGGTTGCCCATCTGCTCTTAACGCTTTTATAAACCATGGCTTGCGCTGATCGGTATCAAAATTAACCAGTACAACCGCGCCGCGATAAGGGGCGGCAATTTTCCGGTTGCCACGTAATTCTGCTTCGCTATCGCTTTGCGACACATCCAGCATCAGGTGATTTTCCCGATAAGGTGTCATTCCGTCGTATACCACCACTCCATTAAGGTTTGTTGTGCGATATTTTTGCCCATTGACATAAGCATCTTTAATTCCTGGCGCATTCATCACAGCAAACGTTTCGGAAAGACGGTTCGCCAGATTAACGCCCCCCGACCAGGCGACAATGCCCCCTGAAACACTGGCTCCAGCCTGTCGATAAGTACTCGACTGACTATAACTGCCATTCACTGTCGCAACCGGCGCGTTCCAGGTCAAATTCGCCCCAGCTGTCGTTTCATTTCCCTGATTCTGATAACTCAGGTTGACCCCATAGTTAAACTGATCCCGGCTTCCAACGGTTCCTGATAATCCCGTATTATTTGAGGCAAACCCCTGATCATCAAACGTCGTTGAGTTAGACATATATATTTGCCGACGAGGCGTCGTAACGTCATCACCCCAATCAAAGGGAATCGATATAAAAATATTAAAACGTTTCTCTTCATGATGATTCTCGTCATACGCCTGGCTTGCCGCGAGGATATAGCTTATCCGCCGCCAGTTATTGGAATAACTCAACTGATAATCCTTACTGCTGCCGCTACGCCCCCAGTAATCTCGCCATAACGTACTTAAGGACACAGACCCCCAGCCTTCTGGCAATGACTGGCTCATATTGGCAGAGAAGCTATTTTTACGGCCAAAATCGTTCTGGTAATAATCGGCAATGTCATAGACATCGTTTTCATCACGGCGATAATTATCTTTATTGTTTGCCCAAACGTGATCATTAAATGTCCGGTAATCACGCGATGAATAACGCCAGGCCGCCAGACCAAAACGCGTCGACGTTTGGCTCACAAATTTGTTGTAGGCAATTTGATAACTTTGCCCGTCAAACACATCGTCGTTGTCTTGTTTACTATGCGACTTCGTGGCATCGACGGAAATGGCACCAATGCGTGTATTCCAGCCAGTCCCCAAAGTAAACGCGTAATAATTATTCGCGACCATCGAGCCACCATACAGCGTCAATAAATTATTAAAACCATACTGATAACCCGCCTGGACAAAATCACTTTGTTTGCTCGCCCCTTCAATATGGCTACGACCCGCCGCAAAATCATATTTCGACACGCCGGGTTGCAGCATATTTGGCACCGCTGCATAAGGCACCAGATAGGTGGTTACCGAGCCGTCCGCCTCTTTCACGCTGACATCAAGATCTGCTCCACCACCGGCCAACTGCAAATCTGTAATCGCGAACGGGCCAGGAGGAACCTCTTTCTGATAAACGACAAAACCGTTCTGTTCAATAGTTACCAGCGCGTTACTCTGAGCAATCCCCTGCACCCGTGGCGTAAAATTTTGTTTCGAGTTAGGCAACATCTGCATATCACGAAACAACCGCACACCGCTGAAGCGAACAGAATCAAAAATATCGCTTGATGTGTACATATCACCCACGCGAAGCGTGCCGAGAAGTTGGGCAAATCCACGTTCCAGATACAGGGTATTACTTTTCCACACCCCTGGATTGTTATTTGTTTTACTGAAACTGGCATCAGAATGCAGTTGCCACCCCAGTAAATTTAACCCGCTGTTAAAACGTACATATGTACTCTTACTATTACCCGACGCTTTATAGTCACTGTAATACTGACTCAGATAATAAGAGGTATAAAACGCATTAATACCCCGCTCCCAGTTTTCCGGTGGAACATAGCCACTTTCCAGTTCTTCCACCCAGGCCTGCGGGACACTGAAATCGAGACGAAAAACCCCGATATCCCAGGTATAGCTCCCACCCTGAACAAGTTGCTCAAATGTTAAACATTGCTTACCGCTGGCGAAGTTATCGCTATTAATGCCTAACCGCTTGATAACCTCTCTTGATAAACATGTTTCTTGCGGGTTGTCTTTAACAATAATCTCATATTTCCCGCGCCATTGCTTATTGACATAAATATCGATGTCATACTGCCCAGGTAAGGGTTGATTATCATCAAGACGAATATTTGCAACCTGCTGGTCTTTCATTCCACCTATCATAAAATGGGTATCAAAGGTTTCTTCAGCTGCATAAGCTTCAATGCCGAGCAATAACGCTACGATTGCTGATGCAAGTGGGGTCATTCTCAACATAGGCAGCTCCTGCAATTAAATTTTGTCACTAATATAGTTACCGTGGTCATCGATAATGGTCAGATACCAGTTATTTGCATTATTACTTCTGACATTAACACTCTGACTTTCTAAGGGGGCAATCATAATAGTTTCATAATTGACTTTGACATTATTAGCTTTGACATCCGAAATCGTCACCCAATTAGCTGAGTCATTTTTTATCACCAATCCATTGCCACTGCGATTTACCAGTAACTTTTTAAAGGTCGCTTTATTTACCGGAGCAATACCCGCCGGCCGGTAAAACAATTTGATTTTGTTTTGCATCGCAAACTTCAGTGCATTCTTACCTTCTTGTTCTGGACTATTTGGTGGAATATCCAGAACATTCAGATAAAAAATGCTTTCTTTATTAGTGGGCAGTTTATTCGGCATAATTTTGATTTTTACTTGCTGCCCGGAATTTGCCCCTATTTTTGCCACTGGTGGCGTTAACATGAAAGGAACCTGAATTTTTTCTGGTGGTAACGACGTATCGCCATCATCAATCCACGCCTGCAGCAGCGAAGAACGGTTTCCCTGGTTCATCAACTGCACCATCACTTCTTTATTTTCTGCCGGGTAAATAATGCGCGTCCCGTAGATAACAATTCCGGCATGCGCAGGAAGGACCATAGAAAAAATGAGTAAAGATAATAATCCTTTCATCTTAATGCCTCTTAAATTAAAAAGCCGCCATGGGGATAGCGGCCATGTTTATTACCTGGAGAAACTTGCAATTTTTATTTATTAATCCTGCGCCACACGCATAACCAGAGAAGATAACACATCACCTGATTGCACTGAGTTATCTGTCAGTTTCAGGTATTTTGCTTTAAACGGAATAGCATATTGACCTTCCGCTGTTTTATAACTCTCAATGTTAAAAGGTGCAGAAATATCCAGGACATCGCTGTTATCACCTAAATAGAGATAGTACCCCACGGTATCGTTGCTACTGGCTATCGCCTTATCGTTACCAGTTATTTTATCGTTGGTAATCAACGAGAGTTTTACACCAGCAACTTCTTTCGGGCAGCTAATTTTTAACATGCTGCTGGTTACACCGACTGCATCATCATAGGTAGAATATTTAGCTTTACCTTCAAAGACAGTGGTTGGTACAGTCGGCATATTAATACTTACTGAATCACCACCCGCTTCGAATTTACACGGAGATTCTGCAATATTTCCTTTAATGGTTAATGTTCCGGTATCAACGTCTGCAGCAAATACTCCAGCGCTCATAAAAAAAGAAGAAAAGACAGCGGCAGCAATAATTGAACGTTTCATAATATGTTCCTTAATAAAATTTATTTTTGGTTGTTAAGAGTCTGTATCTCTTGGAAACAAATTTCTCACATCAAAAAAGTTGCCGCAATGTAAACATATTGTTTTATTGATTTAAAACAAATTAACCAATGCAATATAAATACAACAAATACTTAAGAGTATTAAATATTTATCGCATCTATTAATTAATGTAGATTTATGTAAATGGTATTATTGATATCAATAAAAAAAGCCGAAATCATTTATATAAATGATTTCGGCTTTCTAAATGCAATTAAAATCAGGTTGCCAAATTAATCGTATCGATTTAACACGATTCGACGTTTGCTATCACTACCTGCAACAACCACTTCTGTCTTTACACCTTTGACGGGCGAAGAAACCTGATGACGGGTATCGACATTATACGTTAACTGACCACAATGCTGTTGAGGTTGACTATTAACCATAGTCATACTGCATGTTAGGGGACTGATCCTGCCATTAATCGATAATGTGGCAGTCTGTGAAGAGAATGCGGGAGAAGCCAATCCATAGGCAAGAAAAATAATTCCTGACAGCCAATACTTATTCATTGAACGTTATCCCTGTAGTAAAGGTTATGCCTGGATAGAATGAGTGCATAACAAACTATAGCTGTACATCCACTACACAGCCACGAAGGATGATAATGAAGCATTGCCTGTACGATCAATCGACTTTGTAGAGTTTCGGACGAAGGTCCGCAGAATATTCGCAGTATTAAATAAGTGTTCATTAATGCGGCAAAAACAAATACACCGCATCAATGTAACATCTCTGCGGTGTATGAAAAATAACCAGAATGGTTAATAGGCGTTAGACCGCGCGGAAGGAAATCTCGCCGGGAATGACTTCCCCCTGCCAGTAGAGCTGAGCTGCAACGCGGTCAGCCAGCTGGCGATAGATAGCGGTAAATTCGCTCTCCGGACGGCTGATAACCGTTGGCGTGCCTTTATCGAGATCCTCACGTAAGGAGATGTGTAACGGCATCTGCCCCAGCAGCTGTGTGTGGTATTTTTCAGCCAGTTTCTCTGCACCACCGGTACCGAAAATCGGTTCATGGTGACCACAGTTACTGCAAATATGCACACTCATGTTCTCGACAATACCGAGCACCGGAACTTCGACTTTCTCGAACATCACAATGCCTTTTTTCGCATCGATCAGCGCGATGTCCTGCGGGGTGGTGACCACTACCGCACCAGTCACCGGAATGTTCTGCGCCAGCGTCAGCTGAATGTCACCGGTTCCTGGCGGCATGTCGAGTACCAGATAGTCCAGATCCGGCCACAAGGTTTCCTGCAACATCTGCATTAACGCCTTGCTCGCCATCGGTCCACGCCACACCATCGCATTGTCGTCAGTGACCAGATAACCAATTGAATTGGTTGCCAGGCCATGAGACATAATCGGTGCCATATGGGTACCGTCCGGCGAAGTTGGACGCTGATTTTCTGCGCCCAGCATGGTGGGAATTGATGGGCCGTAGATATCGGCGTCCAGAATGCCGACTTTCGCCCCTTCCGCCGCCAGTGCCAGCGCCAGGTTTACCGCCGTGGAGGATTTACCCACGCCGCCTTTACCGGAACTGACCGCAATGATGTTCTTCACGCCATTAATACCCGGCTGATTCTTCACGCGTTTTAAGGTGGCGATATTGTGCGACAGTTTCCAGTCGATAGCTTTCGCCCCGGTGATACGCAGCAGTTCGGCGCTACATTGCTCTTTTAACTCTTCAAACGCGCTATGCCAGACGAATGGCATAACCAGTTCCACATGCAACGTGTCGTCCATCCAGGCGACATGGTGCAACGCTTTCAGCGTGGTGAGGTTATGCTTCAGGGTTGGGTGCTGAAAATTGGCCAGTGTCCCGGCGACCATTGCGCGCAAGGCTTCTGGTGATTTGGCCTGGGATTGTTCGTTCATCCCGACTCCTTTTTTGTATAGATAAACCATCAGCTGATAGTTTACCTGAAGAATATAGAGAAGTACTTACTTAACATTTTCCCATTTGGTACTATCTAACCCCTTTTCACTATTAAGAAGTAATGCCTACTATGACTCAAGTCGCGAAGAAAATTCTGGTGACGTGCGCACTGCCGTACGCTAACGGCTCAATCCACCTCGGCCATATGCTGGAGCACATCCAGGCTGATGTCTGGGTCCGTTACCAGCGAATGCGCGGCCACGAGGTCAACTTCATCTGCGCCGACGATGCCCACGGTACGCCAATCATGCTGAAAGCTCAGCAGCTTGGTATCACCCCGGAGCAGATGATTGGCGAAATGAGTCAGGAGCATCAGACTGATTTCGCAGGCTTTAACATCAGCTATGACAACTATCACTCGACGCACAGCGAAGAGAACCGCCAGTTGTCTGAGCTTATCTATACTCGCTTGAAAGAAAACGGTTTTATTAAAAACCGCACCATCTCTCAGCTGTACGATCCGGAAAAAGGCATGTTCCTGCCGGACCGTTTTGTGAAAGGCACCTGCCCGAAATGTAAATCCCCGGATCAATACGGCGATAACTGCGAAGTTTGCGGCGCGACCTACAGCCCGACTGAATTGATCGAGCCGAAATCGGTGGTTTCTGGCGCTACGCCGGTAATGCGTGATTCTGAACACTTCTTCTTTGATCTGCCCTCTTTCAGCGAAATGTTGCAGGCATGGACCCGCAGCGGTGCGTTGCAGGAGCAGGTGGCAAATAAAATGCAGGAGTGGTTTGAATCCGGCCTGCAACAGTGGGATATCTCCCGCGACGCGCCGTACTTCGGTTTTGAAATTCCGAACGCGCCGGGTAAATATTTCTACGTCTGGCTAGATGCGCCGATTGGCTATATGGGTTCTTTCAAGAATCTGTGCGACAAGCGCGGCGACAGCGTAAGCTTCGATGAATACTGGAAGAAAGACTCCACCGCCGAGCTGTACCACTTCATCGGTAAAGATATTGTTTACTTCCACAGTCTGTTCTGGCCAGCAATGCTGGAAGGCAGCAACTTCCGCAAGCCGACCAACCTGTTTGTTCATGGCTATGTGACGGTGAACGGCGCGAAGATGTCTAAGTCTCGCGGTACCTTTATTAAAGCCAGCACCTGGCTGAATCATTTTGACGCTGACAGCCTGCGTTACTACTACACTGCGAAACTCTCTTCGCGCATTGATGATATCGATCTCAACCTGGAAGATTTCGTTCAGCGCGTGAATGCCGATATCGTTAACAAAGTGGTTAACCTGGCCTCTCGTAATGCGGGCTTTATCAACAAGCGTTTTGACGGTGTGCTGGCAAGCGAACTGGCTGACCCGCAGTTGTACAAAACCTTCACTGATGCCGCTGAAGTGATTGGTGAAGCGTGGGAAAGCCGCGAATTTGGTAAAGCCGTGCGCGAAATCATGGCGCTGGCTGATCTGGCTAACCGCTATGTCGATGAACAGGCTCCGTGGGTTGTGGCGAAACAGGAAGGCCGCGATGCCGACCTGCAGGCAATTTGCTCAATGGGCATAAACCTGTTCCGCGTGCTGATGACTTACCTGAAGCCGGTACTGCCGAAACTGACCGAGCGTGCAGAAGCATTCCTCAATACGGAACTGACCTGGGATGGTATCCAGCAACCGCTGCTGGGCCACAAAGTGAATCCGTTCAAGGCGCTGTATAACCGCATCGATATGAAGCAGGTTGAAGCACTGGTGGAAGCCTCTAAAGAAGAAGTGAAAGCAGCTGCCGCGACAGTTACTGGCCCGCTGGCAGACGATCCGATTCAGGAAACCATCACCTTTGACGACTTCGCTAAAGTTGACCTGCGCGTGGCGCTGATTGAAAATGCAGAGTTTGTTGAAGGTTCTGACAAACTGCTGCGACTGACACTGGATCTCGGCGGTGAAAAACGTAATGTTTTCTCCGGCATTCGTTCTGCTTACCCGGATCCGCAGGCTCTGATTGGTCGTCACACCATTATGGTGGCTAACCTGGCGCCGCGTAAAATGCGCTTTGGTATCTCCGAAGGCATGGTAATGGCTGCTGGTCCTGGCGGGAAAGATATCTTCCTGCTAAGCCCGGATGCCGGTGCTAAACCGGGTCATCAGGTGAAATAATCCCCCTTCAAGGCGCTGCATCGACAGCGCCTTTTCTTTATAAATTCCTAAAGTTGTTTTCTTGCGATTTTGTCTCTCTCTAACCCGCATAAATACTGGTAGCATCTGCATTCAACTGGATAAAATTACAGGGGTGCAGAATGAGACGCTTTATCTATCAGGACGAAAAATCACATAAATTCTGGGCGGTGGAGCAACAGGGAAACGAGTTGCATATCAGTTGGGGAAAAGTTGGCACCCAAGGGCAAAGCCAGGTAAAAAGTTTTGCGGATGCTGCGGCAGCGGCAAAAGCGGAACTAAAGCTTATCGCAGAGAAAACGAAAAAAGGCTATGTGGAAGATGCTTCAGCAAACGTGCATATCTCCAGCACCAAAGCCACTCCTGAAGTTGAAACTTCCCTTGAGAGTAAAAACAAACGCCCATGGCTGGCTGATGATGCAGTCATTCCGGTAACTGACGATATTAATCGATTTGCTTTCCCTCATCGCTCTCGCCCCAGAGAGATCAATTATCTGCGCAAAGACGGTGAGATATGGAAGCGTATTGCAGATAACACCAGGGCATATGATCCCGACAACAATTACCGTTCTTATCCAGAAAACTGGCAGCATGCTTTTGCTGAGTTACAAATGCGAGTTCAGGGTAATCAACAGACAGGAAGTGCGCAATCTGATGCGGCATTGCTCTGGAGTTTCTGGAACTCTTACTCTACAGATGAACTGGTCGATGACTTAGTCATTCGCTGTGGTCTGGAAAGCGCCGTTGAAATTGCCCTTCTCGCTATTCAACTTAGATATAAACCAGTAAAAGGCGCAGTAACCACCATCATTCCACCTAATCACGAAGCAGAATCGCTACCTTGTTGGCATCAACGTCTATGTCATCATCTTTCACTCGCTTCAGAAGATGAGTGGCAACGCTGTGTAGATAAAGTACTCGCGGCTATTCCCTCGCTATCTCCAGCACGGCAACCTTTTGCGGCGTTACTGCTCCCTGAACGCCCGGATATTGCCAATGCTATGGCTCTACGCTATGCAGACCAAAACGTTCCGGCGATGACCTGGTTAAGACTGGTGATAACCGATGATACTGCTCTGAGTACAGTGGAAAAATACGACTTCCCACCGTTGTATCGTGATTTTCGTAATTTTCGCGCTTATCTGGCAATGTTGCTGGCGAATAATGGAATTCGGGGTGTAAGCCAGATCCTTCTTGAGTTTACGGAAGAGCATTCTGACAATCCCACTTATCTTTTCGAGCGCAACAGCGAGACTGAAAATCTTGTCAAATGGCTATGGAAAACGAATCACCCGGATGCGATTCAAATTCTGATCCTCGGTGTGATTGGCAAGAAAAAGCACCTGGAATACTTAAGCAAAGCCTGTCAAAAACATCCCGCTGCGGCTATTGCCGCTTATGCAACTTTGCTGGCAATACATGAAGATGCACAGTGGCGTAACGCACTTATCAAACTGATTACCATCACGCCAGAGTTAGTATGCGACGTCATTCCCTGGGTTAATGCCAAAGCCGCTGGCATCTTATCTGAATGTCGTCCGCAGTCAGTCGCTGAAGAATGTGAATATGCCACTGCGGATATGTTGCCAGAGCTGTTTGTTTCGCCTCCCTGGATGACCAAAGAGAAAAAGAAAAATACGCCGGTGTTTGATCTTCCTGTGCTCCCAGTTCCTTCTGTTTCGGATATCACTCCAGAGATTGCCAAAAAACTGACCCGTACTTACCTTGTCACCCGCTTCCAGCAAATAGCCCAACAGCAGGCGACAAAACAAACATTGTTTACCGACCTGGTGCCGATGAAAAAAGCAAGCTGGGAGAAACAGTTAATACCGCTTACACCGGAGCAACAAATACTGTGGCATCTTGGTTTTGAAAAATGGCGGGAGAGCGGAGAAAAAATATACGAAAAAATTCCGGCGCCACAAAGTGCCGTTGATGCCCTGCTACGCTTCGATTTTCCAGCATTGAATGCTGAATTTGTGCAATACCATAACAATGCATACAAAAGCTGGAATCTCCTTGCCCTCTGTTACCTGCCTGGTCAACAGGCCATTTCTTTTCTTAACCAGATAGTCAAAGAAGATAACTACTCTGGTGAGGGAAATATTCTGGCAATTTTTGGTAGCGCCGCCATACCTGCATTTATGACCTGCCTGCAACGAGATCCACGACGTCTGTGCTTCTTCACCTTCTTCCTTGGTGTCAGTGAACTGGCATTGCCAATGGCGCAACAATTGCAGAAAAAAATGTCTTATGAAGATGCGCGAAACTGGCTAACTGATTATCCGCGCCATGCCGCCGCCGGGCTACTTCCTGTGGCCCTGGGCAAAAAAGGAAAAGATCGTGATTGTGCCCGCCAGGCGCTCCGTCTGCTGGTGAATTTAAACCAGCGAGAAAAGATTGAGGAAATCGCCCGGGGGTATAACCAACCTGATGTTTTAGCTGCGCTGGCAACATTATTTGATAGCGACCCACTGGAAGAATATCCCGCTAAAATCGCCCCACTGCCCGGCTTTTATCAGTTCACCTTATGGCGCAGACCTCGGCTTAAAAGTAACAACCTGCCTCTGCCAGATGACGCTATGCGCCACCTCGGCACAATGTTGAGCTTTCCACGCGACATTACCGCCTACGCTGGGCTGGATATCATTAGAGAAACCTTCACCCACGAATCACTGGCTGACTTTGGCTGGGATCTGTATACCGCCTGGACAGAAGCTGGCGCACCCGCAAAAGAAAACTGGGCATTTACTGCGCTTGGGATTTTAGGCAATGACGACACCGCGCGTAAATTAACCCCGCTTATCCGTGCCTGGCCTGGGGAATCCCAGCATAAACGGGCGGTGTCCGGGCTGGATGTATTAGCTGATATTGGCAGCGATGTTGCGCTAATGCTGCTTAATGGCATCGCGCGAAAAATTAAATTCAAAGCATTACAGGAACATGCCCGCGAGAAAATCAACATAGTTGCTGAAAACCGTGGGCTGACGATGGCTGAACTGGAAGACCGCCTGGCGCCTGATTTAGGGCTTGATAGCAATGGCTCGCTGACACTTGATTTCGGCCCACGTCAATTCACCGTTGGTTTTGACGAAACCTTAAAACCTGTAGTGCGCGACGCAAACGGCAAGGTCCTGAAAGATTTACCCAAACCAAACCAGAGCGATGATAAAACACTGGCAACTGACGCCGTTAACCTCTTTAAACAATTGAAGAAAGATGTGCGCGCCATTGCCAGCCAGCAGATTGATCGTCTGGAACAGGCCATGTGCCAGCGCAGACGCTGGACGACAGAGCAGTTCCGCCTGTTCCTGGTGGAGCAACCGCTGGTACGTCACTTAACCCGACGGCTGTTATGGGGGGTTTATAACGATGAAAACGCCCTTATCACCTGTTTTCGCGTGGCAGAAGACAGCACTTACAGCGATGCGCAGGATGAACTATTCACGCTGCCAGCAGGAAACATCGGTATTCCGCATGTGCTGGAAATCTCCCCTGAATCCGCCGCTGCATTCAGGCAAATTTACGCTGATTACGAACTGCTTCCCCCTTTCCAACAGCTCGAGCGAGGTAGCTATCACCTTGCTGACAATGAACGTAATACTCACGAACTGACACGCTGGCAAGGACGGCTTTGCCAGGCCGGACGCATTGTCGGGCTGGAACGCCGAGGCTGGCAACGTCTGGAAGAAAGCGGCAGCGTCTATGCGATGCGCAAATCTACCCATTATGGCGATCTCGAACTTGAAACGGAACCTTTTTCATTAATTTATGGTGAAACGGGGTATGGCGACCAGCTACCGGTTGAAAGCGTAAAAATCACCTCGCCAGATGATCGCTACGGTAAACAATCCTCACTCACTTTCTCCATGCTCGACGACATCACCGCCAGCGAGCTGATTAACGATATTGAATCACTGTTTGATTAAAAGGATTTAGCAATGAAAACCTATATTTATCAGGACGAAAAATCACATAAATTCTGGGCGGTGGAGCAGCAGGGAAACGAGCTGCATATCAACTGGGGCAAAGTCGGCACTAACGGGCAAAGTCAGGTAAAAAGTTTTGCTGATGCTGCAACGGCGGAAAAAGCGGAGCTGAAGTTGATTGCGGAGAAGGTGAAGAAGGGGTATGTAAAATCGACTGACGATATAAACATGCTGATAACTGTTCCCACCACAGCTGATGATAGCGAACAACATCCAATTATTACTGATGTCGACACACCACCGTGGATTGCGGACCTTGAACCAATCATTCTCGAAACAAAGAGAGTATTTAGCAGTAGGAAATTCCCAGCCGACAGTGTCAGGACGTTTGCTAAAGATATCTCGTTATGGTCACTCTTATGGGAAAACAAATATGAGGAATACTATTTTCTTGCACAATTACAGCATTTTGATGTGAGTGACTGCCGCCCGGAATGGCAACGAGGCCGGGATGAAGCAATCATGCGCGTTCAGCAGAAAAATATAGACGGTTCGATTTTCTCCAATGCATTCTTTTTGCTGGTCAAGTTTCTTATGCAAGATAGCGATAGCGCTAATGATCTTTTTGATTATCTGGCGCAACAGCATGGGGTAGAATACGCGACCGAATTAGTCTTGCTATTACAGCAAATTCAGATATCAGATGATCAAAATCAAGATCCAGGAAATTGTGAAGCTTTAGATAAATGCCTTTTGTATGTTCGCATGGGATACAATTTTTTTACAAAAAATTGCGTACCAACGCTTATTCTAAGTAACACAATATCAGAACAACGTTTTGAATTCGGCTTCAGCACTGTAGATTTTCACTTGCGAAATCATCTCTCGCGTATTGATGAAAAAACATGGCAACGGTGCATGAAAAAGCTTACTCAAGCGTTGCCTTCCCTGTCTCCACGTAAACGCCCTTTAATAGGTTTTCTTTTGCCTGAACAACCTGAAATTGCTAATCAAATTGTCTTTGACTTAGTGCAATGTGCTAATTACCCAGAAATGGAATGGTTGGATATCGTTGCCACAGATCCGCAGGCACTCAATGAATTGATGAATCTTAACCAACTTAAGCGCTATAACGACTGGCAGACGGCGGAAAAATGCACTGCGACATTACTGCGTGAACGAGGGGTAAAAGCTCTTCCACTTCTTCAGCCATGGATAAAGGATAGTTATTCAGTTAAAAATCTAATTACACAAGTTAATCATCCTGACGCCATTAATATATTAATAAAAGAAGAATGTATCAGTGAAGTGGAACACGCAACAAATTTACATCCTGAAGCTGCACTTTATGCATTAACAAAAGCCTTAAATTACACAAATAACTCTCACTATTATCGTTTACTGCAGCGCATCATCTTGGGTAATGCGCAAGCCTTACATAAAACGCTTCCCTGGCTTGACGAAAAACAGCAACAAATTTTATTTAGTTATTTTCCTCAGCTTATGTCCATCGAAAAAATTGCTCATAAGAATGAATTACCCAGTATATTGATCGCCCCTTCATGGTTGAAAAAAAAGAAAAAGATTGCTGGTATCAACCTCACTCTCCGGGTATTACCTCTTCCCCCCCTGGAATCTATCCCCGCAACAAAAAATCTGACTGAGCCATCTGCGCCATCCCCATCAGCGAAAGATATCCTGGATTTGTTGAACTTCCATTGCGAAGAGCTTGGTTGGGGTATACCTCAGGCTGCCATTGATTTTTTCGAGCAGGACAATTACGAAGCTTTATTAAAGATCTGGGATAAACCTCGGTGGGCAAGTCATATCCTTGTCAATGTGTCGGTATTGCTTCAGTTATCAGAAAATAAAGCACTGAAAATATGGAACGCACTGACTCACCTACATCTGATTAACGCATGTGAAGTAGTGGAATATTACGGTCTTCCGACATTGCCCGGCTTGCTGCGTCGCGCCTTAGTCGTACCTCAGGAAGCCATTCCTTTAGCGGCACGTTTTGGCGCAACCGAAGTAGCCCCCTTAATGGCTCGCGCCTTTCGTCAGCTTAAATCTGTACGTGATGTTGCTGAACGTTGGTTGTTAACCTATCCGGAACATGCCATTACGGGCCTGCTGCCTTCCGTGCTGGGAAAAGCAGGTAGTGAGCGTGAAGACGCCGCTACGGCAATTCGCTATCTGGCTCATCATGGGCATCAGCCGTTAATGGAAGAAATTGCCCACCGCTATAATCAGGCAGAAGTGCTTACGGGTTTGTTAGATGTTCTTAACAGCGACCCCCTCGATAATTTTCCGCAGAAAATCGCTAAACTCCCCGCCTGGTGTACCCCTGAAGTATGGCACCGCCCGCTTCTGCGCAGTAACGGCAAGGCACTTCCGGATTCAGCTATCCTGCAACTGTGCACCATGCTCTCTTTTCCCCGCGAAGCCACCCTTTACCCGGGGATAACACAGGTAATCGAGGCCTGTACCCCGCAGTCTCTTGCCGATTTCGCCTGGGATCTCTTCTTGAGCTGGGAGATTGCAAGCGGGTCAGCCAAAGATAACTGGGCATTTACCGCACTGGGGATTCTGGGTAACGATGACACCGCCCGCAAACTCACCCCGCTCATCCGCGCATGGCCGGGGGAATCTCAGCATAAACGCGCCACTGTCGGGCTGGATATTCTTGCTGCTATCGGCAGCGATATCGCCCTGATGCAACTTAACGGTATTGCGCAAAAGCTAAAATTTAAAGCCTTGCAGGATCAGGCTAGAACTAAAATCGCCCAGATTGCCGAAAGCCGCCAGCTCACCGTCGCAGAGATGGAAGACCGGTTAGCCCCCGATCTCGGTCTGGATGATAACGGCTCACTACTGCTGGATTTCGGCCCACGCCTGTTCACCGTCAGCTTTGATGAATCCTTAAAACCGTTTGTGCGCGAAGCTTCCGGCAACCGTCTGAAAGATCTGCCCAAACCGAACAAAAGCGATGATGAAACGCTGGCTGAGGAAGCGGTAAATCGCTACAAGTTGTTGAAAAAAGATGTCCGCACGGTAGCTGCACAACAGATTTCGCGTCTGGAAGCCGCCATGTGTCAGCGTCGCCGCTGGACTGCAGAACAGTTCCGCCTGTTTCTGGTTGAGCATCCCCTGGTTCGTCATATCACCCAACGTCTGATGTGGGGCATTTATGACGCTGATAATCAGCTTATTTCCTGTTTCCGCGTGGCGGAGGATGGCAGTTTTAGCGACGGTCAGGATAACCCGTTAACTCTTGCGCAGGGCAGTATCGGTATCCCGCATGTACTGGAAATCCCGGCCCCGCAGGCTGCTGAATTTGCACAACTGTTCTCTGACTACGAACTATTGCCACCATTCAGTCAACTTGATCGCCCCTGGTCTCAGCTCTCTGAGACAGAAAAAAGCAGCAGCGATTTGCAGCGCTGGGCTGGTCGCCAGGCAGCGAGTGGGCGCGTCGCCGGGCTGATGAATAAAGGCTGGCAACGGGGCGATGTGCTGGATGGTGGCGGCTATTACTCATTTTATAAATCTGTGGATGATGGCTACGTCGAACTGAGTGTGACACCAGGCTTCTGCGTTGGATTGCCCGTCACCGAAATCAGCGATAGCCAAAAAATTGAGCACATTCAGTTGTGCAAACTGACGCCGCGCAAATCGGTTTATCCCTTCTCCGTGCTCGACGACATCACCGCCAGCGAGCTGATTAACGATATTGAATCACTGTTTGATTAAAAGGATTTAGCAATGAAAACCTATATTTATCAGGACGAAAAATCACATAAATTCTGGGCGGTGGAGCAGCAGGGAAACGAGCTGCATATTAACTGGGGTAAAGTCGGCAGTAACGGGCAAAGTCAGGTAAAAAGCTTTGCAGATGCTGCGGCGGCGGAAAAAGCGGAGCTGAAGCTGATTGCGGAGAAAACAAAAAAGGGCTACGTAGAAGAAGTATCCGTGATGACAGCGACATTTGCACCCGGCCAGGTTATTGAATGCCCTGAAATTACCCCTTTGCCACAAGACAAACCAGCATTTGCTGGTGACCTCCTCCCCTGGCTGGCAGACGGTGCCCAAATCATGTTACCGACAGAGATTGCGCCAACCACACTCAGTCATCGACGCTGGCCTGGCGATCCGGTGCAGCAGGAGGATGAATTAACCCTGCTACGCACCGTTGCCGCGAATACTCACCGGCGTTTTAAAAAGGTGCTCACCTTCGATTACAGTACCTGTTCACTCGACTGGCAGCAGGCAATTACACAAGCAGTAGGCCTTATCGACTCGCCAATTAGCACCACGCTACCTCCGATGGTACTGGCGGTACTGGTTGCGCTGGAACAAGGCTTCAATCGTAACGATCATGAAGAGTTAATGGATCAAATTGTCCAGGAAGGTGGTCTGGAATATGCCACTGAGGTTGTCATTGCATTGCAATTCATCCGCTTCGACTGGGATTATGATGCCCATCTCATTACGGTTACCCCGGATAACAGGCAGCCTGGCTATCTGTTACGCTTCGCTTCGGTTGAAATGCGCCTGCGTAAGCATCTCTCACTTGCAAATGACGATGTATGGCAGCGCTGCGCCGACAAACTGATTGCCGCTCTCGGAAACATGCCCACCTGGCACCAGCCGCTGGTTGCACTATTGTTGCCGGAAAAACCAGAAATAGCTCATGAGATTGCCAGACATCTTTGCGGACAAAAAGGGTTATATGCGCTGGAATGGCTAAAACTGACGGCCGCTGACGAGCAGGTATTGGCAGAACTGGGAAAATACTATCCAGGACAGCCTGGGCAGGTATTTGATGATTATTACGGAGGTAAAATCTGGTGCGCAACGATACTCAAGGAGCAAGGTGTCGCTGCGCTGGCCCGTTTTGCTCCTTACGCTGCTGGTGACACATGTGGTGAAGTGTTGATGCATATCAACCACCCGCAGGCACTTACACTACTTATCCATGCAAGCGAGCAGGGAAAGCGTTGCCACGATCGCATGACAAAGGCTTTCGTTCGCTTTCCACATGCAGCGCTGGCGGCATTAGCAGAACTTCTGGCAAAAAAAGATGAAAAGCGCTGGCGCATGATGCTAATGACAATGCTTATCTCACAACCAACATTAGCAGAACGGGTAATCTCCTGGCTATCTGCCCCGGCAGTTACCGTTCTTAAGTCATGCCAGCAACAACTGACACAACCTTCAGTTTATGCGAACGCTGATATGCTGCCTGCCGTATTAGTCTCACCGCCCTGGCTGGCTAAAAAGAAAAAATCGACGATTTCGGTGCTGGATTTAGCACCATTATCCCTAGAATCCTTCTGTACAATAAATGAAACAAAAAGCAAAACACTGCAAGTGCAGCATAACTGGCAACCTCATCAGCAAGCTGAGGGAGAAAAAGCTTTTCTGACCTCCCTGGGATTCAACCGCTGGGATTGGAACAAACATAGAGGCTATATTGATGTTCCAGAAATAGCACTGGATGCCTTGCAGCGTGAAGATTATTCAGCGCTGATTGATGCTTTTAAGTCCTATAACTCCCCTTATCAGGGCGAATGGAATCTTTCTTCACTCCATGTTTTACCCATTAATAAAGCTATCGAGATGTGGAACATCCTTAGTAAAGAACCACATACAGGTGCAAAACAAGTAATGTTGCATCTTCGACTTGCTGGTTTAACAGGTTTTATCCACTCAGCATCTCGCTATCCGCAAGAAGCGCTGCCTGTAGCACAATATTTTGCGGCTATCGAATTAGCGCCACTGATTGCCCGTGCCTTCAACAAACTCAAAACGCTACGCGAAAACGCCCGTAGCTGGCTGTTGAAATACCCGGAACATGCCCTTACCGGCCTGCTGCCTGCGGCGCTCGGCAAAGCCGGTGAAGCACAGGATAACGCCCGCGCTGCCTTGCGTATGCTTACCGAAAACGGTCATCAGCCATTACTGCAAGAAATCGCCCGACGTTATAACCAGCCGGAAGTAACCGATGCGGTGAACGCTCTGCTTGCGCTCGATCCCTTAGATAATCACCCGACAAAAATCCCCACTCTTCCGGCCTTTTATCAACCATCGCTCTGGACGCGCCCGGTATTAAAAGCAAACGCCCAATCACTGCCAGATAGAGCCCTCCTCCACCTCGGTGAAATGCTCCGCTTCCCTCAGGAAGAGGTTCTGTATCCGGGAATATTACAGGTGAAAGACGCCTGTACCGCCGACTCACTGGCTGAATTTGCCTGGGATCTGTTTACCGCCTGGCAGACCGCTGGCGCGCCGTCGAAAGAGAGTTGGGCGTTCACTGCGTTAGGCGTTCTCGGTAACGATGACACCGCCCGCAAACTGACGCCATTAATCCGCGCCTGGCCTGGCGAATCCCAGCATAAACGCGCCACCGTCGGGCTTGATATCCTCGCCGCTATCGGTAGTGATATTGCTCTGATGCAGCTTAACGGCATTGCTCAGAAACTGAAATTCAAAGCTTTACAGGAGCGGGCAAAAGAGAAAATTGCCGATATTGCCGAGAGCCGCGAACTCACGGTGGCGGAGCTTGAAGATCGGTTAGCACCAGATCTCGGTCTGGATGATAACGGTTCGTTGCTGCTGGATTTCGGCCCACGCCAGTTCACCGTCAGCTTTGATGAAACCTTAAAACCGTTTGTGCGTGACGCTTCCGGCAGCCGTCTGAAAGACCTGCCCAAACCAAACAAAAGCGATGATGAATCACAGGCGAACGATGCTGTTAACCGCTACAAACTGCTGAAAAAAGATGCGCGTACCGTCGCCGCCCAGCAGGTAGCAAGGCTGGAATCCGCCATGTGCCTGCGCCGCCGCTGGTCGCTGGAAAACTTCCAGCTCTTCCTGGTTGAGCATCCGCTGGTTCGTCACTTAACCCGCCGTCTGATTTGGGGCGTTTATAGCGCCGAAAACCAGCTACTGGCTTGCTTTCGCGTAGCAGAAGATAACAGCTACAGCACCGCTGACGATGATCTTTTCACCCTGCCGGAAGGCGATATCTCTATCGGCACTCCTCACGTTCTGGAAATATCACCAACGGATGCTGCCGCCTTTGGTCAGCTTTTTGCCGACTACGAACTGCTACCACCGTTCCGCCAGCTCGACCGTAACAGCTACGCCCTGACAGAAGCCGAGCGCAATGCCAGTGAACTGACCCGCTGGGCAGGCAGAAAATGCCCGAGTGGTCGGGTCATGGGGCTGGCGAATAAAGGCTGGATAAAGGGCGAACCACAGGATGGAGGCTGGATCGGATGGATGATCAAACCTTTGGGTCGCTGGTCGTTAATCATGGAAATCGACGAAGGTTTTGCGGTGGGTATGTCACCAGCCGAACTTAGCGCTGAGCAGCTCTTAAGCAAGCTGTGGTTATGGGAAGGCAAAGCGGAAAGCTATGGCTGGGGGAGTAATTCAACACAGGAAGCGCAGTTCTCCGTACTCGATGCCATCACCGCCAGCGAGCTAATTAACGATATTGAAGCCCTGTTTGAATAAGGAAAGAGCATGGACAAGGAATTACCGTGGCTGGCGGATAACGCCCAACTGGAACTGAAATATAAAAAAGGCAAAACACCACTCAGTCATCGCAAATGGCCGGGCGAACCGGTGCCTGTTATCACTGAAAGCATCATTCAGACACTGGGTGATGAATTGCTACAAAAAGCTGAGAAGAAAAAAAACATTGTCTGGCGTTATGAAAATTTTTCACTGGAGTGGCAGTCCGCCATTACGCAGGCCATCAACTTGATCGGCGAACACAAACCCTCAGTCCCGGCCCGCACAATGGCGGCACTAGCCTGTATCGCGCAAAATGACAGCCAACAGTTGCTCGACGAAATCGTCCAACAAGAGGGACTGGAATATGCGACTGAGGTGGTGATTGCACGCCAGTTTATTGCGCGGTGTTATGAGAGTGATCCTCTGGTAGTGACATTGCAGTATCAGAACGAGGACTATGGCTATGGTTATCGATCAGAAACCTATAACGAATTCGATCTCCGACTGCGTAAGCATCTCTCTCTGGCAGAGGAAAGCTGCTGGCAGCGTTGCGCCGACAAACTCATTGCCGCACTGCCAGGAATAACCAAAGTTCGCCGCCCTTTTATTGCGCTGATCCTCCCGGAAAAACCAGAAATCGCCAATGAGTTGATAGGCCTTGAATGCCCACGGACTCATTATCATTCTAAGGAGTGGCTAAAAGTTGTTGCTAATGACCCCACAGCGGTGAGGAAACTCGATCACTACTGGAGTCAGGATATATTTAGCGATCGCGAAGCCAGCTACATGTCGCATGAAAACCACTTCGGCTACGCGGCCTGCGCCGCCCTTTTGCGCGAACAAGGACTGGCAGCCATTCCGCGCCTCGCGATGTATGCCCATAAAGAAGATTGCGGCAGTCTGTTGGTACAAATTAACCATCCGCAGGTCATCCGCACCTTGCTACTGGTGGCTGATAAAAACAAACCCAGCCTGCAACGTGTGGCTAAATACAGTAAAAACTTCCCCCACGCGACGCTCGCGGCACTGGCAGAACTGTTGGCGTTAAAAGAACCACCAGCCCGCCCTGGTTATCCAATCATCGAAGACAAAAAGCTGCCTGCCCAGCAAAAAGCTCGAGATGAATACTGGCGTACGCTGTTACAAACGCTGATGGCATCGCAGCCACAACTGGCAGAAGAGGTGATGCAGTGGTTAAGTACTCAAGCCCGGGCAGTACTGAATAGTTATTTATTGGCACCGCCCAAACCGGTTATTGATAGTACCGATAACAGCCAAATGCCTGAAATCCTCGTTTCACCACCATGGCGTGGGAGGAAGAAAAAGACTTCCATACCTCACTTTTCGCTGCCTGATCTTACGCTTGCACCGCAAACGTACAGGTCGCCGAATAAACACTGGACGCCGGAACAGCAAACTGCAATTGACCATTTTAGCGCCATGTCTTTTGACGAACGTATTGCTAAGAGAGGGGCGGATACCTTCTTGCGGGAATTAGGTTTTGACGTTCATAGCCTGGAATTTAATAAGCATCTTCTTAATGGACAGTTGGATGCCTTTGATGCTCAGCAACTGCAAGAATACACATCAATAGGACTATTGCGTACTTATCACGCGCATCAGGCCAAATCTAAACAGTATCGTGAAGAAGCCACCAAAGCATTACTGGCACAAGATTGCATTGCGTTGATGGAAGGGTGGCGAACTTTTCAGCACGAATTTTACTATGGTAATGAAAAGCGTTGGGGGATTTGGAATCTGTACCTTATCGCGCAGATGCCGCGCGAAATGGCGGTATCGTGCTGGCAACAAATTGTCGATGCTGATTTTCATTACACTGGGGTGGAATATCTGTTAAGTGTGCTGGCTACCGATGCTTTGCCTGGATTAAACACCGCCTTTGCCCGACATCCACAAGAGATATTTCCGCTGCTGATTCATTTCGGCGCAACAGAACTGGCGCTGCCTGTTGCCCGCGTCTGGCGACGTTTCGCGGCGCAGCGTGATCTGGCTCGCCAGTGGATTTTACAATGGCCGGAACATACGGCTACTGCACTTATCCCTCTTGTCTTCACTAAATCCAGCGATAATAGCGAAGCTGCATTACTTGCCCTGCGTTTACTTTACGAACAGGGACATGGCGTATTACTACAAACCGTGGCAAACCGCTGGGATCGCGCTGATGTATGGCCTGCCCTGGAACAATTACTTAAACAGAGTCCAATAGAGATTTACCCGGCACGCATTCCAAAAGCCCCTGATTTCTGGCATCCGCAAATGTGGTCCAGGCCGCGCCTTATCACTAATAATCAACCTGTTACCGATGACGCTCTGGAAATTATTGGCGAAATGCTGCGCTTTACCCAAGGGGGACGTTTTTATAGCGGGCTGGAACAACTGAAAACGTTCTGCCAGCCGCAAACGCTGGCAGCTTTTGCCTGGGATCTCTTCACCGCATGGCAACAAGCTGGTGCCCCCGCAAAAGACAACTGGGCATTTCTGGCGTTAAGTCTCTTTGGTGACGAAAGCACGGCACGGGATCTAACAACACAGATCCTCGCTTGGCCACAAGAAGGCAAATCTGCCCGTGCTGTCAGTGGTCTGAATATACTCACCCTGATGAATAATGATATGGCGCTGATACAGCTGCATCATGTATCACAACGGGCGAAATCCTCTTCATTACGTGAAAACGCAGCGGAATTTCTTCAGGTGGTCGCAGAAAATCGCGGGCTAAGCCAGGAAGAGTTAGCGGACAGATTAGTCCCAACACTGGGTCTTGATGATCCGCAGGCGTTGATTTTTGATTTTGGTCCCCGGCAGTTTACCGTTCGCTTCGATGAAAACCTCAACCCGGTTATCTACGATCAACAAAACGTTCGCCAGAAAAGTGTTCCCCGGTTGCGCGCCGATGACGATCAACTGAAAGCGCCCGAGGCACTGGCCCGACTAAAAGGGCTAAAAAAAGATGCCACTCAGGTGAGCAAAAACCTGCTCCCGCGTCTTGAAACTGCCCTACGCACCACCCGACGCTGGTCGCTGGCAGATTTTCATTCTCTTTTTGTTAATCATCCCTTTACCCGCCTGGTTACCCAGCGATTAATATGGGGGGTTTATCCGGCAAATGAACCACGTCGTTTACTCAACACCTTTCGTGTGGCCGCAGAGGGGGAATTCTGCAATGCACAAGATGAGCCCATTGACCTGCCTGCGGACGCTCTGATTGGCATTGCCCACCCGTTAGAAATGACAGCAGAAATGCGCAGTGAATTTGCACAGCTTTTTGCCGATTACGAAATTATGCCGCCTTTTCGCCAGTTGTCGCGCCGCACGGTGCTGCTCACACCTGACGAGTCAACCAGTAACAGCCTGACTCGCTGGGAAGGTAAATCCGCTACCGTTGGGCAGCTTATGGGAATGCGATACAAAGGCTGGGAGTCAGGCTATGAGGACGCATTTGTCTATGACTTAGGTGAGTACCGGCTGGTCCTTAAGTTTTCACCCGGTTTTAACTACTACAGTGCTGATAGCAAAGCGCTGATGAGCTTCCGTTCTCTTCGGGTGTACCGTGACAATAAATCCGTCACTTTTGCCGCACTTGATGTGTTTGATTTGAGTGAGGTGTTAAGCGCACCCGACGTCATTTTCCATTAAAACACAACGGGCAGTGATGCGACTGCCCGTTTTCAACACGACTTACCAACGGGAAAGCGATGATCGTGCAAAAAGAGCTGGTTGCTATTTACGATTATGAGGTCCCTGTACCTGAAGATCCGTTTTCCTTCAGACTTGAGATCCATAAATGCTCTGAATTATTTACAGGTTCCGTCTATCGACTGGAGCGATTCCGGCTACATCCAACATTTCATCAACGTGATCGAGAAGATGCTGACCCGCTAATAAATGATGCGTTGATTTATATAAGAGATGAGTGTATTGATGAGCGGAAATTACGAGGTGAATCACCTGAAACTGTAATAGCAATTTTTAATCGTGAACTACAGAATATATTCAACCAAGAAATAGAATAATATACTCTAAATAATTCAAATTGGTCCGATCCGGCGCAACGTCCCAACGGTCTGGATTATAAATCTCATTATCTTAATTGCAACGGGGTCCAGCCGTGGTTATAATTCGTTCGTTGGAACACGATGTTGCACAGGCTGTGGTGTTAGGCCTGAAAATAGTAAATAAAAGAACCTGCCTCACCAGCAGGTTTTTTTATTTACTGTGATCTGCTTTCCAGATATTTTTCGCTCAAACAACTAATGCGCCAAACATTTATTGCGCGTAAAATATCGTTTATTTCATTAATACATTTCAGGGATGAATATATGTCACCGCAGAATAATCATCTGCAGCGTCCGCCTGCCGCTGTGTTATACGCCGATGAACTGGCAAAATTAAAACAAAATGATAACGCACCTTGCCCGCCCGGTTGGCAGTTAAGTTTGCCTGCGGCACGTGCTTTTATCCTTGGCGATAGCGCGCAAAATATTAGCCGTAAAGTCGTGATTAGTCCCTCTGCTGTCGAACGTATGTTAGTCACTCTTGCCACCGGGCGCGGTTTGATGTTGGTGGGGGAACCGGGCACCGCAAAATCTCTCCTGTCTGAATTACTGGCAACCGCTATTAGCGGCGATGCCGGGTTAACCATCCAGGGCGGCGCATTTACCACTGAAGATCAAATCAAGTACGGCTGGAACTACGCTCTGCTTATCAATCATGGTCCATCAACGGAAGCGCTGGTCCCTGCCCCGCTTTACCAGGGAATGCGCGACGGCAAAATCGTCCGTTTTGAAGAGATAACGCGTACACCGCTGGAAGTGCAAGACTGTCTGTTAGGTATGCTTTCTGACAGGGTGATGACGGTGCCGGAACTCACTGGTGAAGCCAGTCAACTCTATGCGCGGGAAGGCTTTAATATTATTGCCACTGCCAATACGCGCGATCGCGGCGTCAATGAGATGAGTGCTGCGCTAAAGCGTCGCTTCGATTTTGAAACTGTCTTTCCGATTATGGATTTCGCTCAGGAGCTGGAACCAAACAGATAAACGCCTGTCTTGTGGTGGTTTTTATTATTTACCCGAAATTGTTTGTAAATTCAAGAACTGGTGCTACTTTTGCGAAAAGTGTACTGAAGTGTGCCAAAAACGTTGTTATGAATATAAAGCGATCAATTACTTTCTATTTGCAGGCTGTTGATAGTAAGAAACTTGTGGTGGATGAGTGCTATAATTGTGTGGGTCTACTACTTCTAAGTCCAAACGATAGGCAACAGAAATAGAACTTCTCTTATTGGACTGATAATCTACACTTGAAAGTACGCAATGCTTTTTGTTGAAATTCTTGGAATTTTTGTGGTCATCAGGATTGTGGATGACGGATTTTTTGTAATTATTTAGCGGGTATTGGATGACGGACAAATTGTTCTGCTCCTGTTGTTC
>OGXJ01000336.1_pt1 | contig 37950 bp, 30 predicted proteins | sample 1576231 | NCBI WGS metagenome assembly OGXJ01 (sample SAMEA3541539, study PRJEB24748) | human gut metagenome | biome: human gut; feature: human-associated habitat; material: faeces | place: China | collected 2012
TTAAGCGACATATTCTAAATTAAGTCTTATGAATTTTTTAATATAAAAAGCCAAAAGGATCGTGCCTGCGCTGGCGGAGCTTTCTCCGGTGGCGCCTGACGGTTCGACGCCCTCTGCTGCGGATACGCTGCCCGTTGGGGATTCCAACCCTTTGCCGGATTGCGTTCCCGCCTTGCTGGGCATTGCCTCTGCCGATCGCTGTGCCGGCTCCCGCGCGGATGCCTGACCTGCTTCCGCAGTGCCGGCGTATGCCGCCGGGATTGCCGCCGCCTGTTTCGTTGCGCCCTTGCAGGCTGCCTTGCGGGCTACCAGGGCATCGAACAGTCCCTGCTGCAATTCCCAGCAGGTTTTGTAGTCCATCAGTCCGAGATCCCGGCAGGAAGCTTCCATCGCTACAAACTTTTGACGCTCTTCAGGGCCTCTTCCGCCATGTACGACGAGCGGACTAAGGGTGCGCTCGCGCAGTAGCTGAAGCCCATTTCCAGCGCTTTCAGTCTGTACCATTCGAATTTTTCAGGAGTGATATACGCCGCAACGGGGTAGTGCTCCAGAGTGGGACGAAGGTACTGACCGAGTGTTACGATCCCCACGCCTGCGTCGCGCAGGTCGTGCAGGGTTTGTAATACTTCATCATCGCTCTCGCCAAGTCCGACCATCAGTCCGCTTTTCGTTGCGACACCCTGTGCGCTCAGGTAGCGCAGGGTTTCCAGGCTCGTACGGTACTTTGCCTTGGAACGCACCACCGGGGTCAGCCGCTCGACGGTTTCGATGTTGTGCCCGATTATATCGGGCTTCGACGCGACGACCACGTCCAGCGGGGCGGGCTGTGCGTCGAGATCGGGAATAAGGAGCTCAATTACGGCGTCGGGATTCTGTGTGCGGATGGCGCGGACGGTTTGGGCCCAGTGTGCGGCACCGCCGTCCGGCAGGTCGTCACGCGTCACAGAAGTAACGACGACATACCTCAGTTTCATCAGTGCGACGCTTTCGGCGACCCGTCGGGGTTCCTCGGCGTCGGGGGCAAGGGGGTGTCCTGTTTTCGTTGCACAGAAGCGGCAGCCTCGGGTGCAGATGTCTCCCAGGATCATGAAGGTTGCGGTTCTGCGGCTCCAGCATTCGGCCTTGTTCGGACACATGCCGCTGCTGCAAATCGTATGCAACGCATGTTTGTCGACTATTTGCTGTACCTCGGCATATTCCGGGGTGCGGTGGAGCCGGATCTTCAACCATCCTGGTTTTTTCAGTACATCTACCTTGTCATAAAACTTCGGCATTTAAGTTCATTATTTTCCAATTGATGCAAAAATACGAAAAAATAATTGATAATTCCTATGAATGCCCTATTTTCTTTCGGCACCCCGCCTCTGGTATGCCTCTTCGCGGGTTTGCCTTCTCCGGGCTGTTTTCGGGCTGTTTCCGGGGGAGCGCCTGCGGCGGCCTGCGTGGCATCCAATTAAAAAAATAAAAAATGCGGCCCTGAAAACCGCAATTATTCAATATCGGATGCTGTCGGGTGGCTTTTCCGGACAGAGAAAGGGGTTTGCTGCCTGGCAGTAGCAAACCCCTCTGGTTAGGTTAGTTAGGTTAATGAGAGTGGGAGAATCCCACGTTTTGTTATACAAAGATAAATGGAAAATCACAATCTTCCAAATCTTTTGTAACATTTTTTTAACCTAACCGAAAAAAATCTGTTAAATTATAATTAAAATTTTTAAAATACTAACGGTTTTGTAAGTTGCGAACTATAACGCCTCGCGGATTTCCTCGGTTTCCTTAGCGGCGGGCTGCGCCTCGGGAGCGAGCGAAGTGATGTGGCGGTTCCGGTAAGCGGCCGGCGTCATCTGGTACTCCTTTTTGAAAAGTTTAATAAAGTGCGACGTGTTGGGGAATGTACAGGCATTGCCGATTTCCGAAATCGACTTCGAAGTCGAGATCAACAGCAGGCGCGAATGCATCAGGCGCTGGCGGATGTACCATTTGTGCGGCGGCATCATGAAATGGCGCCGGAATTCCTTTTTGAACGAGGTGAGCGAACGGTTCGTCAACTTCGAGAGTTCTTCGATCGAAATATCCTTGAAGATGTGGTCGTAGACGATCTGTTCGAAATTCTCCTTGGCTGCATCGACGTTGCTGAGCAGTTTGCTCTTCAGGCAGCAGTCTTCGTGCGAGGCGATGAGGTAGATCAATTCGGTCATCTTGATGTTCTCGGCCGTCTCGTCGCGGTGGAAATCCTCGTCGCGCAGGTAGTTGTTGGTATTGACGAAAAAGTTGCGGATCGAATTCCAGGCGGGCATCGAGACATGCGAACGGTTGCGGCAGTTTTCGCACGAATGTTCGTTCGAAATGTTCAGCCCGTAGGTGATGTTCAGGTGTAGCAGTATCCGCTGGAGGTCTGCCGGCGTATAATAAAAGAGCACTTGTTCGAAGGGCTGCCCGTTTTCCGGGAAGTTCTCGATATAGTGGTGCCCGATGCCGAGGTAGAATACGTCTCCGCGCGTGAGGGTCTGGCGCTTATCCCCGTCGTAAATATATTTCGTGCCACGGAGGATGTAGCCGATTGCGTAGCGCGAAAGCGCCTGAGACTGGATTCCGTTGTGAAGGGCCTCAACGTACTTCACAATCATCGGCTGCTGGGCCGACGAATTTAATGAATTCTTCATACCAAATCGTATTTTAAGTTTTTTTGAACAACGAGTTGCGTCACCGATTGCTCATTTCAAAAATACAATTTAATATTTATTTTATAAAATAATGAATAGTCTAAAAAGGCACAATAAGGCAAATAAGCCTAAAGATGCCATAATAATGACTAAATATAATATTGTAAAAATATTCCGGCGAAGGCTGCTGCCAGAAAAACCAGGTATACGGGCAATGCCATTCCCCTGTGGATGCGGACGAAAAATACCGGGATCAGTATGGCCGACGGGACAGCAAGCAGGGCGAATGCTTCGGGTGTTGCGGCGGGGCTGCATAGCAATGTCAGGGCCAATACCAGTATACCTATGTTATAAAAGAGGATAAAGCGGGGTTTGGTGCCGGCGGCATAGATGTCGGCCAGGAAAAAGAAAAGCGCCGTCAGGTCGAGCAGTACGATCCCGCCTGCCATGACGAGTGCGGGGAGGGGAATATCCAGGAAGAGTTGCAGCGGCATACCTTCGATGGCCGACTGCCCCACTGTGACCAGTGGAGCCGTAAATTCCGCCCCGCTGCCCCAGCTGACATAGCAGGCCGTGAAGATCGGCAGCAGCAGTCCGGCCGTTGCTACCACGACCTCCCGGAAGGTACGCCGGAAAAGCAGTACGGCCAACGGCAGGAGCAGCAACAGCGGCAGTGCGGGGGCATAAACGAGCGGCATCAGCCCCAGGTAGAGCGAGGCACGGAAGATGGCGTCGAACCCGTACCCGTTGCAGAAGGCGCGGCAGTAATTTTTCGTTGCCAGTGCGAGCAGCATCGACGCTGCGAATCCTGCGAGATAATTCCCGCCTGTTGCGATCCCGCAGGCGACGATGGCATAGAGGGGAATCGGGAGGCAGGTGCCCACCGTATAGAGGTTGTAGCGGATCGAAATCCGTCCCGTACACATTCCGGCGAAGAGCAGCATGAACCCGGCGGCAAACTTCGACCATACCGGATATGCCGCCTGAAACCGGGCGAGTTGGCCGCCCAGAAGCGGGAGCGCTTCGCGCACCGCTCCACTGGTTTCGGTATCGGGCACGGGGATTCCTGCACACATGGCTGCGACGGCGAGTGCGAAGAGGGTCATGAAGGCCGGTACGAGCGGCTGCCGGGCGATGTCGAATTTCATGTCGGAAGGCTTTTTTCCTCAGGCAAAATTAGCGAAAAAAGCCGGAATATTACCTAACTTTGTGGTACGATGTTAGAAAACCAATACCAATACGAGTTTCGGGAGGCCGGTTGCGACGAGGCCGGCCGGGGGTGTCTGGCCGGGCCGGTGTTCGCCGCTGCGGTGATCCTTCCGCCCGATTTTCACGACCCGTCGCTCAACGATTCGAAGCAGATGACCGAGCGGAACCGGGACAGGCTCCGCCTGATCATCGAGCGTGAAGCCGTGGCCTGGGCCGTCGAGGCCGTTTCCGCAGCCCGGATCGACGAGATCAACATCCTGAACGCTTCGTTCGAGGGAATGTCGCTGGCTGTCGCCCGCCTCGATCCGCCGCCCGAATTCCTTGCGATCGACGGCAACCGTTTCCGGACACGTCTTGAATTACCCTACCGTTGCGTGGTCAAGGGCGACGGCAAATATGCCGACATCGCCGCAGCTTCGGTGCTGGCCAAAACCCATCGGGACGAGTACATGTTGCGCCTCGCGGAGGAATACCCGCAGTACGGCTGGAAAAAGAACAAGGGGTACCCGACCCGCGAGCATCGGCTCGCAATCCGTGAATACGGACTTACGCCCCACCACCGCCTGTCGTTCAGCCACGGGATCGGCCAGTTGGAGTTGCAATTCTGAGCGGGGATTGTCTTTCCGCGTGTTGCCGGGAAATCCCGTGGTGATCGGATACGATCATCTCCCGCGCTTAAATCCCCGGCCCGAATTTACCCTGCCGTCTTGCAGTGGCGGGCATACGTTTGAAGATGCTGGAGGCCGTATAACTATCGGTATGGCACATAAAAAAAGGGCTGAAGTCCTACTTCAGCCCTTTTTCGATATGACTCGGGATTTAGTATCCCAGCGACTTGGAAGCGGCGTAGGAGACCTTCAGTGCATTGGCACGGCGAAGTTCCTGCTTCACGTCGGTTACGATACCCATCTTGGTTGTCTGGTCGGCCTTGAGGCAGATCGTCATCGAGGCACGGTCGGCCTCGCTGAGCTTATCGCGCTCTGCGGCTACGAAATCCAAAATATCCTTGGTCGTTTTGTACGAGTCGTTCAGCTGGATACGGGGTGCAGTGCCGAATTTGGCCTGCATCACCAGCGAAGGCTGTCCGATGTGGATGTAGCTTACGAGCGATTTCTTCTCGAGCTTTTGCACTTCGGTTGCCTCGGGGAGTTTGTACCTCACGAGCAGTTCCTGATCGCGCATGGTGGTCGACACCATGAAGAAGAAGAGGATCATGAAGATCACGTCAGGAAGCGATGCTGTCGAGATAGGGGGCAAACCTTTATTGCCCTTCTTTTTCATTACTGCCATAACTTACTTCTTTATATTACGCGGTTCGGCCTCCGAAATCTTCAGAGGTACTGCTTTGGATACTGCATTGCGCTGATCCTCGGAAAGCTCCGAGAATTTTGCTCCGAATTTCTTCATGGCGACTTCGTCACGTACCTCGTTGAAAGCGCGTGTGAGTTCGTTCTGCACCATGATGTAGGACTGATAGCCCGTATCACGGGTGGTCTGTAACGAAACAACGCCCTGGCTTTCGGGATATACCCACTTGCTGCCGTCGGCCAACTCGATTTCCTTTTCGGTTTTCTCCGGGAGGTTCTCGTCGTCCATCGGGTTGAGGATGAATTCCTTCGTCTTGTCCTTGAGTTGTCTCAGGTCGATGATCTCCTGTTTGCCCGAGGGCCCGGCCATGATGTTGCCGCTGCCCGAGATGAGCACCAGGAAGAGATTGCGCTCCTTGACCTTGATGTCCTCCTGCTTTTGGTTCTCGGGGGGCATCGGCGGAAGCATACGCACCAGACCGGTGTCGACATTCATCGTTGTGGCCACAAGGAAGAAAATCAGCAGCAGGAAGGCGATGTCGGCCATTGAGCCGGCGTTGATCTCCTGTATTTGTCTTTTATTTCCTGCCATTGTTCGTTGTTATTTGAAAGCGCCGTAAATTTCGGTTGCGATAGCCGTCACGAACGCAGCGACCAGGGCAACGTACGTTACCAGGATGCTGGTGTCGGTCAGGACGGTTTCACCTTGGGAGAAAAACCCGCCGTTGGCGAGGTCGGGGATCTGGATGTCATGTCCCGAAGCCACGAAGTAAGCCACGCCCACGATCACGATGATCAGCGCGAGCGAAATAATCGTGCCCTTGATTCCCGCTGGGTTCTGGATCATGCCGAAGACCGCGCAGAAGATAGCTGTGAACACCGCAAGAGCCAGCAGGAAATAGCACCAGATGAGGTTCAGGCTGATAGCCGCCTCGGAGCCACCCGTAGCAATTGCGTATATTCCCAGTACCGCCATCACGGCCAGCAGAATACCCAATATGATATTTAAAATCTTTTTCATAATTGCCTTTAACTCTTTTTAAATCGTTGGGATTATTTCTTGCTGTAAGCCGTCAGGATATCCATCAGCGTGATGGACGAATCCTCCATATCGTTTACCAGCGAGTCGATCTTCGAAACGATATAGTTGTAGAACAGCTGAAGAATAACCGCAGCGATAAGACCCATGAGGGTCGTCAGAAGGGCGACCTTGATACCGCCTGCAACGAGGGTCGGGCTGATATCGCCGGCAGCCTGGATGGCGTCGAACGCCGCGATCATGCCGACAACGGTACCCATGAAGCCCAACATGGGCGAAAGGGCGATGAACAGGCCGATCCACGTCAGGCCCGACTCCATCTGGCCGGTCTGAACCGAACCGTAGGAAACGACAGCCTTCTCGACCGAATCCAGACCCTGATCGTAACGGTCGAGACCCTGGTAGTAGATCGAAGCGATCGGGCCGCGCGTGTTGCGGCAAACTTCCTTGGCAGCTTCGATGCCGCCGTTCTTCAGGGCTTCTTCAACCTTGGTGATGAGTTTCTTCGAGTTGATCGTCGACAGCGAGAGATAGAGGATACGCTCGATGGCAACGGCCAGACCGATAATCAGGAAGATAAGGATCGGGAGCATCCATGCCCAACCACCCTCGAGGAACTTCTGCATCATCACGTGGTGCAGGCTATCGCCGGCGAGTTGGGTTTCGGCAGCTGCGGCAGCCTCCTGCGCGAAAGCGTTAACAGTACCCAATGCGAACAGGGCCACTGACAGAATCAAAAAAAGTTTTTTCATAGTTGTGATTAGATAAAATTAAATTTGTTAGTTGTTTTTTATTGTTGTGTTTTTAGGTATTTCACAATACGTTCTTCCGCTTTCCATCGTATTTCGTCAATTCTCCCGGGATTAAAAAAATCCTAAAAAAATATTTTTTTTATCCTTTCCGGATACTCACGGTGTCTTTTTACCCCGATCCATGGCTTTCCCCTGCCGGTTCCGCATGTATGGGCGAATTCCGGAAATTTCATTCTGAATCAGTCCAATCGTTTGTTTTCCAGTGGGTTGTCCCCCTATTCCCCCTCCTGCCGCCCCCAATGGACGACCCGATAAGGTACGTTAGCAGTGCGAAATATAGAAAAAAAAATCGTTCCGTGCAACGTCTTAGGCTGTAAATTCGCCTCGCAGAGGGCGCCGCAACAATGCGCGGGTCTGTTCGTCGGAAAGCCCCAGTCCGAGCACGTACATCAGCTTCGTGACGGCCGCCTCGGTGGTCATGTCGTGGCCGCACAGGACGCCGATCTTCTGCAGCCTCAGCCCGGTTTCGTAAAGTTCCATCGAAACCTTGCCCCCGCCGCACTGCGTGATGTTGAGGATGATGACCCCGCGGTCGATCGCCTCTTTCAGTACGCGGATGAACCATTCGTTGGTCGGGGCGTTGCCCGCGCCGAATGTCTCCAGCACCACGGCCCGCAGCCCCGGTGCCGAGAGCATCGCCCGCAGGATATTTTCGCCCAGCCCCGGGAAAAGCTTGATGACTTCGATTCCGTCGGCCAGGCGGGTGGCGATGCGCAGTTCCGGCGAGATTTCCGTCGGGTGGAGGATCGCCGCGAGGTTATAGGCGATGTTGACCCCCACCTCGGCAAGGGGCGGGTAGTTGTAGGAACGGAAGGCGCTCAGCGCCTCGGCGCTGCGCTTGGTGGTACGGTTGGCGCGGAACAGCCGGTTCTGGAAATAGAGCGACACTTCGGGTACCTCGGGGCGTCCGCCGATGTGCGCCCCCGCGATCTCGATGGCCGTGATGAGGTTCTCGCGGCCGTCCGTGCGCAGCACGCCGATCGGGATCTGGCTGCCGGTGAAAACCACGGGCTTGGCCAGGTTTTCGAGCATGAAACTCAATGCCGATGCAGTGTAGGACATGGTGTCCGTGCCGTGCAGTACGACGAACCCGTCGTAGCGGGTGTAGTTGTCGCGGATCAGCTCGGCCAGCGCCGCCCAGTTTGCCGGGGTGACGTTCGACGAGTCGATCACGGGATCCATCGTCAGCACGTCGATGTCCACGTTGAGCCGCTTGAGCGAAGGGAATTCATCGTAGATGCCGCTGAAGTCGAAAGGCACCAGGGCGCCGGTTTCGGCATCGTTCTTCATGCCGATGGTACCGCCCGTATAGATGATCAGGATCGAAGATTTCATCGTATGGTCTTATGGTGTTATATTCCGAAAATACGTTTGGCGTTCGCCGTCGTTGCGGCCGCCACTTCGCCGGGGGTCAGCCCCTTCAGTTCCGCGACTTTCTCGCACACGAACCGCACATAGGCCGACTCGTTGCGCTCGCCGCGGTGGGGCGCGGGTGTCAGGTACGGGCAGTCGGTTTCGAGTACGATGTCGTCCAGTTCCATTTCACGCACCGTATCGGCCAGCTTGCTCTTCCTGAAAGTCACCACGCCGCCGATTCCGAAGGCGAAATCGCCGCAGGCTTTCAGTTTCCGGTAGGTGACGGCATCCTCCGAAAAGGCGTGGAACACGCCCCGCAGCCTCCGCCCGGCCTCCGCCGCGGCCGTCGCTTCCTCCCCGATGATCCGGCACATGTCGTCCCATGCCGCACGGGTGTGGATCGCCACCGGAAGGCCGAGCCCTGCGGCCAGGCGGCATTGCGAAACGAAAGCCTCGACCTGTTCGGCGACGAACTCGCCGCTCCAGTAGTAGTCCAGCCCGATCTCGCCCACGGCGCAGAAACGTGCGATGCCCTCGGGCGGGGCCGTGAGGTAACGTTCGACGAGCGCCAGCTCCTCGCGCCAGTGCGGGTTGTCGTTCACCGAGGTGGGGTGCAGTCCCATCATCGGGACGCATTGCCCCGGGTGGCGGCGGCAGAGGTCGAACAGCGCTCCGTGGCTTTCGGAGTCTATGCCCGGGAGCAGCAGGTGCTCCACGCCCGCCGCCGCGGCGCGGGCCAGTGCCTCTTCGCGGTCGGCGTCGAACGCCGTATCGTACAGGTGTGAATGTGTATCCGTCAGTTTCATCGTGTTTTCATATATCGGTTGCCGGGCAGTTGCCGTACGGCTCCTGCCAGTTCCAGCCCTACGAGCAGGGCAGCCAGTTCACCCGGTTCCAGTCCGCTCAGCTCCGCGAGGGTTTCCACCGCCAGCGGGTCGTCCGTGCGGAAACAGCCCAGCAACCCAGCTTCGTCGGGCGTAAGCTCCGGTGTGGACGGTTTTTCCCGGAATGCTGCCGGTTCCGGGCCGAGATCCCACATCAGTTCGCGGACAATATCGTCGGCGGTCATCACGAGTTGCGCTTTGCGGTTGCGGATCAGGTGGTTCGTCCCCGACGACATGCCGTCCGTGGCGCGTCCCGGTACGGCCATTACCGAACGGTCGTAGCCGTCGGCGCAATGCGCCGTGGCGAGCGACCCGCCGCTGTCGGGCGACTCTACGACCACGCAGCCGGCACCCAACCCTGCGATGATCCGGTTGCGGGCCAGGTATGCTGTGCCGTTCTGCCGCGTCTGCGAGTGGAGCTCCGTGACCAGTGCCCCGCCGTGGTCGAGGATGTCGCGCGCCACGGCCGTGTGTTGTGCCGGCATGACGCCGGGGAGCGGGTTCGCCAGTACCGCGACGGTTCGTACCCCTGCGGCCAGGGCTGCCCGGTGTGCTGCGACGTCGATGCCGAACGCCAGCCCGCTCACGATGCAGAGCCCCGGAACCTGTGCTGCGAGCCCCTCCACCAGCCTGTTGCACATCGTCTGCCCGTAGGGCGTTGCCCGGCGGGTGCCGACCATCGCGACGCAGCGTGCCGAGAGGGCGGCGGCGTTGCCTTTCAGGTATAGTACATGGGGATAATCGGGTATTTCACGCAGCAATGCCGGGAATTCGGGGTCGGTCGAAGCGATCGCGGAGATCGAATTGCGGCGGCAGTAGCCGAGTTCCTTTTCTGCGGCGCCGAAGCCTTTGCGGTGGACGATATTCCGGATAATGTCTTCCCGCAAGGCGGCTTTCATAGCCAGCTCCTCGGGTGCCGCCGCGAAAATGCCCCGTGCGTCGCCGAATATTCCGAGCAGGTGCACGGCGCCTTTCACGCCGATGCCCGGGGTCATCTGCAAGGCGATATCCTCGATGGTCATAACCGCAAAATGTCGTTTATTATCTTGTAAAGGTAAATATTTTTGGGAAATAGCGCAAAGTTGGGTCGAAGTTTTGCAGATTTTAGAAATGTTTGTATATTTGCACTCCCGATGCACCTGAAAATAAACCGGATGTTTCCGGCGCGGCATGCAATCCGGAAGCAGCGGACTTGTAGTTACGGAATGAAAGCCGAACAGGAACCTGTCGGGGAACATATGGTCTGATGGCCGAGTGGCTAGGCAAAGGTCTGCAAAACCTTGTACAGCGGTTCGAATCCGCTTCAGACCTCACGAAAACACCGTTACAATTTACTTGTAACGGTGTTTTGTTTTTGGTTTGTACGGCAAGTGCAAAATGCATTTGCTTGGTTAAGATTTGAGATTATCTCTGATAATAGATTAGGTAATTGTTAATCAAAAAGTATATTGTTGATAGTCAGTATAATAATAGTTGGATGTTAGGAGTAATCAAATAATGGAATGTTAAGCATAATACGGAATATAAGAATTAAATTTTTTCGATGTATTTTCAGGATCTTGTGCTTTTATGTAGCCTGCGGATACTGCTGCTGATATTACTCGTGAGATCATTGCTGAATTTTTTTTACTCACACCCATGCGTTCTCTAAAAGATTGATTTGTCAGTGCTCCGCCACTTTCGTTTAATATACATGCATGCTGATAACAAGCTCTAATTCGTTCTTCATTATCCATCTCTCCAAATTTTTTAGGGGGATATAAGAATATGCGAGTATGAGTTTCGTTTTTTGTAATTTTGACTGGTGGTAAACATCTCTCTTCAATAGCAGTAATTGCTCTGTCAATTCCACTTCCTCTTCGTTCGCAAATTCCTAATGTATAGAGTTTCTGAGCCATTATTTCATTCCGGGAATGAGGTGGAAGATCAATTAATCTATTAACATCGTTTAAAGGGGCTCCTGCATTAGTAATAGTTAATCTATTAGAGAAAATCTCAATAGATATTTTTACACCTGAAATAGCAAAATCTTGATGTACTAATGCATTGGCAACAAATTCTCTGATGGCAACAGCAGGGTAAATTGGAACATTTTGCCTAATCCCTGCATTAATTATTTCTGTCTGTGGTATTAGTCCTATTATATATTTGATTAAACCCTCAAATCCAACTGCGTATCCAAACTGTCCAATCTGTTCTGATTCTAAATTTAAATTGTTTGCTCCGGTATATTTTCTGACAATCACGGTCTTTGATTGTAAAGTAGAGAATTCATGTATATTATTTGCAAACAGTAAAGCACCTACATTTGTAATGCTCCAAGAATTATTTTCGAATTTACACAAATCATTTTCTTTTAAAGTGTTAAGAATCAAATCGCTTGTCGTAGGTAATCTTTTATCTGACAATTCGTAAAATTTCTTATAATTTAATAACCGTAATACTTCATCACTTGTCAGATGCTCTTTTGCGACTTGCATTTCAAACGAAATACCTTGCGTCCTTGCCATCATTGCAATTATTTGCTGTTTGGATAATTTTATCGTTGTTCCGGCAGTTCGGCCATAACAATTAAACGGTTCCTTCCCTTTTACTCCAATTGGTTTGTCTGCTTGCTCTGGTATATATACGAATAATAAATTATGACCTTCAAATTCTAAAACATCATGTTCAATTATTATTGATCGTGTCAAATTATTTTGGGCAATACTTGATAATTTTTGTATTATATTATCTATTGTCGGTTTGTCTAATGAAAAATGTGTGCCATTGTCATTTACTCCGTAAACGAGTAAACCACCTCCTTGTTGGTTTGAAAAAGCACAAAGATGCTGTGCTAGCCTCTCTGTTTTAGGAGAAATATCTGTTTTCCAATCAATTTCATTCTTTTCAGTTGGAATAGGATATAAACTTTCTCTTAATATTGTGATTGCATTTTCCTGCCATTTCATAGTTTAGTGTTTTTTCTAATCAAATAGAAACTTGTTGATTATAAGATGTTTGTAGTTGTAGCGCAAAGTTAAATCAAAAGAAACCCTTGTGTTTGTTGAAAAAATGTTTATAACTAATTTTATGAAGTTCCTAATTTGTCATTGTTCTCTCTATAAGAACAAAAATATAAAATAATTCCTATCTTTACCCCTGCGAACATCATAATATAAACACTATGTTTCTATACGCTCTTGGGTAGTATGGCACTAAACCATATGCGCAGAACCGTTGGGGCTTCCGCCCGCGAACGGTACTCCCAGAGCTTGAAATATAGTGATGTGTGATGTTCGCAGCTGCGCATTTTTTTTGTTTTTATGCGAACATCACACATCGTCCGCGTTCCGACGCAGACACGCCGCAAGGCCAGCCGCAGGCGGTTCCCGCCGTGCAACCTCTCGATTCGTTTCCATTTCCACCCGCCTGATTAGCAAATGATTGCTAACCAAACCTTTATTCTCTTTGTTGTGCAATTCTGCACGATAAGGACAGCCCCACTATTGTCAAATCCGTAATACTTAACAACATGGAAACGAATCAAAACCCTGTGCAAGAACAATCTGCACAACGCATAACCCCTGAAAGTACCCAAGCTGAACAACAGCCTGTACCCTCTCCGGAACAGCCGACGGGGCAACTTGCTCCAAAGCCAGAACCGCAACCCGAACAACCAACGGAAAAACTCTACAATCCCGCCGAAGCCGCCCGGATCGTTCAATGCCTGACGGAAGATTATTTCAATCCCGAATATATCCTGCTGTTCGGGAAATTGGTCGGCGGCACACACCATAGCGACGCCATGGCCTATGACTTGCTGATGGTCGTGCGGGAAACGCCCGAATACGACTGGATTCAGGCGAAACGCATCCTGCGTTACAAAGTGCCGTACAGCAGGCGCGAGATCACCTATATCAACCTCTACATTATGCCTTTGAGTTATGTCGAGTCGAATAAAACACCATTCCTCTACTTTGCACATTCCGAGGGCGAATTGCTCTATTGCAGCGACTACTGCCATTTCCGCCGCCCGAAACACCCGATCAACTTTGCCGCAGCCTATGCGGACGCCAAATTTCATTTCGATACGTTCCGGATGCTGGGCAACGAATTGATCGAACAGGCGCAGGACGCCTTCAGCGAAAGCCGCAATATGCGTCTGGCGGCTTTGTTCATGGCGCAGGCTGCGGTCTACTTTTATCACACTCTCTATTATGTTTATCACGGGCTGGAGTTCGATATTCACGATCCGGTCGTGATGCACGAACGGATGCGGACGCTCTCGACGCAACTGATGCTGGTTTTAGACGATAACCATATCGAAAATATCTTCACGCTGCCGCGCCTGAAGAGTTTTCTGGTAAAAGCACGCTACGACATTGGTTTCGATGTTGCGCCGCAGGAATTGGAAATGCACCTGCAACGCGTCGAAAAAATGGGCCATATCATCGAAAACTACTGCGGCCTACGGCTGGAGCTTTATAAAGAGTTGAGCGAACAGCAATAAGAGGTTGATCATTCGAACGAACAGGGGTTTGCGGGATCACTGACAATCCCGCAAACCCCTGTTTCGTTTACGAAAACATAACCTTGCCGATAGACACACGGCAATTCCTGTGTTCTGCTATCGGGCACATGCAGCTACCGTTTGGAAAGTTTGATTGGAACAGTTCGTGCGGCGGATTTCCTTCAACTATCAGACATCCGTAAAGAGGTTGAGCTGGTGCAGCATCGTGAAGGCGAAGGAGGCGCCGATGATGATGCACAATACCACCAGCAGCGCGTTCAGTACCCGGGGCGAAGGCTTTGTCGGCCGGCCCTCGTTACTGCGGATATATTCGCGGAAGAAGATGTAGAGTGCCGGCACGATGCTGCATGCCAGGAGGTAGTCCTCGGGGATGCCGAAGAAGTAGACCTTCGAGAGCCCGATCAGCGCCCAGTGGCAGAGGAACATGGCCAGCACGATGTTGATCCGCTCCGAAAAGGCCAGCATCAGCCCGATGGTGAATACGGCGACCGAACACGGCATCACGGGCGTGGTGACCATCGGGAACGTACGCCCCAGCGCCAGCGAAAAGAGCGGGTAGACGAGCGGCATGGCGAACAGCAGCAGTGCGAAGCCTGTATGGTTGTGCGTGCGTTGGAGCGAAGCGTGTTTCACGACCAGGTCGTACACCCAGATACACCCCATGATCGCCCAGAAGAGCGCCAGCATGTCGTTGTGCTCGCGTTGTTCGCCGTATAAGAGATAATAGACACCAGCGATCCAGAAATTGAGCAGCGCCATAAAGGTCTTCATGGCGATGCGTACCCCGGGCGTCGGACGCAGGTAGAGCAGCAGCGTCAGCGTGGCCGCAACCAGCGTCAGTAGGATCTGTACGGGCCATGTCGCGGCGTTATAGGAGGCGATGGTGTTCCAGAAGATTTCCATGGATCGTTATTTGTCGGTATGCTTGCGGCGCCGCGTGAGCGAGAATGCCTGGTGGTTGAATACGAAGATGGGCAGCGTAGCCCCCGCTGCCAGCAGCGCTATCACGCTCAGCGATACGGTTGCGTTGAGGAAGAATTGCTGCATGTATTGCAACCCCTCCCCCGGGTCGTTGAGCGATTGCAGGAACATGATGAGCGAAAAGACGGTCTTGTAGGCATAGATGCCGGGAACCATCGGCAGCAGGGCGGGGATGTAGAGGGCCGTCATCGGGCAGCGGATGCCGCGCCCCAGCCACAGGCTGCCGAACCCGATGCTGATCGAGGCGAACAGCGAGGCCGTGGCGATGTCGACCGAAAAGTAGTGCATCAGGCAGAACCGCAGGGCGTGCCCCATGGCCGCCAGCAGGGCGATACGGGGGAAAGCCCGCATCGGCGGGTCGGAAACGGCGCCGAAACCGATGGCCGCGATGGCCGCAAAGAGCCCGTCGAGAAGGATGTCCGCAGCGATCATAGCAATCCGTCTTTAACCATTAACAATGTCGCCGACAGGCCGATGGCGATGCAGATGATAAGCAGCAGGGCGTTGATCAGGCGGCTGCACCCGATCAGAATGTGCCCCTCGACGATGTCGATCACGCCGTTGATGAGCGGTACCCCCGGTACGAGGAACAGGACGCTCGTCGCGAGCGCCGTTTCCGCCGAGCAGTCGAACCTCAGGGCTGCCGAGGCGCACAGCGACGCCATGAAAGCCGAGATGATGAAGATCAGGAAGTGGTTCACGCCGTGTGCCTGCATACGCTGTTTGGCGGCGAAACCCACGAGCGTCGAGGTGAAGACGATGCCCATGGCGATCCAGTCGCCCCCGAACAGCCGGCAGAACGAGGCGTTGGCCAGCCCCACGGTCAGCAGGACGAAGATTGGGTCTATGCGCGGTTTTGCAGTCAGTTCGTCGTAGCGCTTCCGGATTTCGGAGAGCGGAAGCCCTTCGTCCAGCGCATCCCAGCTCAGGGCGCTCAGGTCGGAGTTGCGCTCGAAGCTGACCGGCAGCGCCGGGATCTTCACTACGCGGGTGATGGCCTCGCCGCTCTCTTCGTCGTGGGCGGTGATGATCGTGCTTTTCTGGAAACTCGACAACTGGAGGTCGACCCCCTGCGAGGCTCCGATACGCTGCGAGTTGCGGATCACGCGCGAGGTGTGCACGCCCGATCCGAGCAGGTAAGTCGCATATTCCGCAATGAAGTCGAGGACTTCCGTCAGCTCTTGTCTGGTCTTCATAACGAGGGCAAAAATAGTCCATTTCGGGCAAACCGCCATTGTTGGGGCCGAAAAAATTACACCGTGATGCCCGTAGGGTTTCTGCGCCGGGTTTCCCGGGGGGGGCGGACAGCTCCTCCGGGGCGCCCGGGAAAAACCTACGGCCTGCGCCGGAACAGCTCCGTGATGTCTTGCATGGCGCCTTCCTTTCCGACCCTGTAAAGGCGCTGGTTGGTCGTCGGCGACGTCAGCGGCCCCAGCTCCTCGACCCAGCCTCCCAGCTTGATGTAGTCGAACGACTGCGGCCGCAGCCCCTCCGGCAGCCGGGCGCGTCCCGAATACCAGCCTGTGTGCAGCACCGGGAATTTCTGCCGCACGACGTCGGCCAGCGCGGCGATCTCGTGCGGTGCGGCGTCTCCGCCCATGAAACAGACGCAGGTCACCGAGCGCCCGTAGCGGGCGAGTATCCCGCACAGCTCCGCCTCGTCGAGCACCCGCCCCATGTCGGCCTGCAAGTGCAGGCTGTGGCACCCGCGGCAGCGGTTGGGGCAGTTGGTGATGTTGATCGCCAGCGTCGTTTCGCAGGGTATTTCCGCGAATACGATGTCGAAATTGTGGTATCTGACCATCGTCCGTTTACTCCGCTTTGGCGTAATAGCGGTGTGCGGCCTCCTTCTGGCGTGCGGCCGAGAAGTTCGACACCCGTTTCATGTAGCCGATCACGCGGGTCAGGTAGTCCAGGTTGTCGCCGTGGCACTCGGGGCACTCCTTCAGGTAGCGCTTGTCGATGTGCCCGCACTCGTTGCATACCGTGTTGGGGATGTTGAACGTGAAATAGTTGCATCCCTCGGCGGCCGCTACGCGCAGCAGGTGGCGGTACTGCTCCTTCGAAAGGTGGTCTTCGAGGTTCATGTGCAACGCCGAACCGCCCGTGAGGTGGTCGATATAACGGCGGCCGTGGAGCCTGAACTTGTCGATCACGTTCAGCGATTCGTCCTCGACGACATAGAAATAGGAGTTGTAACAGTCGCGCGGTACGACGTAGCCGTCCTCGCGATCCCATTTGGCGTGTTTCACGCCCACGTTCTCGGCCGGGATCATCTCGCAGTTGAACATGAGCTCCTTCGAACGGTACTTCTTGTTGTAGCGCTCGATCAGCCCCAGTACGCCCTGTACGAAACCGACGTAGTCGTCGTTGTCGTTGATCGGGATGCCCAGGAACTCGGCCGCCTCGACCAGCCCGTTGACGCCGATCGTGAGGTACTGGCGCGCGAGGTTGATATAGCCCGCGTCGAACAGGGGTAGCATCCCCTTGGCCTGCAAATCCTTGAGGTTCTCGTTGTAGGCCGTCTGCACCTTGTGCACCAGGTCGACGATCTCTTCGAGGTAGGTCAGGTAGTGCATGCCGTTCTTCACGGCATACTGGATGCAGCGGTTGAGGTTGATCGTCAGCACGCTCTTCGAACCGGTCGATACGCCGCCGGCGCCGAGCGTGTAGCTGAACCCGTTGTCCTGTATCTCGTTGCGCAGGCGGCAGCACGACGACAGCGAGTCGGCGTTGTCGCTGATATAGGTGAAGAACGAGTGCCCCTCGGAGTACATCTGTGCCGTGATGTCGCCCCATTCCTTGTCCATCACGTCGCCGTCCCTGGTCAGCAGGGCCATCGTCTCGACCGGGAAGGTCAGCACGGTCTTCGTGCGCTCGCGGTTGAACCACGTCATGAAACGCTTTTGCAGCCACGACAGCGATTCCCAGTGCGGCTTCGTCCCGTCGGGGAATACGAATTCGCCGAACAGGCTTTCGAAATAGTAGCGGTCGTAATAGGCCACGTTCCAGAACACGGCCTGGAAGTTACGCGCCCCCGTGGGCTGGTTGATCGAGTAGACGATCTGTTCGAAACAGTCCGTAATCATCTTGTCGATCGTCCGGTGCTTTTTCGAGAGGTCGACCACCTCGTCCGCCCGCTTGTAGTAATCTTCTCCGTACTCCTGTTCGATGAAATAGTTCATATACATCAGGAACTCCGGCGTGGCGCAGGCGCCCGAGAGCATCGACGATACGATGAAGACCATGTTGACGAAGCCGCCGCAGAACGACTTGAGGTTGGTCGGGCGCGTCGAGTTGCCGCCCACCGAGAGCGTGCCGTTCAGCAGCCACGGGTACATCGTGATCGAAGCGCAGTAGTTGGCCATCGACGTTTCGTCGTTCTTGTAGATAAAGTGGTCTTTCAGCAGGCGGAGGTATTTGTCCGAGAGTTCCTTGCCGTACATCTCCTTGATGCGGTCGGTCAGCAGCCGGCGGTTGAGCCGGATGAAGTTCTGTTTGGGCAGTTCGCCGATCAGCGTGGCGATGTTCTTGTTCTCGACGTTGGCGTTGGCATCGTATTTCGAACCCGTCGCGGGGTTCGAGGCATCGCAGTAGTTGATCAGGAATTCGAGTTTTTCGCGGTCTTCGCGATCCTCGGTGTGCTTCTGGCGGTAGAGCATGTAGCTCTTGGCCACGGCGAAATAGCGTTCGGCCATGAGCGCCACCTCGACCTGGTTCTGTATCTCCTCGACATTCATGCCGTCGGAGATATGTACGCGGCTGAGTACCGACGTGAGGTCGTCGTCGGTGGCGTATCCGCCTACCGAAAGGAATGCCTTGCTGATCGCGCGTTTGATCTTCTCGAGCGAAAAGGGGGCGCGCTTGCCGTCGCGCTTGACGATGTAAATTTCCGAAATGCCCATAATGTATCTGTATTTGTTTGTAAGTCTTGCCGTACGGAGGCGGCATCCCCGCCTGCGCAGTACGCAGGACAGCCATGTCCTTACCCCTGAATTGTCCGGTGTAAATATCTGTTCCGGGCACCGCCCTAAATCCCGAAGGCGGATGTCGCAGCTCGCAAGGCAGGTCTTCTGGCTCGCCCCATCCGCACGCCTTCCCGTCCCGGGGGACAGTGGCTCAAGAGAGTGCGGAACGCAATCGAGGCTTACAGCTACGGGAATAGCCCCTGATTCTCACAGGAGTTCCCTTTTGATCCCGTGCCGGCAGCCGCCGGCGGGGAACCTTGCTCCGGAACAAATGTAGACATACTTTCCCGGATCGCAAATATGCGTGCGGGCAATTAATGAACAAATTGTAAACAAAAAATGCAGGGACATTCCGGCCCTGCATTTCCTTTTCCGGGACGCCCGTCTGCAACCCGGTGAGCGTCAAACCTCCTGCCTGTCCGCGCCCGTTCGCTCCCCGCTTTATTTGCGCATCGAGAGCGAAATCCGCCCGCGGGCGGTGTCGATCCCGGTGACCCGCACCTCGACCTGCTGTCCCAGGTGCACGACCTCCGCCGGCGAGGCGACGTAGCGGTCGGCCATCTGCGAAATGTGCACCAGCCCGTCCTGCTTGATCCCGATGTCGACGAAAGCCCCGAAGGCCGTGATGTTGGTGACGATGCCCGGCAGCGTCATCCCTTCGCGCAGGTCGCCGATCGTACGTACGTTCGGGTCGAACGAGAAGGCCTGCAGCTGTTCGCGCGGGTCGAGGCCGCACTTGTCCAGCGCTTCGACGATGTCCGTCACGGTCGGAAGCCCGACCTGTCCGTCCACGTATCTCTCGGGTTTGATGCCCCTGCGCAGCTCCTTGTCGGCGAGCAGCCTGTCGACCGTCACGCCCGCGTCGGCGGCCATCCGCTCGGCTATGTGGTACGATTCGGGATGCACGGCGCTGTTGTCCAGCGGATTCTGCCCGCCGACGATGCGCAGGAAACCTGCGGCCTGTTCGTAGGCCTTGGCGCCCAGCCTCGGCACCCTGAGCAATTCTTTGCGGTTCTTGAAATCGCCGTTCGCGGCGCGGTACGCCACGATGTTCTCCGCCAGCGCCGGCCCCAGTCCGGAAATATAGGTGAGGATGTGTTTCGAGGCGGTGTTGATGTTCACCCCGACCCTGTTCACGCAGCTTTCGACCACCGTATTGAGTCTGGCCTTGAGTTTTCCCTGGTCGACGCTGTGCTGGTATTGCCCGACGCCGATCGACTTGGGGTCGATCTTCACCAGCTCCGAGAGCGGGTCGATCAGCCTCCGGCCGATGCTCACCGAGCCGCGCACCGTCACGTCGTAATCGGGGAACTCCTCGCGTGCCGCGGCCGACGCCGAGTAGACCGATGCGCCGTCCTCGCTGACCATGAATATCTCCACGGCTCCGTCCAGTCCCAGGCCGCGCACCAACTGCTCGGTTTCGCGCCCCGCCGTACCGTCGCCGATTGCGAAGGCTTCAGCCCTGTATTTCCCCGCCAGCGCCCACAGCGTTTCCGCCGCTTCGGCATAGCGGCCCTGCGGCGGGTGCGGGTAGATGGTCGTATTGTGCACGAGGTTGCCCTGTGAGTCCAGGACGACGACTTTGCAGCCCGTGCGGAATCCGGGGTCGATGGCAATCACGCGCTTCTGCCCCAGCGGCGCCGAAAGGAGCAGCTGCCGCAGGTTTTCGGCGAATACCCCGATTGCCTCGTCGTCGGCCTTCTCTTTGGCGGCCGCGAGCAGCTCGGTCTCTATCGACGGTCGGATGAGCCGCTTGAGCGAGTCGGCCACGGCGGCCTCCATATATGTGCGCGTTGCCGATCCGGGACGTATGAACCGGCGGCAGAGCGCTTCGGTGATGCGCTCCGTGTCGGCATCGATCGAGATGCGCAGGATCCCCTCGTCTTCGCCGCGACGCATGGCCAGGAACCGGTGCGACGAGATGCTGCGCAGCGGCGACGCGGCGTCGAAGTAGTCCGAATACTTCGCTCCCTCGGCCTCCTTGCCCTTCACGAGCTTCGAGTGCACCGCCCCTTCGCGTCCCATCGTGCGCCGCACGGTGTTGCGGGCCTGTTCGTCCTCGGATATCCTCTCGGCGATGATGTCGCAGGCTCCTGCAATGGCCTCTTCGGGGGTCGCTACCTCGGCCGTGACGAAGCGTTGCGCCTGACGCAGAAGGTCGTGTGCCCGCTGTGCCATGACGATGTCGGCCAGCGGTTCCAGCCCCCGTTCGCGGGCCGCCGTGGCGCGTGTGCGGCGCTTGGGTTTGTAGGGCAGGTAGATGTCCTCCAGTTCCACTGCGTCCCAGCACTCTTCGATCCGTTTGCGGAGCTCCCCGGTCAGTTTGCCCTGCCCCTCGATGGTTGCCAGGACGGTCTGCCTGCGGGCTTCCAGCTCGGTGAGCCTGTCCAGTTGTTCCTTGATCGCCCCGATCTGCAATTCGTCGAGCGAGCCGGTCGCTTCCTTGCGGTAGCGGCTGATGAAGGGGATCGTGGCGCCTTCGCGCAGCAGGCGTACCGTGCCCTGCACCTGCGGGAGGCTGATCCCGAGTCTTTGTGCTATGATTCGTTCCGTCATTCTGGTCGTGTTGGGTTGCAAAGATAGGAAATTGTCGCTGAACCCCCGCATAAAAAAGGCACGCCGTGAAAAGCGTGCCTGTTGCGTGTGCGTCGTGTACGCACTGCGTCCCCGTTGCGAGCCTGTGGGGTCAGTATCCGAACTTCGCCGCCGCCAGCCGCATGTGGCCGATGATGTCGACGCCGAACGGGCAGTTCCGTTCGCAGCGGCCGCAGGCGATGCACTCCGAGGCGTGGTGCGGCAGGAGCCTGTAATGTTCGCGCACCGTCTCCGGTATCTCGTGCTGTGCCAGGGTCAGGTTGTAGTATTTGTTCACACCGGCGATGTCGATCCCCACCGAACACGGGGCGCAGTGCCCGCAGTACATGCAGTGCCCTTCCCACGAGAATTTGTCCAGCCCGGCCAGCGCCCCCGTGTAGTCGCGTTCCGCGGCCGTGGCCAAACACCAGGCCAGTGCCGCTTCGATCTCGGTGCGGCTGCGGCAGCCGGCCATTACGGCCGCTACGCCGGGGCGCGTCAGGGCGTATTCGAGGCATTGTACCGGGGTCATCGGGCGTCCGAAGGGCGAGTTGGCGTCGCTCAGCAGGTCGCCTCCGCCGTAGGCCTTCATCACGTCGATGGCGATCCCTTCGCGTTCGCAGAATTCGTAGAGCCGTTGCCGTTCGGGGTCGATGTTGTGCAGCTCCCGCGCGTAACTCTCGTCCGCCCAGAGCGTATCCACGTCGTCGCTCGGCGGCAGTAGGTCGTAACAGGGGTTCACCGAGAACATCAGCACGTCGATGAGCCCCGTCCGGGCCGCCATGTGCGCGACCACGGGGTTGTGGCTGCTCAGGCCGATGTGGCGGATGCGCCCTTCCGACCTGAGCCGTTGCGCCAGGCGCATGATCGGGCCGTCGAGCACCTCGCGCAGGTCGGCCTCGGCGTCCACGTAGTGGATCATCCCGATCTCCACATAGTCCGTTCCCAGCCGTGCGAGCATGTCTTCGAACGCCGCCAGCGATTTCTCCGGATCGCGCGTGCGCAGGTACTGCCCCTCTTCCCATACCGAGCAGAGGTGCCCCTGTATGACGAACTTCTCGCGCCTGCCCGCCAGCGCTGCGCCGATGTTGCTGCGCAGCGTGGGGTTCGAGGCGTAAAGGTCGAGGAAGTTGATGCCGTTGCGGATGGCGAAATCGAAATCGGCCCGTACCTCTTCGGCCGTCTTGTCCGTGAATCCCTCGCAACCCAGCGCAATGGCGCCGACCTTCAGTCCTGTGCGCCCCAGTATGCGGTACTCCATCCTATTCCAGTTCCACGAGTTCGTATTGCTGCGAGCCCAGCCCGATCGCTTCGCCGTGTTCCAGCGTGTGGATGCCGTGGCGCGACTCCATGCGTTCGATCAGGTGCACCTTGCCCGGGTCGGGCGATGCGTAAACCAGGTCGACGCACGCCTTGTCCAGCGCCACCGGGTCGGTCGAGGCCAGGATGCCGATGTCTCCCATCTTCGGGTCTTCGGGGTGCGCGTCGCAGTCGCAGTCCACCGACAGGTTGTTCATCACGTTGATGTAGAGTATCTTTTCCCCGCAGTGGTCTGCCACCGACTTGGCCGCTTCGGCCATCGACTCCAGAAAATCGTCCTGCGCGGGCAGGTTGCCCCACATCTGGGCGGCATTCTTGGTCTTCCCGGCCGAATGTATCCACGCCTTGCCCGCCGACGAGGCGATGCCGATCGAGATGTTCTTCACCGCACCGCCGAAGCCGCCCATGGCGTGCCCCTTGAAGTGCGAGAGCACCACCGTGAAGTCATAGGCGGGGTAGTGCGACCCCACGAAGTTCTCCCTGAGGTGCCTGCCGCCCTTCACGGGCAGGCTTACCTCGCCCTCGGCATCCATGATGTCCACCGGGGCGATGGCCGTGAAGCCTTGGTCGGCGGCGGCCTTCAGGTGGTTTTCCGTGCTGGCGCGTCCGCCGCCGTAGGCGGTATTGCATTCGACGATCGTGCCGTCCACCTTCTGCACCAGCTCCTTGATAAGCTCCGGCTTGAGGAAGTTGTGCCCGCCGGGTTCCCCCGTCGAGAGTTTCACGGCCACCTTGCCCGTCGCCGGACGCTCCAGCGCCTCGTACAGGCGCACCATATTCTCCGGCGTGATGTCCCGCACGAAATAGACCTTGGGTGCCTCGGGCGCTTCTCCGCCGCCCTGTGCCGATCCGCAGGCCGGGGCCGTGAAAGGCAGGATCGACAGTAACGAAACCATATACATTTTTGTCATGTCTTGGGATTGTTAATTACGTAATAGGTACCTGAGCACCGCGTATCCTGCAAATACCTGTGCCAGCATACCGGGGAGCCCGATGCGGATGTCCTGCAGGGCGGCGGCCGCCGAGCCCGTCCAGGCCCATTCGCCCAGCGAGCCGAACAGCTGGTAGAAGAGGACGACGCCCGCCAGCAGGGGCAGTGTCACACGCCCTGCCCGCCGTGCAGCGAGGCTTGCGGCGACGGCCAGCAGCACCGATTTGAGCAGGATCACGGGCAGCATCGCCGCTGCGGGCATGCCGAACAGCGCCGAGTTCACCGCCGGCGAGAGCACGGCGGTCAGCAGGCCCACCCGCCAGCCGTATTTGTAGGCGCCGACCAGCGTGAAGAAATAGATCGGCAGCCACCGCAGGCCGCCCTGCGGCACGAGGTGGCAGATTTGGGGCAGGACGATGTTGCCTGCCACGAAGAGCGCCGCCGCGAGGTAGGTCTTCGCCTCGCGGTAGCCCGTCGAATAGAGTTTTACAGCCGTTGTTTCCATATTGTCGTTATTGGTTATGTCAAAAATAGTGTTTTCCGCCCGTATTTAAAAATCCAGGCGTATGCCGCCGATGAAGGTCGCCCGCGGCATGGGGTATCCGGCGTTTATCTCGTAGCGCTGCGCCAGCAGGTTTTCGCCCCGGGCGAACAGCGTGAGGCAGCGGCTCACGCGCAGCGACGCCCGCAGGTTCCACAGCACGAAATCCTCGGTGCTCTCCGTGCCCCGGCCGTTGGCCTTTACCGAGGTGTAGAGCCCTGCGACGTACTGTACGCCCGAGCTCACCGACCAGCGGCCCCGGGCGAACCCGCCCTCGGCGTAGAGCTTGTGCTCCGGCGCGGCGATCACGGGGTTCTCCATGTGCAGGTAGCTGTAATTGGCGGCGACCGACCAGGTTTCCGAAATGCGGTAGGCGGCCTGTGCCTCGACGCCGGCGTTGTCGATCTTCCCGGTGTTCATGTTCAGCGGCGTCGTCCCCTCGCGCGGCACGGCGACGATCAGGTTTTCGCCGTCTATGTAGAAGAGGTTGATGCCGTAGGTGAGCCGCCCGCCGAGCAGCCGCTGCGAATAGGCTATTTCGTAGTTCCACATCCGCTCGGGTTTCAGGTCGGGGTTCTGCGGCGGGAACATATACATCTCGCGGATGGTGGGGTAGCGGAAACCCTTCGAGGCCGAAGCCTTCAGCTCGATGGCGTGCGGCAGGTGGAACGAAAGCCCCGCCTGCGGGATCCACTCCGTCCCGATGTGCGAATGGTGGTCGACGCGCAGCCCGGCGTCGAAGGTCAGCCAGCCCCCGATGTCCTGCCGGAAATCGACGTAGCCGGCCACCTCGTCCTGCGACTTGTCGGCGATGTCGGAGCGCTCGCCCTTGCGGTCGCCCTCGACGTATCTGTTCCACGCCTCGCCTCCGAAGCGGTAGTAGTCCGCGCCGACGGTCAGCCGGTTGCCCCTGAAAAGCCGGGCGCTCTGGTACCACGATACGCCCATCATGTCGTCCCGTGAGTTGAAGCGGTAATCTTTCGGATTGTTCGTGTCGTTGGGGTCGACCGTGTAGCCGTCGTTGATCCGGTGGCGGCCCCAGTTGTAGAAGAGGCTCAGGGCCCCGGAAGTCCGGCCGTAGTTGTTCTCCACGGAGAGCGAAGTCATGCCGCGTGTGATGCGTTGGTCGGCATCGGCCATCGGGTTGGTCACCGCCCCGGGCTGCGAGGCGTTGAAGTGCGTCACATTGACGTCGGCCCGCACGTTCCACGCCTGCGAAATCTCATAGCCCAGCTTGGCATAACCGCCGTACTGCTCGAATCCCATGTCGGCGCGGTGCCCGTCGGTGCGGTTGTACGAGCCGCTGACCACCGACGTGAAACGTCCCTTGCGGATGCGGTTCGTCGCTTCCGTCTGCAATGTGTTATAGGAGCCGTAGCCGATGTCGGCATGGGTCTTCACGCCGTCCTCGCGCATCCCGCGGGTGACGATGTTCACCACGCCACCCATCGCGTTCGAACCGTAGAGCACCGATGCAGGGCCGCGCAGCACTTCGACCCGTTCGGCCATCAGCGACTGGTAGGCATCGGCGATCGGGTGCCCCATCAGCCCCATGTACTGCGGGTGCCCGTCGATGAGCACCATCAGCCGCCCCGAGCCTCCGCTCAGCCCGCGCAGGGAGATGCCTCCCGCGGCGCCGTCCGACACGCCGTAGCCCATGATCCCGCGTGCGGTGGTGAACAGCCCCGGAACCTGCTCGGTCAGGGTCGGCAGCAGCGAAGGCTGCAAGCTTTGTTCGATCTTCTCCCGGCCGACCACCGACACGGTCATCGGCAGGTGGCGGATGTCCGACGCATAGCGCGCCCCCGTCACGACGACCGAGTCGATCTTCACGTTTTGCTCCGCCGGGGCTTCCGCCTGTGGCGTCACGGCGTGTACCGCGAGTGACAGCCCCGTGCAGAGCGACAGCAAACCCAATTTTTTCATTAGCCTATCCATGTTGTTCCTTCATTTTCTGCATGAATCCTTCGATCAGCGGCAGGCACTCGGCGGCCGTCTCCGCCCCGGCGCAAAGCTGTTCCACGGGGCAGGTGCCCGTCCCGGCGCGGTTCATGATGCCGGGCACCACGACCGTATATTCCACCGCGATGCCGGCTCCGGCGAGCAGCTCTAACGCCGGGCGGCTCACCACGTCGGCGAAAAGCCCCTCCACTCCGCCCAGCACCATCAGCGCCGCGGCGCCTTTGCCGACGACCTTGTCCGCGATGAAAGCGCCCCGCAGCAGTTGCGGCTCTTCGCGCAGCAGCCGGAAGAGGTCGGCCACGCCCCGTTCGCGGAATATCCGTATCGAATCCCCGTTGCGGATTACGCACGAGCATTTTTCTGCGAATAACAATTCGATAGCCTGTGTTTTTTGTTCTTTTGTCATGTTCGTTCGTGTCGCAAGTCCCTCCGCTCCCCGCCTTTCAGGGAAACGGCCGTTTCCATGATGCAAAGATAATACGTCCTGACCTACTATCAGTTACCCCGATTACGGTTCATACTACCATTTTTACCGGATGCCCGCCGCGTCCGCACCTGCGCGATGCGACTCCGTGTGTGCCGGGTGTTGCATAGGCGCCTGCATTTCGGGTCGGCCGTGCCTGCCCGAGTCCGGGGTGTCCCGAAGATTGGTGTCCCCGGAGTGTCCTGCGTCGCCTGGAAAGTTGAGGTCCTCGGGCCATCCGGGATGCTCGGAGGGGTCAGTGCACCCGGGTTGTCCGGAAAGAGGGCTGTATCCGGCGGCCTCCGTTCGGCTCCGTTCGGCTCTCGTGTCCTGGCTTTTTCCGCATCCCGGTTTTCCCCGCGTCCCGGTTTCCTCGGTTTACCGTTTCCTTGTCCGGCGGCCGTCGCCGGATTCCCGGCTGCCGGATCGACGGATGTATCGTTTTGTTTCGATTTATTTCGATGCGAAATCCGAAAAAAAGACGGAAACTGCGGAATCCGTGCTTCGATCCGGCCTGAAACCGGTGCTGAATCGCCTCGTTTATGCCGGTTTCGGCCTTCCCGAATCTATATAACATTCTGTACGGTGTATTTATAAAATAATTATTATCAATAAGATACGAAATTTTAATTTCTATATTATCGGTCGTTGCTCTTTACCTGCCCCTTTAAAATGGATACTTTTGTTGCTGCGCAGTGTTCCCGACTTGCGATTTGTAATTTTTTTTAAAAATTCCTAATCCATAATATCACAAACTAAACCTGCTAATCTATGAAGAAAACATTTTTACACTTGTTGCTTCTGATGGGTTGTGCCTGCTGTTTTCCGTCCTGTGTCGAGGATAAAGCGGAAGATGCGGCAGCCAGACTCACCGTGAGTAAAGTCAGCGTGGAGGTCATCCGAACCGGTACGCTGAGTACGGGGTCGAAAGCGACGCTGGATGTGCTGGCCAACCGGGGGTATGCCATTACCTCCGATGCGGATTGGCTTTCGGTCGACAAACCTACCGGGAAAGGCCGTGTGTCGGTCGTCCTTGATGTCAAGCCCAACGAGACGGAAGCTATCCGTGTGGGGCACCTCGCCGTCGTGAGCGGCGGGCTTTCCGAAACCGTAACCGTGACCCAGACGCTTGCCCCCGATACCGACGACGGGCTGGAAATCGACCATGTTTATCTCGACGACGACCTTTCGTGGTGCGAGCAGTTCGGCGGCCAGGATCAGGTGCAGTTCCCCGACCAGGGCTCCACGCAGGCCGTGCGCAACCATGCTGCGGCCAAGCTCAAATTTACGCAGATGGGGTACAGCGAGTACAATTACGGCGGCAATGCCTTCTACATGGCCAAGCACTACTTCAAGATGGGTAAGAACAACCAGCAGAACGGCCTTGCCATCGACATGGGCAAATATATCGAGAAAGGCAAGTCGTCCACGATTACCCTGACGTTCGACGCGGCTCCGGTCGTTTCGATTGACGGTACGGGCAGCGGCATGACACTGCGCGGTATCGACGACACGGCGGTGACCGTCGAGGTTTACGAAGGCCCCGGAACGGTCGACAGTCCCTCCCTGAAGCAGAGCGCGTCGCTTTCCATGTCGAGCGTTACCTCGTGGAACCAGTGGGTGAGCATGAAAGTCACGCTCTACGGCGTTACTGACCGCTCGCGGATCGTTATCCGCTCCACCCAGTTCGGTGTGTCGGGCTATCACCGCTGGTACCTCGACAACATTAAGATGGTCAAGGCTCCCCGCGACTAACAGGTGTCCATAATCATAAACAGAACCAACATGAATTTCAAGCATATGTTATTCAGGGCCGCATCCGCCCTGCTGCTCGTCTCGGGCCTCGGTTTTGCGGGGTGCGACGACGCTGATCCCGACGCGTTCCTCTCGGTTACCCGCCAGGAGATCGAAGTCGAATACACGGGCCTCACCACCGAAGGGGAAATGGTCAATTTCGAATTGGGTACGAACCGCTCGTGGCGGGCCACCTATGTCGAGGAGTGGATCCACCTCACCCATACCGAAGGCGACCGCGGCCGCGTGCGTATTTTCCTCTCCATCGACGAGAACAATACGGGCGAGGATCGCACCGGTTTCATCATCTTCGAAGGCGACGGCGGCACGCGCCGTACGATAGCCGTGACACAGAAACTCAAGGTCGATGCACTTTCCGTTACGCCGGCGAAGATCACCGTCGTGAAATCGGGTCTGCTCGAAACCGGCGAGAAGGCTGCGATCTTCATCTCCACCAACTGCGACTGGGAAATATCCGTCGCCGACGACAGCAAGTGGATCTCCCCTGTCAAGACTTCGGGTGCTCCCGGAGACGAGAGCATCGACCTGGATATCGCCCAGAATACGACCGATGGAGTACGTACGGGTACGTTCACCGTTACGGCCGATTCGAAAACGGCGACCGTCACCGTCACCCAGAATCTCGAAGGACTGAAGGTTTCCGTCAACAGCTTTTCCGTCAATAAGTTCGGATTTGCCGACGAGGATCGCACGCCGCTTACCTTCACCGTCACGGCGGCCGAGGCATGGACGGCGGAGTCCGACGGCTGGCTGACGCCCAGCCCGGCTTCGGGCGATGCGGGCCAGACCGAGGTGACGCTCACCGTGGGCGAGAACACCACGGGTGCGCCCCGCAACGGAGAGGTGAAGATACTGACCTCGCTCACCGGCCTGGAGACCGTTGTCCGGGTCGCCCAGAATGCGAAGAACTCGCTCTTCGACGACGACGGCAAGGAGGTCGGCTATGTCTATTACGACGAGCCGTTCGACTGGACTTCGAAGTTCAAAGGTACCGACTGCGTGGGCGAACATACGCAGAAGGGAGCGGTCAATATCTACACGGAGGTGAACAAGGATCAATACGTAGTAGACAAAGCGTTTTCCGATGCCGGACTGACCGATTTCAATCCCGATTTACGGACGATTTACGCCTGCTCGGATTATCTCAAAATGGGTGCAGGCGACAAGCAGACCGGAATCATCCTGCCGGCTCTTGCGATTCCCGAGGGGCAGGCCACTGATATTGAACTGACGTTCGTGGCCGCATCGAATATCGGCGGCGACGGTACGGGCAAGCCCGACGCGGTAACCGTCACAGTCGCCATTCTCGAGGGCCCCGGCAGCATAAACGGCGATCAGGGAAAAGAGAGCGAGCCGATGACACCCGGAGAGCATTGGGAATGGACACCTATGAGCGTGAAGCTTTACGGGATTACGGGTGAAACCCGGGTCGTCATCCGCTCCACCCAGCAGGGATTATCGGGTTATTACCGCTGGTACCTCGACAATGTCAAGATGACGAAAATCGCAGCCGAATAGTCCTGCGGTGACAAATCAATGAAAAACAAGAGAGAAAAAGATATGAAAAACAGATTTGCAGATACGGGGAAATCCTATGCAGGGTATTTTCTGCGTTTCGTGTTCTGCCTGGTGCTGACGGCGTCTGCGTTGTCCTCACAGGCGCAAAGCCGCAATCAGGTGAGCGGCAAGGTGACCGACACGGCCGGCGAGCCGCTGATCGGTGCCACCGTGGTGGTGGTCGGCACGACGACGGGTACGACCACGGGCATCGACGGAAGTTACACGATCAATGCCGCGGCTGACAGCCAGCTGAAATTCTCGTTCATCGGCTATGCCGAGCAGACCGTGAATGTCGGGGCGCGTTCGGTCATCGACATCGTCATGGAAGACGACAGCCAGGTACTCAAGGACGTCGTGGTGATCGGTTACGGTACGATGGAAAAGAAGTCGGTGACTTCGTCCATCACCTCGATCAAGGGCGATGACCTGACGGCCGGCATGGGAGGTTCGACCATCGCCACGGCGCTCCAGGGCAAGGTTCCGGGACTTACCATCTCGGGCAGCGCCAGCCCCAACAGCAGCAATGATTTCCAGCTGCGCGGCATCGCGTCGGTCAATGCCAGCCAGAGCCCGCTCGTGGTTATCGACGGCATCCCGGGCGGTGACATGCGGGCGATCAACCAGGAGGACATCGAGTCGATCGACGTGCTGAAGGATGCTTCGGCGGGTGCGATCTACGGTACGCGTGCCGCCGGCGGTGTGATCCTCATTACGACCAAACGCGCCAAGCAGGGCAGCGTGACGGCCAACTATACGGGCGAGTTCTCGTTCGAGACCGTCCGCAAGTACCCCGAGCTGCTCTCGTCGAGCGAGTATATCGAGTACGGCCTGGGCGAGGACTACGGCGCCGATACCGACTGGTATAAGGAACTGACCAATGATGCGCCCTTTTCGCAGCGCCATACGGTGAGCATTGCCGGCGGTACGGAGGTGGCTCAGGTCTATACTTCGTTCATGGCCCAGAACCAGAAGGGTATCGTCATCGGCGACAACCGCAAGGACTATTCGGGACGTGTCAACGCCCGGTTCAACCTCTTCGACGGCGTGGTCGAGGTGCGCGCCAACGCCCAGTTCCGCGAGGCCGAGCGCGACAACCGCAACTCGTCGGGCATCTTCAAGATGGCCTTCGGCCTCAATCCCACCATTCCGCTCTACGACCCGGCCAACCCTTCCAAGTACAACGTGGTCGGCAACGGCATCTCCGGCACGACCTTCAATCCCGTGGCCGACATCATGCTGCGCACGAAGAACGGCAAAGACCAGTGGCTGCTGGCCGACGCCACTGTGAAGATCAACCTGATGAAGGGCCTCTCGCTGCAGGGAACCGTGGGTATCGACAAACGCCAGTACCAGGAATATACCTACGTTTCGCATGACCACAAGGAGTCGATCGACAACAGCCGCCGCGGCGGTGCGTCGCACAAGTTCAGCAAGGACAACCGCGTTTCGGTCGAGGCCTATGCCAACTACCACCGCGTATTCCGCGAAGACCATACGCTCGACGTCGTGGCCGGTTACAGCTTCTGGCAGGCCGGCGGCGAGGATTTCAGCATGTCGAACTACGACTTCCCGGTCGACGGCGTCGGCCCGTGGGACATGGGCGTGGGTTCGTACCTCACGGACGGCCGTGCCTCGATGGATTCGAACAAGGATCCCCGCGAGCGCCTGCTCTCGATGTTCGGGCGTGCCAACTATTCGTATAAAGACCGTTACATGGCTACGGTGAGCTTCCGCCGCGAGGGTTCCTCGAAGTTCGGCGTGAACAACCGCTGGGGTAATTTCTGGGCCGTTTCGGGCGGCTGGCGTCTCTCGAACGAAGCGTTCATGCGCGACGTCAGCTGGATCAGCGACCTCAAGGTGCGCCTGGGTTACGGCGTCACGGGTAACAACGGCTTCGGGAACGGCTACACGACCCGCATGTACAAAGCCAACGACATGTGGCCCACCAACGGGGTCTGGCAGCCCGGTTACGGTTCGATCCGCAATATCAACCCCGACCTGAAGTGGGAGGAGAAATCCGAGCTCAACTTCGGTCTCGACTTCTCGCTTTTCAACGACCGCCTCTGGGGTAAGTTCGACCTCTACTTCCGCCAGGTCGACGACATGCTCTATTCGGTCAATGCCCCGATGCCCCCGATGGTACACGATACGGTCATGAAGAACATCGGCAGCCTCGAGAACAAGGGTTGGGAGTTCGAACTGGGCGGGGACATCGTCCGCAGCAAGAATTTCCGCTATACGTCGACCCTGCGCCTGTCGCATAACAAGACCAAGATCAAGAGCATGGGCGACGACGGGTTCTTCCTCGACGAAGTGACCTTCCCCTCGCCGGGCAACCCGGGTACGGCCGTCCGCCTGCAGAACGGCCTCGAGCTGGGGCAGTACTTCATCTACAAGTACGCCGGGCTCGACGAGAACGGCAAGTGGATGATCTACGACAAGAACAACGAGATCGTGCCGGCCACCGACGGCAGCACGTCGAACCTCGTGGCCGAGAACAAACATTTCGTGGGCAATGCGATCCCCAAGGTCATCCTCTCGTGGGATCACACGTTCAAGTACAAGAACTGGGATCTGTCGATCTTCCTGCGCAGCTGGCTCGGGTACGATGTCTTCAGCCAGGTGAACATGTACTACGGCCTGGCCAACGATTCGCAGCTCAACGTCCTCAAGTCGGCCTACACGCGCAACCGCAACATCAAGGACGAGAAGATCCTCTGCGACTACTGGCTCGACGACGGCTCGTTCCTCAAGATCGACGCCATCAACCTCGGGTATACGTTCAATCTGCGGAAGTGGACGCGTTATATTCAGTCTGCGAAACTTTACCTGACCATCCGCGACGTGGCCGTATTCACCGACTACAACGGCCTCAATCCCGAGGTCAACATCAACGGCCTGTACCCCGGTTTCGAGTATGTCAACAACACCTCGACGATGTACCCGCAGACGACCCGTTTTACGCTGGGCGTGCAGTTAAACTTCTAATTCCAAACCGAGAACCATTATGAAACTGAAACATATAATTGCCGTGACGGTCGGGGCTGCCGCCCTCTGCGCGCCTTCCTGCGACCTCGACGAGAAGTTCTACTCGGAAGTCACGCCCGATACGTTCTTCACCTCGCCCGAAAGCACCTATGCCGTGCTTTGCCGTCCTTTCACCCACTGGAAATGGTACATCGGTGCCGACCGGTGGTACCTCCAGGAGCTGACCACCGACGAGATGGTGTGCCCCAAGCGCGGCAGCGACTGGTATAACAGCGGCGAGTACTACCGCCTGCATTACCACACCTGGTCGCCCGACGACCGCTTCGTCGTCAATACCTACGACGGTACGACCGGGGGCATTTCGCGTGCCTTGGAAGCCAAGTCCGACCTCCAGGGGGTCGATTACAACGCCATCGGGCTCAACGACGCCGTCAAGGCCGACCACATCAACCAGCTGAATGCCATCACGGCCTACTTCTACATGCGCGGCCTCGACTATTTCGGCGGTATGCCCATTTACTACTCGGTGGACGACGACCTGTGCGCCCGCAGCACGGCGCGCGAGACCTACGCCCATATCGAAACCCTGCTCAAGGACGCCATCCCCGCCCTGTCGAAGAAAACGACGCTCGGGGCTTCCGAAGACGGTTACATCAAGCAGGCTGCCGCCGCGGCGCTGCTGGCACAGCTCTATTTCAATGCAGTGGCCTACATCGGCGAGGAGCATTTCGACGAGTGCGCAGAGATTTGCCGCGACATCATCGGCGGTGTCTACGGCACCTACGAGCTGGACAAGACCTGGTACGGCCCCCACTGTTTCGACAACAACACCTCGCCCGAGGTGATCTGGACGGTGCCTTCGGAGAACTCCAAAGTCGAGTGGAACTGGTATTTCAAATATTTCTACCATTATTCGGCCTACGAATATTTCGGTATCGAGACCGCAGGCTACAACGGCTTCATGCTCACGCCGTCGCTCGATCCCCAGGGACGCTACTACACGCAGTGGAAGCTGGGTAGCCCCTACCGGAAATTCAACGACAAGGACTTGCGTAAAAAGCCCTACCGTTATCTGGGCAGCCGCAAATACGAAGGCATGTTCCTCGTCGGCGACCAGACCAACCCCAACAACCCTTCCCAGCAGTGCCTGGGGCAGAAGGAGTATAGCGGCAAGGTGATCAACCTGGTCGACCAGGTCGCCCGTTTCTCGGAAGTGGGCACCAAATACAATTCCGTCGCCGAGCTTACCTCGACGATGGCCGACGGCGAGGAGAATTCGGGCGTACGCCTGGTGAAGGCCCCTCAGCCCAACCTCGACGACAAGCTGCTGCGCTGGAATCCCGATTGCCCGGTCATCCGTCTCTCGGAGATCTATTACATGCTTGCCGAGTGCGAGCTGCGTGCCGGTGACAGGAAGACGGCCGCCGGCCTGATCAACCAGGTTCGGGGGCGCAACTTCGAGGGCGGTGAGGATCCCAACCCCGTGACGGCCGACAACCTCGACGAATACCGCATGCTCGACGAATGGATGATCGAATTCCTGGGCGAAGGACGCCGCCGTACGGATCTGATCCGCTGGGACAAGTTCGTGACGGAGTCCTGGTGGGATCATACGCCGCTCAACGACAAGAACAAAAACCTGTTCCCGATTCCCAACTCGGCGATTTCGGCCAACAACCTGATCGAGCAGAACCCCGGTTATTGATCCCCGGCGATCCCGGGGGCTCCCGGCTGTCCGGGGCCCCGGGGCAAGATATGAACTTTAAAAAACCGAAAAAATGATAAAATACATCAAATATCTGTTGGTCTTCCTGCTGGCCACCGGCTTCGTGGCCTGCAGCGAGGACGAAGGCGCCCAGATTCTCGGCAGCCTCTACGAGAAGGTGGACATCACCCCCGAGCCCGGCATGAACCTCGTGGGCCGTGTCACCGACGGTACCGGCCCGATCGAGGGCGTGGTCGTGAGCGACGGCGTCACGGTGACGACCACCGACGCCCAGGGCATCTACCAGATGCGTGTGAAGCGGAACGCCCCGTTCGTATTCGTCTCCGTCCCCGCCGAATACGAAATCCCGGTGGAGAACGGCATGCCGAAGATCTATAAGAAGATCGCCATGGGCGACAACGACGTCGTGCAGCGCAGCTTCAAGCTCGAACGCACGGGCAAAAAAGAGCGTTTCACCCTGCTGGCGCTGGCCGACGTGCAGATCGGCCGCGACGACGAGGTGACGATGCTCGACAACGAGGTGCTGCCTTTTCTGATTCCCTACGTGCAGCAGGAACTGGAGGTTCCCGTTTACGGCATTTCGCTGGGCGACCTGGTCTGGGACAACATGCCATTCCACGAGGTTTACAAGCAGCGTATCCGAAAGATCGGCGTGCCCGTTTTCCAGGTCATCGGCAACCACGACCACGATAAGGCCATAACCGTCGATGCCGATGCCGATGCCAGCTTCGAGGCGGCGTTCGGCCCCACGTATTACTCCTACAACATCGGCGACTGTCATTTCGTCGTGCTCGACGACGTGCTCTACACCGGCTCGTCCTCTTATACCGCCGATATCACGGACGAACAGATGGCATGGCTGGAGCAGGATCTGAAATATGTCCCCAAGGACAAACTCATCATCATCGGCCTGCATATCGCCACTTCGCGCCGCAACCGTCCCTCGAGCCATGTCGCCGATTACAAGGAGCTTTACGCCCTGCTCGACGGCTATAATGTCCGGATACTTTCGGGACACTCGCACAACAACTATACGACCACGATTTCCGAAACCATCGAGGAGAATACGCTCGGGGCGGTGATGGGTGCCTACTGGAACGGCGAGGAGCTGTGCAACGACGGCAGCCCCCGCGGTTACGCCGTCTACGAGATCGAGGGCAACCGGATCAGGAACTGGTACTATAAGGGCACTGCTTTCCCGCGCGAATACCAGATGTACCTCTACGGCCCCGGCGAGGCGGTTTCCGAGAAATACCGCGACGGCCTCATCCTGAACATCTTCAACTGGCATACCACCTGGACGGTCGAAGTGCAGGAGGATAATGCCGGCTGGGTAACGCTTCCGTCCGATTCGAACCTCAGGTACGAAATGGATCGCCGCGCTTACGACTTCATGTTCGGCGACACCAAACCCGAGCATCGCCCGACGGCCGAACCCGAATCCAACAACGACCACATGTTCTACTACAAACCCGCGTCGGAGTCTTGGGGAACGGTCACGGTGAGGGCTTCCGACCCCTACGGGAACGTATATACCGAGAGTATCCGCAACGAATAGGCCCATATATGAAAACACGTTTCTCCGCACTGCCCGTTCCGACGGTGCGGAGAATTTTTCAACCCATATCCCGATCCATGAAAACCCCTTTTCTGATTTTTCTGCTCTTCCTGTGCGGCGGGTTTTCCGCCGTCGCACAGCCCTCGGGCAACCCGCTCGTTTTCGGCGAGAACCGCCTGACGCTCATCACTCCGACGCTGTTCCGCCTCGAATTCGCCCGCGACGGCAAATTCATCGACGACCCCACCTATTTCGCTTACGACCGGGGCAGCCTGCTCCCCGCGTCGGAGTTCAGGGTGCGGGAGGTGGGCGGGAACCGGTACGAGATCACCACCTCGGCCCTGCGCATCGTCTACGAGCACGACGGATTCCCGTTCGGACTGCATAACTTTGCGGCCTACTACAAGCTCAACGGCAAGGAAAAGAAGTTCACCAACCGCTGCATTTTCCGCAACAACCTCGGCGGCCCGGTCGAGACCCTCGACCGTGTTACCGGTGAGATTCCCATGCAGGACGGCCTGCTGAGCCGCGACGGCTGGTATGTGATCGACGACGAACGCTCCGACCTGCTGGTCGACGGCTGGCTTTGCCCGCGCGATACGAAAAGCCATGTGCAGGATCAGTACTGTTTCGTCTACGGCAACGACTACAAGGCCGCCCTTGCCGACCTGGGCGCCATCAGCGGCCACGTCCCCATGACCCGCAAATGCATCCACGGCGTATGGTACTGCCGTTACTGGGACTATACGTCGGAGGAGTTCCTTTCGATCATCGACGGCTATGAGGAGAACGATTTTCCGCTCGACAACCTCGTCCTCGACATGGGATGGCATACCTACGATGCCAGGATCGGCACCGGGCATGCCGGCAGCCGCAGCTGGACGGGCTATACGTGGGAGCGCAAACGCATCCCCGATCCCGGGGCGCTGATCGCCGAGGTGCACCGCCGCGGCGTCACCGTGTCGCTCAACGACCATCCCCACGACGGCATACGCCCCCACGAGGAGATGTACGCCGCCTTCATGGCGGACATGGGGGCCGACCCCGCCCACCCGCTGCTTTTCGACCTCGGCGACCGGAAATACATGGAGACGTTTTTCAAACATGCGCACCATGCCACCGAGGATATGGGCGTCGATTTCTGGTGGCTCGACTGGCAGCAGAATTACCTCTATCCCGAGGTGCGCGGCTACCGCTCCACGTCGTTGCAGTGGATCAACGAGCTCTACTACCGTCAGACCGAGCGCAAAGGGCTGCGCGGCGCTGGTTACAGCCGCTGGGCGGGTTGGGGCGACCATCGCCATCCGATCCAGTTCTCGGGCGACGCCCAGGCCAACTGGGCGCTGCTCGCATTCGAGGTCAAACTCACCTCGGCCAGCGGCAACGCGGGCTGTTACTACTGGGCGCATGACATCGGCGCCACCTCATTCAAAAGAGCCGTACGCTCCGCCTCATACTGCGCTTTCAGCGCCGTTTCCTGCTCTGCAATGGCGCCCCGCACCTTATCCGCCTCTGCCTGCGCCTCTGCAACAATCTCCGCAGCTTTTTGCGCCGCCTGTTCTTCCACCTTTTTGGCGTTTGCCTCGGCTGTTACCATAACAGATGTCAGCGCCGTTTCCATGCTGCGATATTTTTCCAGCTGCTCTTTATTCTGCTTGAGTTCCTGCTGGAGGCGCTCCGCCTCTTCTGCGGCCTGATCCAAAAAGCGATCCACTTCCTGCGCATCATAGCGCCCGCGCTTTTGTTCAAATTTCACCGTGTGAATATATGCTTTCGTCAGTTC
>OGXJ01000338.1_pt1 | contig 37854 bp, 25 predicted proteins | sample 1576231 | NCBI WGS metagenome assembly OGXJ01 (sample SAMEA3541539, study PRJEB24748) | human gut metagenome | biome: human gut; feature: human-associated habitat; material: faeces | place: China | collected 2012
CCTAACACAAATAACGCTATTGATATAATTATAAGTTCGATTTTACACAGATGGGACAGGAAGAGGGAAAGGGAAGCGTGCGTCGCGACTTGGCAGGAAACATTTATTCGGAAGCTGCTTTCGACAGCATCCTGCCTATGTTTTACTTCCGCCAGTTGATGTCTGACGAGCGTTTTCCGGATACCATTCAAGGAATCGCAGTGACTCCCAAAATGGTGCAGACGGAAAACTTCAACTTCCGCAGCGTTCCTTCGGATATCAATGCGCCTTCTATCGGACTTTACCCGCTAATGGAATCCATGTCAGGACGTGTGGATTTAAAAATGCCGGATGATGTATTCCGCATCACCTCCAAAGGGATCGAATTCATCGACATGGCTACCAACAGCGTGAAGGAAGATAAAAGCCTTCAGTTTACCGAAGCTATGACTAAGAAAGATTTTCGTTTCCCGGCAACGGAGATTGTAGGAAATCCGACGGTGAAAAAGGAGTATGACGAAGGTTACCTTCTATTGGATGCCGACCGCCGTCTGTTTCATCTGAAACAGGTGAAAGGGCGTCCGTATGTCCGTGCCATCACCTTGCCTGAAGGACTGACGTTAAAGCATCTGTATCTGACCGAGTTCAGAAACAAAAAGACGCTTGCTTTTATGACCGATGTCAACAACGCCTTCTATGTGTTGCAGAATCGGACGTATGAAATCGTAAAAACAGGAATCCCGGTATTCAATCCCGAAACGGATGCACTAACCATTATCGGTAATATGTTCGATTGGACGGTACGTGTGACTACTCCGACCTCTGATAATTATTACGCATTGAATGCCGACGATTATTCATTGATTAAAAAATTAGAGAACGCATCGTCTACTCATTCCATGCCCGGTATTACTTTCACATCTTATACTGATAAATATGTAATGCCACGTTTCGAATAGTATTCCCATATTGAATGTAACAGTTGTAAGGGACTATCAAAAGTCAATCTATTAAATATGACTTAGGGTAGTCCCTTACTGTTTTCTTCCCATGCGTGTATAGGAAACAAAAAGAATTACAATCTTTTCTTCTGTAAGTATGGGCTTTTTCCGGCAAGAAAGTTTATCTTTGCCGACTCATTCAAATATTCAGACCGCAATTGCTTCTGCATTATACACAAACAAATACGGTAAAACGAAAAAACTCAAATTAAAAACCGTATGAAAGTTTACAAAGCATTTGCTTTCCTAAGTATCTTCATCATATTGTTCTATAATTGTTCGCTCCCTACTGATGACGAAGAAAAAGGAGATTCAGAGGAAGAGGATACAGTTACCTCCGAACTTCCCTGGGAAGGAGAGATGGACAAATTCACCATCAATTCTAAAGAAGGAATCCATCTGAATGATCCATACGAAGACGCCGGAACAGCTTATGTCACCATTCCTTCCACCTCTGTAAAAAATACCCGTTGGGAATTTGGAGTTCACCTCACCTTTAATCCTTCCGCTAACAATTATGCACGATTTTATCTGACTTCTTCCTCAAACATTCTTTCCGAGAATTTAAACGGTTATTATATTCAGATAGGAGGAGCCAAAGATAATGTAACTCTTTATCGTCAAAACGGAGACCAATCTAAACTACTGGCTTCGGGAAGAGAGTTGATGAAAGGAGACTCTTCACCGAAACTATATATAAAAGTAGAACGTGACAATAATGGTTACTGGACTTTTTGGACACGACGTGAATCCGAGAATGAATACGTAAAAGAAAAACAAATAAAAGATACCGATATACAAACTTCCCGCTACTGCGGTATATACTGCATTTACACCAAAACCCGCTGTAAAGGATTTACATTTCATCACATACAGCTATCTAATAACGTAGAAACGGACACTACACCTGATGAAACACCCGATCATCCCGGAACAGACATTCCAGATAATCCGAACACCCCCGAATTACCGAAAGATGTGAGAGGTATGCTTCTTTTCAATGAAATCATGTATAATAATGCCACTGATGGTGCAGAATATATAGAAATCTACAATCCGACTGAACAGGCTATCATTTTACCGGTACTTTATCTATATAAGATGTATAAAGACGGGGCAATATACAATACTACCATCCTTCAAAATGAAAGTCCTTCTACTCCCCTAACCATTCCTGCCAAAGCATATCTTTGCTTCACGAAATACTTCAACAGAGTCGTTCAGAAACATAAAGTCGGTGGAGAAAATATAATAATTATACCGAACTTCCCGGCACTGAACAATAATGGCGGGTATCTGGCACTTTCAAGTAGTAAAGAGACTGCACCAGGACATACTTTTGACACTTGTTGTTTTAGAGATGAAATGCACACCATTGATAAAATAACCGGCGTTTCACTCGAAAAGAAATCCCCGGAGTTACCCTCTCTCAATAAGAATTGGCATTCATCAAAACATGCAACCGGAGGCACACCCGGAATAAAAAATATGTAAGAGTATGCATATCTATGATAAATTCCCTACATTTGTAGGCAAAGTAAACAAGTTCCGGATATTTATCCTCAAACGAATTTAAACAGCAGATATGAGTCCAGCCGTTATATCTATTACTATTGTGGCATACTTTATAATCCTGTTCACTATCTCTTATATAGCAGGACGCAAAGCCGACAATGAAGGATTCTTTGTAGGAAACCGTAAATCAGCCTGGTATATCGTTGCCTTTGCCATGATCGGTTCCACCATTTCCGGAGTCACTTTCGTTTCCGTTCCGGGTATGGTACAGGCAAGTAGCTTTTCTTACCTGCAAATGGTGCTGGGATTCATAGTAGGACAAATTATCATTGCGTTTGTACTCGTTCCTCTCTTTTATCGTATGAACCTGGTTTCCATATATGAATATCTGGAGAACAGGTTCGGAAGCTCTTCCTACAAGACGGGAGCCTGGTTCTTTTTTATTTCAAAGATGCTAGGGGCAGCCGTCCGACTCTTTCTCGTATGCCTGACATTGCAGTTTCTTATCTTCGAACCTTTCCATCTTCCTTTCCTGTTGAACGTAATTCTTACGGTATTTATCGTATGGCTTTACACTTTCCGCGGTGGAGTGAAATCATTGATATGGACGGATGTTCTAAAAACATTCTGCCTGGTAGTGTCGGTTGTACTTTGCATCTATTATATTGCTTCCAGCTTGCATCTGAATTTCAGTGGTTTGGTTAGTACGATTTCAGACAGTGACTTTTCCAAGACATTCTTTTTTGACGATGTTAATGACAAACGATATTTCTTCAAGCAATTCCTGGCAGGAGTATTCACCGTTATTGCCATGAACGGGCTCGACCAAGATATGATGCAGCGCAATCTTAGCTGCAAGAACTTCCGGGACTCACAGAAGAATATGATTACCAGTGGAATCTCACAGTTCTTTGTCATTCTGCTTTTTCTGATGCTAGGAGTACTGTTATATACGTTTACAGCACAGCAAGGCATTGGGAATCCGGAAAAAAGCGACGAGTTGTTTCCGATGATTGCTACCGGAAATTATTTTCCCGGCATAGTCGGAATATTATTCATTATCGGACTGATAGCCTCCGCCTATTCTGCAGCGGGTTCTGCCTTGACGGCACTGACCACTTCCTTTACTGTAGATATTTTACATGCACAGAAAAAAGGAGAGGCGGCACTTAGCCAAATACGCAAACATGTACATATCGGTATGGCAGTTGTGATGGGAGCAGTCATTTTCGTATTCAATCTGCTGAACAACACGAGTGTGATTGATGCGATTTACACATTGGCCAGTTATACGTATGGCCCTATCTTAGGACTGTTCGCTTTTGGCATCTTCACCAAGAAACAAGTTTATGATAAATATATTCCGTTGGTAGCTATCGCTTCTCCTATTCTTTGCTATATCCTTCAAAGAAATTCGGAAGCATGGCTCAACGGTTACCAAATTAGTTACGAGTTGTTGATAATCAATGCCCTGTTCACATTCCTTGGACTTTGTTTGTTCATCAAAAGACAAGACAAAGAAACATCTTACACAACTCATACTACAAAACAAAAAGTAAAATAATGAAAACAACAATCAACTGTTTTCTTCCTTTCAGCCGGTTGGAAGAAACTGTGCAAACAGTTAAGGAGTTACGTGCATCGACGCTGGTAGACAAAATTTATTTATTGGCATCGCCAATTACCAATGTCTGTATTCCCGGATGCGAACTCATCTCTGTAGAAAAAATGCAGTCTACACAAGCAATGCGAGCTATTGCAGAACATTCTGATAAAACATATACCTTGCTCTATACCAAACACACTGCACTAAAAATAGGCATGTTCGCTCTTGAAAGAATGGTTCAAGTAATGGAAATGACCCAAGCTGGCATGGTATATGCAGACCATTACCAACAGATAGACGGTGTGCAAAAAACAGCTCCGGTCATTGATTACCAACCCGGTAGCCTGCGTGACGACTTCAATTTCGGCTCGGTTTTACTGTTCAATGCCAACGCATTCAAGGAAGTTATAGAAAATACGGAAGAGGAATATCAATATGCAGGCTTGTATGATTTGAGACTCAAAATATCCCAAAAGAGCAAACTGGTACATATCAACGAATATCTATATACCGAAGTAGAAAGTGACAAGCGGAAAAGCGGTGAGAAGCAGTTCGATTATGTAGACCCTAAAAACCGTCAGGTACAGATCGAAATGGAACAGGCATGCACCAACCATTTGAAGGAAATTGGCGGATATCTTTATCCTATCTTCCGTCCTGTAGACTTTTCTTCCCACACTTTTGAGTATGAAGCTTCTGTCATTATACCCGTACGCAACCGTATTCGTACAGTCAAAGATGCCGTACGCTCGGCACTGAACCAGCAAACGACCTTTCCGTTCAATGTCATTGTCATCGACAATCATTCGACAGACGGGACCAGTGAAGTTCTCCGTGAACTTAGTTCGGACAAGCGCCTGATTCACGTCATTCCCGAAAGACATGACCTCGGTATAGGCGGATGTTGGAACATAGGTATCCATCACGAGAAATGTGGAAAGTTTGCCGTCCAACTTGATAGCGATGACGTGTATAAAGACGAACATAGCCTGCAAATCATCATTGATACTTTCTATAAACAGAAATGTGCAATGGTAATCGGCACTTATATGATGACTAACTTTGATATGCAGGAAATTGCCCCCGGCATCATCGATCATAAGGAATGGACACCCGACAACGGACGAAATAATGCATTACGTATCAACGGTCTGGGAGCTCCCCGTGCATTCTACACGCCCATTCTTCGGGAAATCAAAGTCCCGAACACAAGCTATGGAGAAGATTATGCCCTTGGATTGAAAATTTCACACGATTATCAGATAGGCAGAATATACGACGTGATTTACCTTTGCCGCCGTTGGGAAGGCAACTCGGATGCTGCACTGCCTGTTGAGAAAATCAACCAGAATAATCTATATAAAGACCGACTTCGTACGTGGGAATTGGAACAGCGCATCCTGCAACAAGAATCGACATTAGAGAAAATTCAGCAAAGTATCGAACGGTTATTCCAAAAGCAAACTCTTTCTTGGGAACTAGCCAAAGAGAATTACCAGGCATTGAAACAGTATCGGTCACGAACAAAAGAAATATCCAAATGGTTTGGTAAGCAATATTTAGATGCGAACCTATTCCTTAATCCGAAACGTATTCTTTCGACTACCGCACAGACAGATACTGCCTCCATTCACTCACGGCCTTGCTTCCTCTGCCAAACAAACCGACCGCAGGAACAAGAATTCATCAGTTATAGGAATTATCAGATACTGGTTAATCCCTATCCCATATTTAAACACCACTTTACAATTGTAGATAAGGAACACAAGTCGCAATCCATAGCCGGGCGTTTTAAAGATATGATAGAATTCACCGACATAATGAGAGAATACTTCCTTTTGTATAATGGACCGGAATGTGGAGCTTCCGCTCCCGATCATGCCCATTTTCAAGCTTGCAGTAAAGAGGAAAGTATGCAGGGATCATATTACGATCACATAGATTTAATAGATAACGACAAGGTGCGAATTAGTTATGAAGATTTCCCGTACAGTTTCATCAGGATTCAGGCGAAAAATAAGAAAACAATGTCGAAAACCTTTCATCTGATTTACGACATTTTAGCTGCCAATAACAACGGAAAAGAACCAATGATGAATATTCTTGCCTGGTATGGTTTGGAAATCACCAAAGAGCATTTTGGAAAGAACTACGACGATCAATTTGAGTCAGTGGCCGAACACCCTTACAATTGTATTATCTTCTTACGCAGCAAACATCGTCCTGATTGCTATTACGCAAAAGGAGACGAACAAATTCTCATCAGTCCTGCTATTGCTGAAATGAACGGCATATTCCCTATAGTACGTGAAGAGGATATGGAGAAACTGACTCCTGAAAAGGTATATGATATCTATCGGGAAGTATCTATATCCAAAGAAAAACTGCAAAAAATACTAGAACGTATTAAAGCTGTATTATGACTCAACCTCAAATAACAGTCGGTATCCTTTCCGGGAAAGAGATTGAATTCTCTTTCCCGGTGAAATTTAGTTCTTCTGTCGGAACGGAAATTTCCGGGACACAGAAAGTTATTTATCAGGATGGGAAGATTCATTGGCAAGGGAAAGAGTACGACGAATTATCCTTCATTCCTCCACAAAATGCACATGCTTTCTTTGAACTGAAAGATGTGACCATCGGAATCAACTTCCATTGGGAACGCAAAGAAGTCCAGAAATTCAAAGGGGAATTAAAGATTATCATCGAAGGAGAACAACTAACCGCCATCAATGTGATTTCCATTGAAGAATATCTTACCAGTGTAATTTCATCAGAGATGAGCGCAACAGCTTCTTTAGAACTACTAAAGGCTCACGCCGTCATCTCCCGAAGCTGGTTACTCGAAAAAAATAAAGAATTAAGAATGAAGAATGAAGAATTTAAAAGAACTTTGCAAAAAGACAGCGCAGCCAATTCTTCATTCTTCATTCCTAATTCTTCATTTATTAAGTGGTATGACCATGAAGCACATAGAAATTTCGATGTATGTGCCGATGATCATTGCCAGCGTTATCAGGGAATTACACGAGCCTCAACACCACAAGCCATCGAAGCAGTCTCCGCCACGCGGGGGGAAGTGCTGATGTATAAAGGAGCGATTTGTGATGCCCGTTTCTCTAAATGTTGTGGCGGAGCTTTTGAAGAGTTCCAAAATTGTTGGGAAAACGTAAAGCATCCTTATCTAATCAGACAACGGGATAGCAAGACTGAAAAACAACTTCCCGATTTGACCATAGAGGCGGAAGCTGATAAATGGATACGTACCTCACCTGTTGCTTTTTGTAATACGCAGGATAAGAAAATTCTAAGCCAAGTACTAAACAACTACGATCAAGAAACAGCAGACTTCTATCGTTGGAAAGTCAGTTATACCCAACAAGAACTTTCAACACTGATTCATCAACGTTCGGGAATTGACTTCGGACAAATTCTGGATTTAATTCCTATAGAACGTGGAACGTCGGGACGTCTTGTCCGATTGAAAATTGTAGGAACCTTGCGAACGCTTATTATCGGGAAAGAACTGGAAATACGCCGTACCTTATCTACTTCCCATCTGTATAGTTCCGCCTTCGTAGTAGACAAGGAATATGAGGAAAAAGGACATAAAGAGGATAAAATCCCTTCACGATTCATCCTTACCGGAGCCGGATGGGGGCATGGAGTAGGACTTTGCCAGATTGGTGCTGCCGTAATGGGAGAGCAAGGTTACAAATATGAAGAAATACTGTCTCACTATTACCCCGGCAGTACGCTCGAGAAACAATATCAATAAAAAAGAATAATACCATGACAACCCCCACTATAAAAAGAAATCCCTGGAGCTGGATACCTACCCTCTACTTCGCAGAAGGGCTGCCATACGTAGCGGTAATGACGATTGCTGTTATCATGTACAAGCGTTTGGGATTATCCAATACGGAAATAGCTTTATACACTTCCTGGCTCTATCTTCCCTGGACTATCAAACCTCTATGGAGTCCATTCGTCGATCTGGTGAAAACAAAACGGGCTTGGATTATTGCCATGCAAGGTTTCATCGCCGCCGGATTTGCAGGGATAGCCTTCTTTATCCCAACTGCACATTATGTACAGTTGACTCTTGCTTTTTTCTGGTTGCTAGCCTTCAGCTCCGCTACACATGACATCGCTGCAGATGGTTTCTATATGCTCGGACTCAATAATAAGGAACAATCTTTCTTTGTCGGTATCCGGAATACCTTCTATCGGCTTGCCAACATTTTCGGGCAGGGAATTCTTGTCATGCTGGCAGGATGGTTGGAAACATCACAAAACAATATTCCCTTGGCATGGAGTATTACATTCTACCTTCTTGCAGGATTGTTTCTTGCTCTTACTATCTATCATCGTCTGATTCTCCCCCATCCTGATTTGGACATTAAACGTCCCGGACTCACACCGGGTAAATTGTTGGGAGATTTTCTTCTGACCTTTGTCACCTTCTTCAAGAAAAAGAACCTGGGTCTCATGTTCTTTTTCCTTCTCACTTACCGGTTGGGAGAATCACAGTTAGCCAAAATAGCTTCTCCTTTCCTGCTCGATGCTACCGATAAAGGTGGGCTAGCTTTATCTACCGCAACTGTCGGAATGATCTATGGAACTATAGGCGTCATAGCTTTATTAGTTGGCGGAATCATCAGTGGTTTCCTCGTTTCCCGCGACGGATTCAGAAAATGGATATTACCTATGGCGTTAGCTATCAACCTTCCTGATCTATTATATGTATGGATGGCTGCCGCCACTCCGGATAATCCTATATTTATAGCCATTTGCGTAGCTATCGAACAACTGGGCTATGGTTTCGGCTTTACCGCTTATATGCTATATCTGATTTATATTGCGGAAGGCGAACACAAAACGGCGCACTATGCTATCGGAACCGGGTTTATGGCACTTGGTATGATGCTTCCGGGGATGCCTGCAGGATGGATACAGGAGCATCTCGGATACACAAACTTCTTTATCTGGGTTTGTATTTGTACCCTGCCCGGTATCGTCGCCTCATTAATGATTCGCAACCGACTGGAGGATTCTTTCGGAAAGAAACAATAAAAAGCTCAAAGATATGATACTCATTGCAGATAGTGGTTCTACAAAAACCGACTGGTGCATCGTTTTCAACGGCACCCCAATCAAACGAATGGGAACGAAGGGAATTAATCCCTTCTTCCAATCAGAAGAAGAAATTCAACAAGAGCTGACACATTCCCTTCTACCACAACTACCGGAAGGAACGATCAACTCCGTCTTTTTTTATGGTGCAGGATGCACTCCCGAAAAAGCTCCCGTCCTCCGGCGGGCTATTGCCGACAGCCTGCCCGTCATCGGGAACATCAAAGCCTACTCGGATATGCTTGCCGCTGCCCGCGGACTATGCGGACATGAAGCAGGGATTGCCTGCATCCTCGGCACAGGTTCCAATTCCTGTTTCTACAACGGTAAAGAGATTGTCAACAACATCTCCCCTCTTGGATTCATCCTGGGAGATGAAGGAAGCGGCGCAGTCTTAGGAAAACTACTGGTAGGCGATGTACTGAAAAACCAGCTTCCACCCGCCATCAAAGAAGCTTTCTTAAAACAGTTCGACCTGACGGCTCCCGAAATCATCGACCGGGTTTATCGCCAGCCTTTCCCGAACCGTTTTCTGGCCAGTCTCTCCCCTTTCCTTGCACAGCACTTGGAAGAACCGGCTATCCGTTCACTAGTACTCAACAGCTTTATCGCTTTTCTCCGCAGAAACGTGATGCAATATGATTATAAGCAATATCCGGTACATTTTATTGGTTCCGTAGCTCACTGTTACAAGGAGATTTTGCAGGAGGCTGCGCAAACAACAGGTATTCAGATCGGTAAGATTCTTCAAAGTCCGATGGAAGGGCTGATTCAATACCATCAACAATAATTCTTTTACCTATTGTAATTTATAACCAGTAATTATAAAAATGCAGATAACCGAACAACCGTCACTTTACGATCATCTGGAAAAGAAATCTGTGCGAGAGATATTAGAAGATATCAACCAGGAAGATCAGAAAGTAGCATTAGCCGTACAAAAGGCTATTCCACAAATTGAAGAGCTTGTCAATCAGATTGTGCCCCGCATGAAACAAGGCGGACGCATCTTTTATATGGGGGCCGGCACAAGCGGTCGCCTGGGAGTATTGGATGCTTCCGAAATTCCTCCTACTTTCGGAATGTCTCCCAACTGGATTATCGGACTGATTGCAGGAGGCGATACAGCCCTGCGCAATCCGGTAGAAGGAGCCGAAGATGATGAAAATCGAGGTTGGGAAGAACTCGTCGAACACCAGATCAACGAAAAAGACACCGTTATCGGCATTGCTGCTTCCGGCACTACCCCGTACGTAATTGGTGCTTTGCGGGAAGCCCGTAAACACGGTGTCCTGACAGGTTGTATCACCAGCAATCCCGATTCTCCAATGGCGGCAGAGGCAAATGTCGCCATCGAAATGATTGTAGGGCCGGAATATGTGACAGGCAGTTCCCGGATGAAATCGGGTACCGGACAGAAAATGATTCTGAATATGATTAGTACGTCGGTGATGATTCAACTCGGACGGGTGAAAGGAAATAAGATGGTAAACATGCAGCTTAGTAATCATAAACTGGTAGAAAGAGGCACCAGGATGATTATGGAGGAACTAGGATTAAATCATGACCATGCACAAAAATTGTTACTGTTACACGGTTCGGTTAAGAATGCAATTGACGCTTACCGATATTCTCAAGATCATTAAAATCTCTACTTACTCTTGTTTAACCAACTTATATTATACGCATCACATACCAATCTTATTAATACGGAATATGACACATTAACCATTATTATTCATCCGACAGCCTCATAGATACAATACAAAAAGATTTTGAAACAAAATCAAAAACATTTATTGAACAAACCGGTTTGTTCACACTTCTTCATTTTATCTCCGAAGAAAAAACTTCAAGAAAAAGTAAATTGGTATCAACAGTATAAATAATTGAAACATACCCAAAGCCCGTTCTTATCAATACCAACTATCTTTGCATCGTGTCACAGTACAGACAAAAATAAACCATTTTTGGAATTTAAGACACAAAGAAGATAATTTCATTAAATATAGTATTTATGAAGAAGGATATTTGCATCATTTTGAGCCTGCTGTTATATACTTTTCAATTACCAATTATCTACAAAGTAGAATATCCGGTTACAGTGAAACGTAAGATCAATGATTAACAACAAATTATTAAATATTGAAACCATGAAAAGATTATTTCTATTCTTCTACCTCTCTGTTGTGAGTATAGCAGCATTTGCCGCTGAACAATTCGTAGTATTCACACCGACCGATAATCATTTTCCGTTGATATCCCAAGGAGTTCCTTGTCCGATATATGTAGATTCTTCCGAAGACAAAGGAGTGATGATAGCTGTCGGCAATCTTCAACAAGATATACTGCAAGTATGCGGAACGAAGCCTGTGCTCTTAACAAACGTAAGTTCGAAACACTGTGTCATTGTAGGTACCTATAGTACTCCTTTTGTAAAAAAACTGATAGCTGCAAACAAAATAGATAAAAAAGAGCTGGAAGGGAAAAACGAGAAATATATCCTGCAAGTTGTCACTAATCCCTGTGAAGGAGTAGATGAAGCAGTGGTTATCATCGGCAGCGACAGACGCGGTACGATCTATGGTATCTATGAACTGTCTGAACAAATGGGGGTATCTCCTTGGTATTGGTGGGCAGACGTCCCTATCCGAAAGCAACAGAATGTATATGTAAAGCCGGGACAGTATACAGACGGAGAACCTGCGGTGACCTACCGCGGTATCTTCCTGAATGATGAAGCGCCCTGTCTGACCGGTTGGGTAAAACAAACCTACGGCACAAACTACGGTGACCACCGTTTTTATACACAAGTTTACGAACTGATATTACGCCTGAAAGGTAATTTTCTTTGGCCTGCCATGTGGAGTTGGGCTTTCTATGCAGACGACCCGGAGAATAGTAAGACTGCTGATGAAATGGGAATCATCATCGGTACATCCCACCACGAACCAATGGCACGCAACCATCAGGAATGGTCACGCAAGAGCAAAGAATATGGTGCATGGGATTATACAACTAACAAAAAAGTGATCGATCAGTTTTTCCGTGAAGGTATCGAACGGATGCAGGGCACAGAAGATATCGTAACCATTGGTATGCGCGGAGACGGTGACGCAGCCATGAGCGAAAACACCAACGTGAAACTGCTGGAAGACATAGTAAAGAACCAACGCAGAATTATTGAAAAGGTGACTAAACGCCCTGCCAAAGCAACCCCGCAAGTCTGGGCACTATACAAAGAAGTACTGGATTACTATGATAAAGGTATGCGTGTACCCGATGACGTAATCATGCTATTGTGTGATGACAACTGGGGAAATGTATGCCGCCTGCCAAATGCCAAGGAACGTAAGCATCCGGGCGGTTGGGGCATGTATTACCATGTAGACTACGTAGGTGCTCCGAGAAACTCCAAATGGCTGAACGTAACCCCTATACAAAATATGTGGGAGCAACTTCAACTCACATACAATTACGGAGTAGAAAAGCTGTGGATACTGAATGTAGGCGATTTGAAACCAATGGAATATCCGATCACGTTCTTCATGGATATGGCATGGAATCCCAAGCAATTCAACGTCTCCAACTTGCTGGATCATCCCCGTCGTTTCTGCGCACAGCAGTTTGGCGAAGATCAAGCGGATGAAGCTATGCGAATCTTAAACCTGTACAGCAAATATAACGGTCGCGTAACGGGAGAAATGCTCGACCGGAATACTTATAACCTGGAGACCGGCGAATGGAAACAAGTATCTGATGAATATCTGAAACTGGAAGCGGAAGCTTTGAGACAATACATATCATTGAAACCAGAATATAAAGATGCCTACAAGCAATTAATCCTCTTCCCTGTTCAAGCCATGGCAAACCTGTACGAGATGTATTATGCACAAGCCATGAACCATAAATTGTACAAAGAAAACAATCCGCAAGCTAACGAATGGGCAGATAAAGTGGAACAGGCTTTTGCACGGGATAAAGCATTGAGTGACGATTATAACAATGTTATGTCCGGCGGTAAATGGAAGAACATGATGATTCAGAAACATATCGGTTATACCTCATGGAATGATAATTTCCCCGCTGATACACTACCACAAACCTATCGAATCGAGCATCCGGAAAAGGCTGTCGGTGGATACGTCTTCACCGGACAAGACGGATATGTAGCTATGGAAGCCGAACACTATTACAGCACTAAAGCAGCACCAAGTACGGAATGGACAGTGATCCCCTACATGGGACGAACCCTTAGCGGCATGGCTCTGATGCCTTATACCCAACCAACGGAGCTTCTATCTCCTACAAAATAAAATTGCCTAAAGGAGTCGACAAAGTGACTGTTCACGTGATAGTGAAATCGACTCTTGCTTTCCACAACCGGAAAGGACATGAGTACAGTATCGGATTCGAAGGGGCGAAAGAACAGACAATCAATTTCAATCAGAATTTGAATGAACTTCCCGAAAATGTGTATAGCATATACTATCCGACAGTTGCAAGACGTATCGTCGAGAAAAAAGTCAAACTGAATGTGCCGAATACATCAGACGGCATGCAGACACTAATTTTCAAACCTCTTGATCCGGGCATCGTGCTGGAAAAGTTGGTTGTAGACTACGGAGGCTACAAAAAATCTTATCTGTTTATGAATGAATCGAAAAGCAAGAGAGATAATAGATAAAAAGATCCATGTAGAGACAAGTCAATTACTACACACTGATTGTATTTACATATAAATTTTGCAGTTCTTATTGTCAGCCGTCATTCCTATTCATTAGACGAATGATTTCCAGCACATTAGACGCTGACAATAAGCCCTGACAATAGGCTGACAATAACATTTTATAAGTTTTATTGTCAGCCTATTATTTTATGATTTTACTCTCCCATATCTCCTATCCATCCAGCTTTACTTACCTTTCAAGAAAAGCCTCCATTAAACATCCGTCATACAACTGGTATACTTCTATCATTCAATAACTATTGTTCGGTCAGGATACCGGTATACTTAATTCTTCACGGCCGTGGTAGCTTCTTCCCACAGCCGTGACGAGTTCCTACCACGGCCGTGGGAAGATCTTGTCACGGCCGTGGGGAATTAATGATACCGGTACTTTCATAGAACAATACCGGTATCCCAACGCAACTATACCAGCTTCCCTTCTTATACCTCCCTACTTAATCAGCTTGCAAACAAGCTACTTGACAAGAGGGCAAGGCTGATAATAAATCAAAAAGAAGCCAGCAGTTATTATTTTACCCTGTGGAACATACACCATATATATTAGTAACATAAATATGGAAAGAAGTTACTTCCAAGGTAGATTTCAGAAACAGTTTTTTGCCTTTTGTATTGGGAAATGAGCTACCTTTGCTACAAATCCATACAATATGAACAGAAACACTTTTTTTGTATTATTCCTATTAATAAGCAACCTTGTTTCAGGACAGGACCTGAAACTGTGGTATAGTCAACCTGCACAAAATTGGTCGGAAGCTCTCCCTATTGGTAACTCCCGTCTTGGAGCCATGGTATATGGCGGAATCGAACGCGAAGAATTACAACTCAACGAAGAAACATTTTGGGCAGGTTCTCCATACAATAATAATAACCCGAATGCCGTACATGTGCTACCGGTTGTACGCAAACTGATTTTTGAAGGGAGAAACAAGGAAGCGCAAAGACTCATTGACGCCAACTTCTTAACCCAGCAACACGGAATGAGCTATCTGACATTAGGTAGTCTTTACCTGGAATTTCCAGAACACCAAAACGCATCCGGCTTTTACCGCGATCTGAATCTGGAGAATGCAACGACAACTACCCGTTATCAAGTAGATGACGTCACTTATACCCGCACCACTTTTGCTTCATTTACTGATAATGTCATTATTATGCATATCAAAGCAAGTAAAGCAAACGCACTGAACTTTACTATTGCATATAACTGCCCTCTAGTACATAAGGTGAATGTTCAGAACGATCAGCTGACCGTCACCTGTCAAGGGAAAGAGCAGGAAGGTTTGAAAGCCGCACTACGGGCAGAATGTCAAATCCAGGTAAAAACGAATGGCACTCTCCGCCCGGCAGGAAATACTCTCCAAATAAATGAAGGAACAGAAGCCACCCTTTATATATCGGCAGCAACCAACTACGTAAACTACCAGGATGTCAGCGCCGATGAATCCCACCGAACCAGCGAATATCTGAAAAGAGCAATGCAAATACCTTACGAAAAAGCTCTCAAAAACCATATCGCTTATTATAAAAAACAATTTGACCGTGTACGCCTTACATTACCGGCAGGCAAAGCTTCCCAACTGGAGACTCCCAAACGAATTGAAAACTTCGGAAATGGGGAAGACATGGCAATGGCAGCTCTACTTTTCCATTATGGACGTTATCTGCTGATTTCTTCTTCGCAACCGGGTGGGCAACCGGCTAATCTGCAAGGTATATGGAATAACAGTACTCATGCACCCTGGGATAGCAAATACACCATCAATATCAATACAGAAATGAACTATTGGCCGGCAGAAGTCACTAATTTAAGTGAAACACATAGTCCGTTATTCTCAATGTTGAAAGATTTATCCGTCACAGGGACCAAAACCGCCCGAAACATGTATAACTCACGCGGATGGGTGGCACATCATAACACCGACTTATGGAGAATCTGTGGTGTAGTCGATTTTGCAGCAGCCGGCATGTGGCCTAGCGGCGGCGCCTGGTTGGCCCAACATATCTGGCAACATTATCTTTTCACCGGAGATCAAGAATTTCTAAAAGAATATTATCCGATACTGAAAGGAACCGCACAATTCTATATGGACTTTCTGGTAGAACATCCTACCTATAAATGGCTGGTGGTAGCTCCCTCCGTATCGCCTGAACATGGTCCGGTCACTGCCGGATGCACCATGGATAACCAGATTGCTTTTGATGCACTGCATAATACCTTATTGGCTTCATACATCGCAGGTGAAGCCCCCTCTTTCCAAGACTCCCTCAAACAAACACTAGAGAAGTTGCCACCTATGCAAATAGGAAAACATAACCAACTACAAGAATGGCTTGAAGATATTGACAATCCCAAGGACGAGCACCGTCATATTTCACATTTGTACGGGCTATATCCGAGTAATCAAATTTCTCCATACTCAAATCCCGAGTTATTCCAGGCAGCAAGAAACACATTGCTTCAACGCGGTGATAAAGCTACCGGTTGGAGTATCGGCTGGAAAGTCAATTTCTGGGCACGTATGCTGGATGGAAACCATGCCTTCCAAATCATTAAAAATATGATTCAACTATTGCCCAACGATAACTTGGCTAAAGAATATCCGAACGGGCGTACCTATCCCAATATGCTGGATGCCCATCCGCCTTTCCAGATTGACGGTAATTTCGGTTATACAGCCGGAGTAGCGGAAATGTTGCTCCAAAGTCATGACGGTGCCGTACATTTATTGCCGGCATTGCCTGATGCATGGGAAGAAGGAAGTGTGAAGGGGCTGGTGGCACGTGGAAACTTTACTGTCGATATGGACTGGAAAAACAATGTGTTAAATAAAGCGATCATCCGGTCGAATATAGGTGGTACGCTCCGCATCCGGTCTTATGTTCCCCTGAAAGGGAAAGGCTTAAAACAAGTAAACGGGAAAGAGTGCTCAAACAGATTATTCGCCACCACTCCTATCAAGCAACCTCTTGTAGCCAAAGGGGTAAGTGCGCAATCTCCCAAGCTGCAGAAGGTTTACGAATATGACATCGAAACAAAAGCCGGTAAAAGCTATATTGTAAATACAATGAAAGGAAAACAATAATACATAAGGAGAGGTTAATCTTTTCTCATGTTACATTTTTCACAAACGATGTTACAACATCTGATTGTACTCCCGGAGCCTAATGAAAATATTCATCTTTTATTAGGTTATATTTAGGTTTTTATTTTTCTTTGTACAACAAACAACGATCTATAACTATGAAAAATGTATTCACTTTTCTATTATTATTGTTTTCTTTGTTATGCAACGGGCAATCTCCTAAGTTATTCACTACTGACAAAGAGCTCTCCAGTAGTCTGATTAATCAAATATATCAAGACCGGAACGGTTTCATTTGGATTGCAACAGAAGATGGTCTGAACCGTTATGACGGTGCTAAATTTACCATATACAAACATGAGCCCAATAATGAACATTCGTTAGCCCACAATTTTGTTCGTACTGTTTTTGAGGACAGCAAAGGTCATTTGTTTATCGGTACATATATGGGAATTCAAATGTATGATCCGGCCACAGACAATTTTACCCCACTTGCAATAAGGGAAGACAATGGAGAAATATTTGAAAGCAATATTGTTTCCTTTATCGAAAGGAGAAATGGAGAAATATGGGTATCCGGAAATATGTTGTGCAGGTTGAATATCAAAGATTACCTGTTGACTGTTCAAAAAATTGATATCCCCATGACATCAACAGGATTTATGATTGAAGACAAGAAACAGAATGTCTGGATAGCAAAAGGCGAAGAAGGAGTATATCGTCTTGATTCTAATAACCAACTTACTTTGTATTTATCTAAAGACAACGGATATGTCAAAAGTATATGTGAAGATTCACGTGGGAATATTTATGTAGGAAGTATGAGAAAAGGACTATTCGTCTATAACAAAAGACAAGACTCCTTTATACCTATTGATTTTAAAGAAAAGAGAGAACTTCCTATCTGTTTCCTCTATTCCGGACCGCAAAATGAATTATATATCGGAACTGACGGTAAAGGTATGAGTGTCTACAATAACCAAACTCATGAAATCTCCGAATACAATTTTGACAACAACTATTTTGATTCAAAAAATTCAAAAATACATTCTATCCTAAAAGACAATTCCGGTAACTTATGGTTGGCTGCTTATCAGAAAGGAGTCATGCAGATACCTGCCCGAACAAACAGTTTCAAGTATATAGGACATAAATCCATGGATAAAAACATAATCGGTTCCAGTTGTATAACCTCATTCTGCAAAGACAACAACGGTATGTTATGGGTTGGAACAGACAATGACGGAATTTATGCCCTGACAGAAAAGTTAGAACCGGCTAAACATTTCTCGCATACTAATCACCCTAATTCTGTGCCTTCAACAGTTATAAAACTATATGAAGATTCCGAGTACAACATTTGGGTCGGCTCCTTTATCAACGGTATGGGAAAGCTGAACAAACAGACAGGATTATGCGATTACCAGTACAAACTGGTAGATAAGAACAACAACTATATACAACGTGTATATGATTTCGCAGAAGATAAAAACAAGCGACTTTGGATTGCGACAATGGGATTCGGTTTGTTCTACTATGACCTGAAAACGAAAGAATTTACATCCGTACAATCTCAGACATCTCTAATCAACGAATGGATAGGTTGCCTCCACTATTCCGATGATAATAAGCTGTATGTCGGAACTTATGACGGCGTCAACTGTATAGACCTTGACAGTCCTGATTTTCAAAGTCATAAGATACTCTCACAAAATGTTATTTATTCAATCTTTGAAGATGCCGACGGAGTTGTCTGGTTGGGCAGTTCCGAAGGATTATCCGGTTGGAATAAAAAAACGAAAGAACTAACCACTTATACTACTGCAGACGGATTGCCCAGTAATACAATATATGCCATACAAGGAGACGGAAAAGATTTTCTTTGGATAAGCACCAATGCCGGAATTTCCCAATTCCAAAAGAAAAACAACAAATTTATCAATTATTATGTCAGCGACGGATTACAGGGAAATGAGTTCTACAAGAATGCCTCCTTCAAAGATAAACAAGGTATCATCTGGTTTGGCGGAATGAATGGTATCACCTATTTCAATCCGCAAGACATTATCAATCCGGCAAAAACATGGAATATCCGGATTACCGACTTTTTCCTGCATAACAATCCGGTTAGAAAAGGAATGAAATCCGGTATTCACAATATTATCAACTGCCCTGTATTCAACGCAAAAGAGTTTTATCTATCCCATAAAGACAATGTGTTCAGTATCGAGTTTGCCACTCTGGAATTAAATGCCCCCGAACACATCAACTACCTTTATTCTATCAACGATGAAAAATGGATTAGTTTGCCCAAAGGTGTAAACCGTATCTCATTCAGCAATCTGAAACCCGGTACCTATAACTTTAAAATCAGAGCAAAAGACAACACCGTGTATTCAAATATAAAAGAAATTACCATCTTTATATCTCCTGCATGGTATGCTTCATGGTGGGCTAAAGTTATCTACTCCTTATTATTACTGACCATTATATTTATCATTATTCTTCAGATCAGACATCGGTACAGAATGCATCAGGAAATGCTGCAACATATCCATGCCGAACAAATCAATGAAGCAAAATTGCAGTTCTTTATCAACATCTCTCATGAGATACGCACTCCGATGTCTCTAATCATCAGCCCTCTACAGAAACTGATTAAGAATGAGGAGAACAATGAACGCCTGAAAATATATCATATTATCTACAGAAATGCGGAACGTATTCTGAATCTTGTCAATCAACTAATGGATATTCGGAAAATTGATAAAGGACAAATGTTCCTGATGTTCCGGGAGACCAATATTATTCCTTTTATTGAGGATTTATGTACAACTTTCGGTCAACAGGCAAATACAAAAAATATCCGGCTACAACTTCACAGTACGCTCCGGGAACTGAATGTATGGATAGACACAGGTAATTTTGATAAGATTATCCTGAATATTCTGTCTAATGCCTTCAAGTTTACTCCTGAAAAAGGAAACATAGATATTACCATCCGTACGGGAGAAGATAATACACTGCCCGATCCCTTGAAACAATATGCCGAAATAATTATCGCGGATACCGGAACAGGCATCGATGAACAGGAAAAAGAACATATCTTCGAACGTTTCTATCAGATCCGTAACAGCCAACAGAATCCGAAAGGCGGAACAGGAATAGGCTTACATCTGACTCGTTCATTAGTGGAATTACATCATGGAATTATCTATGTAGAAAATAATAAAGAACAACCGGGTTGCCGTTTTATTATCCGATTACCGTTGGGTAACAAGCATCTACGACCTGAAGAAGTTGACAACAATGAGCAAAAGGTAACAGTAGCCGTACCAACTGTTCCTGTCATCTCTCCCATTATAGAAAATGAGGAAGAAAAGAAAGTCAGGGTAAAAACTAAATATCACGTATTAATTGTAGAAGACGATGAAGAAATCCGAAATTATATAGCGAAGGAGTTTGGGGACAAATTTCATATCATGGAAAGCCGTAATGGTAAAGAAGCATTAGAGCAAATATTTAAAAAGACTCCGGATTTAGTCATTAGTGACATCATGATGCCCGAAATGGACGGATTCACCTTATGCCGGAAGATCAAGCAGAATGTAAACCTCAACCATATCCCAGTCATTTTGCTTACCGCGAAAACGAGGGAAGAAGACAACCTTGAAGGTCTGAATACAGGAGCCGACGCCTATATCATGAAGCCATTCAATATCGAAATTCTGCAAAAGACGGTAGAAAATCTGATTAATACACGGCAGCAGTTACGCAAAGTATTTACAGGCCAGCAAAATCTGGAGAACAAGGTTCAGAAACTGGAAGTGAAATCACCCGATGAGAAATTGATGGAACGTATTATGAAAGTGATCAATGAAAACATCGGTAACCCTAACTTGACAATAGAGACAATCACCACCGAGGTAGGTATCAGCCGCGTACATCTTCACAGGAAACTCAAAGAGCTCACCAACCAGACAACCCGTGACTTTATACGTAATATACGTTTAAAAGAAGCCGCTCGTCTATTGTCCGAAAAACAGCATACCATATCCGAGATAGCCATGTTAACAGGATTCACTGATCCTAATAATTTCTCGACAACATTCAAAGAATTGTATGGAATGCCGCCTTCAATGTATATGAAAGAGCAGTTGAGTAAAAAAGAAGAGTAACCCAACTGCTCTCTAGCATGTTTATCTGTTAAACTTGTACCAATCAAAATTAAACAGTTTGCAGCCTTTACGTCCTTTGAATACAAAATAAATATCTTGTATTCCTGTGACCGGTTTTACAATATCAGTCTGCAATGTTTTCCAGCATTCCCAACCACCCGTTGAAGGAATAGTCAGTTCCGCAATTAATGGTCCGCTTATGCTGTCTGTACGTACTTCAAGCGTCCCGCCACGAAGGGCACTGGCAACGGTAGCAGTGAACCGTTTGGGAGATTTATTGCCGAAATCCACTTCACGTACCTTTATATAATCTCCATTATGAATTTCAGATATATATATACCGGTTTTCACATTTGGTTCGGACTTCACACCTTCAGAAAAAGCGATTGTTTCAGCTTCCACCCTTTCGTAAGGATTGAGCGTACCTACCGGTGACACCCCTTCCCGGGTAGCATTAATAATCGGGAAAGTGCCGTCAGCGTTATACTTAAACTGCTCCACCGCCGCACTTCGCCCGAAACCTCCACCGCCCGGCAGCTTACCCGTATGATAGAAGAAATAAGAATTGCCTTTATAGTCTATCACTCCACAATGGTTAGTAAACGAGCCCGTATCTTGTAAAGGCATGATTTCTCCCATATACTTCCACGGACCAAGAGGTCCGCCACTCATGGAATAGGCAATATGTTCGGGGACACCTCCAGCAGCATAAAGAAGATAGTATTTTCCTTCCCGTTTATGAAGCCATGGACCTTCTGTATAAGTATCTTTATACTTAACACCTTTGACACGCTTTTCCGGATTAGGTGCACCAAAACTCTCAACAGTCTGTTCCAGTTTGCCCACTCCACCTTTCAAAGAAATCATATCTTCATTCAATTCTGCATAATAGATATTCGGATTTCCCCAATACAGATAAGCACGACCGTCATCATCAATGAAGACCGTAGGATCAATATAGTCCCAGCTTCCGTCATGAAGCGGTTTGCCGATGGCATCTTTAAAAGGACCGACAGGCGAATCGCCTACCGCCACACCGATTGCCATCGTATTGGAAAGTTTGGAATGCAGGCAGACATACCAATAAAACTTACCATTACGTTCGATGCACTGTGCTGCCCAGGCACGGTCGTCCGCCCAGTCGAATGATTCGATGGCAAGAGGAGAGCCGTGATCGGTCCAGTTCACCATATCTTTGGTAGAATACACGCGCCATTCCTGCATCCAGAAAAAATCAGCCTTATCTTCATCATGTCCCGTATAGACATACAATGTGCCATCATGCACCATAGGAGCAGGGTCTGACGTATAACAGGTTTGCACAAACGGATTTTGCGCTCCTGCCTCATGGGGTAGAGCACCTCCAAGCAGCAATAATGCCGCCACAAGTTTTGCTTTCAGATTCATATCATTTTCAATGTTTAAACAAGTGTGGAACAAACTCTTTCAGACAGCGTCTCCATGTGAGCCATTCGTGGCCGGTGCCTTGCGATTCATAATAAGCCACGTTGATGCCCAGTTTGCGGAGAGACTCCACCAACTGCTTCGTGCCCATCTGTTCGTCCGTGCCGCAGCCGAGGAAGAGATAATGCACTTTCTTGTTGAACTTACCTGCATCGGCAAACACACCGTCGAAGCACGTTTTCACGTCCAGCCCGAAAATCGCCCCGCTGAACCCGCCAATGTAGGAGAACATGTCGAGACGCGGCAACGCTGTTTGGAACGTCTGGTGTCCTCCCCACGACAAGCCTGCCATTGCACGGTGTTCGCGGTCGGTCTTGGTGCGGAATGTACGGTCTATCATCGGAATGAGGTCTTTCAAAATGACATCATAGAAAGAAGCGCCGTAAAGCGCACGCTCTTCGTTCACATCTTTCCCCGGACGCGGCACGAAGGGAGTCTCCACATCTCCGCTATCCATCACCACGAGCATGGGCACGCACTTGCCGGTGGCTATCAGGTTGTCCATGATGTAGTGCATATATCCCTGGGTGCTCCAGCCGGTTTCATCTTCTCCCATGCCGTGCTGCAAGTAGAGCACCGGATAGCGTTTTTTGGGGTGAGACTCATACTCTGCCGGTGTGTACACCATGCAACGACGAAACTCTTTCTTCGCTTCCGAATAATAGGTGCAGGAGCGCACTTGCCCATGCGACACTTGCTGCGGGCGATAGTAATCGCCCTCTGCCCCTTCGGGTATCTCGATGCCGCTCGCCATGCGGCAACAACCGAAGAAGGTGCACGAAGAGGGATCTACCACCCTGAATCCGTCTACCAACAGGAAATAATAGTGGAATCCCACCGGCAGCGGGTCGGTCTTCACGCTCCACCAGCCGTGCTCGTCCATGGCCATCTCATACTTCTTGCCGCAAACATCTGCCTGCAAGCGTTTCACATCGGGAGCGTAGCAACGGAAATAAGCACGGTTGTCCTTGTCGATACGAGGGAAGTCGCTGCCGTGCATATTGGTGGGGGCTGCCACTGTGTGCTTCCACACATCATCGGGCGAAGGAAGTTCAATGCCCATCAGGTGGAGTGCCTGTGCCGCATAGCGGCGTCCCAGCACCCGGTAACCGGCAGCATCGAAGTGAAGATGGTCGGGAGCGCAGCTCAACCCCTTGGAGGAGACAATAGCGCAGTTCTTTATCACCTGCGGCAGCATAGCAATTACCTCGTTCATGCCTGCACAAACACCACCGTGGTCGGCATTCACCACTTCACCGGCAATCAGGGGCACCTCGTCAGCCTGCAGATGAAGGTCAGCAAGCAGGTTGTCGTATACGCTCTTCACCTTTTGGGACCACTCCTTGTCACCGGTGTTCGACTCGCCCTGATGTAGAAGTATCCCTTTTATCACACCGCTTTTCTGTGCAATGCGTGCCATCTCCACCAAACGGGTATACGGGTCGTTGTCATACTCTTTCAGCGTATTCACCATCCAGTCGGGAGCTGTTTTGATATACTCCTCGCATTTGTCTTTCTGGAAAAGCTCGATCCGGCACCCGCCTATCGCCACGTGCACCACTCCGATGCGCACATGCGGGGGCAAGTTTTCTACCAAGGTCCGTCCGAAATAATCAGCCGGTGTCAGCCCGGTGTTCGGACGGCACAGCGGAGCGCGGGCGGGATACCATTCGCCTTTCACGCGTCCCAACTCTTTATTGTCTACCGCCGCCAACACTTGGAAGCGTGCATCCACCAGCGTATCTTGTGCTTCATAGCGGGCATTGCCTTCCATGTTAGACTGCCCTAGGCACAGATAAATGTAAAAGTTTGCATCCTGTGCAACCGCGCAAAGGCTTGCACACAACAAACAACTCAACAATAATAACTTCTTCATTTACTATCTTTCTATATTATATTTATTCCAACTTCATGCTGCTTATCACAATCGGCTTGCCACCAGTCGACCAGAACCCGACAATGTAGAGGTGCGACGGGTCTACCCTATTGCCGTCAGTATCTTTCATCTGCTGCAAATCTACCACCACTCTGCGTGTCTGTCCGAAATCGTAGGTGGCGGGCTTCGTCCAGTAGTCGTTCTTGTCAAAAAGGCGGAAAGAGACACCGCACTCGTTGTCGTTGCCCAATTCCACGGTCAGCCTCCGGTAGCCCGACAAGTCAAGTCCGCCGGGGTATTTCCATCCGCCAAAGCCATATTTGCCTGTCACCAAGGTGCGGGTCGTTTCGTCAAAGGTGCCTTCTTCCCATATCGAAGGGTCAAACACGTCTTCCGTCAGCACAAAAGGCGAAACCACCGTCACCTGCAATGTCTGTTGCATGCTGTTTCCCGCTGCTGTGCGATAAGTCACCGTTACCGTAGCATTGCCTGGTGCCACTGCCACCAGTTTGCCAGTCGGCTCCACCTTCAGCACTTGTTCGTCCGAACTATTGATAGTCGCCTCGGCAGTCACCATTCGCGAGGTGCCATCTTTATACACCGCCTTCACTTTCAGGTAGTGCACTCCTCCCATCTGCAACGAGCGTGTCGCCTGCTCGCCCATCAGTTCCAGTCTCTCGGGCTCGCCATTGACGGTCACTCCTTCGGCATACTCCTTGAACCAATGATACATTGCCCACGGACAGGCTTCGGGATCGTTGAGGAACGTATAGTTGCCCTCTGTACCCGGCACGTCCTTAAACGCTGCCAGCTCGTGGCTTCTTGTAGTGAAAAAGAGCCACGACACATTTCCCGCATTGTCGGCTATATACTTGAAGTTGGCGCCGAACCCCTTGCCACCGGCTTCGCCTGTGATGCTTTTTCCCCAAGTAGCATCGTATTTCAAAGGTGCCCAATCTATTTCCGTCACCATGATGGGGGCAATCGCCGCCACCGGACCTACTTGCTTATCCCATCCGCGCTGGAAGGACTCGTAGCCGCCACCGGTAGAAGAGCCGATTCCTTCGCCACTGTCTTTTTCGGCATCGCTGCCATACCATCCGGGATAGCAGTGCACGGCAAAGCCGATGTTATCGCCCTCGATGCGGTGGGTGGCATACCCGGCATACTGCGACTGGTAGGCCAAGCCTGGCACCCAAATGATATTACGGCAATGGCTCCTTATCTTGTCTACAATGGACTGGAAGTAAATCTTTGCATTGGCAAAGCAGGCATCGGAGGTGCTGCCATAGGCTCCGTCGGTCCCTTTGATGTTGACCGGCTCATTGGCTAGTTCGAACATGATGTCCGTATTGTTCTTCACTTTGGGGTGTTGCGAAACGATGTCCCACACGTTAAGCAGAAACTGTTGATAGCTATCGCCCACCTCTATTCCCTGATAAGGAGCTTCGTTGGGGCATACCCCGGGCGGGCGCATCACCACATACATTCCCTTAGATACAAAATACTCCGCCATCGGCACAAACAGTTCGTCGAGATACTTGCGGAAACGGGTCTCGGAAAAGCGTTCGTGTCCTTCGTATCGCACAAACGGCTTTGAAGTATCATCGCTCCAATAAGGGTCGAGATGCATCCGCACGAAGTTGAACTTCCATCCGGCAGCCACAATCCCGTCTACCATACGTTTGTTATAGCTAAGACACGACTGCACATCGTAGTTAGTCCATGCGTTGTCGTTAAAAAAGGGACTGTAGGTCTGTGTAAATCCATGAAGATTGACCGTCTCGCCCTTTTCGTTTTTAAGGTAGCGCCCCTCTACGTGCAACACTGGCAACTGATGATAGTCTTTCTCCGGAGCAGGTTCGTCCTTAGGCGTTTCCGGTTCGGCAGGAATCTCCGGTTGTATAGGCAGAGAGCTTTCGTCCGAACAAGATGCCAAAGCCACACCTATCCATGCCAGCAAATAAATTATCTTTTTCATAATGATGTTGATGTTACATAATAGTTGTTGCAAAAATAACAATACTACCAATAGCGATAAAAACTATAGTTGTAAATACCGTCACCACTGATAGTTCCTTCATACAATTTATAGCCTTTTATATCACCATGATAAAAAACTAACGGAGAGCCGTTATAATCCATTTCGTAAGTTCCTTTCGTTTCCCCTTTAGGAATAGTGATTGATGCACTACTCTCATACTTTCCACCATCATTGTATGCTTCGTATGGGATTCTGCAACTTATATCTTTTTTTACGGGATAAGTTGTCGTGGCAGTAAAAATAGGATGATTGGAATACAGTTCTTTCATTGAAATCATTATGCGATTATCAATTCCATTTTGAGTAATACCAACTGTTAATGTTTTATTAGATCCCGGCTGTTTCAATACAATTTTTCCACTTCTGAGAGAGGAAGTATTGTCCTGGGCTACTACCGATAGAACATATATATCATAATACTGAAAACATATAAGATAATCCAACCATGAAGGATCGCTCACTATTTCAGGTTGCAATAATGTTTTTGTTCCATTAACCTCTACATAGGAACATAAAGTTCTACTAAGAGGTTGTGAGTCATCCTTCGGACTAATAACAAAGTCCTCCACTACATCCGAATCTGAAGCCCCAAAACAATATGTACTATCCGAATTTGCAGCCCTTGTAACTATATCTCCTACTTTATCTATATCAAACAGAATTTCATTACTACAGCTACACCAAATAATCAAACTTAAAATAAATAATATGTTTTTCATTATTATCCGACTTTTATTGAAACAATAAAGGCAGCGGATTCATGTTATATGCCCCGCTGCCTTTTCTTATCAATCTCTATTATTTACCAGCCAATCCGTCAGCAAAACCGGCATAAGTATGCTTACGGTTGTAGTTGGAATCCCATAAACCTACAGGTTCACCGCCACGCCAGTTAGAATCACCGGGGGCACCGGGAGCATCGGTAGCACACCACTGCGTGATGCCGTATTGCTGTGCCACAGGAATAATCTCGAAGTATTTCTTCACGATAAACTTATAATATTCAGCCATCGCTTTATGTTGTTCTTCTGTCATATCCTTTGTCAACACCGTAGTGCCGCTTTCATCCACATATCCCATATCCAGCTCAGATACTTTCACGAGTTTGCCACTCTTGGCTAAGATTTCAAACATTTTCACTACATGTTCTTCTTGCTTCTGCTGGTCAGCAGCATTGGCGCGATAAGCCACGTGCATCTGTGTACCGATACCGTCAATCTTTGTCACACCGTCAGATTCCCACTTCTCTATCCAGTGTACCAAGCTCTTGGCTTTCTGATTGTTATCCCAAGTGGATTCCAGATTGTAATCGTTGATGAAAAGTTTGAGAGGTTTAACACCACCGTTTTCTGCATAATATTTACGGGCGGCAGCTACAACAATACGAACATAATCTTCACTACCCAAGTAATCTTGCCAGTAGAAATTATTGGCAGCGTCAGCACCGGCATTAGATGCAGATTGCAAGACATAGAAACCTTCACCGTCGTTGCCACCACCTGAAATAGCTTCGTTCACTACATCCCAAGTAGTCACGTAACCACCAGTAGCTTTCATCATTCCTTCAATCCAATTGTTCATTGCCCGAGTAAGCGCTTCTTTTTTCTCTTCGGGAGTAAGAGGAATAGTGTTACCTTTAGTAACTATTTGCAATTTGATATTATCAAAATAATATTTATTAGCAGGTGCATTGGGCGCGCCTACATCCAAGTTCCATGCAAAAGTCTGCATGTTTCCCTCAGGAGAAAGGGTAGTGTTAATAGTAATAGTTTTTTCAAAGTGTTGCCATTCCGTAGTGAAACTAACAGCACACCCACCATCATAATGAATATAAGCTCCAGGGGCAGCATGAGCCTGAGACTCAGAATTATTGGGTGTATCTGCACGATAATCGAAAGAGATACGTACAACATCATTTTCCACCAACGGACGGTCAGCATACAAAAAGAATTGAGTATCCCAACTGTTTGTTCCTCCACCAGCAGAAGTAACAACGAAAGCACGACTACCGTCTTTACCTACTCCATCAACAATATCGCAAGCAGCATTAGCTCCTCCCACATGAGTAGAAACAAAATTGGTAGTTTCACTGCCTTGCGCATCACCATTAGTAATGATGTCAGTTAAAATCTCTACTGCCGCATCTCCCGGTGTAGGTATAATTGAATAAGAATGCGCATGCCAACTTGGTTTAGACCAATTAGAAGGCAGATTTCCTTCTTCAAAAGTTCCGTTCTTTATCATATTTTGCTCAGAACCTTTTTCAACCAGCACCATGTCATCAAACCAAAGATCTCCTCCAAACTGTCCGAAATTGAATAACAAACGAGAACAATCACTATTAGGTGTAAATTCAATGCTTATTGTGCTCCATGTAGTTCCTGCTGAAATCTGTGGTATGCCATAATGTGTATTACCAGCATTCGGTGTTTCTATCCAAAGCGGAAATGTCACAGCTGATGAAGCCTTGGTTCTCATAGAGAATACATAAGATTTCCCTTGTAAAAGAGGAGATTCCAAATCATAGTAATTTTGCCAATCCCATGGATTCGCCTTCGCTTCAGAAGTATTGATATGCAAACAATTTCCTTCTCCTACAGAGGGCGGCAATTCTTTGTCTTTAATCAAAGAATTCAAATACTTATTATTCTGCTGTGCATGCCAAGCCAATGTATGTCCATATATAGTAATTCCGGCAGCTTGGGCGGCAGTGACAAATTTATCCACAGTTTCGAAATTCATCTCCCCTTTATCGTTCACACACGAAGCATATTTCATCGCATTGCCTGCGGTCACTTCGTCGAAGTTGGCTTCCGCTAAACGAAATACCAATCCTCCTTCGATAAATTCGTTGGCTGCCAACGCTAATCCCAATTTAAAATCGGGATTAGCTGCACGGTCTATGTACGATTTCAGCGGGGCATAATCATTCAGATACTCGTATTGCGCTATCGACTCCGGTTTTGTCACCGTGACATCGGCAATCTCGGTATCCACGCAAGAAGCCAGCAAAGCTGCTACCAGCGTGCCCCATACCATATTATTTTTTCTATTCATCTTCATGTAGTTTTCTTAAATTGTTTAGATTGCGGTTCACTTCAACTTCACGTTAAAAGTTTCAAATTTGCTCTGTCTGTCGCGTGACACCAGCGCGTCCGTGCTGCTACATTTGGCAGTGCCCGTTTCACCGGTCACAGCATTCAACACATAAGGCGCATAAGTCACTTCATAGGTCAGTTCGAACAGGTCGCGGTCTTTGTCGCCCCACGCTTTCTTGGCACCATGATAGGTCCACTTGCCCGAACCGCTTGCCTGAGCCCCCGGTGTGTCGGTAGTGATGGAGCAATTGCCGTTGTCGTCAACCGTTATCACCAAGTCCATTGTCAACGTCTGCTTGGAAGATTCGCCTTTCTCATTCACCACATCCACCGAAAGCGAAAGAGGATAACGCACTTTGTTGAGGGCAATAGTTCCCAATGTACGTTGGTCTGCTTTCTCTATATTCTGCGGGTTACGGTTGAGCGTAGAAGTGTTGCCATTGATGTCGAGCTGGTCTGTGCCACGACTCAACCAAACGCCCTCATACTTGTTTTTGTAGGTCACCCCATAAAGCGCATAGTCTTTGGGAAGCACGTCCCAGTCTGCCACATTCAAGCGATTGGGAGACTCAACTTTAGGTTTGCCCGCCAAAATAGAGTCTGAAGCCTGTGCTAACCGTACCGGAATGACATAGGTGAGTTCGGGCGTGAGAGGATCATTGAAGAAAGCATCGGTCAACTGTATGTCCATACGTCCATAAATGTCTCCTTTGGGAAATACCACCTGTTCCGAAGAATAAGTATAATATTCCTTAGGCATAGGAAGTATCGGCTTGCCATTGTCGAAATAAGCATTGGTACACAAACTTTCATCGATAACAATCTGTGCTGTGCGCTCTTTGCGGTTTGACCACACACCGCCCAATGTAGCGATGATCTGCATCCGATATTCATTGTCTTGTTCGGTAGGATATACATCTTCGCCCAATGTGATGGTGCGTATAGGAGTCTGAGTAGCAAAACTGATGGTCTGATATTCGTAATCGTCGAATTCTTTGTCTCCGTTTTCACAGCCGGCAAACAACAAGCCAAGGACCATGCATTTCATTATTGTCTTATTCATAATCATTGTATGCTTTAGCATTTTATTAAATTTACACTATCGGTTTACCAACCCTGATTCTGTTTCAGTTCGTCATACTTAAGAACTTCCGAATAAGGAATAGGACCGTAATACATATACTCACTGAACGAGCGTTTGTCTACCTCCATCGGAGTATAACGGGTTCCACTGATATTCATCCCTTTAGCGGTTTCGGTCAGATTGCTCTTCCAGCGGCGCAAATCCCAGAAACGGAAACCTTCGAAACAAAGTTCGATGCGACGTTCGTTGCGGATGAGTTCCGCCATCTTTGCCTGATCGTTCTTGATGGATTCCAAGTAAGCATCACCATTGTCGCGACCGATGCCGGCACGGTGGCGCAACTTTTTCACCACATCATAAGCAGAATAGCCGTTGCCTCCTTTATCTTGCGGACCGTACGCCTGATTTGCCGCCTCGGCATACGCCAAGAATATCTCGGTATAGCGGATGCGCGGTGTGTAATGATACTGGTCAGCTTTCGCATTCGGGTCGAGGCTGATGTCCTGACGCAACAGTTTGCGCAGATAGTATCCGGTACGGGTAGAACGTCCTACCACCTTGTTCAGTGCATCATTGGTAGTTCCGTCGGCTGCCGTAAAGATTTCCTTATTCGTATTGCCTGCCTTACAACCATTATAAAGAATGTATGCTTCCAAGCGCGGGTCACGGTTGGCGTACGGAAGATTTTCATCATATTCGCCGGACAGATGAGACACCGGATAACCGTTCAGCATCGGGAATGCATCCACCAGATTTTGAGTTGGGTTGATACGTCCGTTACCGTAGAGTGTGGGCGGGAAGTTATCTTCTTCGAGCGAGAGGGATTTGGCACGTTCACCACGCCACAGAATTTCAGCAGGTGATTCGGTTGGGCTAAGTTTTTCAATATCATCTACATTGCAATACCATGTCCATCCGGTAGGATCCATACCGTCTACCCCTCCGATATGATTCAGCACCTTTGCAGCACTAGCAGCAGCCGTTTTCCAATCAACGCCTGACTGGTCACTATATGCCGGACTGGCAGCGAGCAAATCCGCTTTTGCCACAAACGCTTCCACCACCTTTCCGGACATACGTCCGATAAAGTTTGCGCCAAACACACGGGTGACTTTGCCTTGGTCTGCTCCTGCATATTTAGCAGACAAGCGTTGCATTTCCGCTGCGTCACCATATTCCCAAGGCAATCCTTCGAGTGCCAACCGGGCGTCTTCTTTCAACGCCTTCATGCAATCTACAAATGTGCTGCGGGGCACATTGAAATTGGATCCGGCTGCTTCCGGTTCGGTCAGGATGGGCACCCCCATCAACACACCGTCTTCGGTATAGCCCGCATGGGCTTCGAGGAGGTAATACATATACATGGCACGCAAGCCATAGGCTTCCGCTTTCTCACGGTCGCAGAACATCTGCGCCACCACTTCGTCTTTCGCCCATTTCACCTTGTCGGCATTGGCAAGGAAAAGATTGATGTACTGTATGGCGGAACGGCAGGAAGTCCAACGGTCGGCAGGATTGTTGTTTGCCGTCCACATGCCGGAGGCTATTTTACGCCAGCTGTTTTCCGCATCATTGCTCACAGCGTCATCGGTAGCCACGTCGTTGAAAGAATAGCCTGCGCAGGGTATGCGTGTATAGGCATTTGCCAGTATTCCTTCGGCATATTGCGAATTCTCGTACATATATTCCAGTCCGAGGTTGTTCTCGATAGCCGGTTCGAACAAGTCATCGCATCCGGTCAGACAAGCGGCAAAGGCACATATTGTTATAATTTTCTTCATGACTTATTTATTCTATATTTTTATATTCTACAACGAGAGACCCATCAAAAGTCTACCTTTACACCCAGTGCGTACGAACGGCATTGGGGAGAAGTCCCTACATTCATCTCCATATATTTACGCTCCTTCGCCAAGGTCAACAGACTTGTTCCGTTGGCATAGATTTGTAAACCTTTCACAAGTTTGCCTTTCAGCATAGCAGCCGGGAAGTCGTAAGACAATTGAACACGGTTCAAATCGAAACGTGAAGTGTCGTACAACCAGAAGTCGGAAGCCACAAAGTTCAGGTCGCCACCTTGTGTGGTAAGACGCGGGTATGTGGCGATATCTGCCGTCTCTTCCGTCCAGCGTCCGCGAACCACTTCAGAATATTTGCGATCGCCATACACGTGCATATAACTATTATTCTTCAGTCCTTTGCCACCAAACGATCCGGTGCCTGCCACAAACAATGTGAAGCCTTTGTACTTGGCAGTCAGGTTGAGACCCATCACCCAGGAAGCACCCCACTTGCCCAATACCACCTGGTCTTGCTCATTGATGACACCGTCGTTGTTTTGGTCTACATACTTCAAATCACCGGGTTTGGTATTAGCATTCACCTTTGCCGAGCTTTCCACATCGGCAGCGTCTTTGAAGAATCCGATGCATTGATATCCGCGCAAAGCATCAATCGCCTCACCTTCGGCTTTCAGCCAGTCATATTTCACATTCTCGTCCCATTTGGTGTTCTTGGAGGTGTAGTACATACCCACAAGCCCCACATTCCATTCAAAGTCGCCGTGCTTTTTGCCCACGTTTACACTCAAGTCCACACCCGTACGACGTTGGTTGTTCATGTTGATATAAGGACGCATATCGGACTTCGGATAATAAGTCTGGAAATAAGACGGATAATTTTGGGGCTGCGCCAGCAATCCTTCGGTATTGGTTACGAAGTAATTGGCATTAAGTCTCACCAATCCCTTCCAAAGAGAAGCGTCCAATCCTACCGTAAATTCCTTACGCTTGATGTAGCCGAGGTCGGGGTTTCCACCTTGCAGGAAGTCGGTGGTCTGCATCGAGTTGTTTACCTCGCTCCATCCCCACCACGTACCTGCCTGTGTAAACTTGGTAGCATACATGTAGTAATCACTGATATCCAAATCCTGATTGAGCACACTATAGCCTGCCATCAGTTTCAGGTTATCGAGCCAATCGGCATCTTTGAGGAAACCCTCTTCGGAAAGACGCCATCCCAACGTAAACGAAGGCGAAAGCCCTATCCGGTTGCCTTCGGGCAATTTAGCGGAATGAACCGCTGCCATGCTGAAATCGGCGTAATACTTACCGGCATAGTTATAATCGAGTTGCAAACCCAAGTTGGAATTGCTAGTGCGATGGTAGGTACCCGAATAGGTCTGCTGGCTGCCTTGAGCCAACAACAATGCATTCACATGATGATTGTCGGCAAAAGTGTTCTGATAGCCGAACTGTGCAGAGAAATAAATGGTCTGATACGCCGTACTGCCCGATACGTTTTGCGTACCGGTATGCTTGTCCATATTGTACTTGGTCAATGAAGTAATACGGTCGCCTCCGAAAGCATTGTTCCAAGAGGCTTCATACACTGCATAGTCGTCGTCGATAGAAGTGATGTAAGAAGTTCCGTAGTCTACGGAGAACTGTGTACGGAATGACAATCCTTTCAGTACTTTATACAAATCGAGGTTGATTCCCGCATCAAACTGGAAACGACGTGAAGTAGCTTTCTGATAACCGGACGCATACATGGCAGCAAAAGGATTAGTCATGTTCAACTGCGTACCTCCCAATAGATATTTGCCGTCAATAAGGTAATTGCTATTATTGATCAACGTCCACGAAGCAGCATCGTTTTTATCGACAAACTCAATGGGAATGAAAGGTACAAGAGGCGCCGAACCGGGAGCAGTCGGACGTAACGTAGCCGAGTTAGCCCAGTAGTCTGCCTTATCGTGACGGGAATCGTAGAAGATAGCATTTGCATTTACCCAACCGCTGATCCAGTCGTTCATACGCAAATCCACATTACCGCGGATATTCAGGCGCGAGTTGCGGTTGTTCTTACTTTCACCGAAGTTGAGCAAGTCGTTGGAACTCTCGTAACCGATGTTCGTATAGAAGTTGGCGTAGCGTCCGCCGCCCGAAAACTCGGCCACTCCGTTATAGTCCTGACTTGTCTTCCGAATATAGTCGTCGGAAAAGAAGTTGATGTTCGGATAACGGTAAGGGTTACTTCCGCTTGCATAGTTGTAAATCTGCTCATCCGAGAAAGCGGGATCCAACCCGTCGTTACGCAACGCCTCGTTATACAACGTCATGTATTCGGCAGAAGCCAGATATTTAGGATAACTTTTAGGCACATTGATACCGGCATTGGCACGCGCACTCACCCGCAAGTCTTTATCGCATCCGCGCTTCGTGGTGATAAGAATGACTCCCTTCGCACCACGGCTGCCGTAAAGCACCACGGCTTGCGCTGCTTTGAGGAATGTGATTTGGGCTATTTCGGTAGGACGAATGTTGTTTGCCTCACGAGGAACTCCGTCTACCAATACCAACGCTTCGCCCATGTTCCATAATTGTCCGTTGTAACCTCCCACTAAAGATTGCATATTGTCGAGACTGTACAGCGAATAACTTTTATTAGTCAGTTCCTCTACATTGACGGACGAGACACCACCCATCAAATCCGCCCGGTCCACTGTGCGGAAAGCCACATTCACTTTCTGAGCCAATGTATCAGTCTTCTCCACATCCGTCTGAGCCATCAGCCCGGCAGAAGCAAACAATAGTCCGGCGCTAAGAATTATATTTTTATGAATTTGTTTCATGATATTCTATTTCGTTTAATAAGTCACTTGTTTACCATCCCGGATTCTGATAGAACTCCGGATACAAGGTCACGTCAGACAATTTCAGAGGCAACCAGTAATGCTTCTCCGTGAAATTACGCGTCACGATTACCCGATATGTATAGCCGCTTACAGCTGTTTCCTGAGGGTTCTCGGCAAGGTCGCCTACCCGTTGGAAATCGACAGCAGTCTTTTCGGTATAAGGTTTCTTGTCGATAAGCAACCAGCGACGCAAGTCAGTGAAACGGTGTCCTTCGTATGCAAGTTCTACCGCACGTTCGCGGCGAATCTCACTGTTGAACAGATCGATTGAACCGGTATATTTGGCATTGACACCTTCTACTCTCGCACGTTTGCGGATGGTGTTGACTGCGGCCAGTGCCGTAAGTGTCTCATCCGAAGGATCTGTCGGATGATCTGATCCTTGCCATGAAGGAATGTGATAAGGTATGCAAGCATATGCATCTGCCGCTGCAGTCCGGAAGCTCACGGATTTTAAAAATCATGAACCGGCATTATGATAAAGAACAGTATCTGACGATTGTAAAGAAACTTCGGGAGGCAATTCCGGATATTGCGCTGACGACCGATATTATTGTCGGATTCCCTGGAGAGACAGAAGAAGATTTCCAGGAAACGCTTGAAGTGGTAAAACAGGTGGAATATGACAGTGCGTTTACGTTTATATATTCCAAGCGGACCGGCACACCGGCCGCAGCCATGGAAGATCAGTGCGATCCGGCCGAAGTGAAACGGCATTTTGATCTGTTGTTAAAGGAAGTACAGCAGATCAGCGCAAAGAAAGCCATGGCACTGGAAGGAAAAGTGATGGAAGTGCTGGCAGAGGAACAGAATACGCAGGATGCTTCCCTGATTACCGGACGGCTTTCAAACAATTCGGTGGTGCATTTTCCGGGAACCACGGATATGATTGGAAAACTGTTTATGGTAAAACTTACGGAATGTAAAGGTTTTTATTATCTGGGAGAGATCGCAGAGAATGCATAGAAAATTTGGCAAAAAAGATGTGATTTTTATCGGTGCGCTTCTTGGTATCTGTCTTATTGTACTGGGCGTCTGGTATTTTGCCGGAGGGAAACAGGGAGCTTTGGTGGTGGTGACGAGAGAGGGAGAAGTGTATGGAACCTATTCCCTGTCACAGCCGCAGACTGTAAAAATTAAAAATTCCAAAGGAAAAACCACGAATGTTCTGGTGATCCGCGATGGAAAAGCAGATATGAAAGAAGCGGACTGTCCGGACAAACTGTGTGTGCATCAGAAAGCGATTTCCGCGGAAAATGAAAGCATTGTCTGTCTGCCGAATCGTGTGGTAGTGACCGTAACGAATTCGAAAAAAGAAGGGATGGATGGATTTGCACAGTAAACAGCTTTGGAGAAAAACGGCGTTTATGGGAGTGTTTCTCGCACTTGCCATGATCTGCAGTTATATAGAGATGCTGATTCCCTTTGATTTTGGAATTCCGGGAGTAAAACTCGGACTGACGAATATTGTGGTTGTTTTAATGCTGTATTCGATTGGAACGAAGGAGGCATTTTGTGTCTCTGTCATAAGAATTTTCCTTGTCGGCATTTTGTTTGGCAATCTGATCGGAATTTTGTATTCCTTAGGCGGGGGAATCCTCAGTTTTCTTGTGATGGCACTTTTAAAAAAAGGAAACCACCTGGGCTGTATTTCCGTCAGTGTGGCCGGAGGAATTGCTCATAACATCGGGCAGATCCTTATAGCGGCGCTTGTTGTGTCCAGCCATTATGTGTTGTATTATTTTCCGGTACTTCTGATTGCCGGACTTCTTACGGGATTTCTGATCGGGCTTCTTGCACAGGAACTGATCGTGCGTCTGCGTTTTCTGACAGAAAAATATCACGAGTAGAACATCTGTTTGCATAATTGTATCTGCTGTGTTATGATAAATACCGTGAACGAACGAAAATGAGGAGAATGTTTTATGTACGCATATATCAAAGGTGAGCTTGCAGAAACCAATCCGGATCATATTGTGATAGAGACCGGGGGAATCGGATATCAGGTATTTATTTCCGGACAGACGTTTGAGTATCTTCCGGCAGTCGGTGAGGAGATTAAAGTGTATACGTATCTGTATCTGCGCGAGGATGCCATGATTCTCTATGGATTTCTGACCAAAGACGATCTGGAGCTTTTCAAACTTCTGATTTCTGTCAGCGGAATTGGTCCAAAGGGAGGACTTGCAATTCTTTCTGCGCTCAGTGCAGATGATTTGCGGTTTGCGGTATTGTCGGGAGATTCCAAGGCAATCTCGAAAGCTCCGGGAGTATGGAAACTGCCGCCAATGACGTACGTGACAAAGTGTCCCGCGACAACTACAGAACGGTAAATGACATT